>SDBT01013891.1_pt1 | contig 12878 bp, 20 predicted proteins | sample 2277101 | NCBI WGS metagenome assembly SDBT01 (sample SAMN10404973, study PRJNA504765) | marine sediment metagenome | isolation source: marine sediment core GS10_PC15, 103 cmbsf | place: Arctic Ocean: Southern Knipovich Ridge | collected 2010 | reverse complement strand
ATGCCGATCCAAGTATCCCCGTCGACAGATCCGAAGTGGTGTACCTCGCCGCTCTTGTTGTCGGTGATAGTCCGACGGTAGGTGGTGGTCATGGGTTCCTTTCCTTTCGCCTTACATGAGGATGCTACACACACCCACCCCGCATGTCAAGTCATGTAAGACGATGGGTAGAGGAAAACCGACCCTCGTATGACAGCAAGAACCTATTATGGTTGCTCGAAGGCCGGCTTCCTCAGTGTAAGGCCAGCCGAGGAAAGGTAATCAACGACCGACACCCGAAGTGTACCATGCCACCCTATGACGTTGACTACCCGACAACGGCTCCGAGCCGAAGCATTCACAATGGCCGACGACCGGTGCGAACATCCCGCCGCCGACGGCCGCTGCCCGAACCGGGCGGTCGAGATGGCTCATATCTTCCCTCGCGGTATGGGACACACCGGATATCGAGACGTGATCGACAACGTGATCGCAGCCTGCATACCACACGCCCGATCGACTGACGACCTGACCAGCGACGAATGGCGCCACTTCGGAGGTGTAGCTTTCACCTCCTACGAACTACGGACCATGCTCACCGCCTACGTCAACACCCGGCGGCGGGGTGAGGGTTGGAATGTCTGACACGCTCACTGTCTACGGATGGACCGCCACCGACCTGCGATGGCGACAGCAAGCTGCATGTATCGGATTCGTTGACACGTTCTTCCCTGACCGGCCTAACCGACACACTCGAGCGGCCGCGATACGGATCTGCGACTCCTGTCCCGTCGTCACGGAATGCGACGACTACGCCACCGAAGCTGGTGAGAAAATGGGCGTATGGGGCGGTAAGAATTGGACGAAACTGTCTAGACTCTGACCTATCTGGACACGTCTAGTCGTCCTCATCCCCCTGTCCGTCATCGTCTTAACGGTGGCACCTGTATACGCGCATACTGACGCGGAGCTGGACGCATGGTCAGAAGGCTGGGCGCGGCGTGCTATCGGCTGGGGGGTAACTGACAGCCTGACTGCCGAGTATGAGGATTGGGCTAACCGTCATCCAAGGTACTTCGGCAGGGTTGTCCCTACACCAACACATACGCACCCTAGAGCGCCGCAACCCACCACTATGGGGAATGGTGTGGAACAGTGGCGAAGCCTCGTAGAAACGTATTTCCGGGCCGGCGACGTGGACCGGGCGTTACGGATTATGCGATGCGAGTCGGGCGGCAACCCGAACGCTAAAAACCCGAAGTCGTCAGCGTCGGGTCTGTTCCAACACTTGGGGAAATACTGGTCCGCCCGATCCGCTGCTGCCGGCTACGGAGGGGTGTCGATCTTCGACCCGACCGCCAACATCGCCGTCGCGGCGTGGCTACGCGACCAAACCGGCGGCTGGCAACATTGGACGTGTAGGTAAACCTGTTGTGTCGTGGTTAGACGACTGGCGGGGCCGGATCGTCGCCGCGTCTCCACCAGCGTACGATCCGACCCCACACAGACCGGAAAAAAACTATTCGCCTGGGTCGTTATATGTCGGTGCTTTAGCGACACCGAGCAGGTAGCCGAAAATAGGCCACTGGTTTTCTAACGCCCGGACAACGCCGTAATAGACAGCCGTGACGACAAGCACCGCGGCCGCGGATACTTGCGCCTCCGCAGCCGGGTCGAATTCGACACCGAGAGTGACGATGTATGCGACAGCGGCGGCTACCGCAGTCGGTACCCATGTTCGTATCAGACTGGTTACAAAATCAGATCCCATAACGCTTGCTCCTATTCATAGACGAACCCTGAAATAGTACCCGACACCGGATCAGGGCCTTGGATTCCCTGTACCCCTTGGACACCTTGCGGACCGACAGGCCCACGAATCCCAGATACACCCTGCGGCCCGTCGTCGCCTTTCTCGCCTTGCGGTCCGGGGGAGCCGAATAGGACACCGGCAGATATGGCGGCGGTGAACAGTTCATCTAGGACGGTGGGAAAGTTAGCGGTCGGTAGATCCCATTCGGCGTCAGTCGGACCGTTGGGTTGCCCGGTCCGTGCCCAATATCCAGGGTCGTTACCTTGCGGATATGTGGTCTGGTTTTGTAACTCGACGTAGAACCCTTCCGTCTGGTTCTGCATCGCGGCCCGTACAACCATATCGTCCTCCTGTTCCGGGTCTGCACCTGGCGGCGTCTGCCACCCTTCGGCACGTATCCATGTTATCCATCCATTACCGGGACAAGTGGTAGCGCCTTTCACGTCACGGTGACCGATGACAACATCCGGCTCCAAGTCGATGACAGTCAACACGTCACGGACCAGCCCGCCCATCGCTGCGTATGCTTTGTCGCTGATCCTTCCACCGGAACCGCCGAGCCACACACACGCTACCGCCTCGTTGTTTTCAGGAATTCCGTCACCCTCAAAGTCGCCGCTGGTGGCACCGGACGGGTTCCAACCCCGCAGCCTGTACGTAGTCCCCGAGTTACCGACGGCATAGTTGTAGGCGATGTCACGCCACCCTCGAGAGTCGATGTGGAACCGTTGCCACCCGCGCAACAGGCGACGTTCACCAAACTTGGTGATTGGCGGGACGGTGGCACCACCCCAATGGACTACGACTTTATCCGGTACCCACAAGCCGGACAGGGCCCCGTCGCCGTAGATCTTGGTGGAACGCCAACCCGCTTGGTCGTAGTCGACGGTGATCGTCACGGCAACACCTCCTCAATCTCGGCAGTATCCGGTACTGGTTCAGCGAGCTTCGTGCCGGTCCGTGACGCTATGAGCATCCGATCTTTAACTAGCCAGGCGATCCATTCCTCAGCCTTCCCGATCCGGTCGACTAGCCCGTTTCCGACAATCATTTCGAGCTTCCCGAGCCGGATGAGGATGGCGTACACGCCAACGATCGACGAAGTGAGGATGCCGATAAGCAGGGCCGCTATCGCGACTAGGACGGCGACCTCACTCATACGAATTTCACAGTGGGATTACCAGGATACGACGACCAGCGAAGGCTTCGGTGTTTGCTGAACGCCGATATTTCGCGGTGAATATGTTGGACCCGGCGGTGAGTGTCCCGTCTTCGAAAATCATTAGCGAGGCTAACAATTCTGCTGATGCGGTAGAAGATGTGAACCTCAACGCCTTGGCGTCAGTCGCCGCGATAGTCGTAGCTGACGAGACGGCATAGCCCATAAATCCACGCTGTCCAGCGGTGTCGTTGGACATAAGACATGTGACAATCACTAACGCCGACGTACCAGTTACGGCGGTGACGGCAGGGCCGGCAGTAGCTAAATCTGTATACGACCCTGAGGTGGTCGTTTCAGAGGTAGCGACTACGGTTTCGTCGGGTATGCGTTCGACGATCGAGTTGGCGCCGTCGGTGACAATCAACCGGCCGGATACCGTAGCGATACCGGGGGCGGTTTCGTTAAAGTTGTCACGAATATGGGTGTTGAATTCGTTGAAGTCGACATCTTCGCCTGATACCCACGTTTTAGGTGCTGTCCACGCGATTAGTCGGCCCTCCCTTCTGGTCGATTCCGAGATGGGTTTCGATACGTTCGATCTTGTGTTGCAGAATAGCGACCAGCCCGTCCAGGTGGTACTGCTCATACGCTGCGGCTTCGGGCACTACGGCGGCGACATGTTCAGCGCCATAACCGAGCCGGTGTCCGTTATCCCATACAATAGGGTCAGGTAGCTGACGGGACGCGAGCGGCGGTGCTGGTTGCCAGTCCGGTTTATATTTCAACGCCGAAGCGTTGCGGTGTAACCCGCCGGTACTGGTAACTACAACATTCGCGGTCCCTGAATCGGTGGTGGAGAATATCAAGTCTCCTTTTACTTGCATGCCGCTGAAATTCATAATCGGGGTCTGTGTCGATCCGCCGTTGTAGAACACCCGCGCTTCGGGGGCGATACTGTCATCGACGGCAGCTTCGAACAGGGTGAACGACATAGCGCCGGCCCCTTCCGGATCGGTTACGTCACCGGTGGGGGCTTCGATCGAAGTCAACAGTTGCCGGTTAGCGGCACCAGCTGACGACCCCGCGATAGAGGCGAAGACAATAGCGGGACCGATTTCGGCTGAGTCGCCAGTGTAGAACCTGACGAACTGGCGACCAATCAGAGACGCCGGTACGTCGCTGGACCCGAGTGCCCCGGTACTCGTACTGAGACGTAAAGATTTGAAATGGAATCTGGTATCAGGGACCGCGATACCAGTCGACGAGAAATGCCGGTTCCCGATAAACCCATCAGCCAAATCGCGGTCTTGGATTCCCTGGTCAGGATCAGGCATATTGGCTTAGCTTAAACGTCGTTGTCCAATCCTTACCGACCGACCCGCGATGTTCTATCCCTTCGATAAACGAATCAAGAGTGATCGTGTTCCCGCCTGGCGGGCGACGTTTCACAGTCAACTTGGTGGACAGATCAAACGATAGAGCAATAGGCCACATCCGAGTCGGGTCCACACGGGGCTTAAACGCAATCTGGTCTAGACGTAAATGCGGATCTTTATACCGAGTCACTAAGGCGGTCGATAAGGTAGCGGCGTCAGCATCAGAAGTATGAAGTGTGTCACGGCGAGACAATTCGCGTTCCATAAACGTGTCAACTGATGCGCTATTCGTATGAGTTTGGACAGTTCCGCCGCGGCGTCTGACGGACGCTTTATTCCATATCTGATGGTCGTCTTCGACCATATCCATATCAAGGATGTAGGAAAGCTCAGTCGACATGTCACCGAACGTAACATTTGAGGCGAGAGTGGAGCGGTAGGCGCGGTGTTGGAACATGGCCTCCCCGTTGGCTTGAATAAACAGCAAGCCATCTTCAGTATCTTCTAGCTGGCGTAAGCCGCGCAAAATCGACCCTTTCGGTGTGAACACTTGACCATCGAAAGCGGCGTTATATCCGTCGATCCATGCTGCCGGCCAGTTACGATCTAGCAAAATGTCGCGGATCATGAACCGTATATTGTCAGGCCCGTAAGCAGTATCGGCGCCTTGTAACTGGTTCCATAGTTTGATCCCGTCAGTAGCTACCAGGTTCACAACAGCGTCGTTACCGTCGCGCCATTGTTGCGGCAACGATTCGATAAACCCGGTGAACAGAGGGGCGGTGCTGGTTTGTAACGAAGTACCTAACCCGCGGCCAACCGTGTCAAGGTTCATCGCCTCTGTCGACGTGTAGGTGGCTGAGATACGGAACGGGACCATCGGTTTCACATCCGGCGTAAACGCTCCCATTGTCGACGACGGATCATAATTCCCCGCATTATTATCTAACAGGACAGTCGCTTTTCCGGTCCGTATTCGACCGACAAAACTGGGACGGCCCCGATCTGTCACGAAAGCGCGTACATCGGTAGAAATATCAGTCCATGTCCGACCCGTAGTCAAAGGGTTATCACCGAAAGCGGCTTCGACTGTCACAGTAACGTCGGTGGAGAATACGCCAGCCATTCAGAACCCGACCGCGGGGAGGATACCTTCGCGCCGTAACCGGTCCAGTTCCCTAATCATCGCCGCCCGGATTTCGGCTTGCGACGGGACCGTAAACTCGATTTCGATCGGCAGCGGCGCCGATATTTCTAACCCGCCGGCACGTTGAATGATCCGGTCGAACGCGTCGAACGCTGTCTCAGCCAAAGTATCGAAGCTGCCTCCTGTCACTTTGGTATCTTCCTGTAGACGTCCAAGAGCTTCGCCTATCTGTTGCTCAGCGGCGATTATGTTTTCCGGTCCGACCGCATCGACAGCGGCTTGCATGTTTCCAAAGGCTTCCGCCAATTCTTCTGCCTCTTCACGAGTTACTACACCGTTTTCTTCGACCCGAGCTAGGGTTTCGTTGAACTCATCTGTCGCCTGTTCCGCGTTAAACACCGGGCTGACTAGACGCCGGAACGCTTCACGTACCTCTTTCAACGTCCTGATAACGGTCCCGATACGAGTGTTCGTCGTTTTGAACGACCCGCCGAGAACCTTCATACGCTCATTCAGTTCCAACGTCTTCGGGTCTAAATCTTCCCACCTGTTGCCAAGATCGACGCTACTACCGCTTAACGTTTTCATGCTCTCGTTCAATTCAAGTGCCCGTTTCCCAACGTTTTCCCAACCAGTAGCCAACTCGTCGCTTTCGTCGCTAACACCGAGCATCTCTAACGCGACCCCGGCCATGCCTTCCCTAAAAGGCCCCAACGGGTCAATAACAGCCAATACCGCATCCTTAACCACGCCGAACTCGATGCCCAACCCGCTAGCAGCTTCTTCTCCTTCACCAGCAGCAGCCGACACGTCACCGAGTATCCCGGCAAGTTCACCCAGCAGATCAATGGACGGTTGCGCCGCTTCTAACATGCTGCCGAACACGTCAACGATCAGACCGAATACTGGTAGCAGGTCGACGCCGGCTTGCAGCAGCGTCGTCATTGCTGGTGCCAACTTTTGGCCTAATTTGATTTGAGCTTCTTCCCACTTCGCTGACAGGATTTTCTGCGAGTTGGCGAGTCCGTCGGCGGTGTTGGCGAAGTCGCCTGCTGTCTTCTCTGTCTGTTTCATAATCGTCAAATAGCGGGCCTGGACTTTCTCCGTCTGGGTCATCGTTTCGCCGGTTGCGATGATCCCCTCAGCCAAGGCGACCTGTTGGACGGTCGCTTCTGAAAGATCCAAACCGAACTTTTTGAGCGGTTCGGATTCCCCGGCTAGTCCTGACCGGAACTTGTCTAAGGCTTCGGCGGTGTCGATGTTCATCACCGACGCGAAGTCGGTAGCACGTTGCAGGACATTCTTGAAGGCGTCGGCGGGGTCGGCTTCGTCGATCTTGTCTGCGAAGGCGCCCATCGCTACCGCGGCGTCGTTGACTTCTGTGGTGGTAAGTCCGAACGCTTCGGCAGAGTTTTCGCCAAGCTGTGCGATAACGTCGGATTGGTCTTCGTAGATGACCGTTACAGCGTTTACGGATTCCTCAAGGTCGGAGAAGGCGCCGACGGCGTCGCCGAGGAAACTGACAAGTTTGGTAGCGCCGAACGCTATCCCAAGTCCAGCGGCGGCTTTCCCCACCCCACCAAACCCAGCCTTGGCCTTACTAGTAGCCCCTGTGGTTTTTTTCTGGAACTTGTCTACATCTCTACCAGCGCCCTGTAACCCCGTTTTCAATTGGCGGGTATCGGCGGTTAATTTGGCGGTGAGGGTAGCGACGTTGGTAGCCATCAGCGTTGCCGGTTACGTGCTTTCTGTTCCTTAACCCGGACATAGTTCAACGCTATCCGCTGGTTTAACTCAACCGCTGACATAGAGGTAAGCATTTGGTGCATAGTCATCCCGAGGGTTTCCGATAGCTCAAGCAGCCATCTCAGGTAGGGTTTTCCTCTAACTCCTCCACCGCAGCCTCAACATCGTCGCCGGATAGGGTAAGGACTTTCATACCAAGCCGGTTCAACACGCCACCCGACTTTTTCGATAAGGCTTCCCGGTCTGCCGGGTCGAAAATCAGTTCCCGCGTTTCAGGGTCGTAGGCGGTGACCATCAGAATATCGGCATACATGAACCCTTGACTGTCGCCGCGTACCGTATTCGCATACCGGACTTGCTGCTGGCCGTTCATCGCCCGTAACAAGATTTTTACACCCCACTCAGGGACGTCCACAATTTCTTCGGCTATATCGTCAGCGTTGAGGATCTTGTCTCTTTGACTCATATGTCCTTCTCCTATTCAGTAGTAGCGAAGTAAAGCGGCCCGTCAATCATCAACGTCGCTGATTCTTCTAACAACGCGTCGATAGTGGACGTGAACCCGTCGCCTTCGACCCGTGCATACGCTTCCCATTTAAACGTCGTACCTGCCGGTTGAGCTATCAGTTCCACTATCAAGTCTTGGTCAGTGTTCAGGTGGTCGAAAAACAACGGCGTCGACGTCGTACCGCCGTTGACGATACGACCCAAATCGACTGACGCCCCCGACAATCCGTCACTGAACGTCCGCCATTGCGCGTCGCTGGTAGTAGTCGAAAACGATGTCGTATCAAGCATGTCAACCGACGCTGATAACGTCCACGACCGGGTTACCGGCAAATATGAGGCGGTGACATGGCGGGCGTCGACTGTCACCGCGTCGCCTTCCGCCGTCGTCAACGCAGTCCCGAACGTTACTTTCCCCTGCACATAGTTGATCGAAAAGTCGGTATGCGCAGTCGTCAACACAAACACTGAAGGGTCAAGCGCCCGAGTCCAATGCCGTTTTGACTTATCCGTAATCCGGAACAGGAACCGGTCTGTCGTCGGCGACAAACTCGTCATCGCCTCACCAGCACTAGTAGTAGCCGCCGCTGCAGTCGTTTTTATCTTCGCGGATTTACCCGCAATCGCAGCCATATTATGTCGTTGTCGTGTAGGTCAACGCTGCGGTGCCTTGCATATCCCAACTAATCGACGCCGTATCACCAATATCAGCGGCCGGTGACATACCCGACAGGAACACCGAACCGGTGAACTTCCCGCCGCCGGCCTGATCCAACTCTAAAATCACTGTCGCCGCGGCGGGAGTGATCGAATTCGTTATCAAATCGTTCTGACCAGTTGAGGCGCCATCGAAAATACCGGAAACGTTGCCGGTGAATGTCGACAAGCCGGCTATGAATAAGCGCCACTGTGGCGCACTGGTGGTGAACGAGGTCACGTCGAGCATGTCGTTCCCTACGTCGAGTGACCAGTTGTTTAACGTGGCGACATTGCCGCCGGCGTAGTTGATTGACCCGTTTTTACCTGCTACTGCTGCCATCGTAATCCTCCTTTATCCTGTGGTTTTACTAACTGTAAAGTTGACACCGACTCTAAACCGATCATTGCTGTCGCGGTCGATTAGGAACGGCGACTGCACCGCGTCGATTGTGACATAAAAGGTGCCGGTCGCGGTGGGTAGGTTCGTCCCAGCGACATTATCGAGAATCGTGAACACGTCCTCTGCGGTGTTACGGGCGGTCTGGTATGAGGTGGATCGGCTAATCGCTTGTAATCCTGGGTTTTCATGCAACCGGGTACCCGTCGAAGTGGTGAATACGTGAGTGGGGAAAACACCCGCCGATTCGTACAGGGTGGTGATCGTATTCGGGTCTTCATGCATAAACGATTTCGTCAAATTCACACCGACCGTAAGCCGGGTGGAGTTGGCTTCTAGGTAGGTGGCGGTGTCATCTAGCAACATTTAGCGGCCCCGCTTCTTAAGTCGGCGTTTCAACGCGGCGACGAGGCGTTGCCCCATCTGGCGGGCGGCGGCGTTCACATTCGCTTCAAGGAATTTGGCCTGCCCTACCGGATGGTGACGGTCGCGGATTTCGTGTACGAATACGGCGTAATCAGTCGCATATGCCATCACAACCTCCACCACACCACGACTCGTCTTCGGCGGCTTCACATGCCCCGAAGACCGCAGCCGGCCAGTATCTACCGGCGTGTCCCGTTTCGACGCGGTCATAATCGTTTCGCCCTGCTGAAACAGGACAGCTTCGACATCCCGCTCGACAAGGTTCGACGTAACGGTTAGGAACTTGACGAATTCGTCGGCGCCTTCCCATTCAATAGTCACGACGTACCTACCAGGATCGGCGCCCGCGGCCACGCCCATACCCGTACCGCGTTACACCTGGGACATTTCGTCTCGATCGTCCCTTGCGTATCTGGATCTATCCGACACAGCAAATAGTTGCATGACATGCCGGCGCGGCGTCGTGGCCCCCCGGTGGGGAGTCCGTCACATCTCACGTCTATGAAATGAATCATGGTTGTAATCTGATAAGAAAACGGCGGTTAGTTCTAAGGCGGCGTCGGTGTGGAATCCGGCTGTGACGAACGCTTCGTAAGCGTCGTGTACGAGGATGCCGAGGTCGCGGATAGCGGTTAGCCACTGGTCCCGTTCCGCTACATGACGGGGTGAAGGGGTCACGATCCGAACGCCAATTTTGAATGGGTGATACCAACTTCGTCCCTAAACGTCTCCACGGCTAGGAAGGTGGGAATGGTCCCGTCCGCTAACGTGAACCGGTCCAAGGCTGAAAACGTGGACGTGGACGCTACCCATACCGTCGTCGTCGCCAGTTCCTCGATACCTTCAAACGACCGGACTAGCCGTTGCTCCGTCACCTCTCGAGCCGCGAATGTCGACGATGATGTGGAGTAGGTGCTGGTCCCGTACCCGTCAGTGGACATACCGACCCAATCCGCATGCGTAACTGTGGTGCTGAACATGTCTAGAAGCGGTGTTGTAAATGCCATCAGAATTCGAGGATGCCGCGTTCGTTTTCTACCGCACCGGACCGTTCATGGTCATCCATCCCACGCCGGAACACGGTATGTACCCGATCCGTATCCGCCGCTACAGCCGACTTACCCGTCTTAGTCAACCCGCCAGCAAACGGCATAGCACGACGGGCCGCCTGCAACCGGAGCCGAGAGGCGAGCTGCCCGTAAGACATGGTGCGGCCGTCACCGAATTCGATCCGTAAGTCGCCGACCTGTTTCCGAACTTCCGAGCCGGCGAATTTAGCGCCGACCGCTTCCGCAGCCTCAGCAGCCGCTAACCGGATATCAGACTGACCGTCAATAAAATACTGGATTTCCTCATCCTGCAACAACGCATCCGTTTCGGTAGTCACATCCCGGTCGTAAATCAAAAGCCGGACAGCGTCAATAGTCCTATTACTCGGATCGTTCGTATAGGTAGCTGTCATTAGTCGCTGCCTGGGTGCGCTTCCGTGTCGGGTATAGTCAGCCAATTTTTACGCCAATACGTCACTTCTTGCATCGCCCCATCCATCTGCGACAACTGACCGAGCAGCGTTATTTTCTGTTTCTCGATCTGGTCTAAGTCGTTTCGGATACGTTCCTTATTCTGACCAAGCTCGACATACCGCGACCCCATCTTCTCTAATACCGGCCCGGAGTCTTCATACCCGTACAGGTGGGTCGCTTTAAGCAGGTCGGCGCCGTGAGGTAAATACACTTCGATACCGCGCCCGGCGGCGAGGCCGATGAAATATTCACACGACGGGCGTTGCTGCGAATATTCAGCTTGTAGCAGCATATCTTGCGCCATGTCGACGCCGTATAAGCCCATCCATTCATACCGGTCGTCGGGCCATGTTTCGTTCATTAACACAACCAAGGCGACTAGCCAGCTGATGGTGTTGTTGAAGTAGGGCCACAACTTATCAAGCAGGATATGGTGCGGGAACGGTTGCGCCGTCTCGATTCCCCACTCCAACGCTAGGGCATAGTCTTGTTCCCTAACATACACCGGCCCTTCGAAGGCTTGTAGAAATTTGCGGTGTTCGTCGTCGTTGCGGTAAAACTTGTCGAGGTCGTGGAGTTCGAACCAGCGGGTGAACCGTTTATCGGGTAGGGTTTTCCATAACCGGTTGATGCCCCATATTTCGGTTGTTTCGTCGTCGAATGGTGCAAGGTGGGCGTGGCCGGTAGCGAACCCGACAATCGCTACCCGTTTCAGGTCGGGTTTAGGGAACTGGAACGACACCCTATCCGGTGAAGCCTCACCGTCGAAGGTTGGTACTTCGTCGATTATCGCGTCGCGTTCGTCTAACGCTACAACCGACGACAGGTCCGGTTGGGTTGCTTCGTCTGACATGACTATGTGAAGCCTTCCTATTTCTTAATTCGTGGTTTCTTGGCTCGCGGCTTAGCCGCCGTCTCTGACTTGACTGTCTTCGGCTGAGGGTCGTCTACCTTTTCCCAATGGAACATCCGTTGCAGCGACCCGACCACTGAGGACGAGTCATCGTGGATTTCCCCTTTGGCGTAATACACGCCATGTTTGGTTATCGGCTTCGTGACCCGCCATTTCGTCATTAGGAAACGGTGTCCCTAATCAGGAACCCGAGGTCGGTAGCGACAACTTTGAAGTCGAACGCTACATCAGATTCCACCCGCGGCATGGCGTCCTTCCACGGCATCTCGAGCCGTTTCGTGCGGATACCGCCTTCGCCTCCGACCAAGCCAGTCCAGACGAATGTTTTACCAGCTGTCGGGGAACGTAACCCGGCCCCCGGATCTACATACGCGACAAGGGCGTGGTCGCCGTGAATGAAACTAGGCGTCGTCCCGGTTGTGCCTTCGTCGCCGGTGGTGTTCACCGACTCTGAAATAAACACACGGTCAAAGCCGAACATGTTGGCGATAAAGTCAGTCGTCACGATCTTCGGTGCGTCGTTCGGCAAACGGGCGACAACCGCCGCGTTTTGCCATAACCCGTCATACCAAGACTGCGCGCCCAAAACGAGCGTATTCGGCCGGAACCCTGTCTCTGACAGGACTGTCCGGATAGCCGTAGCGATATCACCAATCGGGTCGCCAGTCGTACCTGACCATGTACCCGTCGACTCTGTACCCCAAATGCCTGTCGAAAACACTTGGCTTCCGAAGTCGATATCCATACGGATACGCAAATCCTGTGCCGTAACACGGGCAGCGTCTTCCTCCGGGTCTAACGCCGGGTCGGCGTTAGCGCGGGTCTGTTCCGACACGTCAACTGCGATTGAATACACTTCGCAGAAATAGTTGTCCGTAGACAGCTTGTAACTACGTACCGCAGATTCGGTTCCTGGGGAACGTTTCTGCGCGTCGGTGCGTAACAATTCAGCCGTGTCATACGTGAAATAAGTGTTACTCCGTTTCGCGACTGGCACAATCGGGAACACTCCGCCGGCTAGATACGACTCTGGCCGTTGGAACAACGCAAACGAAAAGTCGGTGAGCGCCTGGTCAACGTGAACATCTCCGAGTGTTGGTTCTGGCATTATCTACTCACCTCCCTTATGTGGTCAACACGTCATACAGAGGCGCGAACGCGACTGAATGTTTCCGTCCGGTAGTACCGGA
>SDBT01013890.1_pt1 | contig 12878 bp, 12 predicted proteins | sample 2277101 | NCBI WGS metagenome assembly SDBT01 (sample SAMN10404973, study PRJNA504765) | marine sediment metagenome | isolation source: marine sediment core GS10_PC15, 103 cmbsf | place: Arctic Ocean: Southern Knipovich Ridge | collected 2010 | reverse complement strand
GACAACGACTTCTATATCGGGCGGGCCGGTTCGGGTGATACCAACCAGTGGGCCGGAGCGATCTACCGTGTCTGGTTCGACATCGGTGGCACCGTCGAACTGGACGTGGTGCTGGAGGACGCCACCCAACCGTATGCGACCTTCACTGAGCGATCCAGCAACGCCGCGACGGTCACCATCAACCGGAGCAGCACCGGCCTGCGCTCGACCGTCATCGACCGGGACCAGTGGCTGTACACGACAGACGACCGGCACGAAGTAGCCGACCACCCGGCCCTCAACTTTGGCGCGACAGATTCGTTCACAGTGATGGTTGCATGTCGTGTCGAAGATCGGACACCCGCGACGACTGGGATGCTCGTCAACAAACGGGCCTCCGGTGCAGCCGGGTGGCAACTACTCAATCATACGAGTACGCCGTTTCGGTTCCTGATTGGCGACGGAACGGTTGCGCCCTTTGACGATTCTCCTAACCCGTCTGACCGCACCCTCCACACCGCCGTCGGGGTCCGTAACGTCACCGACGACGACATTGAAGCCTTCCGCGACGGGGTTGGTTCAGGTACGGCTACCACTGATTCAACGACTACGACCCTTGCGAACAGTCAGGCGGTTGGTATCGGTGCCCGCCTTGGTGGTACACCGGATGAGTTTCTCGAAGGTCAGATCATGGCGGCCGCGTTGTGGCGCAGGGCGCTCACCGACGCCGAAGTGTTGGAGGCCCACGCCCTGCTGATCCGGCAGGTTCAATACTTGCGGCCCGACTCGGACGTGACGGTCGGCGGGTGGACCCCGACACCGGCGACGCCGACGACGCTGTTCGACAAGCTCGATGAGGTGCTACCAGCGGACGCCGATTTCATCACGGAGGCGTGACCGATGGCGGCTCCCACATTCCGGTCGGCGGCTGAGGCTTCGGATAACACCGTCGTCACGTCACTTAACGTCGGGCCCTCGGCCAGCATCGCTGACGACGACATCCTCTATATCCTCGTCCACCTCGCAGCCTCGGCGAACACGCCGGCCGTCACAGGGTTCTCCGTCGTCACCAGCCAGGAGGTAGATCACGACGGCGGCACTACGGTGCTGCTTCGCAAAGTCGCCTCAGGCGAGTCCGGTGCCTACGCCATCACCTGGACCGGATCATCGAAGGTGTCCGCGACTCAGATCGCAGTCATCGGCGCCGACACGACGACACCGGAGGCGGCGACCCCGACCCCGAACACCGGTAGCGGCACGGGCCCCAACCCGCCTGACTCGGGCACCGTCGCCAGCGGCGACTACCTCGCTCTCGCGTGGGCCGGCCAGGAAGGTAAGGGCACCACCCGGTACACGGCCCCCACCGACTACACCGAACGTGCTGACATCGGGACCGCCGGATCAGGGTCCGGGGCAACCCACGGCGGTGTCACCATCGCCACCCAAGAACTCACCGGCGTCACCGAGGAACTACCCGACGATTTCGTGTCGACGGTGACGGACGGATTCTCTGCTGGTCTGATCCTGATTGCCGAAGCGGGCGGCGAGGAATTCACCGAAACTGTCACCGACCCGGTTGGTGTGACCGACGACACGTCACCAACGAAGGACAGTCCTCGCACGGTCACCGATCCGGTGGGCGTCACGGATGACACCAGCAGGGTGCATGACGCGGCACGGACCCCGACCGATCCGGTAGGTGTCACGGACGACACGACACCAGCCAAGAACATCCCCCGGTCGGTGGACGAAGCTGTCGGCGTCACCGATGACACCACGCCGGCCAAGGCGGCCACCGTCGAGGTGACGGACGCGGTCGGGGTCACCGACACGCCGATCAGCCAGCACCGCACCTCGGTCGCTGAGGTGGGACTGTCGGACCCGGCGAAGGGCCCGCCGGTTGTCGACACGGGCCATATCGTCCGGTACAAGGCCCGGTCGGTCACCGGCGGCGATCTGCGAATCGGGATATACGACGGCGCCCTGCTGATTGAGGAATGGGACCAAACCCTCACCGCGACCCTCCGCGAGTATGAGCGGACCCTGGCTGCGGCGAACGTCGCCACGATCACCGACTACAACGACCTGCGGGTCCGGCTGCAAGGCGTGTCGGTCCTCGGGGAAATCCCGCGTGTGTCGTGGATCGCGATTGAGGTTCCGCAGGGCGAGGCCGTCGACCATGTGGAGGAAGTCACCGAAGCGGTAGGCGTCACGGACGACACGACGCCGGTCAAGGCCATCGCCGTCACCATCACCGACGCCGTGGGTGTGACGGATGACACCACCCCTCTGCTGAGCATCGCCGTCGACATTGTTGAGGCGGTCGGGGTCACCGATGACACCAGCCGGGTCCATGACGCGGTCCGTGAAATCACCGACCTGGTCGATGTCCTCGATACCACCACCAAGGCCGAGGACAACGCTGAGGCGTTCATCGATCCGGTAGGCGTCACCGATGACACCGTCCGAGTCCACGACGCCGTCCGAGAACAGACCGACCCCGTGGGTGTCACCGACGACACCACGCCTGTCAAGTCGATCGCGGTCGTCATTACCGAAGCGGTAGGCGTGACCGATGACACCACCCGAGTCGCCCCGGCTGTCCGTGAGGTGACCGAACCGGTCGGCGTCACCGACGACATCGACCGAGCGGTCGCCGCGGCGCGGACGATCACCGACGACGTGGACGTGACCGACGAGACACCGTTCGTCCTCGCGATCCAGAAGTCGGTCACGGACCCGGTCGGCGTCACGGACGACACGACCCGGGCGTTGGCGTCAGCGCGGACCGTCACCGATCCGGTGGGTGTCACTGATGACACCACGCCGGCAAAGACGATCAACGTCACCATCAACGAAGCCGTAGGCGTGACGGACGACACGGCCCCGGCGAAGGCGGCCACGGTCACCATCGTTGAGGCGGTGGGCGTCACCGAGGTGGTGGTCGATGACCTGACCGGCGGGTTCCTGGAGGAAGTCACCGAACCGGTGGGCGTGACCGACGACACGACGCCGGCAAAGACCATCAACGTGACGATCACCGAATCGGTCGGCGTCGCTGACGACACGGCGCCAGCGAAGGCCGTCTCGGTGGTGGTTGTCGAGCCGGTCGGCGTCACGGACGACACCGCCCCGGCAAAGCAACTGACCCGCACCATCAACGAAGCGGTCGGCGTCACGGATGACACCAGCAGGGTCGCGGTGGTCAGCCGTACCGTCAACGAGTCGATGGGCGTCACCGACCTGGTCACTGTGGGTGCGCTGTTTTTCTGGCGCCAAGACAAGGTCGTGGTCACCGCCAACCAGGTCGCGTTCACGCCGTTGGACCCCAACGAACCGAACCCGCTGCCCTAGGATGCCCGCATGACCCTGGCCTTGCAGATTCACGTCGAACGGTTCCTGCAAGTTGATGTCGGTGCCGAGCCCGACCCGGTCGTCTCGCAGTTGTTGGAAACCGCGAGCGGGCTGGTGGAGGCGTTCGTCGGCCGGCCGTTGGAACTGGCGAGCTACGACGAGGACCACACGTCGCCGGCGGGCGCCATCGTGGTACTCCGCAACGGGCCCGTCGACATCACCGTCAACCCGGTGGTCGTGACAATCAACGCCACCGCCACCGTCCTCACCCCGGATACCGAGTACATCGTCAAACCTGCGTTGGGTCACATCATCCGGGTCACCGCAGACGGCATCCCACACTGGTGGGAAGCCCGAGCCGGCCGGCAGAACGCCATCAACGTCACCTACGACGCCGGCTTCGACTTCACCGCCGACCCGCTACTGCACCGCTACGCCCAGGTTGCCCGCGACGTCACTATCCGATCCGTTGGCCGCGTGTTCCAAGCCGCAGCCGCTTCGGCATCAGTACCGGTCGGCGCCCTGGCGATCAAGTCGATCAGCCTGGCCGGGTCCGACTCGGTGACCTACCGCGACAGCGTCGCCTCCGTCGCCGATACCGCGATCCAACTCACCGACGCTGACAAGGCGTCGCTGCGTGTTCTCCAACGAAGGGTGTTCGTATGACCGTCCTGATCACCGCCCTGACCATGTGGGCCGTGTTCACCCTGGTGGTCACCGCGGGGCTGGCCGTGATCCGCACCTACGACCGAGGCAAGGCCGTTGTCGGCGCCGAGTGACGCCGTTGCGTTCTTTCAGGCGCAACGGGCTGACCGGTACGTCGACGCCGTCACCGTCGCTGACGAACAGGACACCACCGCCGGCACCTGGAACCGCACTACCAAGCAATATGACGGGGCCAGCGACACGATCCTTTACACAGGTGGGGCCCTTATTCGTCCCGCCGGCGCCGGGTCCAAGAACCGCGGCGAGGTGGCGGCCCCGACGTACGACTACGACGTCTACCTGCCGTTCGACGCCGGCGCCTTCCGTGCCAACAACCTGGTCACCGTCACCGCCAGCGTGTCGGCACCCGAGCTAGTCGGCGCTGTGCTGACGGTGCAGACCGACGCGGAGGATTCCTACAACACAACCCGGCGGTTGAAGTGTCGCCTGGTGGAGGAACGGGACCGTGGGTAGCTTCGACATCGACGTCACTGAGGTGACCGCCTACGCGGAGGTGTTGCAGAGAATGGGCCGCGACGGGGCCCTGTCGTTCACTGGCATCGCCGCGAAGTATCGCGACCGGACGATGAACGAAGCGCGCCGCACCGTCCGATTCAAGACCGGCCAACTGCGTGACTCGATCGGGCCGCCGAGCGGTGAGGCCAGCCGGATGGGCTACAACGCCGACTGGTCCGTTACCGCCCCGCACGCCTCGCCGATCGAATTCGGGTTCAAGCACTGGCGCAGCGGCCGCCGCATAGGGCCGTTCCCATACGTCCGGCCGGCGTTGGCTCGGTTCCAAGGCCCCTACCTGAAAGAACTGATCGACGCGGCCAAGGCGAAAGGCATCACTAAGACGGCGTCACGGGCGGCGCTGCGTGGAGTGAACCGGCTATGACCCACCCCGACCCTGAACACCTGTCGCGCCTGTTCATCGACCACCTGGCTGCCGGCCAGTCGTTGGCGGTCGGCTACGGCGAGGCGCCCGAGTCGGCGAGCCCGGCGTATCCGTACCTGGTCGTGGAGCCCCAAGGCCCGTTCAACGTCGTTGGTGATCTAGCCAACCCGAACGTGTCGCAGAACATCGAATGGGAGGTGGCGTCGGTGGGGCTCACCGCCCAACAAGCCGAAGGCGGATTGGCTGACGCTCGGGACGCCCTGTTGGGTACGTTCATCAACTTCGCGCCGGCGTCGTACGGGCAGACCGGTGGCATCAAGCTGGAGCCCGGGCAGCCGGTCGAGAACCAACGCGACGCCGAGCCGGCACTGTTCATCGCCCGCGACGTGTTCCGCGTCCCGGTGTCGAGCGTCTAGGCTGGCGGTCCGCTGTATGCGGTGACGGGCGGTCGTCCTGGGGTTGGCGCCTCTACCGGCCGCCCGTTCGCGTTCACAGCCGGCCGGTGTCTCGGGCCCACCCGTGGATCGTGCCCCACCACCACACAGGCCCGCCGGCCAGTTCATAATCCGCCGGCGGTAACACACCGCGGTGGCGCCATTGCCGCACCGTCGCAGGTTCCACGCCGAGCCGTTCGGCTACCTCATGGATGCCGACCAATTCAGGGGCGGCCCGCGGCCGGTACTGACTCGTCACAGGTAGTCGACACCATACGCCGCGGTGCGCTGACCTGGCGGTAGGGTCCGCGCGGGACACGACCCACGGAGGTGCAAACGTGCCCGGACAGGTGGTACTCATTCACAGCGGCCTAAAGCGTGACGTCACCGTCACCGACGCCCAGGCCAGGGCCATGTTGGCCGGCCAGAAACGCTCAGCGGAGAAACGCCAGCACGCCGGCAGTCCGGCCGTGGCTGGCGAATGGAAGGTCAAGAAAGCTGGTGACGCATGACGCTACGCATCAACCCACCGGAGATAGTCGAGGTGTGGTTCGGCATCACCGTCGCTGACCCGCAAGTCCCGACGGCGGTGGAACTGAACGCCTTTACCGACGTGACCGGCGACTCACGGGGCATACCCGACACACCCGGCACCGGTAACGCCGCGGACGCGTCGGACCTGTCCAGCAAGTTCAACAAGCGCCAGGCGGCCAGTTTCGGCGGCGACAACTTCACGGCCGAGTACTACCAGGACTCGGGCGCCGACGTGGCGTACGACCTGCTGGTGCAGGGCACCGCCGGGTTCTTTGCCATCGCCCGTTACGGGCTCGCCGCGGCGGGTACGTGGGCCATCGCCGACGAGGTGTGGCTGTATGAGGGCACGATCCTGGCCCGGTCGGAAGGGCAGCCGGGCCGTGACGAGTTGGAGTTTTTCGTGTGCGAGTTCGCCATCACGGAACCGCCTCTAGAGAAATTCCCGCTGGCCGCATGACCAGCACCGAACACCGACGCGATCAAGGCGTCGCAGCCAAGCGCACGCTGGTCCAGGCGATCGTCGCCGCGAAAACGGAGAAGTTCGCCGAGGCCAAGGTGTACCTGGACGGCGAAGCGTGGTCCGATGCGGAGGCGTTGCGGGCTGTCATCGTTGATGTCCGGCGCCAGGAGATAACGCAGACCGGCAACAACGCGCTGGCGTACCCGCTGGACTCGGCGCTGCCGGGCCTGGAACGGCAGTTGATGGAACTGCTAGCCACGTTGGAGGCGTCCGAGGTGGTGTTCACGTTCTCGGCGTTGCCCGACGACGCCTACGACGCGCTGTTGAACGCTCACCCGAACGACGACCCCGACCTGCTGTGGGGCGACGACTATCCGACTGCGTTGATCGCGGCGACGTGCATCAAGGTGGCCGGCCCTGATATGGATTACGAAGGGGTCACGGTGGAGGAAGTCGAAGCGTTGCGGGGCGTGTTCGACCGGGCGCAGTTCGGTGTGCTGTTCAAGGCCACCAATGAGCTACAAACGAAACCGCCGGCGCCTTTTACGTACGCCGCTACCGCGAAGGGTCGCGGTTCCGGGCAGAACTTGACTACTGCTTCGGACAGCGAGGAATCCCCCACTCCTGGTTCCTAGGCGGCGACTACCGGTGGACTGACGACGACCGGGCCAAGTGGGTGGCCTGGACGCAGGAGCAAGGGCACCGTCACAAACGGTGTGGCACGTTCGATTGGCAATGGACTGACCCGGAGACTGGCGACCCGGTGCAGACCTGGGAAGCCGACGTCGAATTGTGTCTCGGCTGTCACGGGTTGGACACCGTCGCCACGCGGCTTCGGAACGCCAAGTCGAATACCGCCGGGCAGTTCCCGGCCCTGTTCAGCGTGAGGCGGAACCTGGTGGAGGCCCACACCGATGGCTGAAAACCTACTCGTACGGTTGGGGCTCGACGCCCGGGATTATGTGCGTGGCGCGCAGAAGGCTCGCAAGGGCACTGACGAAATCACCGACGCGCAGGGGCGCACAGAAAAGGCCGGCAAGAAACTGTCCGACCGGATGGACGACCTTGGCAAGACGCTGGTGGCAGCGTTCGCCGCCCGGGCGGTTCTGGACTTCGCCAAGTCGAGCATCGCCGCGTTCAGCAACCTGGAGGAATCAGCCAACGCGGTGAATGTCCAGTTTGAGGAAGGGTCGCAAGTCATCAAAGACTTCGCCCAGGATGCCGCCACACAAACGGGCCTGTCGACCGCCGCGTTCCAACAGTTGTCGGTCACCACCGGGGCGTTACTCGGCAACTTCATCGAGGACAACCGGGCCGCCGCGCGGGAAACCGTTGTCTTGACTCAGCGCGCTTCCGACCTGGCGTCGGTGTTCAACACGGACGTGACGGAAGCGTTGGAAGCGGTGCAGGCCGCCGTACGTGGCGAGTCCGAACCGATCCGCCGGTTCGGTGTCCTGCTGGACGACGCGTCGGTGCGGGCCAAGGCGGTCGCCCTCGGGTTGGCCGAGACAACCAAACAGGTCGACAACCAGGCGAAGGCCCAGGCCCGCCTCGCCATCATTTACGAACAGACCGACAAGGTGGCCGGCGACTTTGTCAACACCCAGGAATCGCTCGCTAACCAGCAGAAAATCCTTTCAGCCGAGTTTGAGAACGCGCAGGCCGAGGTCGGGGAGGCGTTGGCGCCGGCGCTCTTGGAACTGATCGGCGTCGTCAACGACAACCTGATACCGGCGATGATCGACCTGCTGCCGTTGTTGGTGGAGGCCGTCAAGGCGTTCGGGGCATTCCTCGACGTGGTCGAACCCGGTATCGCCGGCGCCGGCAGGTTCGCCCGCGACCTGGGCGCGATGGTGCAGTCCGTGTCGGACTGGAACCTCAACGCTGTCCAGTTCAACAAGGCCACGAACCTCATCATCACGACGCAGCGGAAGGGCGGCGACGGGGCGGTAGCGTTCGCCAACGCCATATCCAACCTGACCGACAACCTGATCCTGGACGCCGACTCGCTGCGGGAACTGGCAGCCATTACCAACTTCCAAGGCGACCAGCAGGCCGTCGCCATCCAGTTGGCGTTGGAGGATGCCCGGGCCCGGGGCGTCGTCGCTGACCAACTGGCCGTGTTGGAGGACGCGCTGTTGTCCGAAATCAACGCGATGGAGCTAGACAACGACGCCCGTCAGCTACTCATCGAATCGTTGGGCCTTGGTGGGGCAGCCGCCCGTGAGGCCGCCGCGGACAATGAACTGTTGGGGCAATCGCTGGAGGGCGCCAAGGCCCAAGTCATCGCCGCCGGGAACGCCCAGGCCGCCGCCGCGGTGCAGGCACAGACCGCAGCGGGTCGGGCCAACATTCTGCGGATCAACACGAAGAACCTTGCCGATGCTGCGGACGGTGCCCGGGGCCGGTTCGTTGCCGAGGCCGACGCCATCCGTGACGTCGCCAAGGCGCAAGCCGAAGCCGCTAGCCCGTTGTTGCAAGTGCTACGGGCTCAGGAGCGCGTGGTGGCCGCTCAGGACGCGCTCACCGAAGCGCAGGACGGCGGCAAGAAAACCGCCGGCGACTTGCGGGACGCCCAACTGGACCTGTTGGAAGCGCAACTCGGGTTGGAAGGCGCCACCGCCAACGCCGCCGACAAGATACAAGACGGTGGCGCCGCCCTGTTCGACCTGGCAGAACAGGTCGGCATATCCGAGGAAGTGGTGCGGGAACTGATCGACGCCCTGGATGATCTACCCACCTCGGTGGTCATCGACTTTGAGACACGGTTCACCGAGACAGGCCGCAGGGCGCCGACGGGTTCAGAGTTGAGCCGGGCCCAAATCGGCGCACTGTTGCGCGGCGGTGACGGCCGCCGGCATGGTGGCGACTTCGACGCCTTCCAGCCAATCCGAGTCGGGGAGGCCGGCGCCGAAACGCTCATACCGCGCACCGCCGGCACCATCGTCAACGCGGAAGCCAGCGCGCCTAGCCAGGTGTTCAACATATTCATGGAGGGCAGCGGCGACGCCTTCGATGACGTGCTACTCGCCCTGGCGATGGACGGCGTCACCGAAGGTCTGGAATTCGGCGGCGACTCAACCCTGCGAGGATGACCTAATGGCGTTCGACTACCAGTACGGAATACGGCTCGACTCGGAAGGGTCACCCACCGCGTTAGCGCCGGTGTCCACGATGGTGCGAATCCTGCCCGAGGTGTACGCCAAGCAACGGGCCCGCCCGTCCGTGGTCGCCAACGCTCACGGATCGGTGCTGACATCCCGCACGTTCTACGACAGCTTCAATTTCGTGCTGCAAGTCGACGCCGACTACGGCACACCCGAGCTACCTGCCACCGTGTACGAAAACATCGCGATCCTGTTGGGCCGAGCCAACGACCACCTGGAACGGGTGTGGCTGACCCGCACCGCACCACACCAGGGCGCCGTCGAAATCCCATTCGTCGTGCTGCGCGAGCCGCGGACCAGCAACCCGCGGCACCGCATCCAAATCCCCTGCCGAGCGTTGGAGCCGTTCTGGCGCGACCAGGCCGTCACCTTCGCCGCGGTGGACCCGACCGCCGGCGTCACCACCCTCGGCTCAGCGCCGATACCTGACGCCGTGCTGGTGTTCTCAGGCGCCGCTGTCGCCTCCACCCTGACGCACACCGATACCGGCGACACTCTCACCATCACCGCCAACACGACTGTCAACGCGGTGACTGTCGACTGCGGCGTGCGTACCGTCAAACAACTTGGCGCCCACGCCGACGCCCTGTTGACCCCGTCGTCCACGTCGCGGCCGTGGTTCATCGAACTGCTACGCGACCAGCTAAATAGCTTCACCGTGTCGTCCGGTTCGGTGGCGCTCACCGCCCGAGACAGGCACCTGTAAGCCGATGGGTGACCGGTACCACATCGAAGCGTGGTCCCTGCCGTTAGCGACCACCGCCCTGGTCGTCGCTCGGGTGCCGTTCATCAAGGCGTCATTTGCGCCGAAGATCAGCGCCAGCGGCCGGGCCGCATTCGCTGTACGGAAGGATTGGGACCGCCTCAGTGACGTGACCGACCCGGAAGCCGGCACCGGTTCGCTGTTCCGTATCTACCAGGAGGGCGGCACCGATCCGGTGTTCAGTTTCTTTGGCCGCCGCGACGCCCGCAACCTGGCCGACGACGCGACCGATCTAGCGATCATCACCGGCCCCGGCATCGGTGACGTGATGAATTACGGCCGGGTCGAAAACTTCGACTATCCGGTGGAGCCCGTCACCATCGACCCGAATTGGTCGTGGGGCGCCGGCAGTACGATCCGCGGCTTTCAGAACCCGTCGTTTGAGGAATCGGAACCGGACGGGTTCGACGTCGGCTCAGGGTTTGAGGACGAGAACTTGGCCGGCTGGACGTCGATACCTTCGGACCCCGACAACGACGACGGCCCGCCGCCGGAAATACCCGGGTTCGTCGCCGTGGAAAGCCCGCCGATCGTCACCAACAACGACCCGCGCACCGACACGTTCAACATGGAATTCGACCCGGCCGATGGCGCCGATGGTCCGTCAGGAATCAAACGTGTGATCCCAGGGTGGGGCGGCGAGCAATACACCGTGTCGATATGGGTCAAGGCCGTGTCCGGGCACCGGATCATTTGCGGCATCGGTCCGTTCGCTTCGGCGTCGCACACCAACGCGTTCACGTTTGCGGGCATTTCGTGGGCCGAGCTAGGCAACGTCGCGGAAGGGACCGGGTCGACAAACGGCGCGTATCAGCAGTTCCTACTCGACGTCATCGTGCCCGGTCCGATGCGAGGCGCGCCGGGCGAAATCACTGTCTACATCGCCTACTTCGACACCGGCGACATATCGGTGCTGTCGATAGACGACGTCATATTCAACGGCTACGGCATCGGCCTACACCCCTGGGAGCCGGGGCCGAAAGACCAGCCGCAGACACCGTCCACGTTCCACCAGCGCAACGGGCTACCAGGCCCGGCACCACCAGTTACGCCGATCGACGGCGTCGCTGTCGCTCAGATTGTCTACACCGGCACCGGGCCCGCTGGCGCCACCCAATCCGTGGAAGGACTGACTGTGGGCCGGACCTATTCAGGGTTGGCGAACATCCACCACGACGAAGGCGGCGACCGCGATTTCCTTATCCGGTTCCGGCGCGGGTCGTCCGGTGAACCGTACGCGGCGGCCACCGTGTCGGTACCGACCGGCGGCACCTGGACCGAAATTGGCGTGACTGCCGAAGCCGTCGAGGAGGATATATTCCTCAGCGTCTTGAAGGTCACCGCCGGTGAATGGTGGACCGACCATTGCCGGATCATCGACGGGCAACAGAGGGCGTCGTGGGGCGCCATCAACATCGAACTATTGGACGACGCCGCCGTGGATCACACTGGCGAAACGGCGCCGTTCGACCGCGACACGCTCGGGTTCTTGGACTACTCCAGCTTCACCGCCCTGCTGGATTCCGCCGGCAACGGGTGGTCGCCGGCGACCGTCGAATACCGGGCACCGCGGGGCCGGAAGTATTACCAGGTCGAGGTCGACGGGTCACGCATGGGGTTTGAATGGCAGGTGGCCGACGTGACCGCCACCGGACCCCGCCTCGACATATTCAACCCGCACGACTGGTCGACCCGCACCGGCGGTATGGGCATCAACCGGGTCGGTACCGATGTGCCGGCGTTGCGGTACGGGCCGGGCGTCATCGGTGGCCCGATCGTCCGGCAACCGTCCACCGCCAACCGGTTCCATATCGAAGGTGAGGGCGGCCAATGGCAACTACGCCGTGACGCGACCAGCATCGGCAACTACGACACCCGCGAGTATTACGAAGGCGACACCGACTTCCTCGACATCCCAACCATCGGCCAGGTAGCGGACCACACACTGGCCGAACGCACCATCCCGACTACCGCGTTGAAGGTGCAACTCGACCCGCAGGAATCCGACGACGTGCCGATCCCGTTCCGTGACTTCGACCTGGGCGACACGTACCCGATCGACCTGATAGGCGACTTCACCGGCCCGAAACGGGTGGTCGGTATCACCGCCGACATCACCCCAGGGTTCGGTAAATACACCGTGGAGTTCGATCAGGCCACTTACACCACCGACCCGTTGAAGGCGGTCACCGAAGCTGTGCGCCGGCTGATGGAACAGGTGGCCGCGTTGGAGTCGCCTGCCGACCTAAGCCGCCCCACCGCATCCGTCATCGCCGTCCCGCCGCCGTTCACGGGCCCGATCGAGGACACGTACCTGATCGCAGCCTCGGACGCCACCGATGGAATCAAGCGGGTCGCCTTCCGGGTCTGCACCGGGACCGATGACCGCGTCGAAATCAACGACGCGTGGGCCGCCATCGACGCCGCAGGAGTCGGCGGCGATGTTGTCCTGTCGGCCGGCACGTTCCTCACCGGCGGGCAGGTCACCGTCAACCCGACGCAGAACCCGAAGGGTGTCATGTACGGCGCCGGCGAAGGCACAACGATCATCAAAATGTCCAGCGGGTCGGGCACCTCGGCGGTC
>SDBT01013889.1_pt1 | contig 12879 bp, 15 predicted proteins | sample 2277101 | NCBI WGS metagenome assembly SDBT01 (sample SAMN10404973, study PRJNA504765) | marine sediment metagenome | isolation source: marine sediment core GS10_PC15, 103 cmbsf | place: Arctic Ocean: Southern Knipovich Ridge | collected 2010 | reverse complement strand
AGACATAGAAATAATCACAGTTGTTGGTGCCGATGGAGAGAATGGTACTGATGGATTAGACGGAATCAACTGTTGGGATCTAAATAGTAATGGTATTGATGATGAAGACGAAGATACTAATGGCGATGGTATTTTTGATGCGCTAGATTGCCAGGGTGAAGATGGTCTAGATGGCACCAGTGGTTATAGTGGTACGGGTTCGGTCGGACCGATGGGACCAGCCGGTGCTGACGGAGAAGATGGTACATTACTGTTCAATACATTTGTAGATGACTTTTTTACGGTAGAGGGTGGTTCCTATGCAGGTATGCCATTGGAGGCAGAAGACCTGCCTGTCGTTGAGATCTACGAGCCAGCAATTGGCTACTGTGATAATGAAGAAGTTGGTCTTGTTGCATTTCGAGTTCCAATTCCAGTCACATACCCTGGTAGCAATTCTGTTACAATGCGTTTGTTTATTTGGCGAACCGGTGAAAAAACTGATAACTGTATGGTGCTTCGACTAGATGCTTTCCGGTCACGCCACGGCTTTGGCAACGGCACCTATGGGTCTTCTCGGTTTATTACCTTGGATGATCCCATTGATCCAGATCCAACAGGAGCGCTATTGGTTGTTGACCTTCCTCTCAATAACGAAGGCGATGACGGGCTATGCTTTCCAAATAATCTAGAGCAGGGAGATCTATTGGCCTTTGAGCTTAGTGATGTAACCGGCTTTAGCGATGGTGGATGTTTTACTATCATTGGCGTAGAGATGTACGAATCGGAAGAAACACAGGTCACGATCCATGCTACTATTGCCAAGTCTTTTGAAGAAATAGAATGTTCACCAATAGTTGATTGTGATGTCGTAGAGGAAGTGCCAGAGGGTAAGGCTATACTCTGTCATGTCCCGCCCGGCAATGAAGGCAACGCACATACAATTATGGTTAGCGAAAATGCAGTGGAACGTCACCTGTTGCATGGTGATACAGAAGGTCCATGTTTTGGCGATTGTGAGTAAGAATAATGCGGATTTTTGTTTTGGAAGATGACGATAATCGTATAAAGAAGTTTAAGCGAGAACTTATTGGACATAATGTAGATTATGTTAAAACAGTAGATATTGGCAAAGGTATGTTGGGAGAAAATGAATATGATTTAATTTTTCTTGACCACGATTTGGGTGGCAAACAAATGGTTGATTCTACTGAAGAAGAAACTGGATATCAACTTGCTTTAACAATATCTACGAGTGATAAAAACAAAAATACGCCATGTATAGTTCATTCGTGTAATCCTGCTGGAAGTGATAATATATTGTCTGTTCTTACTCATGCTTTGAAAGTACCATTTCCATCATTGGATATACAAAAAACTTTAGAAATGTTTCATGTTTAATAAAAAGGGGGAGAAGAATAATAAAGTGATGACGCGAAAATACAGAAGTTTAGCCGACGTTCAAGAAGAATACTTTATCAACCATCCAGACGAAATCGTTGATTACATTAGAATTCTTCTCGAAGAATTCGCCAAAGACGAAAATATTGAGACACTGCTATCTTCATTACGTCGTGTGAGTGTAAAAAAATGAAAATTAAACCCCAAGAATTATTGGATATGGGTTGGAAAGAAGGTCCATGTATAGGCGAAACCATGCGCTGCGTAGCGAAAGCTGCGTCTAAGGGTATGGTTAAAATGGAGGCTCGCCAAATAATTGAGGCAATGCTTGATAATTATACTCCATTCTTAGATCATGAACATTTCGGTCCACTTGCTAAATTGATGGACAGTATTGCTCGTCCATCTTATGTGTTTAAAGATTACAATGAAGCCCAAGCAAGTTATCAAGTTTGGGGAGCAGAAGGCATTGATGAGGGAACTCACGAGCAAATGATTTGTGCTGCGCAAATCCCTGTAGCGGTTAAGGGAGCATTGATGCCAGATGCTCATGTAGGCTATGGTCTACCAATTGGTGGCGTTCTTGCTCTAGATAATGCAGTTATGCCATACGGAGTGGGAGTAGATATCGCTTGTAGAATGATGCTGTCTGTTATTCCGTTGGCTGTGGAAGATATTTATAATCGTGAACATCATTTTCGAGAAGCAATTGAGAAGCACACTCGTTTTGGATTAGGAGCATGTTTCGATCCCAATGATCGTCGTCATGCCGATGTAATGGATCATGACTGGTCTATTGTTCACAAGATTGTTGATAAAAATACTGCTTGGAATCAACTTGGATCTTCGGGTGGTGGAAATCATTTTATTGATATTGGAGAGATTGAGTTTACAGAAGATTTCGAAACAGTTCCGGCAGGCAAGTATATTGCTATCTTAACCCATAGTGGTTCTCGTGGCATGGGTTCAAAGATTGCCAATCATTTCACTAAAGTTGCAATGTCGAAACACCCATTGCTTCCACAAAAATTTAAGAGGCTGGCATGGTTGTCATTAGATGATGAAGATGGACAGGCATATTGGGAGGCAATGACATTGGCAGGTCACTATGCATCGGCTAACCATCATTGCATCCATGCTGGACTATTAAAAGAACTTGGTGTTGAAGCTTTAACTCAGGTAGAAAATCATCACAATTTTGCTTGGCGAGAAATTCATGACGGTAAAGAAGTTGTTGTTCACAGAAAGGGAGCAACGCCAGCAGGAAAGGATATTCTTGGAATTATTCCTGGGACTATGGCAGATTTTGGGTTCCTGGTCCGAGGCAAAGGCAAACCCGAATCTTTAAACTCTGCTGCTCATGGTGCAGGCAGAGCAATGTCCCGTAAGGCTGCTAAAGAAAAATACCGTTGGGCTTCGGTAAAAGAAGAATTGATTCAGAAACGGGTCAAGTTGATTTCTGGCGGTATAGATGAAGCTCCTGGTGCATATAAATGTATTGAGGAAGTCATGGCCGCACAAGATGATCTTGTAGAAGTTATTGCAAAATTTCAGCCAAGGCTCGTAAAGATGGCAGATGAACAAACCCAGAGAAGAAGGAAAAATAATGGTTAACGAACTTACGTATGGTCATGGGGAGAGAATAGACATTAGATTAATATGTCCTATATGCGGAAGCGAAGAGGTCTCTCATGATGATGACTCTGCCATGTGCTGTGTAAATGGACATTTGTATGAGGATGACAACGGAGATTATTACATTCGGCCAAAGAACGCAGACGATTCAACGAATGATGTAATGAATTGTTACGATGATCATGGCTCTGTTTTTCTAAAAGATGGAACTATAGTGTCGTGGCGAAAATATCTTAATTTGCAAAGAAGAGGATTATAGAATGCCTGATACAACACTATTAAAAGATGTTTCGGAAAAGGTCGATGATCTGGTAAGCGCGCTCGAACGTGTAGCAAATTTGAGCGACGACGATAAGGCCAGACTAGGATTGATAGCAAGTAAACCTGTTGGCCTACGAGAAACGGCTAATTTCAATCTTGCCATTGATATTGTAAAGAGATCTGATCTGCAAGCAGCACGCAGAGATTTGGCCTCAGCAATAGCCGCAGAAAAATGGACCGAGGGATTTGCAATGGGATTGCAGATAATGAAGATGTTTGGAGGTTTGGCACCGTGAAAGAATTAAGATGGCCTGTATCTTTGATTGTGTTCGGAATATTGTTTTTAGTGGTTGGGTGTGGCCGTGGAGCAAACAGCGCACAAATATCCTTAGAAAGAGGAAGTAAAGCTGCCCATGATGTAAGAACGGCATTTTTCATTAAGGCGTGGGGTTTAAATCGTGCCTTGATTACCGAATCGAGACAAAAGTATATAGCTCAAGTATCAGTTGATTTATTAAAGAACTCTAAGGATGGCCAAATTAACTATGAGATGGCAGAAGCCATGATAAAAACATTAGGCAGGGACATGGGCATGGACGAGGTAATAACCTCAGAGAACTTTGCCTACCTAGCCTACCTTTTGATGGCTGGCGAGCGCGCAGATCAGTATCTCGGCCAAGTTGATATGTATCTAGAAAGCAGAAGGCCGATTTGGGAGCATTTATCAAAGCAGGCAAGAGAAAATACCGAAGATATTACCGACGAAATAGAATTGTGGACACCATTAATCAGTAATCTAAAAAAGATTTGGCCGCAAAAAAAGTAGGTGTATAAGATCTGTAACCAAAGGAGATTAAAATGAAGAAAATAATGTGTTTAATTTGTTGTTTGTTGTTTGTAGCACTTCCTGGTTGTTCGATGGGCAATACTAATGTACAGCGCAGAGCATATACCGTTAATGACATAGAAAGATTTGTCACCATAGGTACAAAAATAGTGCTCAAGGAAGGAAAGGTTCCCAAAGAACAAGTTTTTGTTATCCAAAGATACATAGTGGCTTTACAAAATTATGTAGATAATACAGATGCGATAGATTTCACCGTTTTGCGCAAACTTATAGATGAAAAACTGCCCCAGCAATATCAATTTATAGGTGGGAGTATCATAGACATCATATATAGATTTGTTAATACCGAATTAAGAGAACTTAGAGAAAATAATGAAGTAGTTATCAAATACGTCTCTGCTGGACTAAGAGGGGCTATGTCTGCAACTGAAGAATATGTAAACTCCCTATAGTCAAGGAGGATAGATGTCTTTTCTTAGTATAATTATATTATGCCTATTTGCTGGTTCCCCTATTAAGCATACAGAGATGCTGGACCCAACAGTACATATATTTTCTAGAGGGCAAAGTGGTTCTGGTGTAATATTCTACAGGGACGATAGACGATCAGACGAAGATATCTATACATACACATTAGTTACTAATCATCACGTAGTTTCCAATAGAAAAACTAAGCGCTTAAAAGCTGTTGATGGCCTAAGAGGACGTTCTTGGTTTGATGTGAAAGATCACGGATGTTGGGTTACTGTCTTTAAAAACAAAACATTTGAATGGGAATCCCATAAGGGTAAAATAATTATTGAATCTGAGGAAAAAGATATAGCTATAATTGTTTTTGAAACAGATGTAGAAATATGCAATATGGCTTTATTACCCACTATAGATATGCTCGACCAAATAGATGTCTTTGATGAGGTATTTGCAATAGGATGTCAACTAGGCCAAAAGCCTATTCCCACTAGAGGCGTAGTATCTCAATTGATTCAAGACGATCATTATCTGGGATTAATGTCCGATGCCCCCATATCTCCTGGGTCTAGCGGAGGTGGCGTTTTTAGAGAATACGATGGACATTATTATTTAATAGGAATATCTCAAAAAATAGGCGTTGGGCACAGTCAGTTTATTCCGCATCTAGCTTATGCCATATCTATTAAAATTGTATTAGATCTTATACATGAAAATGACATGAGCCATATGGTAGATGGTGTTTCTATCCCATGAATATACACGTAGATAAAGTCTTAAATGCCATGTATTTTTGTAAACCATTTCCTAGTCATCTTTGGACTAATGGCATAATGTCTTTTTCTATTTTAGATGACGCAAAATGTATGCATCAGCGTAACGGAGAAACTGTATTTGAACACACTATGAATGTACTTGATGGTCTTCAAGAACAAAATTCAATAACTATGTTAGCAGCACTTTTCCACGATTTAGGCAAATTAACAACAAGAACATGCGTTGACAATAAAGTTTATTTTTGGAATCATGAATTGGCATCAGTTGTTATGGCACAAGAAATGCTAACTCTATGGAAAGCTCCACAACAATTAATAAAAGATGTAGTCCCTATAATTAAAACTCATATGATGGACTTGAAATCCAATATCACGAAGGGTAAGATAAGAAGGTTCATAGCAGATATTGGTGTCCACAATATCGATAATTGGTTTATTGTGAGAAGATCAGATGCTTTTTCATACAATAAGCGCAAAATGAAACCTAAAGAATATGTGGATTTTATCATTGCTCCGTTCGAAAAAAGGGTCCGAGAAGAACTGGGGCAAATGAATCACAATGACATTAAGTTTGATATAACATCATTAACATCGGATAGTGGAATACAAATCTCTGGAGAGTAACATGCGGGAAAGATTAGGATGGGATGATTATTTTATGATAGAGGCTTTATGGGCTAAGGCTCGTAGTCCAGATATGAGCACACAGCATGGCTGTATTATTATAAACAAAGATAGGCAGGTTATAGGCCAGGGTTTCAACGGATATGCCCGTGGTGTAGATGACAATAAAATGCCCCAAACACGCCCCCAGAAATACGGTCCGATAATTCACAGCGAGAACAATTCAATTTTAAATTGTACTGGATCTTTGGACGGAGCTACTGCCTATACAACCGGACCACCTTGTGTTCACTGTTGGGCACAAATTATTCAAGTTGGTATCAAGAGGGTAGTATATGGTCCGGTAAGATCTACTAATTCACAAAGCGCACATGTCAAAGATGATCCAAACAACCAAGTAATTCAAGATATGTTAGAAAATCAATCGATAGAAGTTGTTGAATGGTTACCTAAAAATCTTGGATTAATCCTGGATGAACTCGAAGGAATTATAACAATAGTAAAAGAAGTATGTGTTGATCAAATTTTAGATGAATAAGAGGTATTAAATGCAGCAGTATAATCCACAGGGTTTTGCCCTAAAAATATTTCAAGATAGATACGCTATTCATCCAGAAGAAACTTTTGAACAAGCATGTTCCAGAGTAGCAAGTCACATATCTAATGCTGAACTAGGCGAAAAGAGAGAAGAATACAAGCAGTCATTTTTTGACCTATTAAATACAAACAGATTTTCTCCTGGGGGAAGGATCTGGAGAGGTTCCGGTCGTCCTAGGGGACAGTTATTAAATTGTTTTGTGATTCCAGCAGAGGATTCTAGAGAAGGATGGGGGCAAGCATTAAGTGATGTTACAATTATCTCAGGTACCGGTGGTGGAGTCGGACTTAACTTTTCAAAAATTCGTCCAAGAGGTACTCCAGTTCGTGGAACTGGAGGTGAGGCTACCGGAGCGGTTAGTCTTATGCGAGCTATCAACGCTGTCTGTAATGAACTTAGAGAAGGTGGGGGAAGAAGATGTCTGCCGAAAGACACTTTAATACACACAGATCATGGATTAATTCCTATCTCTGACATAGAATTACACCATCGTGTACAAACATTTTCTGGAAAATTTGCCCAAGTTATAGAAAAAAAATATACTGGTGAGAAACGATTGGTCGTAATTAATACACAAATGGGTGAATTTTATTCATCTTCAGATCACAGATGGGCTGTCTTAAATGATTTGGATGGAAATATTCGTTGGATTCCGGCAATAGATCTACAACCAGAAGACAGACTAATATTTCTTAACGACGGCATTGACGGCAAAAAAACATTTTTACCGCCATACCAATATGACAAACCCAAAATGGCCACAACAACAAAGGATATTTGTATACCAGAATTAACCACAGAAATAGCATGGTTTCTAGGGCAAGTTCACGGAGATGGTCACGTATGTCTTGGGGGAGAAAATAGTAGATCATATGTATCAATAGCTTGTGCTGATGATTTGCCAGATCAACACGATAGAGTTGTCAAGGTACTACAAGAATTTGGTGAAGAATTATATGTGTCAGAAAGAAAAGATGGAACAGAAAAATGTAGCACACCCCGTGTTACATCAGTGCAGCTAGCTCAATATTTTTCCAAATTCAAAGTTTCAAACACGGAGATGGATATTCCAGATTTTATATTATGTGGAACAAAGAAGATACGTTCCGCATATCTTTCCGGGTTATTAGACGCAGATGGATATTTAGGCAGAACAAATAAATTGTCGCCGATTAGAATTGCATCTTCTATATATCCTAACTTTCTCAAACAAGTACGTGCGGTTTTATCGTCACTAGGGGTGGTATCTTCTATTAAAGTTTTAAAGGCCAATTGTCGTCCAGACCATTGGAAACAAATATATAACTTAGAAATAGTGGGTATCCAATCAATAGAAAAAACCAGAACATTGATATGTAAATATTCAAGTAAATATCTTAGAGACGGAATAAAGTCTAGGAAAAAAGAACAAAATAGCATTACTGTTCCAGGTGATCTACTACGAAATTCACAATACAAAGATAGGTTTAGCAATACGTATTGGAGAAAAGATAGTGCAACAGAATGTAGTTGGACAAAATTTCAGAGTACAATTGGGGAAAGAAGTTTTCAGCCAATAGCTATTAAATCTGTCAGTCTAAGCAATAAAATAGAACACACATACGACATCCAAGTTCTTGATGATGAAATGTTTATCGCAGAAGGACTATTAGTACATAATTCAGCGCTAATGTTTTGCCTAAACTATGATCATCCAGACCTAGTAGAGTTCATGGAAGCAAAGCTAGACCGACAAGAGCTAAACAACGCTAACGTATCAGTGTGCATTAACAATGAATTCCTGCAACTACTAGACAATAATGAAGATGTAGTTTTCAAATGGCAAGGAGAAGAAAGATCAAGGCTACCAGCAAGGGAAATATGGGATAAGATTGTTGAGAACTCACTAAAGAGTGGAGATCCTGGAGTATTAAATCTTGGTCTTGCAAACGAATATAATACAATAAGTTATTTTACCGATTTGGTATCCACAAATCCTTGCGGAGAATTATTTATGTCCCCATACGATTGTTGTTGCTTGGGGGCAATAAACTTATCCACACATATTATAGACAAACAAATGGATTGGGATATACTTGAAGAAACGATAGCTCTTGGGGTAAGATTTTTAGATAATGTATTAGATCAAAATCATTATCCATTATCTATAATTCAAGAAACTTGTCAAAAACATAGGCGCATAGGGATTGGAATCCTCGGACTCCACGACATGCTATTAAAAATGGGGATCAAATACAGTAGTAGTAAAGCGAAAGAATTGATCGACGAAGTAATGTGTTTTATCAAAAAACGGTCATATGATACAAGTATTGAATTGGCTATAGAAAAAGGTTCATTCCATGCGCTAGACAGAGAAAAGCATATCAAAACAGGGTTTGCCAAGAAATGTTTGACTCCGTCGCTTAGAAGAAGGATTAAGCAGCATGGTATTCGTAATTGCGCTATATTAACGATTGCTCCTACGGGGACTACAGCTATTGTGGCGAACACAACTTCTGGTATTGAACCTCTTTTTGAAAAGATGTATTGGCGTAGCTTTAATGTCCATAAAAAAATGCATGACGAAAAAAGAGAAGCAGATAGAGAACTAGTTGTTCATCCATTGGTAGAAGAATTTATTCGTGAGGGTAAATCCATCAAACATTTTGAATCTGCACATGAAATATCTCCCGATAATCATCTAATTATTCAGGAGATATGCCAAAAGCACATCGACAACTCCATATCTAAAACTATCAATCTACCATCCGATTATTCTGCGGAACAACTATCCAAGGCAATGAGAAAATATGCTGATACCCTCAAGGGAATGACAATCTATCGGGACACTAGTAAAGGTCGAAGTCCGTTGATTCCAGCTACACTCGCAGAAGTTCAAGAAAATTTGGCCAATATCCGACAAGAGGCTATCGCAAATGATTGTCCGAAAGGCGTGTGCGACGTATGAAAGACATGAAAGTATTACAGCAAGCCGTTGACTCAGTAGAGAAGCATGGATCAATAGCCGAAGCTGCGCGCCAGTTGAATATACCTAGAAAAACCTTGTCCAACAGATATAATAAAGCCAAAAACATGGGTATGGTTTCTGGAATGCCTATGTTAGATGACGAACAGTCTGTCATTATAGATTCAAAATGGAAAAAGTTGTCTAGTGACAAGAGGTTGCTACAGCGTAAGTATGATCATCTTTTAGAAAGTATAGAAAGTAAAAATAGATCTATTGACGCAATGCAAGAGTTTGACGAACAAATCAAAGGCGCAAAACCTATAGAGATTAAAGCTAGAAACAATAAAAAGCAATCAGAATCAACGGCGGTAGTTTTATGTTCCGATCTACATTACGAAGAGACGGTTGACCCAAATACTATTGACAACTTGAATACATACAACACCACAATTGCTCGAACTAGATTCGACAAATTCATTAATAATTCAATCAAGTTAGTAGATATGTGTCGAGGTAAATCCACTATTGACAATCTAGTATTTTGGATTGGCGGGGATATGATCAACGGATATATCCACGAAGAATTTATAGAAGAAAATGCAATGTCTCCCGTGGATGCTTCCACAGAAGTTTTCGAACTATTAGTAAGTGGAATAGACTTTCTTCTGGCACATGGAAATTTCAAGAAAATAATTATTCCAACCAACGTAGGTAATCATAGTAGGACAACAGAAAAAAGGCGTGTTGCCACTTTGGTTCAAAATAACTATGAATGGTTGATTTACAAATTTCTAGACACCTACTATAAAGACAACGATAGAATACAATTTAAGCTAACCAGAGGATATTTCAACTATCTTGACGTGTATGGATATACGCTTAGGTTCCATCACGGAGATCACGTTCGATACGGAGGTGGAGTTGGTGGATTAACCGTTCCGTTGAATAAAGCTATTGCCATGTGGAATCAAGCTAAACCAGCCTACCTGGACATACTGGGTCATTGGCATCAACGATTTTCGTCGAAAAATTCCATTGTTAATGGTAGTGTCATCGGATATAACGCTTACGCCCAATCTATCAAAGCTAGTTTTGAACAACCACAGCAAACATTTTTCTTAATGCATCCACGACATGGAAAGACCGTAGAAGCACCGATATTTGTTGAGTAATACAATGCAATATGACATTATTTGTTATTGCCCTAGCTCTGATAAAGAATTATTTTTAGAGTCTTTATGCGTCTGGCTAGACCTTGGGGCAGAGACAATCCATATATACTGTGATCATGATACCGAGTTTGATATCAGCATACTAGATAATTCAAATATAGAAATTTATCCCCACTTTGAAAAAGATGGAGACTATCTTGAATCGGTAGAGCGAGAGATAGTTAGATTACATATGTCCTCATCAAACTTTTATAAACCATTCGTATTAATGAGCATGACATATCCTCATAGCGGAAGTATTTACTTTAGCGATTGAATAATGGGTGATTTTAAACAAACATTTGCATGGAGTAACTCTAGAGTAAAAATGCTCAGAGAGTGTATGTACAAATACTATTTAAATTATTACCAAAGCTGGTTTGGATGGGACTCAAATGCTCCGATAGAAAAAAAACAAGCATATATGCTTAAACAAATGACTAATTTACCAATGTGGGTAGGAACAATTGTACATGATGAAATAGAAAGTATCATCAACGAGATTAAGGATAAGGGTGATTGTCGGTCTGTATCAGCAGCATTGCTTAATACAACACAAGCTTTAAGAAAAGGATGGATACAATCAAAGAATAAACAATGGAAACAAAACCCTAAATGGAATATAAATCTTGCCGAGCACTATTTCGATAGAGAAGTAAGTAAGAATAAATTGGATGGATTTAAAAATAAAGTACAAACATGTATAAAAGCTTTTTATGATTCTCCGATATTCAAGATGTTACATGAGGTTACAGAAAGCGACTGGTTATCTTTAGAGGATTTTCAAAAATTTACGTTAAGTGGTGGAGAGGAAGTATCCGTTAAAATAGACTGTGGGTTTAGGCAAGATGGGAAAGTATATTTACTTGACTGGAAAACCGGGAAAGTAGATACTAATGTCGTAGATCAACTGGTAACATATGCCATGTATGCCTTGAAACAAGGATGGACAAATAATCCTGAAAACATTATAATAGTGCCGGTATATCTAGCTGCTTATTTTGACCACGGAGATAAAGCCATGCCGCACATAACCGTTGATATGACTAAGATAAAGCGCCAGGCCAAAATAATCCAGGATGAATCACCGCTGCTACAACAAGCCCACGACAATAAAGACAATCCAGATTTCTTCAAACATACAGATAACGAACAAACATGTAAGTGGTGTAACTTCTATGGAACTATATGTGATGGAGCTAGAACAGAGATTATGGAAGGGGAAACACCTTTCTAATGAATAATGTTGTTATGTATTTTGACGGAGGAATCCGAGAAGAGATAATGGCTTACGGGTATGTGGCATTTGACCCGGAAACAAAAGCGGAGCTATTTACCGGTTCCAGAACATGTGGGTCAGGAAGCAGTAATATCGCAGAATATCGGGCTTTGATAGCTGGATTACAAGGATGTTTAAAGCGAGACGTTAAAGAGATTCATATCATAGGAGATTCGCAGCTTATAATTAAACAAGTGACAGGGGTTTTCAGGGTCAATAAGCCAACGCTAAAAGAACATCGAGATTTTGTTCTAAAACTTCTATCTAAGTTCGAAATATGGTCAATAAAATGGGTACCGCGAAGGAAAAACAAAAGAGCCGATGAATTAGTAAACCAAGTTTTCGAAAGGAAGTTAAAAAAATGCAGAAGAAGAAAAAAATATTAATAGGTTGCTTTGCCCTGTTGCTCACTTCTTGTGTCTCGCCCGGCGCTTTTAAGGCAGACGTAGCTACAGTTAGAGATAATCTCAATAAATTAGAAAAATTAGTTGACAACAAGGCTGACACGTCTATAATGACTGAGAAGATAGATAGTTTCAGGCAGGAGATAAACCAAAATCTTCTTGGTATGACTAAAACTATCAATAATTCTGGCACTATAAAATATGGTGGTGGTGGATGGATCGTGTTGGGTCTAATTTTGATGACAGTAGTTTTTTTGACTGCAATAGGAATGTGCATCAAGTGGCTTTTTACCAAGATGTCTAAGTACAAAGGTATGTTGCAACTTGTTACGACGGCTGTTCATAAATCTGCACCAGACGTTAAGAGGGCCATTAAACAACAAGTTCGCAAACAAGCATCCAATGGAAACAAAGCATTTGCGATACATAAACACAATCTTTCTCAAGAA
>SDBT01013888.1_pt1 | contig 12879 bp, 7 predicted proteins | sample 2277101 | NCBI WGS metagenome assembly SDBT01 (sample SAMN10404973, study PRJNA504765) | marine sediment metagenome | isolation source: marine sediment core GS10_PC15, 103 cmbsf | place: Arctic Ocean: Southern Knipovich Ridge | collected 2010 | reverse complement strand
CTCCAAGGAAGGCAGCATGCCCGATACATCCGGCGACCTGTTCGACCTGGGCGACTCGGCCCCGCCGGGCGGCAATGGCGATTCACTGGAGCTCGATCTTCCCGAGGAGCCCGGGATGCCCGGCGTGTCGCCGACCGGGGTAGAGTCCACGCTGCCGCCGATCGGACAGACGGATCAGGGTCCTTCATTCAACATTCCCCCGCCCGACTCCTTCCCCACCGGTATCGGACAGGGCTCGCTGCCGAACGTGCCGCCCCCGGCCCCCAGCGCCGCGCCGACACCGGGCAGCGAGGGGCAGATCTTCGACTTCATCGATCATGAGCTCGGCGTCGAGGAAGAGGCTGACGATCAGGACAGCCAGGTCGTTTCCTATCGGATCAAGCGCAAGAGCGGCAAGGTTTTCGGCCCCTTTGACGAGCAGACGGTCAAGAAAATGCTGGCCGAGCACCAGTTGATGGGCAACGAGGAGGCCTCCACCGATGGCCGCACGTTCAAGCCGCTGGGCGCCTTCGAGGAATTCGCGCAGGTCATCCGCGACCTGATGGAAGAACCGATCCTCGGGGCAGCCCCGGTCGGACCGCCCGCGTCCTCGGTCCAGGAGGTCGACGACGACTACGACTACGAAAGCGTCGCCTTGGCTCCCAAGGGGGTCGAGTTCGCCGAACCTCCGGCCGAGGAGAAGGGCAGAAGAGGCCCGGGAGCCGGGACGTTCGTCGTCCTGTGCCTGGTGGGCCTGGTGGTGGTGACAGGTGTCGCCCTCGGGTTCACCAAGTTTGGATGGTTCGGCTACAAGCTGGTCGTCGGCGCGGCCGGCGGTGGCGGTGGCGGCGCTGACGGCCGGGGCACCGGCGGCGGAGATTCCCCGGCTTCCGTGGTCAACAAGGGCCGGATGAACTACTTCCAGGACACGTATGCGGGCTACATCGCGGTCACAAAAGAGATAGAGAACAAGGTAAGGGATGGGAATGAAAATATCGAGGATCTGTACCTGCTGGGCCTTTCCTACGCGGCCCTGTTGCGCAACTACGGGGCCAACCCGGTCTACGTCAAGCGGGGTCGTGAGATCCTGGCCGAGCTCAAGGACAGTGCCGCCGACACCCCGGAGTACAGAAAGGTGGAGGGCGCCCTGTTGGTCCTGACCAATCCGATACAGGCACTGGCGGCCCTCGATCCCCTGCTGGCCCAGGAAACGCGCGACAAGGAAGCGTTGTACATCGCGGGCTGGGCTGCTGCCTACCAGAAGAAGTGGCCGGAGGCGGCCGGGTATTTCGACCGGGCCACGGTGATCGATCCGGATTACTCCAAGACGTACCACGCCCTCGGGGAGATCCAGTCGCTGCAGGGCGATTTCGAGAATGCCCTGCGGTTCTACGAAAAAGCCCTTCAGATGAATCCGCAGCACATCAGCTCGGCGGTGGAACTGGCCCGGATCGCGGTGGAGGTCAAGCGCGATCCGAAGCAGGGACAGGCCATGTTGAAGATCGCCTTCGGGAAACACGGCCAGGTGCTCGCGCCGTCCGAGCGAGCCAAGGCCCTTCACCTGCGCGCCCAGATCAGCATGCTCAGCCACGAGCGCGAGAAAGCGGTCCAGGATCTTTCCGCGGCTATCCAGTTGGTCCCCGCAAGGGTGGAGTACGTGGCCGCGCTGGGCAGCTACTACCTGGACATGGGTGAATACTCCAAGGCCAAGGAGATGTTCGAAAAGGCCTTGAGCAAGGAGCCCAAGAACGCAGACGCCTTGATCGGCAAAGGGCGGGCCATGTGGAAGAACGGCGACATCGTCAAGGCCCGGATGCTGATGGAAGACACCACCAAACAGGAGCCAGAGGATCCCAGGCCGTTGTACTTCCTCGGCAGGATCGCCGAGGACCTCGAGAAGCCCGACGAAGCGGTCAAGTGGTATAGCAAGGCGATAAAGACGGCGCCCAACTACCTGCTGACGCGCGTGGCCATGGCCCGTCTGCACATAAAGCAGAACGATCTCAATGCCGCGCTGGAGCATCTGACCAAGGCCAACAAGATCGACCCGCGTTCGGCCATCGTGCGCAACGGCCTCGGGGAGGTGTACTTCAAGCAGAAGAACCTCCGTCTGGCCGAGATAGAGTTCCGCGAAGCGCTGAAATACGACCCGGAACTGGCCTCGGCGCATTTCAACCTGGCCAACACGCTGCGCGAGCAGAAGATGTACGACAAGGCGGTAGCCGAATACGAGAAGACTGCCAAGATCTCGCCGCGCTATCCCGATCTGGCCCAGGAACGGGGCTACAACCTGTACCTGCAGGCCAAGTACGACGAGGCTCTGCAGATCTTCGAGAACGCCATACGCGACAATCCCAAGAACGACAGACTGTACGTCCGGGCGGGGCTGGCGGCCAAGGAGGCCGGCCAACCGCAGGCGGCCATCAAGTATTTCCAGTCGGCGGCCGGCCTGAACGCCTCCAACTACGAGGCATACTTCCAGCTCGGGCTGGTGTTCCAGAAGAAGGGCGAGCACGACAAGGCGCTGAACCTGTTGAAGCAGGCCGCCGAGCTGGACAAGGTCAGGGCGGAGATCCACTACCACTTGGGCCTGTCCTTCATGGCCACCGAGATGTTCTCAGACGCGATCGACGAGTTCCGAACGGCCATCCGGTTGAAGTCCAGCTACGTCGAAGCGCTGGTCGAGCTCGCCAGCGCCCTGGCGGAGCGCAACCAGTTCGCCGAGGCCATCGGGTACTACAAGCGGGTGGTGAAGGAGAGGCCCGATCGCGTCGACGTCATGCTGGCGCTGGGCGACGCGCATTCCAGGCAGGGCCACTACGGCAAGGCCTTGAAGATCTACCAGGGGGCGATCAAGAAGAAGCCCAAGGCCAAGGGGGCCGCCTATCGCCTCGCGCGCACGTTCGACGAGCTGAACAGGAAGCCCAAGGCCATCAAGTTCTACCAGAAAGCGATCCGGCAGGCGCCCGAGGATCCGATGCCGCACTTCTACCTGGGCCACGTCTTCAAGGCGATGAACAAGAGCACCAAGGCCCTGGCCTCGTTCAAGCGCTACCTGGAGTTGCGACCGGACGCCCCGGACGCGGACGAGATTCGGGACGAGATCTACTACATGGAACAAGACCGCTAAAAAGCAGTTCCTAGTTCCTAGTTCCAAGTTCCTAGTTTCCGGTTCCAACTTGGAACTAGGAACTAGGAACTTGGAACTGGGTTATTCGGAGTGATCCATAAATGCTTGACGTGCGGATGGTGGGAGAGAGGTTGGACGAGATACGCCGGCGCCTTGGGTTGCGGGGCGAGGTCGCCGGGCTGGACCGCCTGGCCGAGCTGGCCGGCCGCCGCCGGAAGCTGATTCGCGAGAAGGAGGGGTTGCGGCACGATCAGAAGACGGCCGGCCCCCGGATGAAGGATCTGCTCGAGACCGATCCGGCCGCGGCCGCGGGGCTCCGCGAAAAGCTGAAAGCGGGTTCCGCACGGCAGAAGGAGCTGGACGGCGAGCTGAAATCCGTCGAGGCCGAGTTGAGCGAGCTATTGCTCGAGATCCCCAACCTGCCCCACGAGTCGGTGGCCCCGGGTGAAGGCGAGCAGGACAACCCGGTCGTGCGCACCGTCTCCGAGCGTCCCGTCTTCGACTTCGAGCCCGCGCCCCACTGGGAGATCGGGGAGCGTCTGGGCCTGCTGGATTTCGCCCGGGGGGCCAAGCTGGCCGGTTCGCGCTTCACGGTCCTGACCGGACGCGGAGCCCGGTTGGAGCGAGCGCTGATCAACTTCATGCTGGACCTGCACACCGCCGAGCACGGCTACACCGAGGTGTTGACGCCCTTCGTAGTGCTGCGCGACATGATGACCGGCACCGGCCAACTGCCCAAGTTCGAGGACGAAGCGTTCAAGATCGCTGATTCGGAGCTCTTCCTGGTGCCCACCGCCGAGGTGCCGGTCACCAACCTGCACCGCGACGAGATCCTGGACTCCCGGACGCTCCCGCTCAAGTACGTCGCCTACACGCCGTGCTTCCGGCGCGAGGCCGGCGCGGCCGGAAAGGACACCCGGGGGCTCATACGCCAGCACCAGTTCAACAAGGTCGAGCTGGTCAAGTTCGCGAGGCCCGAGGACTCTTACCAGGAGCTGGAGTCCCTGACCGCCGACGCCGAACGCGTGCTCGATCTGTTGGGCCTGCACTACCGGGTGGTCGACCTGTGCGGGGGCGACCTGGGATTTTCGGCCGCCAAGACCTACGACCTGGAGGTCTGGATGCCCGCCCAGGGCGTCTTCAGGGAGATCTCCTCCTGCTCGAACTTCGAGGACTTCCAGGCCCGCAGGGCCAGGATCCGCCTGCGCCGGACCAAAGGCGTCAAGCCCGAGCTGCTGCACACTTTGAACGGCTCGGGTCTCGCTGTGGGCCGCACCATGGCCTGTCTGTTGGAGTGCGGGCAACGAGAAGACGGCTCGGTGGTGCTGCCCGAGGTTCTCGAGCCATACACCCGCTTCCGGGTCATCGAGCCGTAGTTCATTTCTTGGGCTCCTGGTCCCAAGTTCCCCCCGCGCGAAGCGCTCCAGGAAGCCCAGGGCCTTGCCGGACGAACCCACCGGTGCCCGCGCGTCTCGGAACGGCGCTGTCGACGAGCAGGGTGACGGGTCCGTCGTTGACCAACTCGACGTGCATGTGGGCCCCGAACTCGCCCGAGCCGCAGCGGATGCCCATTTTTTCGATTTTATCCACGAATCGATCGACCAGCCGCGAGGCCGCCTCGGGCTCGAGGGCGTGGACGAACGACGGCCGCCGGCCCTTGCGGCAGTCGCCGTAGAGGGTGAACTGGCTGACCGCGATCATCTCGCCGCCGGTGTCAAGCAGCGACCGGTTCATGCGGCCCTGCTCGTCCGAAAACACGCGTAAGTGGGCGATCTTGTCGGCCATCCAGTCCGCCTGCGCATCAGAGTCGCCCTGACCCGCGGCCAGCAGCACCAGCAGACCGGGGCCGATCTGCGCGGTCTTCTCGCCCTCGACATCGACGCTGGCCCTGGACACCCTCTGTATCACCGCGCGCATTGAGCCCTCCTTTTCCGGTGTCCGGTGTCCAGGTCGGATTTTACTCCAGATGGTTCCTTCTGGTATAGGGAAAGCGTGAGGTGTGCTCGATGCTGACGGTCAAGGTGCTGGGGGACTACGTCAACGGCCGTTTTCGTCGTCCCCGGGGGGCGCAAAGTAAAATAATCTCCCGCGATCCCGGGGACTCCGGATACCGGATCGGCAGCTTTCCCGTGTATCCGGAGCACGTCGATGCGGCCGTGTCCGCGGCGCTGGAGGCCTTCTGCGGCTGGCGCAGGCTGGACATGACCGAGCGGGCGGACATGCTGCGCAAGTTCGCAGCCGAGGTGATCAACCGCCGCGACGAGATCAAGCGGCTGATCGCCGCCGAGTCGGGCAAGCCGCTGTGGGAGGCCGAGCTGGATGTGACCGCGATCGAGGCCCAGGTGGAGACCGAGGTGCGCGAAGGGGTCCGGGCGGTCAGCCCGTTCAAGGTCGGCGAGATCCGCTGGGGGGTCCGCGGAAGCTGCGGCTTTGCGCCGCTGGGCGTGACCGCGGTGCTCGGACCGGCCTCCTCGCCGATCGGGCTTCCCTGCGCGCAGATCCTGCCGGCCCTGCTGGCTGGCAACACCGTGGTGTTCAAGCCGGCGAAGCTGGTGCCGGCCTGCGGGCAGTTCATCGCCCGGCTGTTCGACGAGGTGGACCTGCCGCGCGGGGTGTTCAACCTGGTCCAGGGAGACGCGGCCACCGGTCTTGCGCTGGTCGCCGATCCGCGGGTCGAGGCGGTCTTGTTCGTCGGGGCCGGCCCCTCGGGCCGGCGTATCCTCCAGGCCGCCGCAGACCAGCCCGGCAAGCTGGTCGCCTTGCAGATGGGCGGCGTCAACCCGGCCGTTGTGCTCGCCGACGCCGACCTGGACCGGGCGGTGTACGAGTGCGTCAAGGGCTGCTACCTGACCGCGGGGCAGCGCTACACGTCCACCGGCGTGATCCTGGTGGCCGGGTCCATGTACGACCGGTTCGTCGAGAGATTCGTCGCCACCGTCGGGGCGCTGAGAGTGGGTTACGCTTTCGATCCCGACGTATTCATGGGCCCGCTGTTGAGCGCCTCGGCCCGGGAACGGGCCCTGGACAGACAGGAACAGCTGTTCGGCTTCGGGGCCAGGCGGCTGCTGGCTTCAGAGCCGATGGACTGCGGGCGGCCCGGGTTCTACATGGGACCGGCCGTGCTCGAGCTGGCCAAGCCCACGGCCATGGACAGGTTCAGGCTCGAGGGGCAGTCCTTCGGCCCCGACGTGGTGCTGATGCCGTTTTCGAAGGAGCCCGAGGGGATCGCCCTGGCCAACTCCACGGCATACCGCCTGGCCGTCTCGGTGCTGACCGAGGATCCCGAGCGGTTCGATCGCTGGGCCGAAGAGCTGCGCTTCGGGATGATCAACCACAACCTGGCCACCACCGAGATCTCCATGCGGCTGCCCTTGATCGGCCTGGGCCTCTGCGGCAACCACCGCCCCGCAGGCGTGTTCACCCAGCGCAACTGCACCACTCCGGTGGCCTCGCTCAAGGCGCCGGAGGCGTACGATCCGGGGCGGAATTTGCCGAATTTCCCGAAGATTTAAGCGCAACGGGCACGTCGGCGTCGGCGTAGACGTGGGGATGCCGGGATGCTACTTACAGCAGGCCGGAATCGGCCAGGGAGCAGAAGCCCTCCCGGCCCACGATCAGGTGATCCAGCACCTTCACGCCTATGACCTTTCCTGCCCGCACCAAGCGTTCGGTCAGGGCCAGGTCGTCCCGGCTGGGGCTGGGATCGCCCGACGGGTGGTTGTGGATCAGGATGACCGCTGGGGCGCCGTGTCGCAGGCAGGCCGAGAACACGACCTTGGGATCGACCGGACAGCTGGTCCAGGACCCCTGGGTGATGCACAGGTGGGTCAACGGCCTGTTCTTGCCGTCGAGCAGCAGGGCGTGGACGCCCTCGCGCTGATTTCCCTGGAGCCGGCATCGGAACCATTCGGCCACGTCGGCGCTGCTGTCGATGGGCCGCCTGGGCGAGGGGGCCGGGACGGCGAGCCTTCGGCCCAACTCCAGCGCGGCCCGGATGCGAGTGGCGCCCGCCGGACCCAGACCGGGCAGGTCGATCATTTCCTTCAGCGAGCGACGGGCCAGCCCGGAGATTCCACCCGCCGACTCCAACAGGCGCAGGGCCGCGGCGGTCGGTGAGCCTGCCCGCGAGCCGGCGCCCAGTATCACGGCGAGCAGCTCGTGGTCCGCAAGCGTCTCCTCTTCAACCATTAGATTCATAGTTCCTTGCAAACCCAGTTCCTAGTTCCAAGTTCCTAGTTCCAAGTTCCCGGTTCCAACTTGGAACTAGGAACTGGGAACTTGGAACTAGAATTAAGCAAACGGTGTGCCGATTTGCTGGTGTTTCTTCAACTATTTGATTTATTTGAATTGTCGTTTTGCGTGGGATTGCCTGGGGTGTCCGGATTCCGGACACTTCCGGCCTTTCGGGCGGTCAGCCCTGTCGGGCGGTCGTCAACCTTGCCAGTTCGAACCCCTTTGTGTATGTTGCCCTGCATGTCTCGAGCCGGCACCGCCCAACCCGGGCATCTTGCAACTTCCAGCGACGAGCCCGCGATCGTTCCCACCCGCAGCATCACACCGTCGCAGATCGACGCGGATGCGCTCAAGGTTGTGCGCCGGCTGCAACGTTTCGGCCACGCGGCCTACCTGGTGGGCGGCTGCGTACGGGATCTGCTGCTGAAGCGCACTCCCAAGGACTTCGACGTGGCGACCTCGGCCAGGCCCCGGGAGGTCCGCAAGCTCTTCAGGAACTGCAGGTTGATAGGGCGACGGTTCCGGTTGGCCCACATCCACTTCCGGGGCAAGATCATCGAGACGGCCACCTTCCGGGCCGCGGCCGACAAGCACGAGGACGGGGATCTCCTCGATCTCCTGATAATGTCTGACAACGTCTTCGGCTCGGAGCGCGAGGACGCCTACCGCCGCGACTTCACCATCAATGCGCTGTTTTTCGATCCCGTGGAACGGGTCCTGGTCGACTACGTGGGCGGGCTGGAGGACCTGGTGGAGCGCACCTTGCGCTTCATCGGAGATCCCGCGGTCCGGGTCCAGGAGGATCCGGTGCGCATCCTGAGGGCGATCAAGTTCGCAGCCCGGCTGGACTTCGAGGTGGAGCCGGACTCCTGGCGGGCGGTCACCGGATTCAGGTGCGAGCTCGACAGGGCCGCCCCGCCCCGCCTGCTCGAGGAGGTCCTCCGCATGCTTCGCTCGGGCGTGGCCGAGATCGCCTTCCGGATGATGTGGGAATCGGAAGTGCTCGAGGTGATCTTGCCCGAGGTGGCGCGCTATCTGTCCCGGTCGCTCGACCGGGGGGAGGAGCGGGATCCGGGCGCCGGGCTGTGGGCATATCTGCACGCCGTCGACCACAGCGATCGCGAGCTTCTGACCAACGCGGTGCTGCTGGCGGCCCTGATGATCCATCCGGTCGCCGACGCGGCCGGGTCGGACCCGGCCGGGTACGGGCTCCGGTCAGCCTCTTCGACCTTCGGCGAGACGGCCAGGGAGTTGTTGCGCCGGCTGGTCGAACGTCTCCGCCTGCCCAAGCGGGATGTGGAGCGCATCGGGCAGCTGTTGGCCAGCCAGAAGCGCCTGTTCCAGCTGGGTCGCGACGCGGCGTTGCCGCGGGCCTTGATGCGCCGGGTGTACTTCCCCGAGGCCCTGGACCTTTTCGAGATCGGGGTGCGGGCATCCAGAAAGGGACGCAGCACCCTGAACCGCCTGCGGCGTGCCTTTCGCAAACCCGCCCCGGCCCGCCGATCCGCGGCGCGTGAATCTCGGCCCTCCAAGCCGCCGGTGAGCGCCCGTAAGCCGAGTCGCTCGTCGGCCAGGCGGAGAAAAAGGGGCAGGCGGCGCAAGCCGGCGAAAAAGGAGTAGCGCCGCTCAGTCGTCGTTCGTCCGCCAGGCGGTCTCGGCCAGGGCTATCCGCTCGTCCGTGTCTGCCAGCACCACATCGTGAGCGAACCGTCGCAGCTCTTCAGATGCGTCGCCCGATTCCGGTAATTCCTCCGTGCGGGCTCTGACCAGGCCGCCCGGCAGGGTCTCCTTCTGGTAGCGGATATTGAGCTCGCGCAGGCCCGCCGATGCGGGCAGATCCCCGGGCAGGCAGTCGAGCATCCATTCGAGGTAACGCAGGTTGTTCACATGCCCGTTGGAGTCGATGTCGCCGCGGCGGATCGGCCGCCGGTCCTCGCAGATCGGGTTCTGGCAACGAGGGGGGCGCGGGAAAGGCCCCTGGATGGCGCGCTCGGCGACGATAGTGTAGGCCTGGGCCAGTTCACCGGGCACCCGGGTCACCCGGCGGGCCGCGGTGTCCACGAAAGCCCACAGGGTGGTAGCCCTGGCGCACTCGCCGCGGTCGTCCGCGATCACGAACTCCCGGCGCGACAGCAGGCGGCCGATGTCCGACGGCCAGGTGGAGATCGTCACCCGGGACTTCCACACGGGCAGCCGGTCGATCCGCAACAGGGTCTGGACGATCATCCAGACCTGGCTCCGCTCGGACAGCCAGGCCATCCCGCGTCCTACCTCCTCCGACTGCAGGATGGCCGCCTCCTGCATGGCGCCCACCAGGGAAAAAGGCGTCAGGCGCAGCCGGGCGTCCGTGTCCTGATAGCGGACCTGCATGGTGTGCGAGAACTCATCGGCCATCGAGGGCGAAACGTACACCCTTCCCGGGGCCGGGTTCAAGATTTTCGGATTGTCGGAATACGTTTGCTTTTGAGCCGAGATCGGGTAGATTCGATACTCACGAGACGATTCGAAAACCTTTGCGATTGGGAGTTCACTCATGCGATCAGGCCATTTCTACCCATTGCCGCTTCTGGCCCTTCTGACAGCTCTGTCGGGCTGGATCGCGGCGGGCTGCGGCAACGGCGGCGACACGTACGACCCGGGCGAGACCACCGCGACGGCGTGCCAGGACGAGCAGGACAACGACGGCGACGGGGATATCGACTGCGACGACTCCGACTGCAACGGGTTCGTGTTCTGCCTGCCCGCCACGGAGGTGACGGCCGCCGCCTGCAGCAACGAGCAGGACGACGACGGCGACGGGCAGACCGACTGCGACGACACCGATTGCCAGGGCTTCGTGTTCTGCCAGGTCGAGAACACCGAGGACATGTGTCCGAACGGGCTGGACGATGACAGCGACGGGCTGACCGACTGCTTCGACCCCGATTGCCAGGTGTTCGACATCTGCGCAGGTGACACCGAGGACACCGTTGACCGGTGCCAGAACGGGCTGGACGACGACGAGGACTTGGATACCGACTGCGCCGACCCCGACTGCCAGGTGTTCGACGTCTGCCAGGTCGAGAACACCGAGGCCCTGTGCCAGAACGGGCTGGACGACGACGACGATGGGGACACCGACTGCGACGACCCCGACTGCCAGGTGTTCGACGTCTGCCCCCAGGACGAGCTCGAAGAGAGTCCCAGCGCCTGCAAGGACGGTGTCGACAACGACGGCGACGGCCTGCCCGACTGCTTGGACCCGGACTGCAGGGATACGTACGTGTTCTGCATGCCGGCCTCGGAGACGACCGCCGCCCGCTGTCGCGACGGCCAAGACAACGACGGGGACTTGCAGACCGACTGCGCCGATCCGGACTGTCAGGGTTTCGTGTTCTGCCCCGCGGACAGCGGCGAGACCACGGAGGCGGCCTGTTCCGACGGGGTGGACAACGACGGCGATACCATGGTCGACTGCGACGATCCGGGCTGCTGGACCTGGGGCTTCTGCCTGGTCTACCACGGATTTGCGCTGGTGGACCACTGGCGCGAGACCTTCGACGGCATCGAACGGCCGGCCCTGCCCTGGGCCGATGCCGCGGTCGTGTGCGAGGATCTCGGCGGCCGGCTGCCGACCGTGACCGAGCTGTGGCGCAACAACGCCACCTCCGGCACCGGGGACCTGTCCGACGACCTGGCGGCCAACCAGCTGTGGACCCGGATCGCCTCCGCTTCACCGGGCCAGCGGGTCACGGTCCGCCTGAGCGACGGGAGCATATCCTACCTGGCCGAGATCTCCACGGCCAAGTTCCGCTGCGTCTGGCCGGACAGCCCCGGGGCCGGGTTCGACCCGGCCCGCTGCCATGGCGACCCGGAGTCGCCCTGCTGGGGATTCGACCGCGTCCTCAACGTTGATTCGCAGGACAGGCCGGCCGTCGATTTCGTGGCCGCCGTGAACGAGTGCGCCTTCTACGGCGCCAGCATCCCGGTGGTGGGCGAGTGGGGCCGGATGATCCACGCCGGCATCCCGGGCGGCACGAACCGCTTGTTGTGGGCCGCCAACGCCATGTACTGGTTCAGCGGCAACTACGGCATGGCCTATATCGGCTGGACGGACGAGGACCGGCCCCACTGGCACTTCAGCAGCACCGACGGGTGGGGAGGCGTCAGCCAGGGCACGACCGACCGCAACTTCCGCTGCGCAGGCCTGGCCACGCCGGCCGCGTACCCGGCCCCGGCCGCCACCTGCTTCGAGAACTGCGTCACCTTCGACCAGCGGCGTTCGCAGATCAAGGCCGACGACACCGACCGGCCGGCCCTGGGCATGTACCAGGCGGTGGCCGACTGCCGGACCAGCGGGGGCGAGCTGCCCAACCTGGCCGAGGCCACGGAGCTGCTCCACGCCGGCTGGGCCAACGGCACCAACACCTGGCAGTGGCTGACCGACACGGTCTACTGGTGGGTCGACGACCCCCTCGACCCCTTCTTCGGCGGGAACTACGGCCACGCCCTGTTCTCCTGGCTGGACGAGGGGCCTTCCTGGTGGTACTACACGACGGGCGCCGGGGCGATGGGCTTCGCCAACGTGGCCACGGCCTACCGCTGCATCTGGCGGTCGAGCGGCCCGACCCTGCCCGCCTGCCAGCCGGGACAGGTGGTCACCTGGAGCGGCGCGGTCTTCGCCTGCGCCCCGCGCGTGAACGGCAACTCGGCCGGCCAGGCCTACACGATCGATGCGCCGGACAGCTTCGGCAACGTCTGGGACAGCCTCCAGCGCACCGATCAGGTCACCTGGGCCGACGCTCGGACGACCTGCGAGGACCTTGGCGGGCGCCTTCCCACCGCGTCGGAGATATTCGGGGCCAGGGCCGATGGTAATCCCCACTGGCCGATCGGCGATACCAACGCAATCAGCCCGCTGTGGACCACCACCACCACCTCTGTGGCCGGCAACCGAATCCTGGTGCGGGTGTCCGACGGGGCAGCCACCCAGGCGGCCGAGTCCAGCCTGCAGTTCTTCCGCTGCATCTGGCCCTCGACCCGGGGGGACGTGCTGGCCGCCAGCAACTGCTACGGCCCGCCGGATGACGAGTGCTTCACGACCGGCAGCGGCCTGGTGGCGGACAAGTACGACCGGCTGGCGGTGGACATGGCCGCGGCCATCGAGGAGTGCGGGGCCGTCGGAGGCCACCTGCCCGACCAGCGCGAGCTGGCCGAGCTGATCCACGCCGGTCTGCCCAACGGCAGCGACACCTGGATCTGGATGGCCGAGCCGATGTACTGGTACGACATCGGGTACGGCTACGCCACCGCCAAGTGGCTGGATGCCGGTCTGGATACATGGGAGTTCGCCAACCCTGGCTCCGGGTCGCTGAACTGGCCGTACGACTTCAGCAGCTTCCGCTGCGTCTACTCCACCAGGCTGCGCTGAGCCCCAGGGCCACGGCGAAGTCGTAAAAAGACTGCGCTTCCCGAAGGTTAAATTTTTTGCTGGCGCAAAGGTGGCCGCTGTGCCATAAAATAGGGCATGAACGGTGGCCGACCGAAACGCGGGAGCG
>SDBT01013887.1_pt1 | contig 12879 bp, 14 predicted proteins | sample 2277101 | NCBI WGS metagenome assembly SDBT01 (sample SAMN10404973, study PRJNA504765) | marine sediment metagenome | isolation source: marine sediment core GS10_PC15, 103 cmbsf | place: Arctic Ocean: Southern Knipovich Ridge | collected 2010 | reverse complement strand
GTCGGCGGCAGGGGTGGTGCCTCTGGGCGATTGGTGCTATTTAGAATTGAAGGTCGTCTGTGACAATACTACTGGGTCCTACGAAGTGCATATTGATGGAGTGAATGTACTGTCCGCAACAGGCGTAGACACTCAGTATAGTACGGACACTTTCTACAGTGTGGTTCGTTTCAACGGTGAGCTTGCCTCAGTCTTGCCGACCACCGGTGTTAGGCTTGATGATCTTTGGGTGTGTGATTCCACTGGCGGGGACAACAATGATTTCCTGGGTGCGGGCATCTTAATTTCCACCATCAAACCTGACGGTGACGGGGACTCGACTGATTGGACACCGGACACCGGCAACACTAACTACACTCAAGTTGACGAGACAGTTCAGGTTGATTCGGAGTATGTTGAAGCCTCAACAACGAACAATCTCGACTTGTATACCTATGAAGCCCCCTCTGACATCCACGGTTTGATAGCAGTCCAAGTGGTCACCGAAGCTCTGTCAACAGAGCCAAATGACTGGACACTGGAGACGCTGGTGAAACAAAGCCCGACCGAAGATTCGGACGGGGGCCAATCACTCGGGAGCGGGGAGTGGACGGGATTCGTACGCACTATGGAAACTAACCCCGTGACCACTGCTAATTGGACAGTAGCAGATGTTGACAACCTCCAGATCGGCATGAGGGTAGGGTAATGACACTAAGAGTCACGCGACAATTCGGCGAAGTCCTGGGAACAGGTGGGGGGGTGATTCGTGTCGCACGCCAGTACGCGGAAGTATTGGGCCACGTCTCCCCAGTTATATATGCGTCCGCGTCCAATGAATTATCAATGTCCCAAGATATTCATGTGCCGTGGAAGTATGTTAGCCTAGTCTCGACGATAGCAATTGCGGGTGAGTCGGGAGAAGTCCTGGGCGTCGGGGAAAGTGCCCTTGTGTCTAACACCCTGAACATGACGCATGAGTTGGTGACAAGCGGCCTCCTACAAGACGTTAGTTCAGTTATGTCACTCCAGCAGGAGACGGTGGTGACAGCCCCGATCTATCAATACATGCTGTCTGCTATGCACATTCTTAGTGAGGTGGGTACGCCCGCGTTTGAGCGTAATCTTGATTTAGAGACTGCGATTACAATGACCGATTTTGCGGGTCGTAACTACGATGTTGATGTAGAGACCACAATGGCGGTGATACAAGATATGTACCGCCACCAGACGCCCTTCTCAACGTTGAACATAGTTCAGACAGTGGACTACGGAAAGACCAAGGCACTAGAAGTTAGTGGCCTGGAGCTTGAGCAGGCGGTTTTGTTAAACGCCACCTGGAATCGACCGGTCACGCAGACTTTGGGCATCGGCCACGCCTTGACGTACTATGTCCCCAGTCCTTGTGGTACGAAAGCCTACACGCCTTACATCGGTGAAAACACTACTAGCGACAGCCCCACGCCGCCAGACGACACGTTGCCCTTTGCCTCCGGGCTTCCTGAGGGAGAGAGATTTCAACTCTTGTACCCGGGGCTTGGAGAGGCGACTGACACAGTGGAGCTTCGGGCTCCAAACCTTGACAACCGTGAAAGATTGTCGTTCACCCGGATTAACAGAGAGACGCGGGGCGGCCGTTTAATAGTGTTTGCGGACCCGACGTGGCCACAAGTAAACACATTAGTGTTATCCTTCTCCGGCCTTGAGAAAGCTGAGATCGACGCGCTCCAAACATTCATGGCAGCGCACCTTGGTGTGGAGATTGGTTTGATTGATTGGGAGGGGCATCAATGGGTTGGTGTGATTACGTCACCAACGGAGCGGGGCGTGCAAGATGGCAAGGGTTGTGATGGTCGCTGGACTATTGGATTTGAGTTTGAGGGTGTCATGCTGGAAGAGGCGCCGTCTGGTTCTCACATGTCCTTGACGAGTTTTGTCGTCGCGGTTCTAAACTAATTGGGAGAGTAACATGTTCTTTATCAGAGCCCCGTACCCCGCCATCCAAGTTACTGTGGCACTTCCGTCGCCACACTGGAGTGACTCTGTCGCCCTTGCCTCAACCCTACAGATGTTGCGGTCAATGAACGGCGCGCAGTACACCTACGTCCACGGACGGGATGGCCGTAAGAAGCTCCAATGGGATTTCACCGTAGCCAGGAACAAAGCCTTGGAGTTGCGAGCCTTTCTAAAGGTGTACTACCGATTTCAAGTGCAGGTCATCGACCATAATGACGAAACATGGATTGGTTACTTACTAAACAACCCATTTGAAAGTGCCGGCAGTGGTCGGGCCGTGAACTTCCCCGGTGGCGAGACAATGGACATTACCTTGGAATTCGAGGAGGCTGAATGATGCGTGACGTACCTGCGGATGTTCTGTCCAACTTGCAAAAGAACCACGGCACTGAACCTGTTCTCATTATCGAGGTTCAATGGGTTGATGGTGATTCAGCTATCTTGTACTCCGACCAAAAACTGTCTGGGGCTGAGTATCCCTACCCCACAATCATACAAGTAGGCAACTTCGACGCAGCAATGCAGATCGACGGCGCCGGAGACTCGCAGCAAATAAGCATTGTGTTGAATGATGTTGATGGTGCCTTGAAAACTCTCATTGACGAGAACGACATCCATAAACGCCCCGTGCGGGTGTACCAAGGCTTCCAAGGTCTTACCTTAGCCCACAAGTTTCTACTCTTCAAGGGCGAGCTTAGTGGCCCCATCATCTGGAACGAAGGCGACAGGACGCTCAGTTTTGACGTGCTGACACGAGAAGAAGACGCGGAGGTTGGTTTTTCAATGGAGGAGGGCGACTTCCTCAGCATCCCTAACGAGGCTCTTGGCAAAGCGTGGCCTCTGGTCTTTGGAGAGGTGTGCAACATGCAGGCCGTCGCCGTGCGGGCCCAACAGCGGGGGCTTATGGTGGCGGGCGAGGGTGTGCATGACTGGACGCTGCACGACCGTATCTGCCAGGCTCGTCAACTCCAGTGCCCGACAATATTCACGGGAAATGAACTCCGATATTCGGGCCAAATTGGCAGCAGTCAAGAGGTGACAGTTGTTCCAGTCTTTGCGCCGGACTATGGCTGTATCGACAATCGTTGGGAGGCGATTTGTCAACTTATGAATTTGCGGGACCAGCAACTTTCATACGAAAATCCGACTTTTGAAGTTACCGGGGGCGACGAGTTTCCGCAGGGAGAAGCCAACCGAGTTGTGCTGAATATAAATGGGGCGAAGTTCCATGGTTGGTTTGAAGATACCACCTTCTATGTTACCGAGAGATTCCACCCCGAGTACGACGACATCACTCTGGCCGGCTGCACAACTATTGCGCAGCGGCATCGTGGCCTAATCACGGTGAATTGGTTTACGACTGATGAACATGTGCAGGCCCAGCTTGACGGGGGGAACATACCAAACTGGAGACCGACAGACGCGGGGTCCACATACATCCCCACCCCCAACAGTCCCAATATAGGTGCCTGTACAGAGGCGGTCACGACGCAACGCCCAGGACTCCGAGGTGGGCCGGGCGAAGCACAGACTGTGTATGATGCTCTGCCCACTTCTAGCTTCTTCTGGATTCCGCCGGGGGCCGAAGTGTTCTTAGAGGAGGAGGGTGAGGTGCTTTCTATCATCAGCCTCATTCCGGGGGTGGTGAACCATGTGGCTGCCTACAAGAAGCAGCCGGTGGGGGCCGACTTGCTTCTCGAAGTTCCTGCGGATTATTATACGATCTACGAGACCGATTACGATGGCTACACGGTCGTAGAAATTGGCATGGACAAGAAGTTAAGCCTGCGAGATTCTAAGTGGGGTGACGATCTGTATGTGTCGTTTACGTCTGATGTAGGCCCTAATCCCGTTGACATCATCCAATGGTTGGTAGAGAAATACACCTCCCTGTCAATAGATGCGGCCACGTTCGCGACCGTTCAGACGAGCATGACTAATTACCCGACGAATTTCGCCCTCAAGTCGCGAAAGAATGTCTTGGAGTTGATTAAGGATATTGCCTATCAAACTCGCTGTGCAGTATACATTAGAGACGGAGTGGTATTCATTAAGTATCTTGCTACCGAGCCAACGTCTGTTAGGACGATAACTGGCAGCGATATTCTTACGCAGTCTTTCAAGATTACCCACACCCCCTCTGAAGACCTTGTGACGAAGTCGGTGGTGAACTACCGCGAAACTGAAGCCCCCATTGAGCGGGGTGACAATATAGATCACGTTATCATGCTGAAGTACAACATTCCAAAGTATGGCGTGACTGAACAAGACTACGATTACTTTACTCAAAATACTTTCAGCACAATTATGAAGTCGGCCACCTTCTGGCTGATTAGAGATGCACACACCTGGAAGTATGTCGAGTTTGACACGACTATTAAGCACTTGGACTTGGATTTGTTTGACTGCATCACTTTGAACTTGCCGCAGTTCTCGGCAAGTCCTGTAAAGTGTGTTATCACTGAAGCTCAGTTCAACAGCGCGAACAATACCATTCACTTCCAAGCCTGGACGCCCGTGCTGGCTGGGACTTCGGTCCCATACCAGTTGGCATGGCCAGCAAACCAGCCTGCCGCGACTGTGTGGCCTCTGGACGGTGAGCAGCAGTGGGCCAACCCTGGCTACTCATTCAACGTCACGCCACCAATCGGCCACATTCTTTCAGGCGGTGACACTACGGAGCTTGAAAATTTCGTCGTCCAGTCGAGTGGCGACCGCCACCCGTCCGATCTTGATGACGTGTTGCCGGTGGTCGAGTGCCTAATCTCATCCTTTGAAGAAGGTGACTTGGACATTCGTGAAGAGGCTCCAGAGATCAGAGCCTTGGACCTCGCAAAACGGAATCATGCAGAAGCGAAGAAGCGCGGCAGTTTCACAATAGACTGGCCCGATAAGGATGACGAGCGGGAGGAAGAAGAAGACACAAAACCTGACAGAGGGGGTTGTGGCACAGCCACGGCAGGCAGTGGTTGCGTTTATGATGTTACTGTGACGTATGTACTTCCTACCAGTGTGACATCTGGTAAGATTCTTGGCGGCTGTCTTGGTGGCCCTTGCTGGTGCGATGCGGGTGGAGGTCCGTGTATAAGCTCCCTGTCTCAGAAGTGCCACTCATTCAGTAGCATGTCTTCGGCTACACTGTTCCAGTCTCAGATGAAGGCTACGATTCAGGGGCTTCAAAATGGTTGTGGTTACTTCTGTGAAACGTCCGCCCCTTATATGGTGAGTAGTGTTAAGGCAATTGCTGACCCGACAAGTAGCGAGTCTTGTGAAGACCCGCCCGGAACGCCAGATGTTCCGCATATCGAGTACGAACCACAGGACGTTTAAGGGAGAGAGAATATGAACGGTCTATTCTGTAAGTACCAGGAAAATATGGTTGATGACGGCAGCGGTATTACTGTCTCAGCCTGTAGATGCTCCGACGCCTCGCACAGGCACAGTATTGTGAGCGAGTTAATTTGCTCGACCTGCCGCCTTCGCGAGGAGCCAACTGCGGAAGATCAACACCTGAACGCACACATGCAGGAGCAGAGGGGTGGGGGCATTCTTGAGACCCGCCCCTTAGCCGCCCGGACGAAAATCTTGTCTGACTACTGCCTCAAGTGCAAACACTGTGACGATGTCGATAAGGTGTGTACCGCTTGCAGGTGTAATGTAAGGCTTCCTGTCGATGACTATGTGAAGTACATCGCCCACCGCTGCCCACTGGAGTTGTGGTAATGAGCCGACCATGTCAAAAACGACGAACGATTGTTCACAAACTGCAAGACGGTTCAAAGAGAACCTACTACAGGTGTGCGCACGGTGGTGCGAACACCTACCGCCAAGAGGTGAGGGAGGAGGATTGCGGCAGTTGCGTCCTCCGGCAGGATTTGCCAGGGGCCGCCAAGTGCAGCCCCAAGCCCCCGTTAAACCCAACTTACAGTCAGCCGATATACGGTCAAGATGCAGAGATACGCTATGACCCGGTGGATGCTTCTGAACCTCCAGAGTGTCCAGAGGGATATACACGCCGCACGGACGATAAATGGGCGTTTGACTCGGTATGGTTTCCGTGCCCATACCGGGCTTTTAGTGACGACTTGAAACCAGATGGCTCGCTACAGGTTCATGCCTTCTGCACTGTAGGTAACAAGAAGATCGCCTGCGACGACTGTGAGAAGTGCGAAGGTGAATTGGTGCAGCTTGACGGTTCATTACAGATAGACAAGACACCTGAGAGGGCGGGCCTGATTAGTCAGGCTCGGAATTACTGGAAGGCCGTGAAGAATTGGGTCGCCGAAGGGCGTCCCGTCAGATCGGACTCCGAGGTGCAGAAGATACATGCAAATTACTGTTTGCAGTGTGACTGGTATGATAAGCCGACCCAGAGATGTAAGGGTTGCGGCTGCAAGGTCAAGCCGGTTGGACGAGCTATGCTCAACAAAGTCAAAATGGCGACGGAGCACTGTCCTCGTGATTTTTTCGCATTTGATCAAAAACTTCTTGGTTGTTGCTTTCGAATTCTGCGCTTTCTCGCTCTGTCATCGATTCATCGTTTTGATGCAAGAATGGGCTCAACACTGCTTTACGACCGGACACTTCTTGCCCATCTAACTGCAAAAGAAACGTTTTTCTCATTTTGAGACGATTGATCAATTGAGCTAAAGTCATTGTTGTGGCCTGCTCTGGTCTCTACCAGTGCTGTCGTATCCTCTATCGCGATGCTGATAGGTGTCATCTAGATAAGGATTCCCCCACATGTCTCCAATCCTTCGCTGGCATCTAAGAATGATTCTGCCATTCAAGATATCATTTAGTTTGCCAGTGGCATTTTTGCGCATCTCCAAGCCGTAGTCAGAGATATTAGGAGAATTTTGAGCAGAGAAGTATTTATCATAGATATATGAAGTTGCTAAGCGGGCAGATATTTCACTGATAGGAGGCGGGAATTGTAACCGAAATACGCGAGTGTTCTCGCCCTCGAAGTCAGATAAGATAGGACTGACGGTAGTGATAGTATTTTGATCTACAACACTATTTACAATGTGTTGTTCTTCTACCCCAGTATCGTCGTCACGGATCATAATCTCGTCGCCACGCACTATATTTACAGCATCACTAATTTCTACCAGTTGGTTGTACTCATTGATAGGAGCATCCAAATCCCATTGCCCATTTATGCATTTTTGGAGGGGCATTTGATACATTTGAGAAACAATGCCATCAATGGTTTGATCCCCAACCTGTAGATAGAAATAAATAGTATCATCATCTATGCGGTTTATATCTCGCACTTCACCGATGTTTATAAGTGTAATTTTGTTGTCAGAATCATCTGGTCGCGCACTGGTCAAGGCTTGTGGGAGGATTAGTTCAACTTCTGCTATGCTGGCGTAACCGATAATACACCTCCTTGGGCTAATCGGTATTTTACTGCCGAATATGAATACCCTATTTCTGTGGCGATTCCCCTATGGGTCATCCCCTTACGCCTAAGTTTGTATATTAGTTCTATAGTGCTGTCGGACATGGCTTTGGATTTTTTCCTGGCTTCTTCCACTTTATCCCATTTCCTGGCGAGATTGGGATGCCCACCGACCAACTCCGACAGGCGAAAGCTCATGCGTTGATAAAACATCAATTTGTGGTGCGGCAGCTTATCTGCGACGTAAAAACTTCTTAACTTACTGTCAATGTTATAAGTGTATAAAAATTTCTGAATTCCCTCTAAAAAATCCCATGATGCAGAGCATATACCACCAACTAACACATTGTTGGGTTTGGGCATAGAAAACCACCCGTCACCGTCAAAAACTCCACGAATCCAGGATAAAACAAGACTGTCTGGTTTGTAGGCAGGAAAAATTTCTTTGCCAGTTTTACACTGATATATCCCCCAATTTTGCGCCCACTTCACCAAATCAGGATGTGTTGCAGACATACTGCAAGATTGTCTGCGTTTATTGTTTTTGATTGTTGCGTTGAATTGTCTCCACCACTCAAGGTGGTCGGCATCTTTGTTGGATATCTCTATCCTTATAGTATTTTTATTTACATAACCATCCGCTGTAATAAAGCCTGCCCAATAAGCTTTTTCGTGTTCTGAATGTTTTTCAAATTCATCCCATTTGAATTTTCCTGTGCCAGAAACTTTACTGCCACGTTTCACTCTATTAACGGGCACAATGTTGTTATTTTTGTCTATGGTGTTTTTTCGCAGACGATACCCAATGGATCTATGGCTAACACCAAAATCCCGACCAAGCTGCCGCATACTCACACCTGACTGGTATAGGATCGTTATCTCTCGAATATCATCATCTGATATTTTTTGTTCGGCTATGCTAGCGTAACCCATAAGGATTCTCCTTTGTGTCTACTACGCAGAAAACCCCCGGGAATCCTGTATCAGGCTTTCCTTTTCGCTGTTGCTTTTTTCTCAACAGATAAGGCTTTTATCAAGCACCCATTTGACACTGCGAATAGTGGGTTCTCTGCTAGTCGTACACTTTTCACCTTAAAGGGCAGGTCTTGGTTGTTAAGCACGGCCTCAAATTTACCAATGAATCCAGGGACACTGGCAGTCCCCCCGGCAACGACAATTTCCAGAGGACAATCCACTTGGTTGTCTAGTTCATTGAATTTCTCCGAAAATCTGGTCAAGGTGTTTTCTATCATATTCTGATAAAAAATATCTAGGGCGGCCTGTCTCATATCCGAATAATCAACATTCCCGAGATCCAAGTGTACTTCTTTGTATCGAGTCATCGCAGCAGTGTTAATTCCTGCTGTTCTGGCTGATTCTTGGTCGATCCAATCTCCTGAGCGAGCCACCGAGAAACTAATCAATGGTAGTTTCTTCCACGAGAAGCAGATATTTGCCATGCCTGCTCCGAAAGAAAATGAGATGCCACTAAAAGGGACTTCTCCTTCGTCTGGATCATCTGCAACTGGACGCTCACTAAAAATAATAGCCAAAGCCTCCGGAATACACTCTATTTGATATCCCAGACCAGTCAAAAAATTACTCAACATAGTTTTATGAAAAAGAACAGATATATTTTTGTCGACTGGATCCCCAGGAGTACAAAAACAAAGTACTTCATTGCCGGAAGATGGTTCGCCCAACAAATTAGCAATGAGTTTCTGAATGATGGCAACAGCCAGTTTTTCTTCTCCAGTATTCAGAATACCATGCTGCATTGGTCGGCGAAGCTCACCAATTTTTGTGGCAACAATCCCTTCTTTTTCAGACTTAACAATTACCGTCAAGAGGTTTTTTAACTTGATCGCATCTTCGCCCAAGATGTAGTGTTTGTCTTTATACTTCACAAAAGACCAACTATTCTCTTTTAGGGTCTCCTCGGTATCAGAAGTAGTCGCAGCCTGTAGAAAAACATTACGCTCAACAGAAAACGTAGTCTCCTGAGCAACATCGTCTATCTCGCTCTTAACCAAGAACATAGTTCCTATATCAATTCCGGTAGCCATTTTCAACCTCCTTTTCAAAGTTCACTTGCCAAATCATCCAATTTCTTGTTGATAAGACGAATCGATTTGGGTTTTTTCGTATCACTTATCTCTATCCCTTCCGAGATCTTTTTGATTGCGTTCTGTTGTAGCTCAGCCAATTTAACCGGATCTACTATAGATTCTTCGACTATGTTTTTTTCTTTCGGGGATTCTATTCTAACTCTACTGAACCCTGATTGAATCTCTTTGCGAATATCACTAACAATCTCTTTTAAGTTCCCGCCAATAGCTTTATGAACTCTATCTTCAATATCCTTGTTATTGGTGTTCTCTTCTTGGATAACGGATCGGATAAGTCTCGCTAACCTCGCTTCATCTATTTTTTCACGTTCTATAGTTTTCTCAATAATCTTGACATTTTCATGGACAACTTGTTTCTTAGTCTTAATGACACTGTGCTTAACTAAACGCAATCGATTAGTTTGCAATGCCTGACGCAGATTAGGGCTTCTGTCAATTGATGCCCGGTCCACCACCTTTTCCAAATCTAAAATCTTGTGTGGCCCGATCTCAGCTTTCAAGTCCGAGATCAACACTGTCTTGCCCGTCATATTATTGACTATATACATTTACCTACCAAAACTGATTCTTGGCAGCGGCGGAATTGGGGCTTGGCCAAAAGCCATCTCATTCTTTTTCTTGCACGCACTGCACTGGTATATTAACTTTTGTTCCCTAAAATTCAGTTCGATGATCGCAGAAGTATTATCATGATTGTTGCAGTGCCCACACACGCAAATAATTTGGTTAACCCCTACCTCTGCCTCTCCCTCAAATGATATTCGTGCCGTAGCCATAATATACCTCCATACTATAGAACATTATACACAGGTTTACTATAGTCAGTTCGCATTGCCATTAGTCTATCCCCGAGATTCATATCTCTGTTCTATTCCTTTAATGATAGGATGCCGAAATATAGATTCTTGGGTTAGAGTCACAAAACCTATATCTTTAATCCCTTGAAGAATATTAAACGCATCCAGCAGTCCATTGACCCTGTTGCCCATCACTTCAATATCAGTTTGTTTGACATCCCCACAAAGAACCATTTGGCTGCCTTCACCAATGCGTGTAAGTACCATCCTGACTTGTTTGCCTGTGGAGTTTTGCATTTCATCACAAACAATGATAGAGTTTTTGAAGGTTATTCCTCTCATAAAAGCCAGCGGGATAATGCGAATAACTGGATCACCGCCATTTTTATTGGTCATTTTCTTAACAACTTCGGCAGGCAAAAGCTCTAGTAGTGTTTCAAAGATTGGTATCATATATGGATAAATCTTGTCAGACATATCTCCCGGCAGAAATCCCATTTTTTCTCCTGCTGCTTCCACGGCTGGTCTGGTAAAAACTATTTTTTTGAACTTATGCTTGAATAGTTGTTGTAGTGCATAAGTGACTGCCAACAATGTTTTGCCACTCCCGGGTGACCCCTTGACAAACGTGATGATATTTTTTGATATTGTGCGAAGCATATCCTTCTGTTCGTCGTTGCGAGCGCTAATGATACATTTAAGCCCATTGTTATACTCTACATTACCGTTTGAAACATTAGTGGTTTTGGCTTTTTTCCCCATACCTTAACTACCTCCATTGATTAGGCCGAGCAGCCTTGACAACATAAAACTGCTTTCTTTTTCCCCAGGTGGACACTACTAACCCCCCCTACAAACAAAGTAGTGTCAAAGTTGTCGAATTCGTTTATTATTTGTTCTATACTATCCCAAACGTTTCGTTCTATCAAGTATATTTTGTGATTTTTGATAGCGTTGATGCGCAAATCTATTAGATCGATGCCGAAACGTCGTTTAATTTGGGAGATTGATTTGTCGAGATGATTGCGAACGAATAAGTCAAACCACTCGTCCGCATAAAATGAATGCAGCAATTCACAGCGTTGTCTTCTGGTTAGAGAATCGTAATAGTCTCTTCTATCTTGCAAGGGCAAGTGTCCAAAATCTTTCCAAAATTCTCCGAATAATCCAACCTTATGCATGGATGTCCTCATTGGGAACATACCATGAAACTTCAAATAATCCTGCTATGAATTAGGAAAACTGGAGACTATCGCGTATCCAACGCAGGGAGTGATAACGGCCTAATAGATCTTTCATCTCCCGGACACCAGGAGATAATTCGACACAACATTCCGACCAGGGACTTGATTTGGCGTTAACTGGCTTAAGTTTAGCAATACTAATTAGTGTTTCTACAGTTGCCTTGTCAATCGGATGGTTTTTGTTTTCAATGACAGTCATTGCATTTTCGAAACGCCTGAAATCCTCCATCTCGTATGCTCTACCGGTTCGATTAAGTGACTCTTGATTCAGAGCAGTCCTTACTGTTTTTAGCTTGGACAGAATGTCCTCCAGAGGACCATAGTTCTCTAGATGTGCAGTTGTTTCGTTAGAACTGGCTAATCGATACAGATGAGGTTCTTTCGATAATGACACAAAATACATTCTGGTTTCGGCGGACTTTATGAAGTCTTTCACTGCAACACTAAATTTATTGTTTAGATCTTTGTACTTTGCAAGCAATTCTTGTGGAGACTGTATTTGCCCTACTTCCAGGTTGGGCATTACATTCACATCAGCAGTCAATTCAACCCCATGTTTTTTGGTCTTAAGTGACGAGGGGGGAATAACAGCAGAAGCAATAACAAGACCTTCTGTGAAAATCTCGCTGCGTGGCAACCTTTTAGTAAAGATTGTTCCTTTTGGTATGATACCGGTGTATCTCCATTCATAGAATTCACCTGGATCAACAGCTACATAATGAGCATCGGGATCCGGGGTGGAGATAGTATATGCCTCTCTTAACCAACTCATGAAAGCCTCTTGAAATATTGTTTTTTGGTAGTCGCTACTTGTTGCAAGACGGACGAAACCTTCCTATCCATTTCTTGTATATCTTCTTTGTCAAGAATTTCGGACGATGATATTTTATCAGCTAATTCGTTCAGTGATTCTAGTTTTTTTTCTAATTCGGTCACCGTGCTTGTACCTCCGGGACTGCTGGTGTATATGGACTTGCCGGGACAGCATTTTCTGCTGGTGGAGTTTTACTTACATTGGGCAGATCTGGATGTATTCCGTCATCCTGGAAAGTGGCGGGCTCGGTAAAACTCTCCTGTATTGTCTCTGCCATAAATGGTTCTACGATTTTTCGCACATCAATCCATAACGTGCCATCGAATCCATGATATTGGTTAGGATTAGACCCAGGCTCGACCGCGACGGCTTCCGGCATGTTTTGCATCAAATACATACCTTGAGCACGAGGGGCAAGGGTACCCGCCTTAAAATCGCTGTTGTATTTTCTGTCCATTCTGCCTGCACTTTTTGTATCTTCAAGTACTCG
>SDBT01013886.1_pt1 | contig 12880 bp, 22 predicted proteins | sample 2277101 | NCBI WGS metagenome assembly SDBT01 (sample SAMN10404973, study PRJNA504765) | marine sediment metagenome | isolation source: marine sediment core GS10_PC15, 103 cmbsf | place: Arctic Ocean: Southern Knipovich Ridge | collected 2010 | reverse complement strand
AGGTCAATAGTACAAACTAAAGGATTAAATGAAAAAGCTACTGAAATCTTATTTAATAAACTAAGAAAGTTACCTTTAAAAACATTACAATCTAGAGTAAAAAAACTACCTGTAGCTAAAAAAGCAATTAAAATAGTAAAAACAATATCCAAAACTTCCCAATCCCAAGTAAGAAAAAACTTATTAGCTAGGTCAATAGTACAAACTAAAGGATTAAATGAAAAAGCTACTGAAATCTTATTTAATAAACTAAGAAAGTTACCTTTAAAAACATTACAAGCTAGAAGTAAAAAACTACCTGTAGTAAAAAAGGGTGTTATAGAAATAGACATTTCTAAAATAGACCCTACTAAAGTAACTGTAGATATAACAAATCCTAAAATATTTCCTCCAAGACCTCACAAAACTATAGTGATTAATTTAGAAAAAGCTGGAACAGTTAAAGTAGGCAAAGGGCAAAGGTTTGGAAAGAAAGGTAGTGCTAATTTTTCAAGAAATGCACAAAAACAAATTCAAGTTTTAAAACAAGAAACAACCAAGATTAGAAATAAAGTTACTAAAGTTAAAAATGTTACAGAAATTACTAGAGCGTCTTTACAATTAGAAAAATTAAAAATAAGGTTAACTAATACTTTAAAAACATTCCAAAAGATAAATCTAAATAATATTACAAGAACTACTCTATTTATAAAAACAATTAATACTCTTTTTCTAAATTTAAAAGGTGTGGCAAATCTATTAAAGTTTAAAGTGGCAAATCTATTAAAATTAAAACAAAAAACACTAAATAAAACAGAATTAGCACAACTTAAAAAAGTAGCAAAGAAATTAGGTTTTGAAGATTTAAATAAATTAATAACTAGTTTGGCAAAAGAACCTAAATTAAAACTAAAAACAACACAAAAACCCCTCAGTTTATTGACACAAATTAAAAAACCTGTTCCTATCAAAACTAAAATTACAAAGTTACCTAAACTTAAATTTGGAATCAAGTTAAAGAAAGGTGATGTTTTATTAGTTGAAGCTAAAGCAAAACTAGGTAAAAGGGTTGTAGGTTCTATTACGAAAGCTTTACCATTTAAGGAAGCAATAGACAAAGGTATCAAAGAAATCACAGTAGGTAGATTCCCTTTAGCTCAATCAATTAGTTTTAAGATTGTTGGAGTTAAAACTATTAAAGATAAAGGGAAAGGGTCACTTAAAGGATTCAAGAGAAAAATAGGGAAAAACCCTAGAGTTCAAGAATTTGTTCAAATAAATCCTCTGGGAAGTAAACGAGAGCGTGAAGCTCTCCAAAGGGCAAAAAGGAAAAAGGTTATAAATAAGAAAAGAGTAAAGAAAGGGAATGGTAGAAAATAATCGAGTAATTGCAATAAGTGAAGACTTATTCACAGAAGTTATAGTTTTAGTAGGAACACTAGACCAAATCCAAGATAAAGTAGTAATCAATAAACAAATGAATGTGTTTCAAAAGAAAGTTTTATTGAAAAATAAAGAAAATACTAAAAGAGTATTAAAAGACTTAGAAATTCTTTGTGATTCTCTTTAATTCTCCTTTTTGTCACGCTTTCATATCATTTTGTCCCAATTCTTAATATTCTGTTACAACTGTTTATAAATAATAATTACCATCTAGAATTTACATGGTAGAATTTAAATCATTAATGGAAGGAGCAAAAGTTGTTGGATTAGTAATCTTAGCAATTATTGGAGCCTACGCCATTGCAATTCTTGGTGGAATTGTAATAGGAGTTTTAGTTCAAGTTGTAACATCAGGGGATATTTCTGTATCCACTGCTATGAATACAGCTTTGTCAGGGTATGAAACAACTTACATTAGTACAGTTACAACATCCCTAACACCTTTAGTAACAATTGCTGCATTAGTTATTGTTGTTGTGTTAATCCTTATTTTCTTTGGAAAAGGTGGATTCTCATTAGGTAGAAAAAGTGGTGGAGGAATCCAATAAACTTTTTCACTAAAAAGGATTTAAATTAATTTACTTCCTTTTTTCAAATTATCAACAGCCCATAAAGGTTGCAAATTCTTATAATTACACAATTTAATTAATTCTTTCTCACATTTAGCACTCGCCAGAGGTATAACATGGTCTATAAGCTTATTGTTTAAAGAAAGTTTTATAAATACTAAAAAAGAGTAAAGACTATGGTAAAACAAAACAAACAAAAGAAAAAAACTAAAATGCAAAAAGCAGAAAAAATATTAGGTCCAGATTTAGGAATTAGTTTTTTTGATATTTTTAATTAATTTATATATATTTCTTTAATTCTCACACAACATTTATAAGCCTACTTAATCTATATTCTTTATGTCTCCAGAAAACGAAGATTTAAGCCACAACTATTCAGACTCTAATCCAGACGACTATCAGTATGACGGAGCAGATGAAGGTTCAGGCGAAAGCATAGCTGAAAAACCTACAATAGATAACTTCTTTGATACTGAAAACATATTACATAGTATTGAAAAAACCTTTCGAGGATATCAGAAACAAAACGGTAGATGGGTTCCTAAATTAAGTAAACCAATCGCAAGAGATGAATTTATTAATTTAACAATCAATTCATTAAGAAGTGTTATCAACCCTGAAAACATCATTACAAAAAAATCAGCTGAAGAAGTTGAGATTATTCTATTAGAAAAAAATCTAGAGTTTATTGATGTAGTACAAGATGAAAGTCCTTTCTCTCCTCAATTAGAACTATATTTTGAAAGTGTGGTTAATATTCACGACCACGCATTAGAATTATTTATGGGACTAGTTCAGGGAGGACATGGAGCGCAAACTTTAAAAGAAATTTACGCAGGAGTTGCAAGAAGCGTTGACACATTCCATGGAGAAAGAGAAAATAGTTCTTTCAGGTTAGCTGTAGGAGATAAAGATTTAGTTAATATAGGTATGAGGAGATAAAAATGTTCGGAAAGAAAAAACAAAAAGAAGATAATAATGGGAAAACTAATTCCAATACGAGTAAGGCAGAGTATAAAGTTGTAATAAAAGAGAAATTTAGTAAAGGAACTACAACTTTAAAAACCATCACAGCAAAGAGAGAGATTGATTTAGACGATTACGTTGTTTATTTATCTAATGTCGCTGAAGGATTCCTGGAATTAATGCCACAAGATGAAAACGATTTCGAACAATTAAACTCAAAAGAAATTGACTCAAGATTAGTTGAAGCTAAAAAGAATTTAAAGAAAGAAAAAACTAAAGAAGATAAGGGGACTAATGAAATGAATTACCTTTATGATGTTATGAAACTTGAAGCTAAGAAGAGAGCTTTAAAATATAACATGGATAGTTCTTACATTACTTTAGATGAAAACGGAACTAAAACCTTTTATTATTTAAGAGAAGGAAGTACATTTTATCCTTTCAAATGGGACGTAGACAATAAAACAGTTTATGTTGCAAATGAAAACGTTAAGAAAAAGGCAGGAATGGCAAGAAGGAATAAATCAATTAAATATTCTAAATTCAAAAATGTAATTGAAGGGAGTGTAATGTTTATGATGATTATTAATGTTATTTTAGCGTTAGGGCTTGGATATGTTGGTTTGAAAATGTTTAGTAAGTTCGATGAAAGTAAAATCGTTGAGGCACAAAACTTTTGTGTGTTGAAGGGTGCAGAATGGACATCTATCATTGAAAAGAACGCTAAAGCATCTGAAGAGATATTTAAAAATTTACAAGAAGCCACTCAAGGAGATAACCCATTCTTAGATAGATTTGTCCCTGCAACTGTAGGAGATGGAGGTAACTAACAATGATTAAACCACACGAATTAAGCCCAGTTAAATTAGGATTGATAAGTTTTGGAAGTCTTACAGGGATGGGAATTGGGTTATTACTTAGTTTTTTAATTACATCTACTATATGGAGATTAATAGTAATAACTGTATTATTATTTGTTGGAATATCTTCAATATTTAATAACATAGAATTTCTGAAGGATTAAAACAATGGTAAAGTTAACAATTAATTTAAGAAGTAAATATAACTTTTTCTTTTTATCTGGATTATGTTTTATATTTTTTATATATCACATCTCAAACATGATGGTTTCAATTGACCTTTCAGGATGGGATAAAGCATTATTTTTCATTATTCCTATATTCACCACGTTATTATTTTGGACACCATTCCAGTTTAATGAATTATTTGTTTAATTCATTTTGTCCCAAAAAGTTTATAAATATTCTTAACGCTTAGATATGTAAATGGTAACTCAATCAACACAAGATTTTATTTTTAGCGTAGTAGATGCTAACAATGAATATAATACTAAATTACTTTTATTTTTCGTATTTTTCAGTTATCTTGTATTTTCTTTATGGTGGTCAAATAGGATTATTCCATTCAGAGCAACAAGAGATGAAGTGGGACAATTCCCTGTATATAAACAAATCTCCGTTAAATTAATGCGTGTAGTTCCTATTGTTTTTATTTTCTTTTATCCTTTAATATTAAGTTTATTTATGTTCAGAGATTATGACATTGATTCTTTAATTATATTAATAGTGACAGGATATAAAGTAATGACTGTTATTTCAATTGGTATTTGGTTCTTCTTTGGTATGGACTGGGTACAGGATTTATTAGCTACAATTGGAGTAGAAACTAAAAATAAGAAAGGAACAATAATTAGGAGGAAAGAATAAAAATGTCTAAAACAATTCAAGTAAGAATCCCTTTAAGTTTACATAAAGAGATTATGAAAATTAAAAGACAGATGGAAAGGGAAACACTTATCAAGTTTGGACGTAGAAAGCCTGTAACTTTTGTTAAGGCTGCAAACGAGTTTCATAGAAAGAAAAACCATACATTCTTTGGAGGTAATTTATTATGAAGAAGGCACAAACTAATTCCATGTATATAATCATCATGTTTGCCATGTTGGCTATGATGACTATGTTTAGTATTGTATTCATTTATGAAATTGGAAGAACTGAAATACTAGCACCTATTCTTAATGTAACTTTAGAAGTTGAACAACAATTAGGAGTTTCTCAAGAAATGCAAACACACGCACAAGATGTAAAAAATTCTTATGATGGAATAGATATACCTTACGACTTATTTTTCTTATATCTGTGGATTGCGTCCATGGCTGCAAGTATTGCTTTAGCTTTGAAAAGTAAAAAGAAATCTGTGTTTAGTTTACTTGGAGGAATGTTTTTTGGTTTAATGGGATTACTTTTAATTGTATTCTTTATAGACCAAGTTCAAGTATGGTTTTTCATAAACATATTTAACGCTGTATTCAATGACATAGTGCTTAGTTTACCTATAATGGATTATTACTTTGCAAACATTGGTTGGATTAGTGCTATTTGGTTTATGTTCTTGTTATTCTTACGACAAGTAGATTTAGATATTAATATTGGGAGGAGAAGTGAAGAATGAAAAAAATAATAATAATGTTAATAACTCTTTTAATGAGTTTAAGTTTAGTTAGTGCTTTAAGTGTAAATAATGAAACTCAAAGTTTATATCAATTTGAAAATAATAATCAAGATTCATTAACATCACTTACTTTAGTCAATGTAACTGCTTTTGATTCATCAACTGTGATAAGAGGTTCTTTTAGTGCAGACGTAGATAACGATAGACAATTTTTACCTTCTACATTAAACACTTCATTTTCATATACGTTTTGGGCTAGAGTGAGAGATTCAGCTCAACAAGATTTTATGAGTACTGAAAGTCTTGGTGGTTTTGCTAATGGTGATATGATTTTAAGGTTTGACGCAGGTTCAGATTTAAGATTAATTACTAAAGAGGGTGGAAGTTCAACAGTTATTAGTTTTGGAGCATATAACCTCAATCAATGGTATCATTTAGGAGTAACATTTAACGCAGGAACTAATAACATTAAATTTTATGTTAATGGTTCATTAATTGGAACTACTAATGATGATGTAACAGATATGAATCCTTATTTCTTAGGTAGACCTAGAGACGGTGATAAATTACCTAACGCTTTACTTGATGAATTTAGTATATGGAATAATACTTTAAGTGATGCAGACATTACAAACATATTTAATAATGGTGTTACATTACCTTCAACCGCACCTATTGTGAATATATCAGCTCCTACATCTGGACAATTCTTAGATGACCTTAACTTTACTTTAAATACTACTACAAACATACTTGCAAACCTTACATTTTCTTTAAATGGTGCTGCTAATGTTTCTTTGTGTAACAATTGTAATTCTTCATCATCAATTATTTTAGGGAGTGAAGGTTCAAATACTATTGAAGTATTCGGAACAAATGGTGGAGGTGTTGGAACATCTCAAGTAACATTCACACTTGATAGTTTAAACCCTTCTTTAAATGTTACATTACCTTCAGAGTTTAACAGTTATACTGGTTTTGATTTCAGTAACTTTATTTCTTTTAGTGACCCTAACATAGATACTTGTGTAGTTTCTATAAGTGGTGAATCAAATACAATATGTACAGATTCAAGTTATACATTCGTAAATAACGGAAATCATACTATAAATGTAACTGTAACCGACTTGGCAGGAAATACTAACTCAAGTTTAAACAACTTAATGTTAGTTAACCCTGTTCAATTATTTAATTTTCAAAGACAAAACGGTTCAGCCATTACTAATTTTGTGTTTGCAGGTTTGAATTTCTCAACCCAGGCAAACTTTAGTACCTTTAATGATATAATTTCTTTTGGAAGTAACACTTTATTATTTGAAAAGTTAGGGTTTGCATCAACTAATGTAAGTTTTAATTTAAATTCCACTTCAGATATTAATTTAACAACCGTAGTAACTGAATCAAAAATTGTTGTGAGAATCTTCGACAGGCAAACAAACGCTTTATTAACTGGTTTAACTCAAATAACTATCCAAGCAACGCAAGGATTTAACGGTTCAACCAGTTCAGGACTGTTAAACATATCAAATATTAATTTCTTAAACGAACAATACCAAATATTAGCCGAACATGTTGGATATACTTCAGAGACAGCATTTTTTAATTATGATAATCAAGAAACTTTAACAGTAGATATATTCATGCTAAACGCTACTGCAACCAATGCAGGGACAATTCAAATAATAGTTAAAAATAGTTTATCACAATTAATTGAATCTGCTATTTGTTCAGCTTTAGAATGGAGACCATCAGAAAGTGCTTTTGTTTCTGTAGCTCAAGGGTTAACAAATGTAAACGGTGAAACCTTATTAAACATTGAATTAAATACAATAATCTATGAGTTTTCATGTACTAAAGACCAATTCACAACAATTACAAACGCACAAATCGTTCAAGTTGATTTATCATCATTAACTATTATTTTAAATGATGTAATCCTTGCACCTGTTCCTTTATTTCCTAATTTAGCTACAAGTTTAACCAATTCAAGTATAAACGCAACACATCAATTAGTGACATATACTTTTGCCGATTCAGACGGTTTAACCACTGAAGCTTGCCTGCAATCCTTTTTAGTAAATGGGAATAGACAAACATTTGTTCAGGAAAATTGTGTTTCATCTTCAACAGGTTCAATCCTGTTAACTGTAAACATTAACCAGACTGCAGATGTGTTAGTTCGAGGAGTATTAACAACTCCTGATGTTCTGGACTTTGTAACAGATACTTTAACATTTAAAGGGACTGGAGATATATCATTCTCTTTGGCAGCCATTGGAATGGATATATTAATTCCTACAATATTTATTTTGTTAGGATTAGGGCTTGGAATACTGTTATCAAATATAAATATAGCCATAACTTTAATGGCTGTAGGTGCATGGATGGCAGTAGCATTTGTTCCTACTGTAATTGGTGGTTCAATCGCTATGTTTATAACTGTGATTGTCGGTTTAATGTTATACGGAGGATTTGATAAAAAATGAGTTCAGTAAAAGCATTCCCTTTAATTGTAGTTATATTCATTGTTGTAATCATATTTACAGGAGTAAACACTATAGGGCAAGAATCTATAGGAAATTCTAACCTAGATAATAGAAGTATTCAGTTAATAATTAATATTAATTCAGATTTAAACACTAACTTTAATGATTTAAGTTTAGTGCAAAGTAATTTGACTGCCAATTCAACTTTTGAAGGACAAGACCCATTCGTTCAGCAGTTTTTAGAAAGTAAAGAATCGACAAACATTTTTGAAGAGTTCACAAATAAAATAATTTCAGTGCCAGACCTTTTAATCTTAGGAATTAATGACGAAGTACCAGAAGAAGACCTAGCAGTCTATAAAGCTTTACTTGCAGCGTTCCTAATAGTATTGATTGCGGTAGTTGTGTTTGTGGCTATCTTTGGAGATGGGAGGATAACTTAAAATGGTAAACTTAACAGCTTTAGAAAATTTAACCCCATTATTGATGAATACTTCAATAGTTAACGATTCAGCGACAATAATCCCAAATTTGATTAGTAACACAAACACTCAAACAGATAATTGGTTTGGTTTGTTAATCATGTTAGTATTATTCTTTTATTTAACTTGGAAATTGACAGATGATGGAGGAAGATTTAGATTGGACTTTGTAAAAGGTTTAGTATTCAGTTCAGGAATCACTTTAATTGTTGGTGCAGTCATGTTAGTAACTAACATCACAACCACATATAATCACGTGGTATGGTTTGCAATCATATTCACGTTAGCCATGATAAGTGCATGGTACTTGAAAACGAGAGGATAAAATGAAAAAAATATTATTATTAATTAGTGTATGTATGTTATTTGTTGCAGGATGTGCAAACACTCCTGTTTTTTTAAATGATCCAACGGATTTTTATTTTGCAATATCTGCAGATGAAATTCCAGGACAATTTGCTCAATCATTCACAGCACATAATCCAGATGTAGACAACTCAGGAAGTAGAGAGGATATTTGGGAAGGAGGAGGAGAAATGGTTTATTTAACTACAGCACAAAAATATAATATATCCAGTACTTCTACAAATGATACATTAACAGGAACAGGAGGAAGAACATTATTTGTTGTTGGTTTAAATGCAAGTTTTGATTTTGTTACAGAATTTCTTGTTTTAGATGGTACTAACACAGTCCAAACGGTTAATGAATATATCAGACCTAGAACTATTAGTGTAATCACTGCAGGTTCTGAAGAGTTTAATGTAGGAATTATTACTGCAACAAGTGCAGTTACTGGGGATGTTCAGTTAGTAATGGATGCAGAAGAGGGAACAAGTAAAAATACACACTTTACAGTTCCTAGAGGTCACCAAGGATTTTTAAAACAAGTTATCTTTTCAGCCACTAAATCAGGAGGTCAGGCACCAATAGTAGAATTTAAAGGAAAAATTAGGTTTAACTTATTTGAAAACGCTTCATGGATTGAAACATTTGATTTAAAAATTGATACCTCAGTAAATGACCATATTGATTTAAACCAAATTACACCAAACAGTTTACCAGAAAAAACAGACTTTAGAATTGAGGTAACAACTTCACATGATAATGTGGACGTGAACGCCAGAATTTACTTTATATTCATCGAAAACGGTGTTGCCGTCTTTGAATAACCTTTTTTTTCTTATTTAATACATTTATTAGCTTATTCTAGAAGACTTTTCTTTATTTAGTAGTCATTGTATTAAAAAGAATTAAATGTGTTGTTAAATGTGTATTAGAATTAAAGCGTTAGTCCTTGGGAAAAGCAAGACGAAAACCGAAAACCCAAAGACAACTAATAGAAAGTGGTAACTTATTTCTTATTTTATACTTGAGCTAAATTATACGCAAGTTTAATGTATTCGCTCTACAAATAATTATAAGTTTTTAAAGCTTATAAATCTTTTGTTTGAACTGTTTTTCTACCGTTCCCAGTAGCTCTTTCTAGACATTTATCCAATTCATTTAACATTTTATTGTTAAATGCTTCATAAAAATCACCTGAAACGCTTTTTTCTTGAGCGTTACAGTATTCTTTTAACTTACTATTCATAACTATTTTAACTGCCATAGTACTTTGTAAGTGATTTTAAGAGTTTATAAATCTTTTTCAGAAGGTTTAATATATGTTTTTTTGTCAGATAGGAAATAATCTAAGAATATAATTTCTGTTTTCCCTGTATCTTTATTTTCTAATATTTCAATTGATTCAACAACCATAGGACATTTCTTTTCATAACTTAGGATAATCTCAGCGATTAAACCCTGAGCGCTTTTCTTAATAGCTTCAATTTCTAGTATAGTAATATCTTTTTTCATTTTTCTAAATCCATAAATAATAACGCAAAACCTCCAACCAATGACACAAACATTAATATAATCATTATTATTAAAAATAATTGAAATCCTAAAGGTTGCATTTTAATTATGTCCCAACTCACACCACATCTCAGAGGGTGAAAATTCATGCTCGTGTTTCTTATCAAAATATCTTATATAACATTCTTCACATTTATTACATTCACAAAAATCTTTCATTTTTCGCCCTCCATTGAATGTTTCCCACTCCAAAATTGTGTTGATTGATGTCTTTCTGTGAATGGTTCGGTTAATTTCTGTGAATGTTCATAAAATGAATGAATATCTTTATTTATCATTGTTCTTTCAAGGAATTTAATTAATTCCCTTGAACTTTTCTTTTTCTTAACATAACTTTTCATAAGTTCATACCTATTTTGTTTTTTGTTAGGCAGTGCAAGTTCATAGAGTTGTTCATGTGATAACAGGTCAGGATTCCTTAATAGTTTCATTTTAAACCCTCCCTCTAGTGTATGCATATAATTGTGTGAATTCTCCTTTTTTTAAATTATATCTATCACAAATCCCACCTCTAACACTTCTATATATTGGCATCATTACTTTAAGCCCTCTATGTAGTTGTGTTTCAACCATTAATTCATATAATGAAATATCTTTCAGGGTTTCTTCTAATTGATTGAAATAACTTAATTTACTTTGTTTCATTCTTCTTCTTCCTCTTTTTCTATTTCTATTTCTTCTTCTTCATCTTCTAAATCCTCTAATGCTCTTTCAAATGCTTTAGGACATTCAAACTCTGCAGACCTTACAGCCCAAGGAAGTTTATGTTTATCCACGTGGTCTATAATATTTTCACAACTCATTTTAAATAAACCTCAATTGGTCTTGATTGATAAACTGCTTTATCTTTCAGAACTCTTTCTGAAAATATCCTTTCTGTTAATGTTGAATCCATAATGTTGTTAATGAATCTTAAAGTTTTTAATAATTGTCTTTTCATTTTTTATTGTTACCAACCTTTCTAGGTCTTATTTGTTATAGTGTAAGCTAATATATAAACTTGTGTCACTATTCTTTAGGAGATAACTGTTTAAATCTCACCTCTTTTTCAGTTGTGTTTGTGTAATCGTAATCAGGTTCTAATTTGATAATCTCAAAGTTTACATCTTGAAGTTCTAAAAACCTCATGTAATGAATTTCTTTCATTAAATCTTTTGTGATAATATATTCAATCAATTCTAATCTTCTATCGTGTAATTCTTGTAATGTTTTCATTTTAAATTGATTCCCTCCCAAACTCTTTCAGAATTACCATTCACCATTTTCTTTTTTTGTTCAGCTCCAAAATCAGTTGTTAAAACCTCGTGTATATGTCTATCTCCCATAGGTTTTACTTTATACAATTTACAATAATTTGAATAGGTTTGTTTCATAATATGTTTAGGGATATAGGCTTCCCAATCTGTTTCAACGTGTTTAGATACAAAAGCCCTGAAACTATCACTAGAATTTAACCATTTCTCTTTTATAATTTCAAAAGTTTCAGACTGTGAAAAACTATTATTTTTTAATAATCTTTTTAATCCTTTAAGAGCAAAACAAAAAAAACCTTCCATTTCTTTTTTACTAAATAATTTTTCTTTAATTAAAGGGTCAGCAATTTTAAAGTTATTTTGTTTTTTCTTGTTTTTAAATTCTTCAGCAGATACAAAAGTATAAGGAAATTCAAAATAAAGCCATCTATCCCAAAAACCTCTCGTGTCATCATAAATTATAGGTAAATCATTACAAGCAAAGAAAAATTTAGCGTAATTACTAAAATAAATTGGAGTCATAAACTTTCTTGGAGCAGTTAATAAATCCCCTCCTGATGCAGTTTTAAAAGTTCCAGTATTTTTCAAACTTGTTTTATTTAAATCCCCACCAATATTTGCAAACTTCCCATGTAATTCACTTAAAGCGTATTGGTCTTTTTCAAATTGTTCTAAGGTTACGGCACTTGTATTATTTGCACCTAATAAATTGGTGATTAATTGTAAAGTTATTCCTTTACCATTCCTTCCATCCCCTACCATCATTACAGCTTTTTGGAATGTATATTTTTTAAATAAACAGTTTCCTATAGCTTCTTGTAATAAATCCACATCAGATTCTTTAGGTAAAACATCTTTTAAATGTTTTATAATGTGAGGAAATTCTGAACCTTCAACATAATTTAAAGGTAGTTTGGAAAAGAATATTTTTTCAGGAGAGAAAGGTTTTAATTCTAAAGTTTTCAAATCTAAAAGTCCGTTTTGCATAGGTAATAAATAAGGTTCTTCTTGTTTAAAGAAATCTTGAGAAGTGATATATGTATCAGCAGTTAATTTATTTATTACTTTACTAACAATAATTTGATTAAATCCTCTTCCTAAAATAATGCGTAGCTCTTCACGTGCTAAACTGTGACCAATATCTACATAAATACCTTCTTTATATCCCCAAATCTCTGTTTTTTCATCTTGTTGTATTGTTCTAAAATGATATTTAGAAATTAAATAACTTACTAACAATTCCTCAGCTTCTAATAAAGAACTTATTCTTCTATCATTATTCATATCCCATACTAAGCCTAATATTTTAT
>SDBT01013885.1_pt1 | contig 12881 bp, 11 predicted proteins | sample 2277101 | NCBI WGS metagenome assembly SDBT01 (sample SAMN10404973, study PRJNA504765) | marine sediment metagenome | isolation source: marine sediment core GS10_PC15, 103 cmbsf | place: Arctic Ocean: Southern Knipovich Ridge | collected 2010 | reverse complement strand
AGATAATAACCTGGATCACTTAACATCTGAGGAAAGAAACGACCTTGGAACTGCTGTCCCAGAGACCCAACAATAAAAACACCATAAATATGATATATCAAGACTGGGGCACCAGAAAGTACTATTATTAACCAAACCTGCTTATCACGAATAAGTTTCTTAATACCCTCTTTTTGAAGAGTTAACAGGGCAAATGCAAACAACAAAAAGAATATTGCTGTGGATTTAACCATCATTGCCGCACCAGCCGAAAGACCCGCCAGTAAGGCCCATTTCCAGGTTGATGAACGATACCATTTGAAAAATGTCCACCAAGAAACAATGATAAGTGCTGTTAGTAATGGATCAGGCTGAAAACTCCTGCTTGCGACAATTCCAAAAGGAACAAATAAATAGTACATCAATGCGATAAACGCCCCATCTATTGATACCAGCTCTTCAACCAGAAAAAACAAGGCTGCCCCACCTAATATCCAGAATAAGGAGGAATATATTCGTGCAATCCAAATGTATTCTCCACCAACAATATGATAAGTCCCAGCTACGATAGACTCCAGTATGGTCGGTTCTATCATACTGTGTTTGCCTTGTTTTTCCGCGATAGCTTGTTTCCACTCCGGGGCATCATCCAGATAGGGATAATACATGCCTCGGGCTATTAATGCAGAACGGAGCTGCCGCGTAGAAGCAAAATCCAAAGGGGGGTCAGTTAAATCGTAAAGTCTGGTCACCAGGCCGCAAACCAGGATCACGCCTAAGAGAACAAAATACCAAAATCGAGTGGGGGCAAAGATAGACTTATTCATTGTGTATATTATAAATGTTAAGTGGGATCCTGATCAAATAGTCCTGAATATTCCACTTTTGGGAACACCTCCAACTTGCCTCCCAGGGTAGCATCGAGAATTTGGCGATTATCATGCCGATAATGAGTATCAGCCAATCGATAGGAAATTTCTGAAGTCTCCAGATCTGGCAGCTGCCACCGAAAGCCTTTGCCAAAATATTCGGGACTGAAATGATTGGGATCATCTCCACTTGAAATCACTGTTTGATTGGCTTTTCCCTTGGTGTCAAAATTATGATCCACACCAAGAAGATAAACCTCCTGGAATCCCATGCAATACGCCAGCTGCAAACAGACATAGGTGACTGTAGCACCTTCCCAGAAGCGTGACTTCAGCTGATCCGAGAACTTTGGTCCTGTGTAGGTTGTATACAAAAAATGGGTGTTTTCATCCGGCTGGCCTTCCGGAAACAGTAGATTCCTCGAACGCCATGAAAAAAACTTGGGAATAGATAAATTCCGGAAATCCTCCTGGCTCTGTTCAATTACCAGGTCATTAATTGAGACTAAAAAACTTGTCTGAAATTTCCACTCCGTAAAAGCAAGATATACCCTGTTCATTCCAAAGGTGATTTCATTTTTCAGGAAGGTCATGTCTGTGTTTTTCAGGCTGGGACCATTTCCAATCACAAAACATCGTCTTCCAGAATAGCGGTTTTGATATTTCATTATCCTGCGGTTGGATTCCAGTCTCCAGGGATGGGTCAAAACCCCGGGCAGGTCTGCCAAACGAAGCAAAGCATCTCTGCCAGTCTGGAGAGATTGGTACATACCTGTTGGGAGGGTTTTCTGGATTGATTCTTTTAATGATCCCATAAGATTTTACTCTGTACTCAGCCTGGCTGTTGCACCACCATCGATCACCAGCGGCTGACCTGTAATAAAAGATGATTCCTCCTGGTCAGCCAGGAAGAAAATTGCCCTGGCAATTTCTTCCGGCTTTCCGATCTTTCCACTCACTGTTTTCCGGGCCAGGTTTTCCAACCGCTGCTCTGGAGTACCTCCTCCGACATGATCCCTGTTTAGTCCAGCTCTGAGCATTCCGGTATCCACCGCTCCTGGTAATACTGCGTTAACCCTGATATTGTCCGGAGCAAGTTCAATAGCCAGAGCCCGGGTCAGCGCCAGCATCCCTCCCTTTGAGGCAGCATAAGCTGCAATATCTTTGGAAGTTACCAGGGCATGGATAGAGGAAACATTCACGATGGCTCCCCCACTGCCCGCCTTTAAAACCGGGTAAAGCAGTTTTACACTTAAGAAAACTGATCGCAAATTGGCATTCAGTACTCTGTCCCACTCTTCAACGGATGTTTCTACCAACGGTTTGGTTACCTGTATAGCTGCATTATTAATCACTGCGTCCAGGCTCTTGGTTAACTTTGAGATCTGGGATTTGATTTCTATCCAATCTGCTTCCTGGGCAACATCTGCCTGGATAAAAGCTCCAGAATCAGGGAACTTTTTTGGATATGGCGCACGGTCAATTCCAATTACAAACCAACCTTTATCGGCGAAAATTTTCACAGATGCCTGGCCAATTCCCCCAGCAGCGCCTGTGATCACAACAGTCTTTTTTTTCATAATATTTCACCTTTTGCATTCATTTGGTAAGGAATTCCCAAACCATCCAACAAATTCTTTATCGTATTCCAGTGAACCCTCTCCCAGGCTGCCGGGCTTGAATTTGAATTGTGAGGGGCTAACAACACGTTGCTGAAACTTCTGAGGGGGCTATCGGCAGGAAGGGGCTCAAATTCATATACGTCAAGGGCTGCTCCGCCCAGCCTCCCGGACTGCAGGGCATCGATCAGGGCAGTCTCATCTACCAAAGGACCGCGGGCGGTGTTGATCAGGATCGCTTCTGGTTTCATCTTCGAGAGGGCATCTTGATTAATTATGTGTTGACTGGTCGGATTTAAGTCGCAGTTAACGCTTACAAAATCTGATCTTTCCAACAGGACTTCCAAACTGACCATCTCTAATGAATATTTCTCAATAAAATCCTGGTCAATCTCCCGGATATCATTCCCAAAAATCTTCATATTAAACGCACGAGCTCTCTCGACAACCGCTTCTCCAATATTGCCAATGCCAATCACACCGAGAGTACACTCATTTAAGGATCTTCCGAGGATTTTTTCCCAAATTCCTTCTTTCATGGATCGATCCATCCCGGGATGCTGACGGGCAAAACTCAGGATATAACCAATGACCGAATCAGCAACAGGATCAGTAAAAGCATTGGGCGTATTTCCCAGAAAAACTCCCAGCTCCTGGCAGGCTTCCTTATCAATGGAATCTATCCCGGTTCCCCATTTTGAGATCACCTTCATCCTTGGTAGGCAGGCTTCAATAACTTTCCTTGTAAACCGGTCATCTCCGCAAATCACGCCATCGAATTTACCACCATACTCTATCAGCTGGTCTTCTTCCAATCGTTCTTTGACTTCAGGAACGATCAGCTCAATTCCAAATCCAGCCAAGATCGGTTGGAAGCGTTCCAAATAAGGGATCATATAGGGTGCGGAAAAAAGGACTATCGGCATAAATCACTCCCAGTTTGATTCATCAAACAGTTAACAACCATAAAGTCAAGCGGGGTATCGATATCCCAAGCTTCTGCTGCATTGATTTCAAACATATATGGTTTCCTGCCTATCCTGTGTCCTGATTTTTTCATCCCAGACTCAGAAAACAGGTAGATACAGGAATTTTCTTCATACAAGGGCGGCAAATCCTGGGTTTGAACCAGCTCGTCAGGGTTATGGTTGAGAGCTTTTCCTGCCTGATTATATAGACGGGTTTGAAGACGTGTTACAGAAAACAAAGAATCATACTTATCATTATTCTCCTGAAACTCCCGAATGGCGTTGGAAATGGTTTCAGCTTTCAATAAAGGATTAGTACTGTGCGTTTGAAGGTATAAGTCAGCCTGGATCAATGACATATCATGTTCGATGATCCGATTCATGGGAATGTCATCAGCCCTCAAATCCAGAGGGCGGTCAATTACTTTAACGACCGGAAAGTGTTCGGATATGCCTTGTTTGATCACGATGCTGTCTGTATCGACACAGATAAGGTCAATTTCGGGGACTTTTAATAATGTGTTCAGAATATGATGAAATAAGGGTTTTCCTCCCAGGTCGCGGTAATTCTTTTCCGGAACACGCTTTGAATGGTGTTTCATAGGAACAAGAGCAGCTAATTTTGTCATAATATCAGTTCTCCTCATCCGGCTCTGATGGATACTGAATGGGATCAACAAGACGGGATTTAGGTATTTTTTCAGTCAAGATCCCAGGAGGATAATAAAACTTCTTGTGCAGACTCTGGTCGATTTTGCCTGAATAACGATATCCCTGCCAGGTACCTAGATATTGAAGAGATCGAAAGCGTAAAATACCCCAGAACTCTTTTGCGAGTTTTTTATCCCTATTAGCACCCGAAACATCCCTGGTGGTTTTTCTTAATATCATACTGATCATATTCCGCAGAGAAAATTTACTCTCGGGCAAAATTTGTTTCATGGCAATAGCTTCTCTTTTGTAACGGTTGTGAACCTGCCGGAAAGTTTCCTCATGGATATGAATGATTCCGGCTTCTGCGACATAGGCAATATTGTAACCCTCTTCTTCTGCCCAACTGCTCCAAGCCAGATCTTCCAGTCCTGTTAATCCTTCATCGTAGGGGTGTTTATCCCAGAGGGATTTTCGGATTGCTGCGTTGGCGTTGTGAGTATAAGGCTGGCCCTGATTAGACTGACTGATATCCGGAAAATAAGTTTTGAAAAATTGGTGTTCAGAATAATGGTTGCTCTCCCCTCCACGCTGTTTTCCATAACTGACAGCAACCTGATCATCAACAAACGGCTCGAGCAGCTTGCCCAGCCAATCCGGATAGACCGGGTAACAATGGGCGCTGATGATGACAATAATTTCGCCTGATGCTGTATCTATTCCCCTATTTAATGATCTGCCAAAAGTAAATTCGGATGAGTCGATCTGAACCACATTCACTGGATATTTCCTGGCAATATCCAGGGTATTATCGCTGGAACCAGAATCGACCAGTATAATTTCTTTCGCCGGATAGGCCTGTAATTGGATACCGGATAATAATTTTCCAATGTGTTTTTCTTCATTGAAAGCCCGGATCACAATTGAACAGAGTGGTTTATATGAATTCATTTCAATATCAGCTGGTCTTCACCATACCTGGTCATTTTCTTCGTAACCGAGACGGGTTAATAGGTCTCCTGCAACAACTTTAAAACGGCGTTTATTATCATCTGTAAAATGGTTTTTCCAATTTCCCGGTTTTCCCTTCCTGAATGTCCCGGAATTTTTTGGTTTGATTGCATCACTTAAACCCTTTATTGCCTCTTGCCTGGAAGCCGAGAAAGAAACCCCAAAACTCTCAATATAATCAAGTAATTTCCCGAGTGTTTTTTCCTGATCAAGAATTAAATCCTCAAATTTCAAGCAAAGAACATCATCTCTGTCAAACCAACCTAGGTATTCTTCATAGCGTTCCCGCACGTTTACCATAAGCAAATCAGGGAGAGCACAACCTTCTATTACAACATTTAATCGTTCTTCCATGGTTGATAATTCATTGCTAAAGTGTTCGTGCATGTGGTGATCGAGCTGCATATCTTTTGCATAAAACACGAGTGAAACCAGCTGATCCCGCGGATCTCGATAGATAAAAATCGATGCCCTTCCTGGAGCTGTTATTGCAGATAGGAAAGGTTCAGTGGAATGAAAATACCCATACCTGACTTCTCCAGATCGCATTTTGTTAATCTCTTCTACGATAGTTGTTATATCCTGGTTGATATTATCCTCAAATCGATTAACTGGGGGAAAGCCAGGTTTTATAAATGGTCCGAATTTTGTTAATCCATACAGGATCTGGATTAACAAATGAGAACCCGCTTTTGGTATAGCAAATCCAAGTACCGGTGGAGCTTTGGCCAGTGCTTCTTTACCCCAGCGTCGAGATGCCTGGAATCTTCTTAACTCCAACCTGAATAGTTTTAGGATCCGTTTTATACGATAATAAACCTTCATATCACATCAGTATCCAATAAGAATTCTCCCTTGTGCAAAATTCCGTTTACAAGCGTATCTACAACCTTTGATCCACCGGGTTCAAGAGTCCTCAGGCCCAATTCTTTTAGTTGAACATAACCTGGGGTTGTGTGGTCTGTGAGGAATTCACTAAAAGGTAATGAGGCTCTATAGAGTTGGAAGAATAAGAATTTCCGGGCAAATTCAATAAATTCGTCAGGGACCTCGATGGCTGGAGATATCAAGAATGAGTCCAATATTTCTTCATAGTCTATAATGGTCTCTGGATAAAAAACAGTCGAATATTGAGTGTAACGTGCTTTTCCGGCACAGAGAACAGGTATACCTAACAAACTTGCTTCCAGACCAATCGAGGAGTTATAAACCATAACGAATTTTGCGCGTTGGATCAGTTCATATGAGCTTAAAGTTTCATCCGGCCCAATTAATCTGACATTGGGTAGATTCTTAAGGTCCTTGACAGCAGCCCAGGACAAAACACTTTCCTGGCTGCTTTTTCCCTTCCTCATTTCATCCGGGTGAGCCCTTATAACAAACAGAGTTTCTAGATATCTGGCTGCAGTCGCAATTACCTGATCCAACCACTCGAACATATCAGAGAAGAGCACATTGGCATGGGCTTGACTGGTATCAAATATCACATTAGTAAAGACTGGTACCATGTTATCGAACTGATATGCAAATTCCAAGAATTCACCCGGCAGTTGGTTCATAGATGACCAGAATTTTATTCCGGCCATTTTAAAATCACCTTTAAATCGTTTTTCCAGATATCGATCAAGGATTTGGTTTTGCCGATCCGATAGTTGAAAATCCTGTGGAATATCCATCGGGTAGATTGTTGCCTGGCCATCGGTGAAAAATGCCGAATAAGGCTGCAGATTCACTTCATAAGTAATAACCCGGATTCCTTGTTTTTTCGCTACCCAGCGAACAACAGCCTCCGGGTAAAATAAACCATTAAACAACACGACTGCTTCGGGATCTACACCATTCAAAAATCCAGAAAACGCCTTAGCAATAGAGTTGGCAGAAAGAATGTATTCACTTAGTAAATACCGGGTGACTTCATCCTCCTCCAGGTGATAACGTCTGAGAATCCAGCGAGTGCTTGCCAAAACAAGCTCACCAAGGGGACGTCCACTGTATTCAATATTCATTAATTCAGGAACAGATTTTCCCGTTATGAATTCCCTTAATTCGGGATCTTCCGAATAATCAAACCAGGCGGTTTTAGCTGCTCCTGAAAAAAGGCGAGTGTATTGGATGCATCCCTTACAGGGAGGTGGATCAGTAGGGTCACCCTGGCCTGCTCCCATTACACATTGGCTCATACCTGAACGGCAGGCAAAATGATACACTTCCCTTCCGGATAATTGAATTCCCCAGCTGGAAATTAAATTAAAAGCGCCGTTGAGATTTAATCCTTCTAATCTGGTTGAGGCATTAAAAAACACCACCGGCTTTTCAGATTGATCCGGAAGAGCCTTTACGGCAATTTCCCTATTTAACCGACTAACCTGACTGAAAAGCTGCAGCTTTTGAATTCCCCGTTTAACTTTGTTTATGAGGAGTTTCATTTTATTGGAGTTTCCTCAATCAATAATCAAATATTATCTGATTATTTCTTCTGGACCCTGCCCCTGATCGGTAAAGTATCCGCCCGTCGCAATTTATCAAGACTGGATTTTTCGCTGTCATAGACGGTCTTTACTCCATCTCCAAGAGCTTCTTCAACGACACGTATATATTTCACCAAGCGTCGCAGACCTCCTGGTTCAATAGATGCAGCCTGATCTGAACCCCACATTGCCCGATCCAACGTAATATGGCGTTCAATTAAGCAAGCTCCTAATGTCACGGCAGCAACAGTTGTCGGCAAGCCAATTTCATGTCCGGAATATCCCACAGGACAGGGATATTTATCCCGCAGGGTTTCAATCATCCTCAGATTAAGTTCTCCAGGGGGACAGGGATAGGTGCTGGTGCAATGAGCCAGAATCAAATCATCTGTACCGACCAAGTTAACCGCAGACTCAATTTGCTCCATCTGTGACATACCTGTTGAGAGAATAATTGGTCTGCCCTGTTCCCGCATTTTTTTCAATAATCCCGAGTCTGTCAATGACGCAGAGGCAACTTTATGGGCAGTGGGATCAAATTGCTCAAGGAAATTAACAGATGGCTCGTCCCAAGCTGAGGCTAGCCATTCAATTTTATGTTTGGCACAGTAATCCACGATTTCGCTGAATTGGCCGTGATCGAATTCAACTTTTTCGCGGTACTCCATATAACTGATATAACCCCAGGGGGTATGGCGCATTCTATCTCGCTGATCTTCAGGGACACACAATTCAGGTGTTCTTTTCTGAAATTTCACTGCATCACAACCAGCTTCTACAGAGGCGTCAATCAATTGTTTGGCAACATCCAGATCACCATTATGGTTTATGCCTATCTCAGCAATAATATAAACTGGGTGTCCATCACCTACCAGGCGATTCCCCAGCTTTACTTCTCTGGTCATTTTCACTCCTTTAGTCACTCTTTTGCCTGTGTCTTTTCCTTAATAATCAAATCACAAAGTTCCCGGACTGCCCCATGTCCACCTTTCTTTTGTAAAACGATTTGGGCCTGTTCAAGCAATGTTGGATGAGCGTCAGCAACAGCCGCAGTCAATCCGACCAGGGAGAAACAAGACAAATCGTTCAGGTCATTACCCAGATATACAACCTGGCTGCCTGGAATCTTCTTCTCAGTCAGAATTGATTGCAACCGCGCTTTTTTATCTTCAATACCGTGGAAAGCCTGAATTCCCAATTTATCTGCCCGGGCTTGAACCACAGGGTTCTTTTCTGTGGATAATATGATGACTTCCACACCGGCCTTCTTTAACAGGGAAATTCCCATGCCATCGCCCCTATGAGCGGCAACGGATTCCTCACCATGTTGATTAACATATACACGATTGTCTGTAATTACCCCATCAAAGTCCAAAACAACCAGAGAGATATTTTCTGGTAGGCTCGCCGCCATTTTACCCGGCAGGATGATTTTCGTTCCCAGAACTGATATCTGGGATTCCGCACGCTGCCAGTCAAGTAGATTATCCAGATCAACAGAGAAAAGGGGATCGATGTGGCAGGAATAAATCTGTTCACCACTCATGGATCCCTTTAATATTGTCTCGGTTCGGATAACATCAATCTGCCCAGTCTGCCAAAAAGTTTTGGGAAGTTCCTGGCGGGGCATATTATATGGCTCTAGCTGATCAATCCCTATAATGGGAAGCATTTTGCCATTTTCCTGGACCTTCCACATTTTATAGGGATTCTGTTTCGAACTTACAACCCCCCTGACCGAGGTCGCCTGAGGGTTTTCGAGCATTAGTTTCACAGCTTGATCGATCAGGGACGGAGGGCGAAAAGGACTGGTTGGACGAAGCTGCACCACCAGGTCAGGTTGATAATCTTCCTGGTCTTTGAGCCAGGAGAGGGTATGTTGAAAAACCGGCAGATCACGGGTATCATCACCCGCAAGATCAACGGGCCGCAAAAACGGGACATCTGCTCCATACTTCCGGGCGATGTCCGCAATTTCAGGATCATCTGTAGTCACGAGAGTCCGATCAACTGATTCTGCCAACAAACCAGCAATTATGCTGTAAGCGATCAAGGGATGTCCAGCCAGTTTTTTAATATTTTTCCGGGGTATTCCCTTTGATCCTCCCCTGGCAGGGATCAGCGCCAGTACTTTTACCATGCGGTCCACCCTCCATCCACAACCAGATTTGTTCCGGTCATATAGCTGGATGCCTCAGAAGCCAGGAAAACCACCGCTCCTTTCATTTCATGAGGATAAGCCATTCTACCCATCACCGTTCTGCTGCCATAGGCATCTTTGAACGCCTGGTCATGACCACGTTCAACACCTCCGGGTGTGAGGGCATTACAACGGATCTCTGTTCCCTCATAGTAGGTCGCGATATATTTGGTTAATCCTAAAACTCCCGCTTTACTGACCGAGTAATAAACCGGTTTATAGCGCCTGGGCTCTCCCAGGGATTCATACAACCGTTGGTCAGGACCAGATATGCCATAAGTTGAACAGATGTTGATAATAGATCCTTTGCCGGAATCTTTCATGATTTTTGCTGCCGCTTGACAGGTTAAGAACATACCTGTCAGGTTCACATCAAGGGCTTCCTTCCAGGACTCAAGGGGAAACTCTTCGAAGGAAGTGACATGTTCTTCAGTCGAATTCCCTTCGAATTTGGGGTCCATCGCTGCGGAATTGACCAGGATATCCAGGCTTCCATATTGGCCAACTGTTTCCTCAATTAAAACCTGGACAGAAGCCGGATCGGTAATGTCTGTGCCAATACCCATAGCAGTGCCGCCCTGTTCTTCAAGGACAGCAGCATATTCGTCGGCATAGTTTTGATTAATGTCAGCCACAACAACAGAAGCTCCTGCTTCGGTCAACGCTTCTGAAAATTGCTGCCCAAGGAATCCTGCCCCGCCAGTCACAACAGCAACACGCCCTGTCAAATCAAACAACTCCTGGATCCCGTTCATGCTCTGCTCCCTTGGTTTAATCACCGGGTTAAATAAGCGGCTCCAAAATTAGACTGATCATCCAGTCCTTCAAACTAATTCGAATTAAAACCATCCGGCTTTAAGAAACCTCTTCCTTCCAGGTAATTAATGATTTCCTGGGCACATTCTTTAGGGGTTTTCTTCTCTGTAGTTACAATTACCTCTGCATTAACCGGCTCTTCGTAAGGATCATCAATTCCGGTGAACCCTTTGATCTCGCCGCTTCGGGCCTTGGCATACAAACCTTTGACATCCCTGTCTTCGCAGACTTCCAGAGGAGTGTCAACAAATACTTCAATAAATTGATCACCGCCGACCATTTTCCTGGCCTCGTTGCGTGTTTTACTGTAAGGGCTGATAGCTGCGCAGATGACTGTGCCGGTGTGGCGGGCAATTTCTCCCGCTACAAAACCGATCCGGAGGATATTTGTATCCCGGTCCTCTTTGCTAAATCCCAGACCTTTGGATAAATGAGTACGCACAACATCTCCATCCAATGTCGTAGCTTCCCGGCCCCGCTCCAGCAGCATTGGTGAAAGGGCATTAGCTATAGTTGATTTTCCGGAACCACTTAATCCGGTAAACCAGATGCATAAGCCCTGTTTATGAAGGGGAGGATAAGAATCCCGCAGGATCTCCGCGGTCTCTTTTCTGGTAAACCATCCCGGTAATTCTATGCCCTTGTTTAAGTATTCTTCCCTTACTTGAGTGCCAGAAATGAATTTTGCTTCAGCATCATCCGGGGCATCTTCTTTGGCGACATATTTGTCATCTTTCTCGATGTAAACCAATTCATTAAATAGAACTCCGGCTACACCTGTTTCATCCTTGTACTGTTCAACCATTTCCTGGGCTTCGTAAGGACCATAAAATGGATTTCCATTGCTGTCCTTGCCAGGACCGGCATGATCCCGGCCAACAATGAAGTGATTTGCTCCATAATTGCGGCGGATTATCGCATGCCAGAGGGCCTCCCGGGGACCTGCCATGCGCATGGCCAGAGGAAGCAAACTCAGAACAGTATTTGAGTCATAATAATTCTCTACCAGGGCTTTGTAGACCCTCACCCGGGTAAAGTGATCAACATCTCCAGGTTTTGTCAAACCAACCACCGGGTGAATTAACAAACTGCCCCCAACTCTGTCCAGAGCACGTTTAGTCAGATCCTCATGTACACGGTGCATCGGGTTCCGGGTCTGGAACGCTGTGACAACTTCATTGCCAATGCCATCCAGGATATCCCTGACTTCATGGGGGGATTTGCGAATATCAGCAAAGTCATAATAAACCGGCAAGTTGATAACTTTCAGTTCGCCGGAGATACACAAGTCACCCCATTGCTCCATTTCAGAGACCAGAGGATGCCTGTGATCAGTTGTACCAAGAACAAGGCGGGCTTCCCGGGTTGGATCCCATCTATATACTTCCTCTATCCGCATAACTGCAATAATGTAGTTGCGAGAATCCCGCAGAGTGATCCACTCACCCCGGGTGGGAAGGGCTTCCTTTTGTATAGTCAAAGTGATCGGAATTGGAAATAAAACCCCATTTGCCAATCTCATTTCAGTTAATACACGGTTGTAATCTTCTTCACCCATAAATGAAGTCAGGGGAGAAAATCCACCAACTGCCAGCAGTTCCAGATCATGCAGCGATCTATCAGACAGCTGATGAGAAGGATATTGGTTGGCTTTTTCTAACCAGGCTTCTTTTTCATTGTCACTCACAAGCAGATTTACCAGTTCTCCCCCATATGGCTCGATTATCGTTCCTTTCTTATTCATTGTGCTGTTTTTCTCCTAATAGCTTCTTATTTTCATTCCCCATATTTGGAAAATGATTTATTTTCTCGAAAAAATCGGCTGCATATCATACCACATGGGCAGGCAGGGTTTTTCCATACATCTTTCAAGCCAAAACCCTGGTTCCAATAATTAAAACCGGGAGTTCAACTCGGTCAATGATCTTCCGGGTCATATTTCCCATTAGCATCTCTTTGAGTCCTTGATTGACTTTTGAAGACCCGATTACAACCAGATCATAGTTGAACATCTGTGTCTCACGGACAATTTCTTCAATCGGAATTCCCCAGCGAATTTTTACTTCCGAATCTATGTTGGCCTCATTCAGCAATTCAATTCCTTTTCGCAGGTATCGAGCAAAGGGAGTGTCCGTTTGTAATATTTCTTCCACAGTTTCCTCAATCAGATCCAATCCGGTATACATACTTGGAACTGATCCAGGAAAAACATGCATCAGGGTCACAGACGCACCCAGTTTGCTCGCCAACCCTGCCAACTGAGTAATTAACGTATAATCGTTTTCCTGGCAAGCGGAACA
>SDBT01013884.1_pt1 | contig 12881 bp, 11 predicted proteins | sample 2277101 | NCBI WGS metagenome assembly SDBT01 (sample SAMN10404973, study PRJNA504765) | marine sediment metagenome | isolation source: marine sediment core GS10_PC15, 103 cmbsf | place: Arctic Ocean: Southern Knipovich Ridge | collected 2010 | reverse complement strand
CCCACGGCGATGAAGAGGGAGAAGAAGCTGCCCACCAGGAATGCCCTTAACGTAAAAGCGTTTTGCGGCCGTGCTTCAGTCATCTCGCCCATCTCCGCTCCCTTTATCTGCCGGTCTCCGCGCGCGTCGTCGTATTGGCGTTTTCCCGCAGCTCTCTCTTGTGTGCTTCCCTCACCTTGAGCCAGGCAAGCCTTGATCCGGGATCTACGTTTATCTCGGCGATGAACTCTTCCTCTGCCTGCTCCTGTCTTCCGGTCTGCTCATAGACGATGCCCTTCACGTAGTGCGCCCGCGGGTAGTAGGCGTTGATCGAAAGGGTCTCGTCCATGCTGCTCAGGCAGCCCTGGTAGTCCTCCTCCCCGAGCCGCGCGAGGGCGAGGTGGTAGTGAAAATCGGCGGTCTGCGGCGAGCGCCGCAGGGCCTCCTCGTACAGCGCAGCGGCTTTGCCGAACTCTCTCTTGCCGATGGAGACGATGCCCATCTTGTGATAGAGCTCGACGGCGCCGGGGTTGAGCTCGAGGGCCTTCTTCCAGTGGGTGACGGCCCCGTCCATCTCGCCGTCACGGGCAGCCGTCTCCGCTTGCTGTATCTCCCGGCGGTAGAGCTGCATCTCGGGTGAGGACCTCGGGAGGCGGTCTTCGCGGAACTGCGTTTCGCGAAGCAGGAGAGCTCCCGCGGCGATCGCCGGCACGGGGATGAGGATAAGGATGAGGAGCCCTTTTCGGAATCGTCTCATTCTCTTTGCCAGCATGAGACCCAGTACCACGGCCACTCCGCAAAGGAATGCCTTGTACCAGGTCGCCCGGTAGCCCACGATCACCGGCCACAACGTGAATATGGCCAGGAAGATGACTGCGTTCTCTATAGCTAGCTTTGCTCTCTCTTTCACTGTTGGTCGACCCTCACCTTATTATGTTTCGGGGAAGGTGTCAACAAGAAATCCCTGTCCTGTTACGGAACCTCTAAAAGTGCACATTTGGGGATGCCAAAAGTGCACTTTTGGGAACACGAAACCTGCACTTTGTCCGTGAATTCCACAACGAGACGCATGCTCTGTACAAACGGGCTAGTTGCACTGCGTTGTGCTGCAACGAGACGCATGCCTTTTCGGATCTGCGAGGTCCACTGCATTGACCCGGCAGCACTCATCTGATACTATCTCGGGCGGAAGGAGTATGGACAGGGTGAAGGTGCTTGTGACAGGCGGGGCGGGGTTCATAGGATCGCATCTTGTGGAGCGGCTGCTGGAGCTGGGGCACGAGGTGCGCGTGGTCGATGACTTCTCCACGGGCAAGGAAGAGAACCTGGCTCCCTTCGCCGGCAGGATCGAGCTCTTGCGCGGGAGCCTGGTGGACCCGGGTGTCGCCGGCCGGGCGGTCAGTGGCGTCGAGTGGGTTTTTCACCAGGCGGCGCTTCCGTCGGTGCCCCGTTCCCTTACGGACCCCGTGGGGACCCACAGGGCGAATGCCTTTGCCACGATGGTGCTCCTGCATGCGGCGGCTGATGCGGGGGTCGGACGCCTGGTCTATGCTGCTTCCTCCTCCGCTTACGGCGACGCACCGGGGCTTCCCAGGACCGAGTCGATGAGCCCGCGGCCCTGTTCACCCTATGCAGTGGCGAAAGTGACGGGTGAGCTGTATGCTTTCTCCTACCGCGAGGCCCGCCGGCTTGCCTCTGTGTGCTTGCGCTACTTCAACGTCTTCGGCCCGGGGCAGGACCCCGCCTCACAGTACGCTGCGGTCGTGCCGAGGTTCATAAGAGCAGCCCTGCAAGGAGAACGCCCGGTCGTCTTCGGAGACGGGACACAGTCCCGCGACTTCACCTACGTGTCCAACGTGGTCGATGCCAATCTGCTGGCCGCGGAGAGCGAGAGGGCCGTGGGCGAGGTGATAAACGTTGGTACCGGCACGCGAAGCACTGTCCTGGAGCTGCTGGAAGCCCTCGCGCGCATCACGGGGAAGGAGCTCGACCCGGAGTTTGCACTGCCACGGGAGGGGGATGTGATGCACTCCCTGGCCGACATCACGAAGGCACGGGAGCTCCTCGGCTATGAACCGCGCATCGGTTTCCAGGAGGGGCTGGAACGCACCGTCGACTGGTATCGCACCGTATGACAGGGGCCGGAATAGGCGAGGGAGAGCCGAAAAAGAGGATGACTCCATGAGTCCTAGAAAGCATCTCATAGTCGGCATCTCCGGCCTGCGGGGTATCGTGGGCGAGACGCTGACACCCGGGGTGATCGTCGCCTACGCCGGGGCCTACGCCGTGCTCGTGAAGCGCTGGCACAAGGGAAAGAGGGGGCGGCCCCGCATCGTCGTAGGGACCGACTCGCGCCCGTCGCGGGAGTTCTGCGAGCGGGCTGTCGCTTCCGCTCTCTCGGCCGGCGGCTGCGACGCCGTGCTCGCAGGCATGATCCCCACGCCGACCGTCCAGGTCGCCGTCGAGAAGACAAGGGCCGCGGGCGGCATCGTCATAACGGCAAGCCACAACCCCATAGAGTGGAACGGGCTCAAGTTCTTTGCGCCCGGCGGCGGGCCTGTTTCTGCGGCCGACTGGAAGCGGCTCATCGGGCTGGTCGCATCTGGCCGGGCTGCCTGCTGCGATGTCGCCCGGCTTGGAGCGATCGTCGAGGACCGCGGTGCAGTGAAGCTGCACAGCAAGGCCGTCCTTGCGGCGGTCAGCAGGGCTGTGATCAGGCGCCGCGGGTTCCGGGTGGCCCTGGACGCGAACCGCGGGGCCGGGGCGGTCATCGCCCCGGACTTCCTCCGGGCCCTGGGCTGCAAGGTGTTCGAGCTGGACTGCACGGCGGACGGGAAGTTCCGGCACCGGCCGGAGCCCGTGCCGGAGTCGCTGGGGGGCCTCTGCCGCCTCGTCAAGCGCGCAAGAGCGGACGTGGGGTTCGCGCAGGATCCTGACGCCGACCGCCTGGCCATCGTCTCGGAGCGGGGGGTGCCCATAAGCGAGGAGCTGTCGGTAGTGCTGGCGGCTTCTGCGAGGCTCCGGAAGAAGCGGGGCCCCGTGGTCGTCAACCTCTCGACGACCAGAGCGGTCGATATCGTTGCAGGCAGGTCCGGCGTTCCTGTCTTCCGCACACCCGTGGGCGAGGTGAACGTCGTCAACGGGATGCGAAGGAAGGGCGCGGTGATAGGCGGGGAGGGGAACGGGGGGGTGATCGACCCCCGGGTCGGTTACTGCCGCGACAGTATCACCGGGATGGGGCTCGTGCTCGAGCTGATGGCTTCCTCGCGCATGACCGTCTCTGCCCTGGTAGACGATATCGGGCCGTGGACGATGGTGAAGAAGAAGCTCCCGTGGCAGCGGGAGCAGATGCCGGAGCTGCTGGCGCGGTTCCGACGGGGCGTGCGCGGGGCCAGGGTGGACACCCGCGACGGCGTTCACGCGGCGTGGCCCGGGGGGTGGGTGCACGTCAGGCCGTCCAACACCGAGCCGCTGGCGCGCATCTTCGCCGAGGCGCCGGGGAGGCGGCAGGCCGAACGGCTTGCCCGGGCGGCGGAAGAGCTCTGCCGGGGCCGGCGGAAGCGATTGGACTTTACGGAGGAGCACTGATGAAGCTGGAAGAGGAGCTCGCACAACTCGAACGGGGCGTCGTGGAGGTCCTGCCCGCGGGTGGGTTGAAGGAGAAGCTGGAGCGGGCCCGGGGCGAGAAGCGGCCGCTTCGCGTCAAGCTCGGCGTGGACCCGACAGCGCCGGACATCCATCTGGGCCATACGGTCGTGCTTCGCAAGCTGAGGCAGTTCCAGGACCTCGGGCACCAGGCGGTCCTCATCATAGGTGACTACACGGCCCTCATAGGCGACCCCAGCGGGCGCGACCGCACACGGCCGCAGCTTACACCGGAGGACATCGCTGCCAACCGCCGCACTTACGAGGAGCAGGCCGCCAAGATTCTCGACCGCGGCAAGCTCGAGATGGTCTCCAACGGCGACTGGTTCCGCGGGATGAGCTTTATGGAGGTCATCCGCCTCACCTCGCGCACCACCGTCGCGCGGATGCTCGAGCGGGACGATTTCTCCAGGCGCTACCGGGAGCAGACACCCATAAGCATCCACGAGTTCCTGTATCCCTTGATGCAGGCCCACGACTCGGTGGTCGTCAGGGCCGACGTGGAACTCGGTGCGACCGACCAGACCTTCAACATCCTTCTTGGCCGCGAGCTCCAGAAGGAGGACGGGCAGGAGGTCCAGGTCGGGCTCACGCTGCCGATGCTCCCCGGCACCGACGGCGAAAAGAAGATGAGCAAGAGCCTCGGGAACTATATCGGCATCGACGAGGCGGCCGGGGATATCTTCGGGAAGGCGATGAGCGTCCCTGACGTCCTGATGGTACAGTACTTTGAACTCGTGACGGACCTCGGACATGACGAGGTGAAGGAAGTCGAGAAGGGGCTCTCGGACGGTTCGCTCCATCCCGGGGAGACGAAGCGGCGCCTCGCGCGCACGCTGGCGCGGATGTACCATGGCGAGGAAGCGGCCGCGAAGGCCGAGGCGGTATTCGATGCGAAGCACAAGAGCTCTGCCGGGATGACGACCCGGGAGCGCCTGGAGGTCATCAAGCCGGAGGAAAAAGAGGTTCCAGCCTCGGAGCTGAAGGAGGGGCGCATCTGGATCTGTAAGCTCATAAAGACCGTGGGGTTCGCCGCGAGTAACGGTGCCGCCCGGCGCCTGGTGACACAGGGGGCGGTGGAGCTCGAGGGGGAGAAGGTGAGCGATTGCGACCTCGAAGTGGAGCTTCCCGCCGGCAAGGCCCTCATACTCAAGGTCGGCAAGCGCCGCTACGCCCGGATCCGCCGCACCGGCGGGAAGTAGAGAGTGGAAGAGCCGGACGGGCTGTCTGCCGTTCAAGGAGAGTGATCAAGTGAAGATCGACTGTCACATACATGCGGACTGGCTCGGGTACGATGCCCCGGGGATGATCAAGCACTACGACGAGCTGGGCATCGACAGGGCATGGGTGCACACGTGGGAGGAGGTCTCCGGTCTCACGAAAGCTTATCAGCACCTGTCTTACGAGAGGATGCGTCTGGCCTGCAAGCAGTGCCCCGGCAGGCTGGTGCCTTTCTACGCGCCTGACCCGCGGCGTCCCGATGCCGAGGCGAGGCTGCGAGAAGCTATCAAGAAGGGGCTGAAGGGGTTTGGCGAGTGCAAGGTCAGAGTCTGCGTGGAAAACCCGGACCTGGTGAAGCTCTTCCGTATCGCCGGTGACGCGGGGCTGCCCGTGCTGCTCCACATGGACAAGGCCCTCCTCCCGGACTACGACTACTGGTACCTACACGACATAGACGGGCTGGACCGGGTGCTGGAGATGCTTCCCCATGTCAACTTCGTCGGGCACGGGCCCGGTTTCTGGCGTTACGTGTCAGGTGACGAGGATGCCGCCGGGGATAGCTACCCGACGGGGAAGGTGACGCCGGGCGGGAAGCTGCCGAAGCTCCTCAAGAAGCACCGGAACCTCTACTGCGACCTCTCGGCGGATTCCGGGCTGGGCGGGATATCGAGAGACAGGGCATGGGGAAGGCGCTTTCTTCTGCGCCACAGTGACCGTGTCATGTACGGCACCGACTTCTTCGACCGCAAGCTCCTGGACTACCTCGAGGCCCTGGAGCTGCCGCCCGGCGTCATGCGGAAGATCATGGGGGCGAATGCCGCGAGACTGACTCCGAAATGAGGTCCTTTCGATGACTTCCAGGGAACGGGTGAGAAGAGCAGTCCGTTTCGAGGGGCCCGACAGGATCCCGCTGTCTCATGCGTGCCTGGCCGGGGGGCTTCGCGACCTGGGAGACGGCTTGAGGGGCGTCTTCGGGAAGTACCCGAGCGATTTTTCCGGGCAGTACCCCTGGGAGTATACGCTGGATGACCCCACGTCGAAGCGCTGGCTCTCGAAGTGTACCTGGCGTGATGAATGGGGAAGCGAGTGGAGTTATCGGGGGCTGGGAGTGGAAGGGATGGTCATCGATGGCCCGTTCTTCAAGGGCTGGGACGGTCTCGACACGTTCAAGCCGCCGGCCTTTGAGGTCGGGCTCCAGGAGCCTGCTGATTCCGGCACGCGGTACGTGCGGGCTGGAATGCCCGGAGGGCGGCTGTTCGAGAGGATGCATTTCTTGAGGGGGTATGAGAACCTGCTGGTCGATATCATGGAAGACAGGGAAGAGGTGTGCCTGCTGAGGGATAAGCTTCTCCGCTGGACGCTAGAGCACCTGGAGCCGATGCTGGGATGCGAGTGGATAGACTGCTTCTGTTACGGGGATGACTGGGGCACACAGCGTGCCCTGATGATACCGCCCGGGAAGTGGCGCAGCCTGTTCGGCCCTGCATATGCGAGTATCTTTTCCCTTGCCCGGCAGGCCGGGAAAGAGGTCCATTTTCACAGTGACGGCATGATCCTCGAGATCATCCCGGACTTGCTGGAAGCGGGTGTTACCATCCTGAACCCCCAGCTCTCCTGTATCGACCTCGGGGAACTGGCGAAGTTCAAGGGCAAGGTGTGCTTTGCGGCAGACATGGACCGCCAGCATCTCTTGCCGTTCGGGACACCGGAGGAGATCGGGCGGGACGTAACGGACGTCATCCGCCGCCTGAGCACGCCCGGGGGCGGCATGATAGGCGGTGCCGAGATAGGCACCGGCGTGCCGCTGGAGAACGCGGACGCCGTGTACAGGAGCTTTTTCGAGTATCGCTGGTAGAGGAGGGATGTGCGCGTGAGCCGCGTGCATGGCGAGAGCGGCGAGAAGCCAGTCGTCCACCTCGCGCAGCTCTCTTCATCCAGGCAAGAATGCGTGCTGCAGTGGGCCCCGGTCAGGTAATTCGGGGACAGGTCACTTAATTCCTGCACATTTGTCAAACCAAAATAGAAATGTCCTATAGTTAACAAATTAGAAGTGTCCTATTGGTTAGGAGTAGTTTTTTGTCTGTAGCGCTTTGCTTGTGCAACTCTGTAACGCCTCCAGAGGTGGTCTATGGGTGGAGGATGCAGCTTCCCCGGCTGCCTTAGCGGCTGCACTCGAGCAGGCGAGGGGCTTTTGAGGAGCGGGAGGAACGACCTCCTTCCAGGTGAGCCTGGTGTTGGTGTCCAGGACAAACTTGCCGTCGAAGATCGCCTCGCGCTCTATCTTCGTTTCATCCAGCTGTGGCTTCTCGGCCCGTATCGAGAGGTACTTGGCGTACTCACGGTGCATGAGGAGGCTCTTGAGGCCCTGGGTCTTGAGCTTTTGGAGGATCCGCCCGATGATCTCCTCCCGCTTCGCCCGGTCCTTCTCGGCCTGCTCCGGATTGAAGCAGGCCACGAGGCGTCTTCCGCCAAGCTTGACTTCCCGTGCCCTGAGGTTCCTGGTCACCGGCATCATCTTCTCGCTGACCAGGACCTTTTTGGCTTCCATCTCCTTCAGGTGCCTCATCCTCATCCCGACAATATAGGAGTAGCCGTCCCGTTCCAGCTGCTCGAGGTTCTTCTGGCTGACCACACGGCAGTCGCAGACGATTACAATCCGCCTGATACGGAACCGCACGCCCACGGCACGGATCATCTCCCGGAAGGCAACAATGTCATTGGTGTTGCCGGGATAGACCTCGTGGCCGATGGGGATGCCTTCCTTTGTCATGAAGATACCCACCACCATCTGCTTCAGGTCAAACCGCTTCTCCTTCGAGTAGCCGTAGTCGAGGATCTTCTCCGCCTTCTCCCCATCGCCCCAGTAGACCACACTGGTGGTATCCATCAGCACCAGGTCTATCTCCTGGTTGAACAGGTCCTTCCTCACCGAGAAGAAATCGTGCTCGAGCTGGTCCTTCTGCTCGATGAGCATATCCAGCGTCCGGTACCACTGGTTGAGGTCCTCGACCGGCTCCACCCCGTAGAGTCCCTCCACCCACTCATGGGTAGCCAGGTCGCTCCCCGGCTCCAGGAATCGGTTCAAGACAAGCGCAAACGCTATCTCTCCGGCCTTGAACCGGAGCCTCCTCTTCTTGAAGCAGTCCTCAACGCACCGTGCAAGTCCCAGCTCCTCCCAGAACCTTCGCAAGACGAGCACCGGACCGTACTCCTTCACCCAATCACTCTTCATGTCGCGGGAGAGCTCTATCACCCTGAGCTTCTTGCTGAACTTCGCCAGCTTCTCCACCAGATCTGGTATCCCCTGGCGTGCCTCTTCCAGCCGCCCCAGGTTGGCCACCGTGACCTGCTTCACCTGGCCCCCGATGCGCTTGGTGGCCACCAGGAACAGATACTGGCGCTCGCTCCCGTCCTTGTTCTTGTAGGTCTTCACCCGCGGGTACATGGCACGTCCCCTTCTCTTGTCAGGAGAATACCATTACCGTCGAGGATCGTTAAGCCAAAACTGGTAGGAAACCACTAGGCGTGGCACTACGCTTCCGAGCCGACTGGCATCCGAAGCTCGGTTTTGTTCGAGGAAAACGGCTCGAGCGGGCCGAGAAGGATCTCAAACTGACAAAGTTCCGAAATGCTCAGGAATATTCCCGCGCCCATCGCAATCGACAGAAGCTGGACTCGATGTGGATGAAATATCGGTGATGCTGCACTAACGTTCTGTCTTGTCGGGGGGCCAGCGGAAGCTGCCGTCGTCTGTCGCGTCCTCCCCGTAGTGGCCGTAACCGGTCCTGTTGAGCGCCCGGTGTACCGTTTCCCAGAAGTCCTCTCCCTCCACATCCTTCGGCAGGATCATCTTCCCGGGGTCGCGGTCGCTGATATTGAGCCGGTAGGGCCCGGGTATGACGAGGGGAGGTATCTCCTGCCTTCTCGTGAGACCTGCGCAGACTCCGTCATAGATGCGTTCACACGCCTCTTGCGGCATCAGGCTGCGGGCGTTCTGAGCTGCTATTCCCCATTTCACGGTCACTGCCTCTGCCCGGGGTATCTTCTCCCTGACCTCTGCGCATACCCTGTCATCGCCGCTCACGCACACGCAGGGCACTGAATGGTAGCCTGCGAGCGCCGCAGCCATCGTCGCCTCGCTCAGCCGGACCGCGTCCCCGTTGACGTGCCACATCGAGTGCGAACAGACCGCGTGCGGTGTTCCCGCCATCGCGTGCTGGCCTGTACAGACCAGCGCGTCAGCTGTACTGTCGAAGCAAGAGAGCCACCCGTCGAAGTGCCCAGCGCGGCCATGGATTATCTGGCACTGTCTGGGGAGCTCTTCGAACAGTACGTTGTAGCACGGTCCGTGGGCGTCGTTCACCCATACTTCATCCGCGCCGGAGTCCAGGGAGGCCCGGGCTGCTGCTGCGACCTCGCCGGTGAGAAGCCGGTTCATCCGCTCGATGTGCGCGACGTTCATGGGACCCTGGTCGGCGAACTTCGCGTAAAAGACCCACCCGGCTGTCCCTTCAATGTCTGTGTGGATGTAGACCTTCAATGCCTGGTGCCCTCCTCAACGGTGGAGCTGAGGCACGTACTGCTTGTACTCGCCAAGGTAGTCGTCCATCAGGTTCCTGGCAGTTGCCAGGCTGTGCACGAAGGGATCGAGGCAGAGTGCCTCGAGGAACAGCCGTCGCTCGCCGGTGACCGCTGCTTCCACGATCAGCTCGTGGATGGCGATCTGCCGGCGGCACAGTTCCGCCGCGAAGAAGGGCAGCTCGCCCACCGCCACGCCGCGCACCTTGCCCCCGATCACCAGCGCCGGGATGAACACCGCCGCGTCAGCAGGCAGGTTGGGCACGCAGCCCTCGTTGGTCAGCACAATCGAGTCGAGGTAGAGCGGCTCGCCAGTGAGAAGAGATTCCATCACCGCCACCGGCTTTTCCCTGTACCAGGGGCCCGTGGGATCCTTCGGAAACGGGAACAGTCCCTTGCCGAGTATCCGCTCGACCTCCACGTCGTCTACCGTCCCCGTTGCCGACTTCTTGACCGGCTGGTCTCTCAGCTTCTTCAACGCCTCGAGCGGAAGCCTGTAGTCCAGTTTCTTCCACTCCTGCGGCCCGTAGAAGAACGGCATGTATTCGCCGATATGATTGTCATAGCCGACCGGGTAGATGCCGAAGGCGTTGAGGAATTCCAGGGTGAAGACCTGTTCGGGCACATACTCCTGGTTCTTCTGCCAGTAGGGGCTGCTGCGCACCTGGCGTAGGAACTTCTCCATGTAGCTCTCTGCGCAGCCCTTCTTGCGGATGTCGAGGAGAAAACTCATGTGATTGATGCCGGCTGTGATCACCTGGAGGTCGCCGGGCTCCATGCCCAGCATCTCGGCGATGACTCCGAAGGAGCCAAACACCTGGTGGCAGAACCCGAGCGAGTTGATCTTAGTATGCTTGTGCAGGTAGGTGCAGAGCATGGACATGGGATTGGTGAAATTCATGATCCAGGCGCCGGGGCACAGGGCCTCAACGTCGCTGGCGATACCGGCAAGGATGGTGATGTTGCGCAGCGCGTGGATCTGTCCGGCCGGGCCGCCGTTTTCGCCCTGCAGCAGGTCGACGCCGTGCCGCATGGCGATCTCGATGTCCTTGATCCAGAACTCGGTCCGATGCGGCGTGTAGGCTGTTACGACGAAATCTGCTCCTTCCAGCGCCTTCCGCCGGTCCAGCGTAGCCTCGACGTTCAGTGTTCCTCCCGCCTGCCCGGCCATGGCCTTGATCCGGCCTTCGGAGTCATCCAGACCCTGTTGATCGATGTCCATCAGGACAAATGTGGATTCCTTCAACACCTCTGACTGGATCAACTCCCTGGCAACGGCTACGGAAAACCCCACTGAACCCGCACCGATCAGCGCGATACGATGAGACATATATTTCGTCCTTTCATGCAGGGGGACTCTTCGGGCTGAATCGTACCACAATATGGCGAGGGCGTCCAATGGAGAACTGGCTCAGCATCGCTGAGAACCTTATGGGCTGAGCTTGGAGTTTGCTCCGCAAACTCGTGCATACAGCTCAGGTATGCAAATGAGCATCCAATGGAGAACTGGCTCAGCATCGCTGAGAACCTTATGGGCTGAGCGCTTTCCGGGCTACCGGACAATTGACACATCCTGACCAGGCGGTATAGTATCAAGAAGCAACAACAGGAGGGCTCGTTAGGGGGGTCAATATTACATTACAATGGGGGGTCAAATTACCATTGCAAAACACAGGTGACCTCACCAAGGAGTTCCAGCATCACGACAAGCTGGATGTCCACAAGATATCGCGCTACGAGCTTCACGCGCACAAGATGGTCTACTACGTTGCGGACATGTTCAAGCGGAAGATGCCGGGGTTCGAGAACTCGACGGTGGCGCACATCGGAGTGGACTTCGCGTTGAGGTCGAGCCGCTTCATCCACGGCAGAGAAGTGCTGGATGCGTCGATGGTGGAGAACGCTGAAGAACCGACCTTCTTCGACAGTGTTATAGCTACCCTTCCGGTACGGGACAGGGAGTACGAATGCGGCGGTTTCTTCAAGTCAATCACCTACGACATACCCTGCGGGATAACTGTTCCGAAGGGGTGCGAGGACCTGCTGGTCGCGAGCGGCAAGACGGTGGGCACCGACTCCAGGGCCCTGATCCGCGGGATGCCTGCGTGCATGGTCTGCGGCCAGGGGGCCGGTGCGGCGGCCGCGGTGGCAGTCGGGGCTGGAGTAAGCGTTGCGGACGTCGACGTGCGCGAGGCGCAGAAGACACTTCTCGGGCAGGGTGCTTACCCGGGCGAGAAGCCAAGGCTCAAGGAACTCGGCCTGGCATGAATCCGGGTCTTCCGATGGAGGGGTGATTGAATGCGTGAGAAGCTGGCAATCGAGGGCGGCCCGAAGGCGTGCAAGGGGTGGCCTCGAAGAGGTCTTTTGGGAGAAGCTGAGAAGAAAGCGGTAGTGCGGCTGTTGGAGAGGGACATCCGTAGCGGGAATGCTTCCGGGTATGATGGCCCCGAGGAAGAGACGTACTGCAGGGAGTTCGCGGAGTTTCTTGGCGGCGGGTATGCCGACGCGGTCAATTCCGGCACCAGTGCCGTGTACGTGGCGCTGAAGGCGCTGCGTGTAAAGGCGTTCACCGAGGTGATCTGCGGGCCGGTCAGCGACCCGGGCGGGATCATGCCCATCGTGCTTGCCGGCTGCATCCCGGTGATGGCTGACGCGGCGCCGGGCAGTTTCAACATCGGGCCCGGTTCGGTCAGGAAGCTTGTCAACCGGCGTACGGGGGCTATCGTCGTGGCGCACATCGCCGGCCTGCCCGCCGACATGGCTCCCATCATGAAGATCGCCCGGGCGAAGAAGATCCCGGTGATAGAGGACTGTGCGCAGGCTCACGGGGCTAAGTACCGGGGCCGCTGCGTCGGTACGATCGGCGATGCCGGTGCTTTCTCCACGATGTTCGGCAAGCATTACTCGACCGGAGGGCAGGGCGGGGTGGTCTTCACCAGGGACAGGGAGACAGCCCGCTGGGCACGGCGCTTCTCCGACCGCGGAAAGCCCTTTGGGCTTTCTGCGGCGCAGGGAAACGTCGTGGCTTCCCACAATATGAACTTGAACGACCTCGCTGCAAGCATGGGCCGGGTGCAGCTCAGGAAGCTTCCCGGGATGGTGAAGAAGCGGCGTGCCTCGATCGGCTTCCTTGCCGGCGAGTGCAGGAAGAAGCTCGAGGCGGTGCGTGTCGTCGAGGGGCTCCCGCGGAGCGAGCCCTCACACTGGTTTGCCTTCATGCAGCTTGATCTCTCGAAACTGCGCGTTGACAAGAAGGCCTTCGTTGCAGCGCTGTCCGCCGAGGGTGTCCCGTGCGGGGAAAGCTATCTCATCCTCTTCACGGAGATGGAATGGTACCGCAAGCGCAGGGTCTTCGAGGGGACGGACTATCCCTGGGGCTCGCCTCTCTACAGGGGCGACCCGCGGCGCACCTACCCCGTGCCGAACATCCTGGCCACGGACCGCTACACATTCCAGCT
>SDBT01013883.1_pt1 | contig 12882 bp, 17 predicted proteins | sample 2277101 | NCBI WGS metagenome assembly SDBT01 (sample SAMN10404973, study PRJNA504765) | marine sediment metagenome | isolation source: marine sediment core GS10_PC15, 103 cmbsf | place: Arctic Ocean: Southern Knipovich Ridge | collected 2010 | reverse complement strand
AATACCATTTTTTGCTAAATAATTGTTTCATTATTCACAATTTAAGCTAATTTAGCTTTGCCTGTTAAACTTTTGTTCATTTACTTCTGCAAGTAAATTAAGGGTCGCATTAACTGATAGATTATTAGTATTAAATAAAATTAATCTATCTTTAAATTTTTTCAATAAAGGACTCAGAAATTCATCACCCCACGAAGGAGATAGCGAAGACAGGCCTTCAAAATCAATTTCAATTGGTTCGTCTGGATTAAGTGTGGCAAGTGTAGGTAAAAATCCACCATATGCATCCTTTCCAGCCTGTCTGGAAGAGAGGCTTTCACCAAATTGTTTTAATTTAATTTTCATATTTAAGGTGGGTTAAAATTCAAGGAGGGCTAAACAGCCAGGCATATTTTCTTTAACTTCTTTTATATTAGCCTCAGATAATGCTTGACCAGAGCCCAGAATTAATTCAGCATTACCCGTTTGAAATGTTAAATTGAAATAACCATCTTCTATATTGCGTCTGACATATTTTAAACCATTACCACGTACCTCAGGTGCTCTGCCTGATACCACTTCCGTAAAGGCAATATACAAAGCATCTTTCTCATCATCTAAATCGTGCAGTGTTTGCTTGAGAGTTTTTAAAATGCCTATACCCCTATCAGCTAAAACTATTCGACGCTGCTCAATATTATAACCAAAATATATACCCATAACGTCTGTCCATTTGCCTAAGTTGTGATCAAAGGAGTTGTTGCCAATTTCACCAGATGAAGTTGATATAAGTGAATAAGCTTCACCTATTTCCTCTTTTAGGAGTTTTTCCATAACAGAATTGCGAGCTTCGAATACAGGTCTGGTTGGACAATAAAATATTTCATCTGGTTCAAACCCACCTTCTATTGCCCAAATTTTTGCGTCCCAAAATAAATTTTCCGTCAAAAGATTTTTTAACGATTCTATTGAGTATCTGCGTTGACCGCCTTGAGTCCGGACTGCTGTAAGCTTTCCTGAATTGTCCCACCGCCTTAATGTCTCAATTGCAAGATTAAGCATTTTTGCGGCCTCGCCAATGCTTATGTAGTCATTATCAGGAGCCATGCAAATAAAAAATTATTTAATAGAATTCATAAACCTCAACATTTTGCATCAAAACCTATACATTCCATAAGATATAGTAAAGATAAATTTTTGTCAAAACCTCAACATTTTGCATCAAAACCTACACATTTCTCACTAAAACCTCAACATTTTGCATAAAAACCTCAACATTTCTCACTAAAACCTCAACATTTTATAAAAATACCAAAATCCTTTATTGGATTAAGGGCAATATTCCACTTAGAAAACCGAAGAGAATAAATCCTATTGAAACGATTATACCCAGCGGAAGAAAGACAAATTTTGATAGTTTTATAGTTTTTTCCATTCCAAATTTATTTTTCCATATTTGAGCTTTTAGGCTTTTCTCAATATAATTTTTTAGTGATTGAGGCTTAAAGTAATAAATGATGTTTCTTGCCAGAAAAAGGACTCCAGCAATGAAAAATATTATACCGATAAAGTCTATTTTTTGATTCATATTATTTTAATCAGTAATTATTTCACCTAACGTTTCGGTTTATGGAGTGTACTGCCCATTTTTCAAGTCAATAAAGTCTTAATAAGAAATACACTTGTTTAATTTATTGTCATATAATATTTATTATTTTTACATTCCATATCTTCATTTCTAAAAATACAAATTAAAGCCTCAGTATTTACTAGTTCAGTTTTTAGTAATTCATCATATTCACTTGAATTACATTTTATATTGCTTGTTTCATCCCAATTAAAGGAAACTACTTTACTATAGTTCCATTTCATAAATTCTTTTTCATATATGTTTTCTCCTTTTTTCATACATATTATAGATTTTTTATCATTGCAATAATCTTTAATTTTTTCTCGAAATAAATCTTTACCGATCTTTGGATAAAAATTAAAAGAATTATCAATTATTCCATAAAATGACTCTTTATTATTAAATGTAAAACCCTGAAAACGACCAGTTCTATTATCCTTTTGATAAAAACCTCCACGTACGCCCCCATAAGGACTAACATCAAAGGTAACTTCATAATATTGAGTGTCGCTTAATATAAAATCACAACTATAATTTGTGCTACTTGTTACGGCAGTGTTCTTTATATAGATGAAAAAGAATGGAATAAAAAAAAGAAAAACGATTGTAATTATGGATTTCACTTTAGACATAGGATGCTTATCGTAATTATATATTCATTGTACCAGAAAAATGGGCAGTATTTCGCCTAACGTTAAAGTTTGTGCGAAGTGCGAGGTGGTACAATTATTCTCACTAATTGCGAAGCCACATAAGACGGGTTAGGTGTAGTGGCCGTCTATAATTGAGATTTTGGCACTTTTCTAAATCAATTTGGTTGACAAAATTGATTTCTCCTATATCATAACAGTCTTTTGGTGTAATTCTCATATTTATTATGGTGAATTATATCATGGTCATTAACACTACTTGCGAATATTTTGGTTGCAGTATTATGACTGCATTAGTCTGTGGTCAGTAATTCTGTAACAAAAAGCAGATCAGTCTTTATGGCTGACAGAGAAAGGGGCATTTGACATGAAACAATTATTAGTCGTCCTTGGTATCGCAGTCATTATTATTCCACTAGGTTGTGTACAAAGAGCTAAAAAATCTTCAACAGAAAAACCCATGAGTACATTCCAGATACTAAAAGGGGGTGAAGTGCTTGAAGCCTGCGAAGTCTTCAAAAAATGCGAGCTTCACCCGAGTCATCAGAATAAGTCGGGTGACGAGATGAGGAGATTGGAAGGAACAGTGGAGACAATAAATAATGGTAGAATGAGGCATGCTCTTGAGGTGGCATCAAGACAGCTGAAAGCAGTGATAGTAAAACATCGTTGTTGTAGGGGCAAGATCTGCCGATGGAACTCTTTGAGAGAGACCTGGGTCTATACAACTAATCATGGGCATGGGAATGCATTCACAATTCCTTCTGATATCCCAGATGGCCTTGGTGACATGTACGACATGCAACGAGCTATCATGAAATCTCGCAGAGCGCCCCATAATGCCAGATTGGATGGTGACAACATGCTCTGTGTTCAGGCACGACTGAATGGGCCGGGATGTCGAGAGCTTACCATGTCCTCTCCATCGGAGAAAATATGTGCCAATGAAGGCTGTTGATTGTTGAGCAAGTAGTACTCACCTCTGAGACCATTCGTGTCTCATCGGAAACCCCTGAGGCAAATTCTGCCATTCTACCAAAATCAGGGGTTTTTTACTCATATTAATAAAGGTGTCAAAATCAAAACTCATGTTTATTAAAAACCATATCTATATTAATACGGCCATTTCGCCTAACGTTTCGGGCTGTAAGAAGTTGTAGGTCGTATGACTAGTCTTCTGACACGTCAGGCCAATGTTTGCCAATAAGATTACCATCTTTATCAAAAGCCAAACCAGAAATTGGGACAACCAGGCCTCCATCCATTTTCTCTACGCACATGACAATTTTTTTAATATCGTCACGCGTTTTGCCTGGAAGCATACTGACTTTCTCACGAAGGAGCTGAGAATCCTTTTCATTAGCTTTAGTACACAGTATTTTACCAGGCTGGCGTGGGGCTTTTGGCTTTTCTGGACATCCAGCTAAAGATAGTAAACATGCGGCTATAACGGGTATAGAGTTTCTCATAATAAAAAGTTTAAAGTATGTTATTATTACAAATATATCATTTTTTGTCAAATATTTTTTTGATTACCCATTCGAGGAATATGACCTATAACATTTCGGGCTATAAGAAGTTGCGCATTGCGGGATTTGGGTAACAAAAATAGTGACTCCATCTATAGCATTAGCGAATCAAATTAGCACTATTTTTTTACCTTACAGCCTGTGTTGTACGTCGTACACCACTTTCCCTCATTAATCCAGAAGAGACGTTATTCATTTTTTATGTCATATAGTGTTTATTTTTATGACAATTATTTGCCTAAATTATGCTTGACATAATATATTTTTTATGGTACAATAATTTTCGTTATTTAATTTAAAAATAATATGGATAGAAAAACTATCGATTTTCATTCTTTTGGTCCATCAGTTGATTCATCAGTATATAAAGCAATATTAGAGGGTGCACTGTTAGACGGGACATCTATGAGTGATAACGAATTGTCCCCCGTCCAATTTGTAATTCTTGCCTTCAAATCTGGTATTGATGGAAATGAAGTTATGGGGAAACATTATTCTGCAAGCGAAATATGCTCGTTCCTTAATGGTGAAATGAATGCCAGGGAATCAGTATTGTTTGCTAAACATATTGCTTGCTGCAAAGAATGTCAGGCTGTTTTTTATCCACTAGAATGTGCATGGTGGGTTGAAAAAACGAGAGCAAATTTAGAATCAGATATATTATAAGAATTTAAAATTAAAAAACGATGAATTTAAAATTTTTTATAAAATGTACTTTTCGGTATTTCGTACAACATTTCGGGCTATAAGAAATTGCGCATTGCGGGATTTGGATGAGCGAGCGTTAAGAATAAAATTATTCCTTTTCTTTATTTGGATTTTCGTTTGGGTAACAACAAAGTACATTATCCAAATATTCTATACCACAAAAATACGGACAAATTGATATATTTTTAATCGCACATTTATGCTCATTTGAGCCTTCGGCTTCGTTCCATGGGCATTTATCCTGCGACCAATCAATATCTTTTTTATTGGTAGTTAAATCAATATCCATATTTGCACCGTCTAATTTTTTGATAGTATTTTTATCCATATTTTATAAAGGAAAGGAATAATTATATTTAGCGAATGAATCTTATAGCCCGTGTTGTACGATGTCGCGCACACTATCTAATAATCAGTAAATCAAGATCAACGTCTAAATCCTCAAAACGTTGTTTTAGAATTTTCTTTGAATCCTTGATTCCCTTATTGTAAATGTCTTCACCTATTAATTGTAAAAAGAAGTCCAAGAACTCTCCAGCTGCAATTACTCCGATATCTTCATTTTTTTCAGTCTTAAAATGATGGATTATTTCCTTTATACTACCGTCTCTCTTTTCTTTTGTTAATAGGTCCCATTTACGTTTAATATCTTGTTTTTTCATACTGCTTTCTTAAGAATAATTTTATTTAGCGAGCTTGTCCGCCGTGGAGGGCGAATCTTATGACCCGTGTTGGCGGACGTAGTATTGGGCAAATAGCAAAAGCTTTTTAATTCCTTGGCTGTGCAGTATCAATAACCTGCGAAATATAATCTAAATAGCAGATTATTTTAAATGCTTTTTCTTTACTAATTTGCTCAGTATTATGATGACTTTTTGGATTTCTATGAAAACCATACATTCCCTTTAAAATATCCACAAAGCCTCGCTTTTCAGATGAGCTCTTACAAAATGGGATGTTTAATAGTCCACCATCTTGACTAAAAACTTTTTCAAATAAAGCTTGACCATTATCGCTTGGATTTGCGCCTGCCTTAGTTCTAGCTTTTGATTCAATGTATCGCATAGCGTTAAAAACAGCATTGGAGTATCTTGCATTGTTGTAGTCCATTGAGCAATCGTTTAATAAATCATGATCCCATAAATAATATTCTAATGTCCAATTGTTATCATTTGATTTATTCATTTTTTTACAATTAAAATAATAGACGATTCCATTTTATCATGAGAAAGCAAATTATTGCGTACAGCTCGTTTCTGTGCGACGTGTTTGGAGCGTTAAAATAGAATTATTCATTAAAATTTTCTATAGAACTACATTGTCCAAAATAATACAGCCTGTCGGCATCTGCTTCTATATTTTGATATACATTTATACGACAGTTCGTACTATTTGTTCTTGCAGCAATAACATTCTTATCAATAAAATAACCTCTTAACGTAAGGATAAAGAGTGCACCAAGGACAAAAACAATTAATTGCCATATTATAGTTTCTTTTTTCATTGGCGATTGAGAGTTAGTAAATAATTTTAGCGGGCGAATCTTATAGCCCGTGTTCGTGCGTACATCCATATTATATCAAATAGGGTACGCATGGCGAGAGCGTAGTGTGGCGTGAACCTGAGCTTGTCGAAGATGAACGAGTTCAGAAAATATTTTTCCATCCAATAGGTCTTTTGATAGGCTTTTTTCTGGTATAAATTTGTTTTTTGCTTTGAATGTAGAGCTGTAAGTGGGAATGAATAAAAATAACCCGAAACTCACTTATTTTCTTTAGCTTTAAAACTTCTTATGGAATTTTTTTAATTATTTCGTATTTGAAATTTTAATGAAGTTATTTAAGGAATTGATTAATTTTTGAGTTTCTCGGGGAAAATCACTAAATTGTAATTTTAATTTATCTAATGCTCTACATACATATTTCATTATTTCCTTCTTGGTTTCACCTAAGCATTGGATGCTATTGTCATTAAAATATTTGGGGATATTGCCATCTTTTATTTCAATTAAATATTTCTTGATTAAATGGCCAATTTTTTTATTTTTCAAATTTTTATTAAAATTTATTTCATCATTATCTTTAGCTCTTTTTAAATTGATAATTTTATCTGGCTTGTCTTTTAAAAGATTATTAATAACTTCACTCCAAACCTTATAGGGAACTAAATTTTCAATTTCTATATGTGAGTCAAAAAAATTGGCCCCTCCCAATACCGCTTTTATCTTTTGTCTTCTTATATATTTCAAATTTTTACGACCCCTCTGAGTATTACCTTTTATATTATCATTATCTACAATAAGATAGTTCCTTTTTGTTATTGCTTGAATATTAACGCCTTCAGGGGTATCCATATCAATGAAATCAAAATTTTCTAAATTACTTCCGCCATATTCAGCAAATGAATAGTGATAATCTTCTTTGTATTTAATATTCTTAATTTCTAGCAGCTTTCTTAAAAACATTCTATCTGTAACTCCCTCTGTCCATATTACACAATTAGAAAGAAAAACAGATGAATTGCGTATTCCTAATAAATCCAAAATAATTGAGTTATTAACAATATTTTTAATATTGAATTTTTCATTACTTATTTTTTCAAAAGAAAAAATTGCAACATCATCAGGATAATCATATGTTAAGTCTAAAAAATGATTAGAATGTGTTGTTAAAAAAATTTGAAGCTTATCAAATTTAGTAGTTAATTTCTCAATTAATACTCTTTGTATTGATGGATGCATCATTACTTCTGGCTCCTCAATAAATAATATTAAATTTTCATTCTGGTATTTGAAAGCTTGAAATGTATTAATAATGATCGACTGAATACCATCTCCAACGTTATATATTTCTCGATCATCGGTATCGTTAATATTAATTTTCAAAGTATCTGTATCATGATCGGGGATAAGGGTGATATTTCTACCTTTAAAAAAAGATTCCGAAAGAAAATTTTCAAATTCTTTTATAAATTGTCTATTTTCCCTTGAGCCAAGTAGCATCTTTTTGATCTCTGCATATATTGATAAGCCAGTAAATACCTCTCTGTTTTTATTTTCCTCTATATTTAATTTATAATCTTCTTTTGTCCTTATTTGATAAAGATCCTGTTTATTATTTAAATCATTTTGAAAATCAAGATGTCGCAATCCTCTAAGTATCGGGATATAAATATGCCTTCTGCCTATTTTCTTACTATTGCTAATTTCTTTATATATTCCAATTTGTTGCATATCCCTCTTTATTGAACTTGCAACACCGTAATCCGATACATTCCCGATTCTAGAATGTTCCTCCTTAATACCATCAATTTTTCTATAAAAATCGTTAAAACGCGTAGCATAATCGCCCGTTTTTGAGCTGATTAATGCTTGTAAGTCGGCCATAGAAAAGTGGGCACTAAACATTTCATTTAAATTATCAAAAATTTGCTTCAATTCTTTATTCATATCGTCAAAGAAGACAAAATCATCATGTCCCCCCATGAACATTCGTCTTAAAAATCTACTTTTTCCAGAATTATTAGCTCCGACAAATATATTTATTTTTTTAAGATTTGATAAATAATCACTTTCACCATTATTTATGGTATAGCCAGTGTCTTTGTTACGGTATTCTTTTATTATCATAATTCCTAATTTATGAAATCTAAAATATTATATAACTAGTTTCAAACCGAAGTGTTTTCTGAAAGGAGAGAAGATAGCAAAAACACTTGCCAGCGTATGCAAAAGTAATAAATCAAATCTGAGTCTTTAGTCCTTAAATTTTTACATCATCCCCGGCATCCCCATACCCCCTCCACCAGGCATAGCCGGTTCGTCTTTTGGTATATCCGTAACTGCGGATTCAGTGGTCAGGAACATAGCGGCGACAGAAGAGGCGTTTTCTAAAGCGCTTCGGGTTACCTTTTTAGGATCAATAATACCTGCCTTGAACATATCCACAATCTCCGGCTTGCTGATAGGAGAAGTAGCGTCGTAACCTGAATTCTTATCCTTTTTCCAGGCCGTAATCAATTTATCCTGAATTACAATTCCATCCACACCTGCATTTTCAGCAATCTGATTAACAGGATAACTGAGGGCCTTTTTTACGATTTCAGCGCCAAGCTGTTCTTCTTCGTGTTCAAATTTTTTCGGATCGATTTTTAAACTGGCCTGAAGCAGAGCGGCGCCTCCGCCGATCACCACGCCTTCTTCAACTGCCGCGCGGGTTGCGGAAAGCGCGTCTTCAATGCGGTGCTTCTTTTCTTTTAATTCGACCTCCGTAGCCGCGCCGACTTTAATAACCGCCACACCGCCAGTGAGTTTAGCGTAGCGTTCCTGCAGTTTTTCTTTGTCAAAATCAGATGTGGAAGCTTCTATCTCGGCTTTGATGCTGGAAATGCGCTGTTTAATGGCATCAGCCTGGCCACGGCCTTCTACGATGGTGGTATTGTCTTTGTCAGAGACCACCTTACGAGCTTTGCCTAAATCTTCAAGTGTGGCGGTTTCCAGTTTTAAACCAATTTCTTCGGTAATCACACGCCCGCCGGTTAAAACAGCAATATCCTGAAGCATTGCCTTACGCCTGTCGCCAAAGCCAGGGGCTTTAATGGCAAGAGTATTGAAAGTTCCGCGGAGCTTGTTAACTACTAATGTTGCCAAGGCATCCCCTTCAATATCTTCAGCAAGGATCACGAGATTTTTTTTGCCGGCCTGCGCCATGGCTTCAAGTAAAGGAAGAATTTCCTGAATACTGGAAATCTTTTTATCTGTAATCAGAATGCTCGCGTCATCATAAACTGCCTCCATTCGTGCCGTATCCGTAATCATGTAAGGAGAAATAAAGCCATTGTCAAACTGCATTCCTTCCACCATATCAATGCTTAACCCCATTGTCTGGCCCTCTTCCACCTGTACAACGCCGTCTCCCCCGACTTTTTCAAATACTTCGGCAATCAAATCACCTACCTCGGGATTCTGCGCGGAAATAGTGGCGACCTGAGCCATTTCTTCCTTGGATTTAATATCTTTTTTCATCTTTTCAAGTTCATCCAGCACTATTTTAACCGCTTCTTCAATCCCTTTTTTAAGGAGCATAGGGTTTACTTTGTTGGTCTTAATATGATGCATACCTTCTTTTATGATGGCGTGCGCCAAAACAGTTGCAGTTGTTGTTCCGTCACCGGCAACATCATTGGTTTTATTTGCAACTTCTTTAACAAGCTGTGCACCCATGTTTTCAAATGGTTCTTCCAGCTCAATTTCACGGGCAATAGTTACTCCGTCATTGGTAATTGTAGGCGAGCCGAATTTTTTATCTAAAAGCGCGTTGCGCCCTTTTGGCCCCATGGTCACGCGGACCGTGTTATTAAGTTTTTCAATTCCGTCCAATAATTTCTGACGGGCTTCGTCACCGTGTAGTATGTCTTTGGCCATTTTACTTTATTGTTAATAAATAAAATTTCGATTTCCGATTACAGATTTCCGATTACCGTTATTTTTTGCATTTTCTGATTAAGGCATTTTCCAATCCGAATAGCATCTTTGAGCAATCTTCATAATCGGCAAGGAAATCATTGAGTTGCTGATTGGTTAAATATTTTTTAAGGTTGGCAACTTTCAAATGATGTTTTGTTTCTCTGATTTCTCCCTTAGCTCGACTGATGCATTCAAGATAAATATTAGTATGTTTGTTGCCAAATCCTTCCGCAAGATTAGCAGGGGCTGAATTGGAACTTCGTCTTAATTGCGAACCCAATTCATACAATTCATGCTTTGGGAAGGATAGTGTTAATTCATGAATTTGAAGGACCAGTTTTAATAATTTTTTATAAACTCGTAAATCTTCTACGTACATAATAAATTCGGTTTAAATACTAAATTTCTTCTCGGTAATCGCAAATCGTAAATCGGTAATCGGTTACGCGACTATGGCGCGTACAGATGTCATTTCAACAATTTTATATTCCACACCTTCCACTTTTACATCCTCGCCGGAATAACGGCCATACAAAACTTTATCACCCACTTTCAGTTCAATCGGGAGTTCAGTGCCGTTTGAGCTGACGTTCTTATTGGCAACAGCCATCACTTCCCCTTCCTGTGGTTTTTCTTTGTTGGCTGTCTCGGGAATAACAATCCCGCTTTTGGTCATTTCCTCCTGCTCAAGAGGCTTAATAACCACATAGCCGTTAAGAGGTTTGATTTTCATATTGAACGTTGGTTAGAAATATTGACTGCCAAAATATTCTATCAATCCTGAACAGAGAGTCAATGTTTTTAAAGGAATCAGAAATCCGAGATATGAGATATGAGATAATTATTACTTCAGTAAAAGATATCCTTCCGTACTCACTCCATCATCAAAATAATGCTTAACCCAGGTAATTGCCTCAAAAGAACTCAAAAAGCTTTCAGCGAAAACACCTAATTTTGTATTTTTCAAAAGCGGATTGGTATTGTCCAGATGGATAAAGGTAATTTCATCGCTGACCGCGCTTAAATTGCCTAAAGCCTGGCGGAAAGGCTGGGACTGGGAAAGAATAAATTTTGAGGAAGTGTTTAAATCAATTGTTTCTTTTATGGAGTCCGGATGGTTTGCCATCACAATTAATTCATCTGTTACGGTATAGCAGAATCCATAAGCGGATTCAGTCACATCCAGACAGTTAATTCCATAATCTTTATATATTTCACTAATTTCTTTCAGGCGGGACGGGTCAGCCACCAGTTCGCGGCTTTTCGTTCCATCCGGCAAAGTAAACTCTTTTATCTTAGGGGAAAATTGGGCGGCAAGGACATGGAAGCCGTCTAGTAATTTTTCTAATTTTGTTTCCGCAAAACCACGGTCATCATGTTTTAAGATCAGTTTGATTCCCAGCTGTTTATTTTTTAAATACTCAAAAGTAAGGGCATACTCACCCTCAAATAATGGGTAAATATCGTTGCGTAGGCTTACATCATCCCCAAAAACACGATTTACCTGCGCGCGGATAATTCCCTCTAAAATAATGCCGTAAGCAGGATTAAGCTGACCAATGGTTTCAAGGGTATTTTGCCATTCATCACTTAAATTTGCCCCCCCGATATAAACCGCCAAATTTTTTGAATTAATATAATCAGCCAATTCATAGGCAAAACGAGCCGGATCGCTGTAACCCTTTTTCAGCGCAAGTAATTCTGGATTCAGCGAAAGAAGCGTATTAAAGTGAAAACCGTTATATTCCTTCCGAATCGCCACTGCCAAATGATTGGTAATATTTTTTAATGGCTCAATGATTTGGTTTAAAGGGTTGTCCGCACCGAAATATATGGCCTGAATATCCAGATAACCCCGTCCCCAGGATTGTCGCGGTAAATTAGCCAATGATTTTTGATAATTCTCATCAGAATTGAGATTCATACTCTCTCCGTAATAAACCGACTGAATAATCTCAAGGGTTGACGGACTTTCGGCAATAAATAAATATGGACCAATAAAACTAAAAGAAAATGTGTGGCTTTGCGGATAAGAGTAAATAGGATTTTTTTTGTCTCCGATTAAGGTTAAGGTTTCATTATCTATGCCCAATCCTTCAAAAAATTTTAAGGCTTGTTTGTGATTGCGCATACGGAAAAATAAAAGAAGCTTATTTTTACTTTCACCGTTTTTTATCAGTGCCAGCCCAAGCCTCCCATGAGACATCTGTCCTTGCAGTTCTTTTATATCAAGATTAAATGTTTTATTAATGACAGCGCTTAATCCAATAAGATTAAAAACAGTATCCTGGCTCAATTGCGGTGGGAGGGTTAGGTCTTCCAATTCAAAATAAGCTACTGTTTTTTCGGCAGGCAATATATAGGTTACACTCCGATTCGTCAGATTAAACCAAAGCAGATAAACAAAAAATGCAACCATCATCAAAAGTCCAAGCGCCAGAATAGCAAAAAGCAGCCTATCCAAAGCAGAGACTTCCTTTTTTTTGCGCTCCAATAATTTTTTGAGAAGCAAATATTTGCTCATAAATTTTAAATTATTTAGCCCTAGGCTGTAAGTCTTAAGTTTTAAGCTTATAACTTAGGACTTATGACTTAAGACTTAGGGTTTATAGATATGAGATATGAGTTCTGAGATATGAGATTAAACCTCGGTTTCCTTTCCGCATTGCTCGCATTTGAGCAAATTCTTTTTTGCCTGAACTTGCAAGCCTTTGCAGACAGTGCAGGGGTCTTCAATAGGCTTGCTCCATGTCGCGAAATCGCATTTTGGATAACTGCTGCAGCCGTAAAACACTTTACCTCTTTTTGTCCGCTTTTCAGTAAGCTTTCCATCTTTGCATTTGGGGCAGTTAATGTTTAGGGCATGGGCAAGCGGTCGTGTGGCTTTGCATTTGGGAACTTTGTTTGCTGTGGTGGCTTATT
>SDBT01013882.1_pt1 | contig 12883 bp, 7 predicted proteins | sample 2277101 | NCBI WGS metagenome assembly SDBT01 (sample SAMN10404973, study PRJNA504765) | marine sediment metagenome | isolation source: marine sediment core GS10_PC15, 103 cmbsf | place: Arctic Ocean: Southern Knipovich Ridge | collected 2010 | reverse complement strand
TGTGTTAGCCATTAGTGTTTTAGCAAGACCGGGGACACCTTCTAACAATACATGTCCATTCGCAAGTAACCCAATAAATATTTTATTTACAACTTTTTCCTGACCCACAATTTTTTGAGCCAGAGCTTTATACAAATCGTCAATAAATACCGATTCTTTTAATATTCTGTCATTTATCTCTGCTAGATTATAATTTGTCATTCTTCTTGTTTTTATTATTATTGATTCTTTGATGTAAGTTCATCAATGTTATTTATTTGTTTTCCTAAATATTCCAGTTCAAATTGTACCGACGGCGCTAATTCATGTTCCGGATATTTTTCTAAAAAAGTTTGGTATGCAGCTCTAGCTTTAGGAAAATCAGGTTGAACATTCGCATAAATATATCCAATCATAAACCGGGATATTGGTTCAAAACTTGATCCCTTGTATTTATAAATAATTTCCTGATAAGTATTTAGCGCTCGGTAAAAATCTTTTTTATCATTTAAGTAAATATTGGCTTTTAAATATAGCGCTTCAGGAATTATTGGATGATCATTGAATTCCTTGATAAGATATTCGATTGTGCCCATCGCTTTATTAGCGGTAACATCACTCCGTAATGCGGTAGATTTAATCATCAGCCATTTGGGGAAATTTTTAATATCTTCATTTGCAGATTTTACTATTTGCGTATCAGAATATTTTTCTGCAATTTTAGTTAGTAATTCGAGCCCTTCTGCATAATTATTTTTGTTCTCTAATTCAACCCATGCAATATTATACTGAGCTGTTTGAGCTAACGAATCATCAGGAAATTTATCAATTATTTTTTTGTATGATTTTAGTGCTTTTTCGATTTCAGAATTGGCAATATATTTATCACCCTTTTCCAATATTTTTCCGGGCGAGTTATCACAGTTAAAAATTAAAAATCCGATTAAAATTATTATGTTTATTCTTTTCATTTTTAAATTTATCCTAATATAAATGGTTAAAAATTTATGTGAATTATATACGTATTTTCAATATTTATTGATGAAATCAAAATATATACTGAACACCTAACTGAACTTGCCAACCTGTATTTTTTTCCAACGGATGAGCAAAATCCAATCGCACCGGTCCAAGCGGAGTGGTTAAAGTTATTCCAAAACCGCTGTCCCAACTGAGTTTTTTCAATGATATATTCTTGTAACTATCATAAATATGCCCTCCATCGATAAAAACTTCACCTCCTAATATCCAGAATAGCGGAAAACGTATTTCCCAATTATTCATAAGACGTATAATATCTCCTATTGGACGGTCTTTACTATCAATTCTGTAGCTTAAAATATCCCAACCTCTCAAACTGTTACTTCCGCCAAGATAAAATTTATCATATAAATAATCAATATAATCAGTATTCCAACCTACAATCATACCGTATTTGATACGCCCTGCTAGTATAATATCTTTATATAGCGGTCTATATGCTCGGATACCAAGATCTAATTTAATAAAATCTCGATCGCCACCCAATATCCCGCCGGTTCTATTTAATTGACCCAAATAAACAAATCCCTCGGTTGGATACAATATATCATCAGATTTATCCAACCTAAAATTTATCTGGAAAGAATGTTCTTCGAATTTAATTTTTCGACTACTTTCAGAATCATCAATTGAAACTAGTAATTCATCATCGTCGAGATATAAATAATCTTTTCGAGAGAATCGATCCAAATTCAAACGCGTTTCGATGTACGATCTACGTTCAATTTGATCAAGAAAGTATGTATTGATTATCTCGATTCCATACCGGGTAACGTAAGGTGCACCTAATGATATATAGTCTTTAAAAGACTCCATATAAATTTGGAGTCGAGTGGGTATTTTCATTTTATACAACCAGGGACTAGCAAGACTAACGTCAAATCTTAATTTTGGATTAATTGTGCTGTTACTAATCAAAGTTTGACCGCTTAACTTTAATGCTAAACTTATACCTGACTGCATCAAACTGCGATTACGCCATTCAGTTAGTACACCGGCTCCTGGTATCGGCTCAGTTCCTTCATAATACTCAATCGGATAATAACCGCCTTCGGATAGCCATTCATGCTGTTTAAAATGCCGTAATTCAACTAATAGATTCACCATAGAATCGATATTTGTAAGTTTGATAGGAGTGATATTTGCTACAGAAAATATACCTGTCTGTAATAATTGTCTTTGGCTGTTATCAATATTCGATTGATTATATTTGTCACCTTTTTTAAACAATAACTCGCGTTGTACGATGGCAGTATCAAGAATTCCAAGTCCTGTAAAATATGTATTATTTATATAAACATCAGGACCTTCATCGATCAATATATCGATATCGACAGAATCCTCAATTGTATCAGATATATTAATTGTGGCAAAAAGTTTACCCATTTTTCTATAGCGATCTTCCAATAAATGATAATTTGAATTAGTCTTAACAGGATTAAATGCTTTATGTTGCTTAAGACCAAGAATTTTTGAAATATTTTTATTACTCAATATTTCATTTCCGGTAATAATTAATGATCGGATATAATACTGTTTACCTTCATTTATAATAAAATAAACATCTGCCAAATTATTTGAGATTCCAACAGAATCTTTAATATTCACACCAAGGAATCCTTTGGAGACATAAAAAGTTTTAATATTTATGTCATCTAATTTTATTAGTCTACGATCATAATCCATTTTTGATAACAACGTAGCTTCGTGAATTCGTAATATATTACGAATATGTCCTTCAGCAAAAGTCTCAACACCAATAAGATTTACGCTATTAATCTTGATCGGTGTATCTTCTTGAGATAAACCAATGCTTACAAGAACAATAATTAATAATATTTTGATTAATTTAGTCATGTAAATCAGTAGGCATAACGCAGTCGGTATTTTACATGCATATATCCACTTCTATCAATATTACCGACCAAAGATAAATTCCTATTCAGGCGTAGTTCAACTCCCAAAGAATGATAAGAATCTATCAAACCAAATGATCTTCTATAAGCATAATTAATTGATACATTGTCAGTTAAGGGTGCAGAAATAGAAAAATCTTTTCCCGCTGTTATCAATCCACGAACATCAACATTTTCTAAAATCCCTATCCGTTTAAGTCCTGATAATTCCATAATATTTCTATCTAATTGACTGCCAAACCACGAAATGGCGATATCAGTGGCTTGTGTTCCTATTTCTGTAGAAGATAAATCCTGTTCTTCAAATTTTTTACGCCAGGTAAGCAATTCCAAAATATCACTCTGTGAAAATCCTCTTGCAGACGTAAAAGTTAAATTCGGATTATCTATTAATCCAACAATGCTTATATCAATGCGTTCACCATCAATTATCGTGTTAGCGGTAATATCCAAATATGGGTTAAATCCACGATTATCAAATGTTAAATATCCATCAGTTATTGTGAAGACATCGCCATAATAATAAAATTTTCCCTCATCTATTATGAGTTCACCGGCAAAATCTGTTTCACGGTCGCCGAATTTGTTAATGCTTACATCGCCAATGAACACTGCATCTAATTGATCATTTGCCAGAGTAAATTTTCCTTTTATTGGAAAATTGATTTTATAATGGACAATCATAGTGCCCTCTTCTGAAGGCAGGACACCTAATTCATTTGTGGTTAGTTGTTGAAACATTTCGACATCAATTGGTGCCACTTCTCCTGATATCAATACGGTATCCCGACCGGTTACGCTTACATTAAAATCGGTAACACCCTCAATTTCATATATCAACGAGCGGAAATAAGCATTTTTCCCAATTGTATTAATTTTTAGATATGGATCAAAAAAATTGGTCATATCCATACCACCGGAAAATGAAACATTATCATTTTTTCTTGAGTTACGTTTCCCTGCTTGATACATTTTCCCTTGCAAATTATCGATGATAAGTTGATTATTTGTGATATTTATAAAACCGTGTATTCCCTTGATAGGATCATCTAATAGTGGAGTAAACACGGCTGCTTGGCTAACATTTATTCTACCATTTCGAATTATATTATTCCAAATACCACTTAACTCCAACGCTAGTATATATTGACCTGGTGCTTTATCAACTTCATCAAAATAATTTGTAATAAAATTTAGGTTTTTTGATTTTCCTTCAACAAATATATATAATGAATCATTACCTCGAAAATGTCCAAAAGAACCTGATTTAATATTTAAATCGATCGGTAAATGCCCATAACCGGTAAAATGATCATCATTCAAATCAGAAGAATATGAATGAAAATTCAAATTTCTACCATCAAAGAAACCCCTGCTATGCACTGTTCCAAGCGAAATTTTATCAAAAGCAGCATCATTAATTGTAATGTTAAAGTTACTTACCGTATTCTTGCCGGTTCCTTCTATACTTAGTCTTCCGTTCACCATACCGGACATCACATACCAATCGGGTAAAAATTGCGTAATAGTTTTTATGTTTATATTTTGATATTTTGATTGAATTTGTATTTTTTCCGTCTGGCTTGCATCTCCAAGGGGTATTTTACCGGTTATGTCTATTTGAGAATTCACATTTTCTTTTAATACAAGTTCATTAATTTTAAAGATTTGATCATATAATTCAATTGATGCTTTTAGTTGCTCAAATGGTTCTTTTGCAAAAGCTCCGTTTTTTACCAATATATCGAATGAATAATTTTGTTCTTCGGTAGAATCTTCAAAATTAATATTTCCAAACATTAATCCAGTGAATCTATATTTAGAATTTCTAATAAATTGATGCAATATTTTCGAATCAATATTTGAAAATTTGATATTCCCTTTAAATAGTTTATCATAAGCTATTTCTCCCTCAATAACACCATCATCCAAATGCGCCATAAACGGACTAATGCTAAAACTATTATCCTTATAAATTATATAGAATGGAGTTGTGTTCACAAAATGATGATCATTGTAGAAAGCCTCGATATCATTTATATATAAAGTATTTTTATTATCTAAAACTCCGGATCCGATTAGATATTCACTGCCGTTAACTATGTTTACATTAGTGAAATGTGTCTCCTTCTTCTTAAATATTACATCCACTTTCCCATGCTCAAACTCAATATTATTCCATTTTCCGCTACCTAATTTTAATTGAACAGAGCCTAATAAACCCCCGTTTTGTTCACGTTGGCTTACTAATTCCATTTCAGCCAAGAAAAAATCCTTGTATGCAATATTCTTCCCTGTTAAAGTACCTATAATCTTGGGACTATTGAATTTACCGGCTAATTCAATATTGCCAGATATTATTCCGTCATCTAATGAATCACTCCAAAAATTATTAATAATGAATACATCTGCATCTTTCAAAATCAAATTTAGATCAAATTCCTGTTCCTTAAAATCGACTTCACCCACCGCCGTAATTGTACTCGGACCAACTGATACGGTTAAAGGTTCGGCAATAGTAATTTGATTATTCTCATAGGCGAAAGCACCACTTATAAAAATTGTATCGTTTTCAAAAAGTGCTGACTCTTGAGTCTCAAGATTTAATACTAAAGACTTTACATAACCACTATCAACAATCGTATTTAATGTAGCAACCCCAGATATTTCTGTAGTTTTTTGTTGAGTAAGCCATTTGCTCAAATCCAATTGTTTAAGCTCAAAATTAGCGTTGATTTCCTTATTATCTATAAAATCTCCATGGACAAATAATCTTGCATCTTCACCTTGCAAAATAATTTGTTGTACTAACCAACGATTTTCCATCTTGCTGATATTAAAGTCACCTGTCATATTTAGTCCCAAATTATTGTTGATGGTAACTATACCGGAATAATTATTAAAATCAGTATCAAATTTAAAATTCGCATTTATTTCTGAAAATTTTATTTGCAGTGGTGTTTTTTCAAACAATTTTTCCGGGATGATTATATTTTTAACATTCATATTACCCTTTAACTGCTGATTTTCAGATTGAACGAAAGTCATCTGTCCATCTATTAATACATTTGCAATTGAACAATTGATAGCATTTGCACTTATTATCCTATTGTTTATATTTACTTTAGTATCAGTCAGTATTAACGGATAGTCGATTTCATGATGTTTGATAAAAAGTGAATCTAAATATATATTCAGTCCATTTTCGTTGGGCTGAATAGCGCTTAGAATATCTAATTCAATCAGATGAATTGAATCAGCTAATGCTACATTAAGAGTACCATTAAAACTTACTTTATCAATTTTTAAAGGAAAATTTTTATAATCTAAATCAGGAAGGATAAATACTTTATTTTCAGTAAAATTTCGATTTGCTTGTTGAAAGTAAAAATCATAAATATTCAATTCCTTTAAATACAAATTTCCAATTAATGATTGAAATACATCGAATTGCGCGTTTAATTCGGGTATGTAAATTGTTGTCCCTTTTTCATGAGTTATTTCGATATTTATACTTTTAACTTGTTTAAAAAGATGCCCGCTTAATTCTCCGATTGATAAATTCCAACCACTATCTTTTAGAATTTTTCTGTTTAAAATATTCTCAACTCTATATTTCCATACTCCGGGATATGATAGGATAAAAACCCCCAGCAACGGAATTAAAATCAACAAAATTATCTTGATAAAGTTCTTCATTAATAATAATTATACCAGTCAAGTTTACAACATTCATATAGAGTAGTTCCACATACAAAAAAAGCGTCCATTTAATATGAACGCTTTTCCCTATCATGGTTTGATATTTTAATCTACCACTTCAAAATCGGCATTTTCTATTTCATCATCGTTTTTTTTACTTTTTCCCGACTTCTTCGATTCGGCACTATCGGCTTTTGGTGCTTCTTCAGTCTTGGCAGTATCATACATTTTTGTTGCGAGACCTGACCAAACAGTATTTAGATTTTCCATTTCAGATTTGATGTCATCAATATTTGTGCCACCATTTGCTGTCTTTAATTTCTCAACTGCATCACTTAAAGATTTCTTATCGGCGGCGTCAAGTTTATCCTCAAATTCTTTAATGTTTTTCTCTGTTTGATATACTAAATGTTCGGCTTGATTTCGCAAATCGATTTCTTCACGTTTCGTTTGATCTTCAGATTCATGTTTTTTGGCTTCATTTATCATCTTTTCGACTTCTTCATCGGATAAACCGCTCGATGCTTCAACACGAATACTTTGCTCTTTTCCCGTTGCTTTGTCTTTTGCATTAACATTAAGAATACCGTTAGCATCTATATCAAATGTTACCTCAATTTGCGGTATTCCTCTAGGTGCCGGTGGAATTCCGTCAAGATGAAATCTTCCAATCGTCTTGTTATCTACGGCCAATTGACGTTCACCTTGCAATACATGGATTTCCACAGTTGTTTGACTGTCCGCCGCCGTGCTAAATACTTGTGATTTTTTAGTAGGAATTGTTGAGTTACGCTCAATCAAGGGAGTTGAAACATTTCCTAAGGTTTCAATTCCTAGTGATAATGGTGTGACATCTAACAGCAGTATATCGTCCACTTCCCCTGCTAAGACACCACCTTGAATTGCAGCACCTAAGGCGACTACTTCATCAGGGTTTACACTGCGGTTTGGCTCTTTACCAAAAATATCTTTTACAATTTTCTGAATTTTAGGAATGCGAGTTGAACCACCGACTAAAATAACTTCATCAATATCAGAAGCAGATAGTTTAGCATCTTTCAATGCTTTTTTACATGGTTCTATTGTACGATTAAGCAAATCTTTAGTTAATTCTTCAAATTTTGCACGTGTTAAAGACATATTTAAGTGCTTTGGACCAGAAGAATCAGCTGTTACAAACGGTAAATTAATTTCTGTCTGTTTAGATGTAGAAAGTTCCTTTTTAGCACTTTCGGCAGCTTCCCTTAAACGTTGTAAAGCCATTGGGTCTTTGCGTAAATCAATTCCATCACTTTTTTTAAACTCCGCAGCAACCCATTCAATCAACTTTTGATCAAAATCGTCACCACCTAAGTGAGTATCACCATTGGTTGATTTTACTTCAAAAACGCCATCACCTAGTTCCAAAATAGAAATATCGAAGGTTCCTCCGCCTAAGTCAAATACTGCTATTTTTTCGTCTTTCTTTTTATCTAAACCATATGCCAATGCTGCTGCAGTCGGTTCATTAATAATTCTCCGTACATTCAATCCTGCAATTTTACCAGCGTCTTTAGTTGCCTGACGTTGCGAATCATTAAAATACGCCGGAACCGTTATAACTGCATCGGTAACTTTAGATCCGAGATGATCTTCAGCCATTTGCTTAAGTTTTTGTAAAATCATTGCTCCAATCTCCGGAGGTGTATATTCCTTACCGCCTGCTTCAACGGTTACAGCACCTGATTTTGTCTTTCCGACCTTAAAAGGTACTTCTTCAATCTCCGTTCCTACCTCATTGCGCATACGACCCATAAATCGTTTAATAGAATAAACGGTATTTTCCGGATTTGTTACCGCTTGGCGCTTGGCAGGTTGTCCTACTAATCTTTCATCTTTTTTTGTAAACGCTACAACCGATGGTGTGGTGCGTCCCCCTTCAGGACTAGTGATTATTGTTGGTTCACCACCTTCCATTACTGCTACACAAGAATTGGTTGTTCCTAAATCTATACCTATAATTTTTGACATTATTAAAATACTCCTAATAAAATTTTATAATTCAATATATTTCTAACAATTAATATGCCAAGAGGATTTGTCTAACAATATGACAGAGATTGTTATAAATCATCAATAATTGGCAGAGTAATTAGGGGCTTGGGGTATTGGGATATTCGGGAATTGGGATACAAGGGAATTTAAAATTCCAATTTCAAAACTAAAAATATCTTCCGCTGAACTCTGCCCCCTGATCCCTAATCCCTAAACCCTATCCTTAAGAATACCTTGATCTAAGATAAATTGTCTTTCTCCAATTGAAGCTACTTCTTCATTATGAGTGGTTATCACTAAGGATTGTTCAAAATCCTTGCTAATATTTTTAAACAATCGTAATAATTTTCTTGCATTTCCGGCATCAAGATTTCCGGTTGGTTCATCAGCAAATATTATTGACGGATTATTTATCAATGCTCTAAGTACCGCAACTCTAAGTCGTTCTCCTCCGGAAAGCTGTGAGGGATAGTGCTCCTTACGTTCCTTTAATCCAATATAATCAAATAATTCCTTAGCGCGTTTGATTTTGTCATCGGCATTACCGATAATCTGAGCAGGAATCAGTACATTTTCAAAAGCTGTAAATTCCGGTAATAAATGATGAAATTGAAATATGAAACCAATTTCTCGGCTGCGTAAAAGTGCTAATTTCTTTTCCCTTACTAAGTTTACATCAGTATTATTTATAATAACGGTTCCCGAATCGGGTTTGTCCAAAGTACCTAGAATATGTAAAAGTGTAGATTTACCCGAACCGGAGGGGCCCATGATTGTTACGGTTTCTTGTTTATCTACGCTAATACTTAAATTGCTAAGCACCACTAATTTTCTTTCACCATTTCTGAAAGATTTGTATATATTTTTAGCTACTAAAATCATTTTTTTTATTTAGAACGAAATAATCGAATAGAACGAAAAAAACATATAATAATTACAAATCTTCCTATTAGTTTTGAATATCATTATTTCTTTTCTCATTTTCTTTTAATTTGTCCCAATTTGTTTGTTGTTTATCTTTTTCGTCTATTTCGCTTAATTAGTTGTGAATTCTTTTTTATCATTTTTCTAGATGAACTGCTTCCTTAGGTTCAATTAACATCGCTCTTTTAGCGGCGATATAAGATGCCAATATTATTAATAAAAATGCTATGAATGGAACCAGGATTACATCTCGAACTGATAAAACCATCGGTAGTTTATCGAATGCATAAATATCCTGCGGAAGGGGTAAAAAACCAAGATAATTTTGCGAAATTACTATTCCGACACTTAAGACTATACCAGCGACTGCTCCAATTCCGCCAATTAATATCCCTTGTTTAATTATTATAGTTTTAATCACATTTGCTGAAGCACCTAAAGTTCTTAATATTCCAATTTCTCTAATTTTTTGATAAGTGACCAATACCAAAGTTGATGTTAAATTGAATGCTGCAACCAATACGATTAAACTCAATACAAAAATTGCTCCAATTCGTTCCATCTGCATGGCATTAAATAAACCTTCATGAATATCTTCCCAACTTTCAATTCTTGCATCCGACCCAAAATGTGAACGCATTTCTTCTTTTACTGCATCAATATTATTCCGATTTACAAGTCTCGTATCATATCCATCTACCGATTTTTTTCTTAAAAACAATTGTTTACCATATTTTAACGGAATGAAAACGATTCTATCATCATAATCAAGTACATCAATTTGAAATATTGCTGCTACTTCAACATTCAATATGCGCGGTAAACCGATTTGTATTGGATTATCGATTGGGCTCATTATTTTAATATTATCACCAACTTCTATTTGTAATCGTTCTGCTAATAAAGTACCTAATAATAATTGCGGCGTATCTTGTTTAACGATAATAGAATCAAGACCAAGATCATAAAATCCAACAATTTGATCGAAAGATACAGCTTTAAATGATACCATTCTTACACTATTATTGCTCGTTAGTACGACTCCTTTACGTTCCATAAAAGGCATGATTTGAGAAATATTACTGTCGTTTTCTAAATGTTCGTAAATATCTTGAGCTATATTTGAATCGATTTTTGAAAATCGCAGATCTCCTTCAAATCCTATTATTTTATCGGCAACCTGTAATTCAAAACCATTTAATACTGCTATTGAGATAATTAGTGCAAAACAACCAATTGCCATCCCGATAATGGCTATCCAGCCGGTAAATCTGCTCGTTCCGGCGCCCTTACCGCCAAGCATAAATCTTTTTGCAATATATGTAGAAAATTTCATTCGTATTTTAATGCTTCAGCCGGATTAATTTTGCTCGCTCTATACACCGGCCAAAGTGACGCAATAATTGCTGAAATAATCCCAACTGATATAATTAATAAAGTATTTACCCAATTGATTTCTACAGGTATATGGTCCATAAAATAAATATCTTCCGGTAACGTAAATATTTGAAATTTAATTTGCAAGAGCGCTAATCCACCTGCAACCATAAATCCGAGTAACGACCCTAATACACCAATAATTAGCCCTTCTAATAAGAAAATTCGTTTAATATGCTGTTTACTTAATCCGAGCGAAAGTAACGTACCTATTTCACGTACTTTTTCGAATATAATCATAGATAAAGACGATATAATATTTACGATTCCAACAAATGAAATCATACCGAATATTATTAATATCGGCCATTTTTGCAGATTGATCCAATCGAATAATATTTTATGCTTGTCTATCCATGAAAGTACAAAATACGGATATCCCAATTCAGATTCTAAATGTTGGAATAATGGCTTAACATCATCCAAATTACTTGTGAATAACATATATCCGCTTACTCTGTCATTTGATTTAAATAAATACTGAGCGTCTGCGATGTCGATGTAAACTACTGTTTTGTCGTATTCCAACAAACCTGAATGAAAAAGTCCGACCACAGTGAATTGCCGAAACCGTTGACTTCCGGAAATTCTTCCGATTGATTGCAAATCAAATAATACGATTTTTTCACCGATCCCAACGCCTATATCATCAGCTACGCGTTTACCGATAATTATCGATTTAGAATTAAGTTCCGTTGTACCATCAGTTACTATAGATGATAATATGGAATCCCGGCCGGTTTTACTCAATCCGATTGTAATCACACCATCGGCATTAGCTCCTTTACGAAGTAAGGCGGGACTTTGTAAATAAGATGTTATAGAATAATCTACCGGACTTTTTTGTAGGACACCGTCAAATACTGCATCATATTCATTTAGAGTGCGGTTCATAAAATGTTCAACTCGAATGTGTCCGTCGAATCGGGCGATTTTTTCTGAAATCGTGGATTCGAATCCTTCTAAAATACTAAATGTCAAGACCAAAGCTGCAATTCCTAATCCCAAACCAAGGATCGATAGAATTGCTGCAAAGGTAGTAAAACTTCCCTTCTGAGGTGCTTTTAAATGACGAAAGGCAATTTGTCGTACTAATTTCAAACTAAAAAACTCACAAACTTATAAACTTGACAGTTTTGAAACTCACTAACTATTATCACGAAGGGTTGGAAACAGTATAACATCCTTGATCCACCTATTATTGGTCAATAGCATAACCAGTCGATCAATACCGATTCCTACTCCTCCCATCGGCGGCATGCCGCTTTCAACCGCCTGTAAAAAGTTCTCATCAACAGGATGTGCTTCATCGTCACCGGCTTTTGCTAATTTTGCTTGACTCTCAAACCGTTCTCTTTGATCAATTGGATCGTTAAGTTCAGAAAACGTATTAGCAAATTCCATTCCGCCTATAAATAATTCAAATCGTTCTACTAACTCTGGATTTCCGCTGCGGTGTTTTTTCGCTAAAGGCGATATCGCCTTAGGATAATCAATTACATAGGTAGGTTGTATCAATTCAGGTTCGATAAGTTTACCCATTAAAAGATCTAATATTTGACCATAATTTAATTTAGGAGGGGTGTCAATATTAAACTTATCACAAATGGTAATTAATTCTTTTTCGTTTAATTGTGAAACGTCAGTACCGGTAGCATCGCTTAATAAAGCGAAAATTGGTTTTCGCACGAATTTTTTTGAAAGATCAATTTCCGCATCGCCCCAAGTAAGTTTTAAATCGCCAATTTTACCGGCAACAGTTTGAATTAATTTTTCTACAAAATCCATCATATATTCGTAATCCACGTAAGCTTGATAGAACTCTAATGAAGTAAACTCCGGATTGTGAT
>SDBT01013881.1_pt1 | contig 12883 bp, 13 predicted proteins | sample 2277101 | NCBI WGS metagenome assembly SDBT01 (sample SAMN10404973, study PRJNA504765) | marine sediment metagenome | isolation source: marine sediment core GS10_PC15, 103 cmbsf | place: Arctic Ocean: Southern Knipovich Ridge | collected 2010 | reverse complement strand
GCGGTCTGGCGGCGAAGCTGCTCGAAGATTTCTACCTCCATCTCCAGCGCCTTTTCCTGCGCGTCGAGGGCCTTTGTTTCGTATTGCTTCAATTGCTCGGTGATGTAGCGCTCGGCATTTTTGATTGTCTGCTTGCGGATATAATCCTGCGGGACTTTGTCGGTCTGGGAGTGGTTTATCTCGATATAATAGCCGAAGACCCTGTTATAGCCTATTCTGAGGTTGGCAATTCCGGTTCTTTGGGCCTGCTGTTTCCGGTAGTCCTTCAGCCAGGTTTGGCCGTGCCTGGATATTGAGCGTAAGGAGTCGAGCTGTTCGTCGAAGCCGGTTTTTATAACACCGCCGTCACGCAGATGAGGCGGGCTGGAAGGCTCAACAGCAGCTTCGAGCAAGTCAGCAAGTGTGTCCATACAGTCGCATTTGCCGGCCAATTGAAGGGCCAAATCGGCGGTGAAGGTCTGTAAGATGTCCCGCAGGTGCGGTATTTTGTGCAGCGTCGATGAAAGGGCCAACAGGTCCCTGGGTGTTACCCGAAAGGTACTTACTCTTGCGGCTATTCGCTCCAAATCCGATATGTCCGAAAGCATGTCCCGCAATTGGGCTGACCTTTTATCGTCATTGACTACCTGCTCGATAAAATCCTGGCGAAGCTCTATGGCGCCGAGGTCGCACAAAGGCATGCACAGCCAGCTTCTGAACATCCTTGCGCCCATACCGGTAAGCGTTTGGTCGAGACAGTCCAGCAGCGAATCCTTTCTGCTTTCGGTGCGGATGGTCCGCAGGATTTCAAGGCTGCGCAGCGTGTTTGCGTCGATTTGCAGGAAGCTGGTGCGGTTGATTTTTTTCAGGCTTCGTATATGGCCGAGCGTGGTCTTTTGCGTTTCGTTGAGATACTCAATTACGGCGCCGGCAGGGGGGATAAGGACATCATCGCCGTCGTCGATTCCGAAACCTTCCAGTGTAGTAGTGCCGAAATGTTTAAGCAGCCGCTGCCTGGCCTGGTAGGGGTCGAAGTACCACAGGGGCCGTTCGGTGACGGTTGCCGAGGTGAGACGTTCAATATTACCGGCCAGCTTTCTTGTTTCTGCTTCAAACAGCTCGCCGCGTCTGTCCGGCAGCAGACACTCAGCAGGCGACAGCCGCAGCAGCTCGTCGAGCAGGTTCTTTTCGGGAATCTGCTGAACGAAGAAATGGCCGGTCGAGATATCGACCCAGCTTATAACTGCGGTGTCACCACTGCCGAGACTGACGGCACAGAGGAAATTATCCTCCCTGGCGTTTAACAGATTATCATCTGTGAGTGTGCCGGGCGTGACAACCCGTACAACATCGCGTTTTACCAGGCCGGTAGCTGTTTTAGGGTCCTCGACCTGGTCGCAGACGGCGACTTTGTAACCGGCCTGCACCATTTTTTTCAGGTAGCCGTCAACGGCGTGGTATGGAACGCCGGCCAGAGGAATGGGATTTGCGCCTTTGGCCCGGCTGGTAAGTGTCAGGCCGCAGACGCGGGAGCAGGTTCTGGCATCGTCGTAAAAGGTCTCATAGAAATCACCCATCCGGAAAAACAGAATGCAATCGGGGTATTTTTGCTTGTAATAGTGGAACTGCTTCATAGCAGGCGTTAGTTTTCGATTGTTCCGGGTCATACTGTGAGATTATACACGCAACCGCTCATTTAACAAGTCAAACCGACCTTGAGTCTGAAACTTCGGCGGGGAGGAGCTTTGGGCCACATTTATCTTGACGAAGGAACTTGTTTAATGTACAATCTTGTACGGATTGAACAGCTGTTACAAAAGAAAAATGTCAGGCAATAATTAGGATGGGATAATGGAAACCAAAAAGTATGTATATTGGCAAGAAGATAATATGTGCATTGGATACCTGGAGGAATATCCGGATTATATGACCCAGGGGGAAACAATTGAGCAGCTAAAAGAGAACCTAAGAGACATATATTATGAATTGACCAGCGGTACTATCCCACGCGTTCGTAAAGTTGCCGTGCTGGAAATACAGTGAAAAGAAGGGATTTAATAAAGAAATTGGAGCAAACAGGTTGCGTGCTCATCAGACATGGTGGCAGGCACGACTGGTATCAGAATCTTAAAACAAAAATTTCACAACCAATTCCAAGGCATAAGGAGATAAAAGACATTCTTGTCAGGCACATCATCAAAATGTTAAAAGATGATGTTTAGGCTTTCAGCCGGCCCTTTAACAACTCTGTTATGACTGAAAACATCTGATTTGTGGTTTTGGCGGTCGTCAAACGTTTCAAAAGGGCGGTCTGGCGGTCCGTTATGCAAACCGGCTGACGTAAATCAAAATCAGCAGTGCCAGTAATGTGCTCAACTGCGACAAGCAGGCTTTCTATATTGGTGGCGAACTTTGCGCTTATTTCGACCGTGGTCTGCAGATTTTCAGGCAGTTCAGCAGTGTCAAATTGCCCCTGCAGGTCGTACTTGTTTAAGATGGTCAGCACCTTTTTGCCGGCAAGGGTGTCTATCACGGCCTTGTCAAGCTGTTCGCAAGACAGGCTATTATCGAGGACAAGCAGCACCAGGTCGGCATCATGTAAAAGCTCAACGGTGGCCTGCTGGGCCATTCTGTCGACAGAGTTTTTCGCTGGTGCCGTCAGGCCGTCGTCCAGTCCCGCTGTATCAAGCAATTCCACGGCCAGTGAGCCGATATTGCATTGTGCCGAAATCCAGTCCCTTGTTGTACCCCTGGTATCGGTGACAATGGCTTTTTGCCTGCCCGCAAGAGTGTTCAAGAGGGTGCTTTTGCCGGTATTGGCTGGGCCGGCAATAATGACTTTACAGCCGTAGATAATCAGTTTTGCGATTTTGCTTTTATCGAGTATCCGGCCGGCCTGGACGCGTATGTCCTTAATAGTTTTGCTGTCGGCGCTATGCAGCCATTGGTTTGCCGTTCTGGCCAAGCCGCTTTTGATTTGGTTCAGTATCAGCTTTGTACCTTCTATTGTTTTTGCATGGGGCTGGGCCAGCTTAGCTTCAAGCTCAATGGTATTTTCGCAGCCCTGGGCGGTGAAGACCTTAGTCAGCATCTGGTCGGTTGTGATGGGGGTTACACCGTTTTCGGTAAGCAGTTTCATTATGTCGGTGACAATCAGCGGATTGCCGTGACAGTTAATAGCGATGGTATTGGGGCCCTCACAGCCGATTACGACCTGGTCGATGGTTTGGCTGCCTTTGTATATATGGCCGAGCAGGATTTTGCCGGGTTTGAAAACTGCGGATTTGCCGCTTGTGGGTTTGAATATCTTTTGAAGGACTGTTTGGACGCCGTCACCGAAGAGCTGAATGGTGGATATGGCGCCTGTACCGGCGGCGGTCATTACAGCGGCGAATGTGCTCATAACTGGAAACTATTTACTGCCTTTCATCGAGGTATTTTCTGTATGCAAGGGCGATGCCTTTGATTACAAGATTCGGCACATAGTTGTCCACAAAATCACAGTCCTGTTTGATTATTTCGGCACCGGAACCGGTGATAATGGTCTGCGGCCAGGTGCCGATTTTGTCTGCATAGCGGACGACAACGGTTTCGAGGGTGCCGATGGCCGAGTAATACAGGCCGCAGTTTATGGCCTCGGCGGTTGTTCGGCCAAAGGGCAATTGCGGTCTGCTGACTTTAACCTGCGGCAGTTGTGCGGTGTTGTCCTTGAGGGCCTTTGCGCTGATTGCAAAACCGGGACAGATAACACCGCCGACAAATATACCCCTGTCGTCAACAAGGTCGATGGTGACAGCGGTGCCGAAGTCGGCCACGACGACGGTTTTTTCCACTACGGCATAAGCGGCTGCGGCTGACAATAACCTGTCTGTTCCGACCTTTTGCGGCTTACGCGGCGACAATTTGATTGGCACAGGAATATCTTTGCCTATGATATGTATCTTTTCGCCAAGGGTATTTTTTGCGATTTTCCCCACCATTTCGGTCCAGGCGGGTTTGACTGAGCATACTACGATAACGCCATCACGTTTTTTTTCCTTCGAGCTTTTAGCTACAGGGATTTGCTGCCAGGCCGATTCGAGCAGGCCAGCAAGGCGTTTGGCGGCCCGGCCGGGGAGAGTTTTTACAAATTGCTCCTGGCCTTTGAGGAAAAGACCTATGTTTATATTCGTATTTCCTATATCAACGGCAATAAGGTTCATAATTTGTACCCTGTCGGACTACTGGTCTTTTTTACTTTATTGTGCCGCCAATGTCAATGTGCGGCACGGCCGGGGGGTTATTTTATGACAAAGGGAATTTGCTTTACGGTCAGGTCAATTTACTTTACGATTAAGCCGTGAGGATATGGCAAAAACAAACAAGATAATCACTACGGTATTAAAATACTATCCTGATGTTCAGGCGGTCTATTTGTTCGGCAGCTACGGTACAGACCAGGCATGGGCAGACAGTGATGTAGATATTGCCGTGCTTTTGCCACACGAGAAATCTCCTAAAGCCGGCTCTTTGGTGATGAGTGATTTGCGTTTTGAACTGGAAAGACTGCTTGGAAGAGGCGTGGATTTAATCAATTTGCGTCAGGTCCCCACCGTTCTCCAAAAGGAAATTGTCATGGCGGACCGCCGTATCGAGCAGGCGGATGAATATGCCGCTGATGAGTTCGAGATGCTGACGTTTTCATATTATCAAAAACTTAATGAAGAACGCCGGGAAATCCTGGAAGACGTTCTGGCCAGCGGAAGGATTTGTAAGATATGAATGATATTGTTTTGAATAAAAAAGAAAGTATCGAACGCTGTGTCAGGCAGATTCGTTTGTATTATTCCATGCCCGGTGAAATTGGCTTCGAGGAAGATTATTTGAAGCAGGATGCTATCGCAATCAACCTGCAACGGGCCTGCGAACAGGTTATTGACCTTGCCAACTATACCATAAAGAGTAAGAAACTGGGACTTCCCAAAGAAAGTAAGGAAAGTTTTCGCCTGCTGGCCGACAATAAAATTATTCCGCACCAGCTTTCTGACGGGCTGGAAAGGATGGTCGGTTTTCGCAATGTTTTAGTACACCAATACCAGGACCTGGATATCAAACTGATGGTTGAGGTGATAAACAATCGTCTGGATGAATTTATTGATTTTACAAATCACATTATGAAGTGCTTCGCCGGCTAAATATGTTTTTATGGCTTTTTGGTTTCTTTGAGCTTTCGCCACAGTAATTCAGCGAGGTCCTTTATGCCGGCTCCCGTGACGGCAGAGATGGGATAAACAGGCTTTTTAAGCCTGCGTTTCAGATGCTTAAGGACCTCCGGGGCGGGGTTAAGGTCCATCTTGTTGGCGACAATGACTTCCGGTTTGCGCGCAAGAGCCCCGCTGTATTGCCTTAATTCGTTACGTATTGCACGGTAATTGTCAGCAGGGTCGCAGCCGTCAACAGGCATTATATCCAGCAAGTGCACAATGATTCGTGTTCTTTCAATGTGTCTGAGGAATTTGGTACCCAGCCCTGTGCCGCTATGGGCGCCCTCGATTAGGCCGGGTATGTCGGCCATGACAAATCTGCGAAAGTCGGTCTTGCGGCTTCGGTCCTGCGGTCTTCTCATAAGCGAACCCAATTCGACAATGCCAAGTACCGGCTCAACAGTGGTGAAAGGATAGTCAGCGATTTTAGGTCTGGCCCTGGAGCAGCGGGATACGAGAGTGCTTTTGCCGCAGTTGGGCATACCCACAAGTCCCACATCAGCTATAAGCTTTAACTCAAGCTTAATGTTTCGTTCCCGGCCTTTGCCGCCGGCGGTAGCGGTTCTCGGTGCCTGGTTGATTGAGGTTGCAAAGGACTTGTTGCCTTTGCCGCCTTTTCCGCCCCTGCATACGCAAATTTTTATAGCCGGCTTGTTCAAGTCTTTTAACAAAAGCTGCAGGTCGGTATCGTAGATAAGCGTACCTGCCGGCACAGGGATAACCAGGTCCGGGCCCTGGGCACCGTATTTGTTTTTTCCCAGGCCTGGTCCGCCATTTTGCGCTTTCCAGTGATGTTTGCCCGCAAAATCGATTAACGTATCGATATTTTCCACGGCCTGGAAATATACGTTTCCACCTCTTGCGCCGTCGCCGCCGTCGGGGCCGCCTTTGGGCACATACTTTTCACGGCGAAAGCTGACACAGCCGTTACCGCCGTCACCGGCTTTAACGTAAATTTGTGCCTGGTCAATAAACATAATATTCGTATTGCGTATTGCGTATAACGTATTGCGTATAAAAAAAGGATGGTATGTTTACCATCCTTTTGTTGTTCGCAGTGATGTTCTGTGTCTGTAAGGGCGCCCCTTACACAACGTGGATCTTTCTGCCCTGAAAAAGGATTTTTCCATCAGCGGTGGCAAATAATGTGTAGTCCTTGCCCATGCCGACATTTGCACCGGGGGAAAACTTTGTTCCACACTGCCTGACGATAATAGAGCCGGCTCTTGCAAACTGTCCGCCGAAAAGCTTTACGCCCCTGAACTGGGGGTTGCTGTCCCGGCCGTTTCTCGTAGAGCCCTGTCCTTTTTTATGTGCCATAATGCTGACCTCATTATATCTGAAACCAAACTCTCATTTTATCCGCTGAACAACCGGCTGTCCAGAGATTTTCCCGCCGTATATGATATTTTTTGTGCCTACCGAGCCTGCAATATGGCCTTTATTGACCCCAGCGATAATAAGCCGGCGGTACAAAGCTTGATTTTACCGTCGGGGTCGATAAAGAAACTCGAAGGTATGGAAGTTACTCTGTTATAAGGTTCGGGCATGGCTGCGCTATCCGGCGCAGCGAAAACTGTATAGTTTAATTTTGCGTTTGCCGCGAACGTTTTTACCAGTTCGGGGTTTTCATTCGATATAGCCAGCATTACCAGTTTGTCGCGGTCGATGATGTTTCGCAGGGCTATAAGGTGTGGTATTTCTATCAAACAGGGCCGGCACCAGGTGGCCCAGAAGATAATCAACACGTTCTTGCCCCTGTACCGGCTGAGGGTGTGTGTTTTTCCGGTAATGTCGGTGAGGGTAAAGTCGGGCGCCGACTTGCCGGTCCAGGAGGTAAAGGTCGGCTGCCAGGTTCTGGCGGTACTTATAACATCGGCCAGGGTCGGTTTGTTGCCTGGAGCGGGTTCGGGCGCAAGTTTAACAGCCTCGGGTATGTTTTCCGGCGCAGGTATGTCGGCCGATGCGGGCGGTTCGGACGGACTTAGGCTTTTCAGGACCGAAACTGCGGCCACCACGATAATAACCGCGCCAGTTAAAACCACTGCAATGAGTTGTTTATTCTTCAATGCCACCTCCTGTTCTGTCGGCAATTTTGCCGCAGGATAATTATACCAAAATTAGTCTGTCAGATAAAGGCGAAACCGGCCGATTATATAGGCAGCAGGGTTAAAGGAAATACTTTGACAAAATTAGTACCTGTATTAGCATAGGTTTTCTTCAAAGATTGCTTGTTTGGTAACAGCCGGCGATGTTTGATTTTTTTTGTTCTCTTTTGACGGAGTGTTAGTTTGGCAAAATTAATGCCAATGATTTTGGCCGAGGCGCAAGGACTTGACATTATCCTGCTGATGGGCATTGCCGTGTTCTGCGGGACCGTAGGCGCGCGGATATTCCAGAGACTTGGGGTTCCGCAGATAATCGCCTATGTGACCATCGGGGTTCTTCTGGGCGATTGTCTGGGATGGATAACATCCGAAAGCATTGAGACTCTCGAACCTTTCACAATGTTTGCGCTGGGTATGATAGGGTTTATGATTGGCGGCGAGCTTCGCTCCGACGTGTTTAAAAAATACGGAAGGCAATTTTTCATTATTCTTATCTCCCAGGGTATAGGCGCCTTTTTACTGGCGGCGGTTGGCACGGCGGTGGTGATGTGGTTTGTAACAGCTAATGTGTATGTTTCGGTGGCGATGGGGCTTGTGCTTGGCGCCATTGCCTCCGCCACGGCGCCGGCGGCAACAATAAATGTGTTATGGGAGTATAAGACAAGGGGTGTCCTGACCGCTGCGGTGCTGGCTATAGTGGCACTTGATGATGCTTTGGCGCTGGTGTTGTACCGCGTGTCAGCCACGGCAGCGGATGCAATCATGGGTACGGGGAACAGTTCTGTTTTGACCAATATACTTTTACTCTTCGGCGAAATTGTCGGTTCAATACTGCTGGGAATTATGATGGGGTTGCTGCTGTGTTACCTGTTAAGATTCGTGCGGTCCGACGATAAGATACTGGGATTTTCGATAGCGTTGCTTTTACTTATTAGCGGTATCTCAACAATATATGACGTCGACCCGATTTTGCCTGCTATGACCTTTGGTATAACGATTGCCAACGTGACACCACGTCGCAGCAAGGGCATTTTTGAGCTTGTGCGTAAATTTTCACCGCCCATCTACACTGTATTTTTTGTATTGGCCGGTGCGCATATGGAGTTTAGCAGCATAACGGCGTGGATGGTTGTTATGGTAGTGGTATATACGCTGTGCAGGGCGACTGGAAAGATAGTGGGCTCAGCACTGGGCGCCCGGTATTCAGGTGCAGCCGATGTGGTGCGTAAATACCTGGGAATTTGTCTGCTGCCGCAGGCCGGCGTGGCCATTGGGCTGGCTATCCTGGCGGGTCGGCAGTTTAATACGGAACTGGGGAAAATCATTGTTATGGTCGTTATGACCGCAACATTTATCATGGAGATAATAGGGCCGATGCTTGTTAAGCTGGGTGTCAAAAAGGCCGGCGAAGTAGGAATGAATGTTACCGAAGAAGACCTGATAAAGACCTACACCGTTGCCGACATTATGAATACCAACCCGACAACTATTGCCCAGGATTTGCCGCTGCAGGAGGTGCTTGAAGTCTTCAGCACCAGTGACAGTGTGTACTACCCCGTCATCGACAGTCAATCACGCATTACCAGCATAATCACCATTGCCGACATCAAGGAGATGTTTGCCAACCGCGACGTTGCCGGCTGGCTGCTGGCCTGTGACGTTTCAGAGCCGGTACTCGATAAGATAACACCAGGGAAGCCGCTTGAAGATGCTGTGGAATGGATGAAACGTTATGATTTGGAAAATATCCCCGTAGTGGCAGATGACGGCAGCGATAGGCTGGTAGGTGTTTTGGACTACCGCAAAACGCTTCGTAAAATAAGTGCCGAGGTCCTGCACAGACGTAAAGCCGCAGACCAGGCAGCCCTGCCGGCGGGTTAACCGGGCATAATCGGGTATTTTGGTTGTCTGGGAAGCAACAAATAATAACCAATAATATTGTCATCCCCGCACAAGCGGGGACAATAAACAATTACTGTGAAGCGTTTTTCTTTTCCGAAAAGCAAAAGGCTGCTAAGCAACAGGCAGTTCAAGGCGGTTCTGGCAGGTAATCGGCGTGTCAGTGACGGCTTACTTATTTTATACGTTGCTGAAAATGACTGCGGCCACGCCCGATTGGGTATATCGGCGAGTAAGTCCTGCGGCAACGCAGTGGTGCGTAATCGAATAAAAAGGTTGTTAAGAGAGGCTTTTCGGCAAAGCAGCAGGATTGCGGCTGGTCTTGACTATCTGGTAATAGTCTCGCCCGGCCCCAGACGGTCAAATAAATCGCTGGAGGCCAAAAAGCGCCTGAAGACACTGACGTTCGAGCAGGTAAGAGCTTCGCTGGTTGCTTTGACAGCAAAAGCAGCCGGCAGGGTCAAATAGAAGTAATTGCCGTTGGGTAATTTTGTCGAAATACAAACGGATTTGTCTGTATATAGAAACAAAGCATAACTCAGGTACATAATCGGTGGTATCCGGGATAAAGCCTTGCACGATAAAAGCAAATTAATGTCAATAGGCGCCGCGGCAAAAAAGGCTGGCATTTCTCGTCAGTCTCTGCAATATTATCTTATGGTGGGTCTGCTTGAGCCGACCCGAATCAGCCAGACGGGCAGGCGGCTTTTTGACGAAAAGGCTGTTGAAAGAATCAAGCTGATAAAGAAACTTAACAAAAGCGGGTATCCGCTGCGTGCGGTCAGGGAGCTGTTTCTGGAAGGTCGGGCCTGATTATAAAGGAGACAGGCAGTGAGCGATTACGAAACCAGGGAAACAAAGCGTAACGTGACAATAGGGCTGTTTGTAATAATAGCTGTCTGTGCTCTGGTGTGGCTGGTATTCAAATTCGGTGATTTGCCGATAAAGGTCAGCGAGCTTCGTTCGTATCAGGTAACGATACAGTTCCCGACTGCCCAGGGAGTTCAAAGGAACACGGCTGTGTATTTCTGCGGGTATCTGGTTGGCAGCGTTACGAAGGTAAGGCCGCCGCAGATTCTCAAGGACCTGAAGACGGGTCAATTCTACCATCAGACACTTGTGGTTATAGGTATTGAGAAGAAGTACAAGAATATTCCTGAAGACGTGGAAGCCAGACTTATGACGCGGGGCTTTGGCAGCAGCTATATAGACCTGCGTGCGAAGAACCCTGACCCGTTGCAGCCACAGAACAGTTTCCTGAAGTCAGGCAGCAGCCTTCAGGGTGCCACAGGCGTCACAAGCGAGTTTTTCCCGGAGGAAAGCCAGAGGAAGCTCGAGCAGCTCATTGACGGACTGGGTGAGCTTGTCAGTAATGCCAATGATATTATTGGTACGCCCGAGAGTAAGGAGAACCTCAAAAACATTCTTGCAAATCTTTCGGAAGCGACAGGCAAGGCCACGGATGCCCTGGAACAGTTTCGGCTGTTGTCGGTCGCGGGGACAACGACTTTGCGAAATGCCGATTCGCGGATGGAGGGTGTTTTTGCCGGCATAGCCGGTGCCAGCGAGGAATTGAGCAAGGCCACGGCGCAATTGCGAATAATTCTTGAAAAGATAAACACCGGGCAGGGCAGCGCCGGTAAATTTGTCAACGACGGCAGACTGTACGAAAATCTGCTGGAAAATACCGAACAGTTCAAGGCCCTTCTCGAGCAGGTAAAAGAGCAGGGTTTCAGGATTAAACTAAGGTAAGGCATTTTCTTATCCGGGTACAGGGTCGTAGTTAATTGATTGAGGATATATCAAAAGGTTTTGCCGAAGTTTACGGCCAGGACAGTCCCGAATTTGTAAGCAGGGCAGGCGGACGGGTCGAACTAATCGGGGGCCATACGGATTACAACGAAGGTTTTGTATTGGCCGCTGCAATAGATAAAAGCTGTTTTGTTGCAGCATCCAAAAGGCCGGACAACAGAATTTGTATTTACTCGCAGTGGGCACAAGAGAAACATGAATTTGAAATATCACCCGATTTGCAGCCGGACAGCAAATGTCTTTGGGCCAATTACGTCAGGGGGGTGGCGGCCGTGCTGTTACAGGAAAAATTGCCTGTAACAGGTGCGAATTTATACATTTCAAGCAGCGTGCCCGTCGGAGCCGGGTTAAGCAGTTCCGCTGCTCTGGAAGTGTCTTTGGCAAAGGCGATACTGCATCTTTCGGAACACAACTGCCAAATCGAGCCGGTTCGACTTGCCCAAATATGTCAGAAAGCTGAGAACATCTACGCCAATAGCCCGTGCGGAATAATGGACCAAATCGTTTCGCTGATGTCGAACACAGGCAAGGCTGTGATTGTGGACTGTCGGAATCTGGCTGTTGAATACGTGCCGTTCGACAGTAAAAGCTTTTCTGTTGTGATTTTCAACAGTATGATAACCCACGAAATCGGCAATCAGTCAAAATCTCAGTCAGGCGGTTTTGCAGTCAGTAAGTACGGTATGTGCCGACAGCACTGCTGGCAGGCGACGGAGGTGCTGAGTAAAAACTATCCTGAAGTCAAAGCCCTGCGGGATGCGAATGTAGCGATGCTCAATTCCGTAAAGAACCAGCTCGAACCGGCAGCATATTCGCGAGCAAGGCACGTTATAGATGAAAATGTACGGGTTGCCGCTGCAGGCAAGGCCTTAAAAGAAAGCAATATGGCCGAATTCGGCAGGTTGATGAGCCAGTCTCATTGCTCTGCGAGCAAGCTGCTCGGCATATCGTGTCCGGAGGTTGATTTTCTTGTCGAGCAAATCAGCAGATGCGACGCGGCATACGGGGCCAGGATTAGCGGCGGCGGTTTCGGTGGTTCGGTTGTTGCGCTGGTGGCAGCGGAATCGGCCCAGCAGGTTGGCCGACAGGTACAGCAGCTTTATAAGAACAGGCTCGGCCTGGACAGCGAAGTTTACATAGTTAAACCCGCCGGCGGTGCAGAAATCATTGAACTGAAATAAGCCCCTGCGTGGCAGGCGGTTAGCTACGCTGTCGTAGCAATTGTAACAATTCCCTGTTTTTTTTGCTCGAAAATAGTCACAACCAGCTCATATTATACTACTGGCACAGGACTTACGTTTTGTTTGCGGATAAGGCGGAGGCTGTTATTTCAGGCTGGTGTGACAGGCATCTGTTCATAGCTGGAAAAAAACTTTTGACAAGGCGCGGTCATTTCTGTAAAATTTAGCTTTGTTGTGTTTCATTGGCCGTAATCAGCAAAAATCAATAACCGGGGGGGGTAAATAAGGAGGCGAGAGTTGTGCTTCAAAATTCAGGTCGGAATTAACACTGGAAAAAAACTTTTGACAAGGTGCGGTTTTGCAGTGCTTAATTCTTAATTGTAGTTGTCTAAGGAAAGAACAACTAAATACAGGAGGCAGGAAAGCAGTTGAGTCATTTGCCGAAAAATCCAATCGTCATTTTTCTGTAATCGTAATCAACAAAAATTAGTAACCGTGGGGGCAAGGGGAAAGTACCATGTGTAAGAAATCTTTTACCCTAATTTTCATCGTTTTGCTGGTGGGTCTAAGTGCAGGTGTTTCGAATGCAGAGCGAATTCCCATACCGTCAGGTTTTCCCAATGCCAGCAATACGGGTATAGCAGGTGTCGGGCTGACTGAG
>SDBT01013880.1_pt1 | contig 12883 bp, 13 predicted proteins | sample 2277101 | NCBI WGS metagenome assembly SDBT01 (sample SAMN10404973, study PRJNA504765) | marine sediment metagenome | isolation source: marine sediment core GS10_PC15, 103 cmbsf | place: Arctic Ocean: Southern Knipovich Ridge | collected 2010 | reverse complement strand
AAGAGAAATTTTTTGAACTGTTTTTTGAACTGCAGTTCATTTTTTGATCCACCCATTTTTTTTTTGTTCTTTAATGCGCTCGATTGATTTTTGGAATAAATTGATCCGGCCGGATGGGAGACATCACTTTTTTACGACTTTTTTCTTCTTCCGCTTTGGAATATTTTTCTTTCCGAGTATTTGATATAATTCTAATCTTTGATCCTCAGTTAAATTTTTAACGTCAACATTTGTATCATCTATTTTTTGTACAAACTTAAGCATATCCTTTTTTAATTTTTCTAACTTCTCAGATTTACGCACTATCTTTTTTTCTTCTGATACAACACTATATGATCTTCTTAAACTCCAATCTTCACTTTCAGCTCTATTCATTGTTTATATTATTCATAACAAAAAAAAAAGATTTTTAAATTAAAATTAGTTAATTTATTTATTATGCCAAGCGAGAGCCAATTGCTGACACCCCACGGTTCCTTAAGGGCGCTAATGCCCCCCCAACACCGAGTGATCCTCCGACTCGTAACGCACCACCGACAGCTGATGGAACTGCCATAGATCCTAAAGGAGGATCTGTTAATCTTCTAGCCGTAGCCTCGTCGAGACTCTGGCTTTGGAATTGTGACTTATCTGCAGTCACGAAATACCCACTGAAACATATCATTTCCTATATATTTCATAAGTGTTTTACCGGCTAAGGTAAATTACGATTTCTCGTAGGATTAGACTTTATCTTAAGCAATCATTATGAACTGATAAATTCATTCATGCCCACTAACGTAAAGTCGTTGCTCGTTCCTCATATCTTATCATAACAGACGTAGAGGCTTCGATCAGGATTATCCAATTCTTAACGTTATAACCATGACATCAAGTTTTCCCTGATGATATTAAACATATTTCTATGAAAAAGTGGTAGTTAAGACTCTAAAGGACGTTCCCTGAGTTTGAAAGTGTCGCACTATATTATATATAAATACATAATTAAGTACTTGCAGTGCTTTTATACACCACACGAGCCAGATTAACTCGATACGTAAAAATTCTTTTCCAAATATTAAATGATTATATAATTGATAAACATTATTTCCAGCGGTTGCTCCAGCATATCCGCTGTGTGGTCGCCAATTGACTACTACCTGAAGACTGTTACTCGCAAACACACCTGTACTTGTTTTATTAGCTATATCCTGCCCAGTGACTGCAACGAATCCCTTACAAGGATAATCTTGCCATGTATCAGTATTATCTTCTATTGTTTGTTGTACATCTACCGCACTTCTAAATGCACCAGAATCGGCTATTGGTCGTCTACGTCCTCTCCAGTCATCATAAGTATATGGATACTCTTTCGAATTCTTCATAGTTAAGTCATACAATTCTCGTTGCGAAAAAGTGGCCGAAATGACATTGGGTCTATCACCCAATAAATAAGTGATTGTATTAATTTCTCCATAATTATCCCAGTTATGAATAGCGCCTCCTTGTCTCTGATTTGCTGATGCAGCAGAAATTATATTACTTTGTGATGCTAAGGCAACTGGCTGATAATCTGGATTATCTTTGTCTCTCTCTAGATGGGTCAAAATAATTGATGGCACAGAGTTGAGTTGGATAAGGCTAGATCGATCCTCTCTAGCAGTTAAGTTTGCGGATACAGCTCCGCCATTTGTGACATCTTGGAACTCTCTAACATTCCATGTTTGTAGGTCTAGAGATCGTGGGATGCTCGTTGAAACCTTTTATACCAAGCTTTTTTAATCAAATGATTAAAAACTCTAAAGCATTTACGCAATAGATTATATCTTATTCATCGACTAAGATGAATCATGTTTTCACATGGGAATAGACTGTACCTTACGCGATCATTTTAGTTGATAACTAATCACGCGCATACCCGTTCAGTCGTTGCGAGGAAATCATACTCTATCAGTGTAAAAATATCTATGATAATTTTACGCGAGGTTAGATTTTCAACACAGGATTGCCCAATCATTAACATTATTACTATGACATCAAGTTTTCCCTGATGCTATTGAATATATTTCTATAAACAAGTAGTAGTTAAGGCTATAAGGGGTTTCCCTGTTCGAGGTATGTATTGCAAAGATTTTATCCTTCACATGCCCATAAGTTTAGGCACTTCTGCCCAGTAGAGCAGGAGAGAGGCTGTAACACCATTTGGTAATATATTTAGTGCAGGTGGTCTTACATTTGCACTTCCTCTTCCATAGTAGTAAAACATCATACTAGAATCTAATTTTGTAAATTGAATATCGATTTCTCGGTTAATCCTACGTGTTTCCACGTAAGCCAGATCGTACCTTAATGGATCATATGAGTTTGATAAACTCTTCACCACAATACCTTAGCGATCGTTGACGAGATTTCATGCCCTATCATAACGAGTTTAGAAATTCACAAGCGGATTGTCCAATCTTATACATTTTGACTTTGAGATCAAGTTTTCCCTGATCCTATTAGGTCGTTTTTCAACGACTTAAGTAGTAGTATAAGCTCTAAGGATATTCCCGCTACCAGGTATTTTAGCAGTGTTTTTATACACTACATGCCCAAAAAGTCAGGCGATCGATATTTGGTATGACATGACTCATCCACTTCCATGGAGACCAATCTGGCATTTTAGATTTATCTACTTTTGAATAACAGTCAAATGGAGGTGATAAGAGAGGTTCAGTAACTATAACAACAGAATTATTAGAAATAGACGGAGCTCCGCCATCATCAAATCTAGTTGCATGTGCTGTTGTAATATTTGTACCACGTAGTTGTCTATTTGCAAATTCATAATATTGATCCATCATTGTATGATCTTGTTGAGGATATGACCAAAGAACAGGAGGGAAGTCTTGGTTCATTTGTCCACCCATTGATTCTGGATAACCAGCCTCATAATGATGCTTTGCCTCATCTCTAGTTACATGCATCATACTCAAACATTCCATAAATCTCCTGGGTTGAGCTATTGTATTCGTTGAACCGTTAATACTAGTTGTAATTGCTGAAATTCCATTTGCGACGGGAAGAACAGGCTTCAAACTTACATAGTCTAAATCTCCATTAGCTGCGCCCTGTCCATAATTTAATACAGTCGCTAAATCAGGAATGAATGATATAGCTGTTGTGTCTGTTCTATTGAATGTAAAACGATATTCGATTTGTGCATTCGATAATAAATAAGATCTTTTATTTGGTGACGAAACTGTAAAACTACACTGTTGATTCGAGACATTTCTACTCTGTACTCTCTGATAGAAGATATTACTGGGATTCTGCTGAAGACTCGCTTGATATTCCTTAAAACTTAAATTAATATCGGGTATAACCTCTACCATATTGAATTATTTGTTATTTATATTGTATATAGTTATATATATCTTTACATCAAAAAAATAATTATTATTAATAGATATTAATTATCTATATTCTTTTTTTAATTAAAATAATCTGCGCAATATCAATGTATATGAGGAAGCATTTATTGCTGGCAAAACTGTTCCATCTTGAAGGAATAGACTAACATTCAGTTGATTCATAGGACTTGCAAACTGAATAGTTTGATCAAATGTCTGCATTTTTAATCCATCAATCTCTTCATTATATCCCGCATTTAGAGGGACAATTAAACTATATTCTGTACCATCTACTAGTGTTACATTTTGTAATCCATCTTCAGTTATTCTTATTAATAAATTATCATGAGGATCTAAATCTACTCCTACATTACTAGTTTGAGTTGCTGCTATAACACTGTCATCTGGAGTAAATCCTAATTGAACATTAGCTATCGGTTGTGCTACATTAGTTCCCCAATTAAAACCAAAAGTTCCCGCGGCGGGTGTAAACAAGAATGTATTAGTAAGTGCTGTATATGCGATAGTATATGTAGTAGCGGAAGCTATATCCATTACTATTTTAACTGCGGCGGCCAAAGCGGCCTCTGTTGTATAATATCCATGTGGAATTAAAACTGGGCCCAACTCGGCCGCGCCTTCGTCAAAGTATACCTCATCATTAGTATCGTCTACATTATATACATTATTTTTTGAATTAAAACTTGACATTTCATAAGTACCCACCTCGACAGGACTACCTAATGCCGCTAAATTATAAGTTGCTACGGGGACAGTACTTGCCGTTGTTCTTTGTCTCGAATCCAAAACATAAGATGTTGTTGATATGGATGCCATAATTAAATATATTTATATTGTTATATTGTTATATTATATATATATAATAATATAAATAAACCAACAAAATTAATTTAAAAATGTCATCAAGTGTTGGAGTTACAGAACAGTCATTTGGTAATGGTCCACCTCAAGTATCACCACCAGCTTTTGTTGGTGATGAGAGTCCAGTTGGAGGAAAAGTAAAGGCCAGTCAGATTTTAGGTAGCATAGCAGGGGTTAGCGGAGCCGCCGGAGCCCTGGCACCTATCACCGCCCCTATTACTATCCCACTGGGCATAATAACTGGTTTAGCCGGAACTATCGCAGGGATTTTTGGTGGAGGATTGACACAGCTCGAGATGGATACTATTATGGAGATTAAAGGAAGAGTTGACTCAAGAAGAAATATAAAAGGTGTAACGGGAAGCCCCGCAAATTAAAATATACAATAAAATATAAACCGATAAATAAATTTTATCTGGTAATATATAATCAAAGTAATATATATAAACAATTATGTCTTTTATCAAAGGAACCATCTTCCCAAGTGTAACAAATCAAGCACCATCACCTTACTTTACATTAGATGATAAATTTCCACAGTACGTACAAGTGCAAAGGACAGCTGCAGTTATTCAAGGTACATCAGTCAAATTTAGTGTAAATGCTTTCGATCCCAATGCATTTATAAGAAGTAAAGCTTATATAAAACTTCAAGTTTCAATACAGAAACAAGAAAGAGATGTAGGTAATGGAAATATAATACCAAGTAATTATACAACTTCTGATAGAATATATAAAAAACCGGGATTAGTTTTACAAAATTCATGTGCTGATTGTTCATTAAGATTAAACTCACATACTATGAACTATAAAGATTTACGATATATAACAAGCAAATTAGATAAATCGTTTGCAGGAAAGAGTATTGTTAATAATTTTATGTCAACTAGCGGTGGTCAATTAGAAGAATTAAATGGAGTTTATAACGAAGTTGGTGATATAATGAGCAATAAACAAAATGGTCCAATTATATCACCAGCTCTATCTTTAGATTTAGTTCCACCACCTATAGCATTTGATATCGGTGTTGGATTAAATACAATTGCATTTACACAGGCCACAGGTATTTTAACTTTTGCGTCAGGAGCTGGAGTGGCTATTGATTTACTAGTTGATCAGATGTTTATTACCGGAGATCGTATTACTTTAGTTAGTGGTGAAATATTTGTTGTCATAGGAACTTTAAGTCTTACTCAATTATTTGTAACTAGATTAGATGGTAATGGAAACATGGCAGCACAAGATTTGGTAGCCGGTGATGTTATGGCAAGAGAATTACAAGGATCATATAATGGTGATGATGGACGAGAGATTTCTTATGCAGAAGCATTTAGAGATATAACTCTCGGAGAAACCAATAGTACATTTAATTATACTGAGGCATTAAATTTTGGACCATTCAATGCTCTTGCAGATTATGGACCAGGAGAAATATATAAAGGTGCTTGGAATCTTAGACAAAGTCCATTGATACCTTTTGTAAGAGAATTAGAATTAAATATGGATTTTCAAGATATCGCTGCCAATTCATTAGTATATGCTTATGGAAGAAGTGATGATGTAGCAAATGATGTTGAATGTCAATTAAGAGATATATCTATTGTTACAGCAGAACTTGTATTGATTTGGGTTAAACCTAGAGATGAAGTATTATTAAATATGCCTAATAGAGTTAGAATACAAAGTTGGATGTATGATCATAAACAATTTGATTTAGGAACAGTTAATAATGGTGCTAGTGTTATTTCAAGTGAGAATAATATATATACACAGCAAGTTCCATCATATCTCTTATATTATGCGATGGTTGATAAATCTAGTGCATCATACGTATGTCGTGCAATAAATACAGATACCGATGGTATGGGAGGTGATGGAAATATATCATTAAATGTTAATTCAGTAGAAACTCATATGTTTCCATTAGCTGTTGGTACAGGTGCTTCATTTATACTCAGGAGTAACACTCTTGGAGGAGATGATATATTAGATCAAAATTATAATGCCAAGGAGTTATATCGATTAACTCTTAAAAATTCAATGTCAAATTTTCCATATGGTGAAACAAAATTTACAGGCTTGTCAGTAGTAAATCAATCATTAGCAACATATCCGAGTCAATTTTATATTTTATTGGGAGAACAAGAATTAAATAGTTTCTTTATTCGAAAAGGTCAATTACAAGTATCAAATGTAATGAATTATAATTCTACTCTTGTCTCTGCAGATGGATATTCAATTTCTAAAACTATAGGACCAGGTGATTTTGATGGAGGAAATAAAAATTATAGATTACATATATTTTACATATACGACCGCTATTTTTTGGAACTAGATCAAGATGGCTTTGTTGATAGTCGTTTTGATACGCAATTCTTTTAGATAAAACGTATTAAAGAAATATACATACAATTATATACAATTAATAATGAATCAAAAATATAAAATAAGTGTGTATAAAATATATTGGAATGATTGTGAGGATTTTTATATTGGTAGCACAAAACTGAAGTTATCCAGAAGAATGGCTGAACATAGAGGCTGTTGTAGAAGAGGAAATACAAAACAAAAAATATATAATTTTATGAGAGAAAAAGGAGTAGAAAACTTTAAATATATATTAATTGAATCATACGAAGTAGAATCTAATGATGAAAAAAGAAAATGGGAACAATACCATATTTCAGAGTTAAAATCTAATCTAAATATGTGGAGAGCGTATAATACTGAAGAAGATTATAAAAGTCAGAAAAAAATATCAGATAAAAAATATTACAAAAAAAATGAAGATAAGATAAAAACTTATAAAAAAGAATACTATAAGAAAAATATAGATAAGGAAAAACTAAGAAGTATCGAATGGTATAATAATAATAAGGATAAAGCTAAAGATATAAGAGAAAAATACTATGAAGAAAATAAAGAAAGAATAAAGAATAAAACAAAACAATGGTATGAAAACACTAAAGATAATAGAAAAATAAAAAGTAAAGAATATTATGAGAACAATAAAGATAAAATAAAAGAATACAGAGAGAAGAATAAGGAGTCATTAAGACTTAAGAAGAAAGTATATGATAAAGAATATAGATTAAAAAAAAAGTTAGAGATAGAACAGAAATCAAGCTTTGACTCTAGTTCTGAATCTAGTTCTGAAACTGAATAATTATTCATCAATAGATGGTAATTCTTTTTTTTGACTTACAGGAGCTGGACCCCTCTTCAATGCGTACTCATGTGCTTCTAAAAATGACATACCAGCCATCATTCCTTCGTACATTAATTCCTGATGAAGAAATAATTTTCTATATCCTTCTTCTCCACCACCGAAAGTATTATCTATTACATGTTGATTTGCATGATCGGCCAGATCTCTGTATGTTCTCCAATCTAAATCATATCTAACATTTCTAAAGTCTGTCTCTGTAGAAATCCATAAATTATCAAGATTACCTGATTCAATTTGTTCACAAGTCAATATAGGATCTATTAAATTATCTTTAGGTTCACGAGGAGGCAGACTAAATAATGATGGATTAGTTCCTTTGGGAGTTTTTTTACTAAACGCGCCGGATGAATTTGATAACATTGTTGTATGATAAAAGTTATTATATATTTATCGAAAGAAACTTTTATGGAAAATTAGTAAATGCATTGACAGGTAATTCACCCCAGATAAATTTTGGATTCTTTTGTGATTCATCAATAAATCCTGTATTATCAATACGGCCACCAAATGGGAATGGTTGAATATGGAATTGTTGATTCTCACCAACCATACCAAAGGGTTCAATTTGTTGACTTCCTCCTCTCTGAAATTGTTGTCCAACATGTACTTGTCCACCAAATTGAGGAGCATCAGCTCTAACCGCCGTTGCTTGTAATCCTCCACCGAAAACACTTCCAGCAATGGCGAGAGGTACGCTAGCAACCGTTTTTACTACATTTCCAACAGTATTAAATATTGAAGAAAATATATTTCCGCCGACTGGATTAACAAGCATTCTATTCTTAATAATAACATCCATTGGACCATCTAAGAACATTCCACCAAAAACATTTGCAGGGACAAACAATACGGAATAATCATTTCCAGAATTCATTTTTTGTACAGACATTAAAGCATTAACTACTTCTTGTATTGTTGTTACTCCTTTTACAATATCAAGTAATGGTGTTTCACTAATAGTTTCTAATGATCCATTTTCCATTAATAACATATTTGCCAATTTTGCTAACTCTGTTAAGGTGACATCTTTATTAACTCTTATCTCTCTCATATTTGCACCATGACTTTTAATTTTAACTCCGGAGAGCATTGTTGTTTCTTGTACTCGTCTCATTCCCATCATCGTTTTAATATTTCTCAGTCCTGCTCTTTTTGATATAGAACTTACGAGAGTTTTCCTTTTTCTGGGGATACCTCTTCTTGCTTTTTCTTTAAATTCTCTCTCCATAATTTGTAAATCTTGAATAATTTGTTCCTTTGTTTGTCCTGTTCCAGGATCTCTTATAGTCATAGGTATATATTCAAAAGATTTTGTAGGTATAGATAATTCTCGTATCTGTGCAGCTAAATCTCGTACCAATATTTGTAATGGTTTAGGAATATTATTAAAGACACCGGGACGAACTTGTGCTCTTATTTCTGTGGAAACTGTTAATAATTCACCAGTTGCTTGATCTTTTATTCTATTTTTTGTTATAAATTTATTAAATGTTCTAGCTAAATCTAAAGCCTGAACTTTTAATCTATCTCTAACTTCTCTATTTTCAACAGAATCAGGACCAATATCTCTTATTCCTTTAGCAAGTGTAGCCACATCTGGGCCAATAATATTTACAATAGCTCCTAATAATGGATCTCGTACTACTTCAAATTGAGTAGCAGATATAGGAGTAATTAAACTCGGTGCTTGACCGACTTGAACTCCTATTTTTTGTTGATTTTCTACTATCGTCCCTTGTATATCAGATAAAAGTAATTGTCGTAATTGATTATTTTCTACATGACTATCTATATATTCTGATAGCATCCTTAATGTATTTTGACCAAACAGAAATAATTCATCTGGATCTTCTCCTTCTGATCTTAATTCTAATTCGACTTCAGTTGATGATGCTATATCAGCTTCTAAATTATTAAGATTATTTGCAAACTCAACTCTGATAGATTTTATTTCATCTAGAGTTAAATCTCTTTTTTGTAATCTATCAAGATCAGTATTAAATAACTCATTAATTAATCTTCCCACATCAACTGGTTGAAATATTTTTCCTTCAAATAATCCCACATTTTCTAGATCAACGCCTGCTTTCGATATAGCATCCTCTATAATAGGAGTAGCATCTAAATCATGATTCTCATCTATATTTTGTGCTGCTTGACCTAATGTAACTATTACTGATTGTATTAGCTTAGGATCTTGTTGTTTGAAGGCTTTACTAAATACTGATTTAATTTGGTTATCAAAGTCTTCACGAGATCCAAACTCATCCAATAATTGATCGATTGTATGATCAGTAAAAAATTGTAATAGATCAGCTGTATTAAATGATGGAATATTTAATGGTGCAACATTTTGTTCTTCTAATTGTTCGAGCGCATCTCCAAGTACAGATTCATCATCTCCTTCTTTTCGTTCGCCTTCCATTATAATTATTGTATATTTTAAAATTTAAAGTATATATATATATAACTAATAAGATTAAATTATTACAAAGTAAAAATTTATAATGTCATTTGAATTAAATTCACCACAAAGTCGAGCACTATATGTAAACTTCAGACAGCTGGGAGATGGGGTAAAAGAAACTGAAGCTGAACAAATATTCTCGTTCTCTTCATTAATAGAGGATAGCAGTCGCTACCTGGTTTCTATCGAAAGATTTCGGATTCCGATACAAAGTTTGCCGATGCAAGACTCAATTAACAATGCAGTGATACTAAGAAGCAAAACAGCGGGACCAGATATTTTTATATCAACAATACTAAGTTTTGGATTATATGATTGGATGTTACAACTTAATAGAGCTAGTGCATCATTTGAAGTAAATTTAACAGCAGACGGTAGAATACAAGTTTTCCAATTCGATTTTGATGATTTTAGTATTGAACTTTCACCAAAGGTTGCAGCAATATTTAATATGCCAGATACGTTAAATGGTGTTGGGGTGCTTTCTGTGGTCGGCGGAGTACCAATATTTGATTTATTCGATCAACTCCAAAAAATCCAGGTAGAGGCCTTAAACGGCCTTGGGAACTTACAACAAGAAATTGTAGATCAAAATATATTTACTACACTATTAACTGATTTTATTGTTCCATCGAGTTTTTCAATGTCAGTTACAAATGCATTGGATTCTTCACTAAATAATGAAATAACATTTAGTTTACCTGTAAGACAAGATCTTGAGTTTAATGCTTCACAAGCACGGAGGTTAATTAATTTTAGAGGAGCATCTCCTGTACAGAATGTTAAGGTAAGAGTGACAGCTATCTATAGAGACGGATCAAGACATGCAATTATCATTCCTCCCAATGGAGTATTCGAATTAAAGCTTGCGTTTTTTAGAAAGGATAAATAGAAAAAAAGTATTCGTCAAAAATAACGAATGGAATATATTATTTTTTTACCAGACGTTTTGTTATTTCTTAACAAGAACTAGGATAGCTAATATACTAACAATAATAACCGTGCAATATGCCAATTTTGTATCACCCCGTTCAACAACTATTGTATGAGTTTTATATAAATCTAAAACATTATCATATTTATTTTTTTCTTCGTTACCTTCACAACTTTTATTCATTATATTATAGTTTTTAAAGATTTTAAAAACAAAATAGTTAGTTCAGACTATAATTACTACCGTCGATATCACGATATCTTTCTGTTATATCTTCACTATTAATATACAATAATGTAATAAAACCTCCGTTCTCAATTAACAATTGATCTGTATCGGCTCCTTCAACTAATATATCGACATCGACCGTGATCTGAGATCCTGATGTATTTCTTATTGTTTTTATCTGACCATCTTTAGTACCAGCACCTAATGTAACTGCTAAATTCCATCCTGTTACTATACTTACACAAGGATCCCATGTCATATTAACATCAGCTCCGATTGACTCAATCTTTTTACGTGAAATGACTATTCTTACTCCAGACATTATATATTTACATTTTTAAAGATTTTAAAAACTATAATATTTTTTTTTAAAGATAGAATTTATAAACTATAAATTCAGCTCATATCCAATTGCAGTAAAATGAATTGCATTACCGGCCACACTAGTAGCATATTGAAAACTAGGAGTAGCCGGTGAAAGTTTCAAATTAGTTTGTACAAAATCACTTTCCTCAAAAGCTGCAGATCCAATACCGGATCCCCACCGAATTGGTGTCTCTGCAACACTAGGAGTACTTAATCCACTACGAAGGAATAATTTATCTCCATCATTGTCTAAATCAAATTCACAATGAATACTAGCTATTCTAGTAGCTGGGGGAAAATGAACAGCGGCTGACTGTGTTACAAATGTTACGGAGCCAGTAGCAGAATTAAGTATTGTCATTTCAGTTCTTGTTTCTTCATAACTAATATATCTATCTCTTCCACTTCCAGAAATGTCGAAATCCCATATATTACTACTACTATTATTTCTAATCCATCCTAATCGTCGTTTTACATCATATCCTGTCTGACTAAAACCAGTTCCATCTGGAAGTAATAAGTAAGCAGTTGGCTGTACTTCTGTAGTATCTCCAATAATTAAAACTTCATACCAGGTATCTGATGCCTCACTGCTACTAGTCTGAAGTCCATTGATACCACTAGCTGCAATATTAATAGTATTTGAACTTGCTACTAAATTTAAAACATCAGTATCATCACGACATTGAGTTGCTAAAACTGATATTGTGCTAACTGATGCCTGTGATATTTGCCCTCCATCTAAATAATTTATAGGAAAAGGTACACTAGAACGAACAGACCATGTCAATGTGCCATTTAAGTTTGTCATAATTCTTCTTTCATCAGTAGGTGCATCTATAGCAGGTAAAGTCATTGTATAACTACCTGCTAATGCTGGAGTTAATAATCCTATGAAATCAGTTCCAGAGGGTTCAGTTATTCGTAATACTTTCGGTATTTCAACAAAATCATGATCTGTATTATTACCCAATCGTATTGCAGAACTTTCCGTTATGAGACCAGGATTACCTATACAAATATTATCACTTTCCGTCGTCGTGTAATTAACACCTGAATTAAAACCCAAACCAATATTATTAGTTCCATCCTGTAATGCACTAAAACTAAGAGATCCAACTGCTGTATTTTGTCCGACTGAATTATCATTTCCTGTAAGTGCATTAAAGCCCATGGCCACTTCGTCATCACCACCTCTATTGTCATTTCCGGCAGAAAAACCAAATGCACAATTTTGATTTCCATCTATACAGTCTTGAGCCGAAATATTACCTACAGCTGTATTATTTGTTCCTATTGTAAGCAATCCTAGTGAATCTACACCTACAGCGACATTTTCATTTCCTGATGTACATTTTTCAAGACTGAACGACCCAACACCAGTATTTTTGTCTCCAGCAGAA
>SDBT01013878.1_pt1 | contig 12884 bp, 13 predicted proteins | sample 2277101 | NCBI WGS metagenome assembly SDBT01 (sample SAMN10404973, study PRJNA504765) | marine sediment metagenome | isolation source: marine sediment core GS10_PC15, 103 cmbsf | place: Arctic Ocean: Southern Knipovich Ridge | collected 2010 | reverse complement strand
CAATTCTAATAGTTGCTCTGATGGGAGCTCTTTTTGAAAGAGGAGCTATTCATCCTTTAAAAAATCCTTCCGTAATTACTCTTATTATTATCACTATAGCTGGCAGCATTCTCTTTAAGGGTGGCGCTATGTTTGCCTGGGGCAAAGAGACCTTTGCCTTGCCCGCTTTTTCAGGTGAAGAGCCAGTAATGGTACTGGGAGCTACTATTCTTCCTCAGACCTTGTGGATACTGGGAATTATGGCTGCAACGGTGGTTTTTCTAATTCTCTTTTTCGGGTTTACCCTGACTGGAAAAGCAATGAGAGCCTGTGCAGCTAATCGCACGGCGGCCAGTCTAGTTGGTATTAATGTAAAGACAATGGTTCTTTTGTCCTTTGCCTTAAGTGCAGCCATTGGAGCCACAGCCGGGATTATCATTGCTCCTATTGCTCTTATGGACTACAATCGGGGGACTATGTTAGCGGTGAAGGGGTTTAGTGTTGCGGTATTGGGCGGATTGGGGAGTAATGTGGGAGCGATAGTGGCAGGGTTTGTTATTGGTATCATGGAATCTCTGGGAGCAGGTTTCATATCTTCCGGGTACAAAGATGCTATTGCTCTGGTAGTTTTGCTTTTAGTTCTGTTCATCAAACCCGGCGGACTTCTGGGAAGTAGACAAAAAGGAGAGTTCAAGAAGTTTTGATTGGCACTCATAACATCTTTGTGACGAGTCGTCTAAAAAGAAAAAGTGATGAAAAAGAAAGATTCGATTGTGCTGGTGATTCTGGCAGGAGTAATTATGGCCTTGCCGCTGGGACTCGGCAATTCTTATTACCTGAGTGTATTAGTCTTTGTGGGTATTCATAGTCTCATTACTATCGGCCTTAGTCTGCTTATGGGCTACGCAGGGCAGATTTCCTTGGGTCAGGCTGCTTTTTTTGGACTGGGGGCGTATACTTCCGGGATACTCAGTACTAAATTTGGCGTCTCTCCCTGGCTTGCGCTTTTGATAGCCATTTTCGTCACCGGAGGAATTGCTTTTCTTATAGGAACTCCTGCCCTCAAACTCAAAGGTCACTACCTGGCTATGGCTACCTTAGCCTTTGGCTATATCGTTTTTATTGTCTTTAACCAGGCCAGTTCCCTTACTGGTGGTCCCTCCGGCTTCGGACAGATTCCCAGTTTCAGATTAGGAAATTTCTTGTTTAAAACCGATCTTCGGTACTATTATCTTGTCTGGATTCTGGTAATAGTTGCCTTACTGATTTCTCTGAATATTACTCACTCCCGGGTAGGACGGGCTCTGAGGTCCATCCATGCAGGTGAGTTGACAGCCAATGTTATGGGGGTGGATACTGCCAAATATAAGATTCAAATCTTTGTATTGAGTGCTGTTTATGCCTCTGTCGCTGGGAGCCTCTATGCGCACTTTATTACCTTTCTCAATCCCAGTCCTTTTGGTTTCCATTTCTCCATCGTTCTGGTCACTATGGTTGTGGTAGGAGGAGTGGCTAGTGTATGGGGAGCAATGATAGGTGCGGCTCTATTGACTATTTTGCCTGAGTACTTACGTGCATTTAAAGATTACGATATTCTTATTTATGGTTCGATTCTTCTACTCATAATGGTCTTTTTGCCTAAGGGGCTTTTTGTAGGGATTTTTGATCTGGTGAAAAAAAGAAAAAACAGGCAATAACATGGGTCCTATTCTCCGAATTGAAAAATTAGAGAAAAGTTTTGGAGGGGTAACTGCTGTGGATGGGATAGACTTTGAGGTAAACCTGCATCAGATTAAAGCCCTTATCGGTCCTAATGGTGCCGGCAAAACCACTATTTTTAATCTCATTTCTGGGATATATCCAATAACTTCTGGCACAATCAGATTCAAAGAGCAAATAATCGACGGTCTTAAACCCTGTGTTATTGCAGAAAAAGGCATTTCTCGGACTTTTCAGAATGTTCAGGTATTTGAAGATATGTCCGTTTTGGAGAATGTGATGCTGGGACGCCATTGCCGAACCAGGTCAGGTTTTTTGGCTGCTGCTCTGAATTTAAGAAAAACCCGAGCGGAAGAAAAAAGAATCCGTGAATATTCCTTGGAGATGCTTTCTTTTGTGGGATTAGAGGCTAAGAAAGATGAAGCGGCTTCCAGTCTTGTCTTCCAACAACAGAAGTTATTAGAATTTGCCCGCGCCCTGGCCACGGAACCAGAGCTAATCTTACTCGATGAACCAGTAGCTGGGCTCAGTGTTCCCGAGACCGATGAGATGGTTCAGCTTATTTACCGAATTCAGGAAATTGGAATTACCATTCTTCTGGTAGAACATGATATGGGTATGGTGATGGAGGTATCTGAGGAAGTAGTTGTTCTTAATTCTGGCCAGGTTATTGCAGAAGGAACCCCACGCGAAGTCCAAAATAGTGAAGCGGTGATAACTGCTTATCTCGGTAAGAGAGAAACAGAGAATGCTAACTATACGAAATCTTAAAAGTTATTATGGGCGTATGCAAGCCCTAAAAGGAGTCTCTCTGCACGTTGAAGAGGGTGAAGTGGTATCCTTAATTGGAGCGAACGGCGCTGGAAAAACCACCTTACTCAACTCTATTGTGGGATTGGTTTCCTCCCGAACCGGGCAGATTCTTTTCTCTGATACTGATATTATACGGCGCAATCCCCGGCAGATAATTAGAATGGGAGTTAGCCTGGTACCGGAAGGAAGGCAGTTATTCGCTCCCCTGACGGTCATGGAAAATCTTATTCTGGGAGCTTACCAACGTTATAGAAAAGACAAAAAGTCTGAGATTAAGAGTGACTTAGAGAAGGTATTTGTCTTTTTTCCTATTTTAAAAGAAAGAAAGTCACAGATAGCGGGCACTCTCAGTGGAGGAGAACAGCAAATGCTGGCTATTGGGCGGTCTCTTATGGCAAAACCAAAGCTTATCTTGATGGATGAGCCTTCTATGGGACTGGCCCCTCTGGTAACCACTCATATTTTCCAAATAATATCTGAACTACATAAGCAGGGCACTACCATTCTTTTAGTAGAGCAAAATGCTGAGGCGGCGTTAAGAATATCTAGCAGAGCTTATGTTATCGAGACGGGAAAGGTGGTTCTTCAAGGAATGTCGCAGGAACTTCTCCATAACCAGGAGGTGAGGAGAGCCTACTTAGGCAGAGAATATGAAGAGGTCTGGGAATAATTCGTATCTCGTTGTTCGTATCTCGTATCTAGTATAGTGCATTGCATTGTGCGTTTTAAGGTTATTTTTCGAGATACGAGATACTAGGTACGATTCACGTTTTTTCTGGGAATATCTATTCGCTACATACGAAAATTTCCATAAGCCAGGAGAAGCTCGTGGTCGTATTAAAAAGTGGAAGAAGGAGGGAGCAGATAGATGTCTATCTGGAATTCTCATTTTGAATGTATGGCGAGAGATGAACTAAAGCAGCTACAATTAGAAAGGCTTCAGGCTACTCTTAATAGAGTCCGTCGAAGCGTTACTTTTTACCGAAGATTATTTGACCAGGTAGGATTAGTACCGGAGGAAATTAATTCCTTGGAGCAATTGGCTAGAATTCCCTTTACCAGCAAGACTACTTTGCGTCAGAGCTATCCTTACGAAATGTTTGCTGTTCCTCTTCGAGAAGTGGTAAGACTCCAATGTACTTCTGGCACCACGGGAGAGCCTATTGTTGTGGGGTACACCAGGAATGACCTAGCCCATTGGACGGAAGCAAGCGCTCGCATACTCTCTGCCGGTGGCGTAACAAAAAATGATGTGGTGCAGATTTGCTTTGATTATAGTCTATTTGGCGGCGGGCTTGGTTTTCATTATGGAGCCGAGTTGATAGGGGCATCAGTTATACCGGGCTCCAATCTCGACCCGGCACGGCAGGTAGTGATTGCTCGAGATTATCGCACTACAGTATTGATAGCTACTCCCGGATTTGGACTCAGGTTGACCGCGGCTATTCGAAAAAATGGGTTAGGTCCGGCTGACATCTATCTAAAAAGAGGTCTTTTTACCGGTGAGCCTTTTTCAGAGAAGACCAGAAAGCAGATAGAAGATGAACTCAACATAAAGGCAACCGATAATTACGGCTTAAGCGAGATAGTATGGCCAGGAGTGGCAGGAGAATGTGAAGAGAAGAAGGGGCTTCACATTCTCGAGGACCAATTTATTGCGGAAATAATAGACCCTGAGACTGAAGAGGTGCTTCCTTTGGGAGAGAAGGGAGAATTGGTGCTTACTACCATTACCAAGGAGGCATTTCCACTTATCAGATATCGAACAGGTGACATTACTATTCTGGATACTTCTTTTTGTAAATGCGGGCGAACTTTCATCAAAATGAAACAAGTAGCCAGTCGTACTGATGAACTGGTAACCGTCAAGGGAGTGAGATTCTTTCCTTCCCAGATTGAACGCATTTTTTCCCGGATTGAGAAAGTTGAACCTCATATTTGCGTGGTGATTGTTAGAAGGGATGGTGAGGACATAGTCGAGGTACTGGTGGAGATTTCCGAAGAGATTTTTTTTGACGAAATGAAGAAGCTGCAAGAATTGAAGTCCAGAGGGGAAAGAGAAGTCTATCAGGATTTAGGCATTGGTGTTGAGGTTAAGTTAGTTGAACCTGGCTTCTTTGCCAGAGAAGCCAGGGGTAGGAGATTGATTGATAAAAGAGAGAGGAAATGAGGGGAGAACTATAGTGAGACGTCAAGAAAACCCAGAATGTCTTACTCGAGGATGCCTGGAGGTGTTCCAGCTAAAAGAATTGAAAAAAGTAACGGAAAGAGTCTATCATAAAGTATCTTTCTACAAGGAAGCATTCCGCGCCAGGGGATTAAAGCCTGAAAACATAACAAATCTGAAAGACTTAGAGGGGTTTCCCTTCACTACCAGGGAAGACCTGCGTGCTCGGTATCCTTATGGGTTTTTGGCCTCTCCTCTATCCAGCCTGGTAAGGCTACATACCTCTACTGGTACCACTGGAAGGCCAAAAGCTGTGCTATTTACGCAGAAGGATATAGACCACGCTGCTCAGCTAATAACGCGTTCTATAGAAATGACAGGAGCGGGTTCTGAGGATGTCTTTCAAAATATGATGAGCTATGGGCTCTTTACTGGAGGTCTTATTTTCCATTATGGAGCAGAGAGAGCGGGGTTATTGGTAATTCCAGGGGGAGCTGGTAACACAGAGCGGCAGATAGGCTTGATGCGCGATTTTGGTACTACCATATTACACCTTACCCCTAGCTATGCTCTTTACTTAGCTGAAGTTATGGAGAAATTGGGGCTAAATCCCAGGAATGATTTTAACCTGCGTATATTTTACTTAGGAGCAGAGCCTTATTCAGAAGCCACAAAGCGTAAGATTGAGGAAATTTTCTCTCTGGATGTCTATAATTCTTACGGACTTTCTGAGATGAATGGTCCGGGAGTTGCTTTTGAGTGCAGGCAAAAAAAAGGAATGCATCTCTGGGAGGACAATTTCATCATGGAGATTATTGACCCAGAGACTTCTGAGGTTTTAAGAGAGGGAGAAGAAGGGGAGCTGGTACTCAGCGCCATAAACAGAGAAGCAATGCCACTTTTAAGATATAGAACTGGTGATTTGACCAGTATTTATCCTGAACCCTGCAAGTGTGGACGAATTCACCGCCGCATATCCCGAATTAAGGGCAGAGTGGATGACATGTTTGTCCTGCGAGGTGTGAATATCTTTCCTTCAGGCGTGGAGAGAGTTCTTATGAGTTTGCCCGAAGTGGGGAGAAACTATCAGATTATACTGGAACGAAAAGAGGGTCTGGATGAGATGAGGGTGAGAGTGGAAGTTGAGAAAAGGTTCTTCAGGGGCTCCTTCGAAGCTTTGGAGAAATTACAAAATGATATCAAAGCTAAACTCAAGAAAGAGCTTTTGGTGACCCCCCAGGTAGAACTGGTGGAGCCAACCACTCTACCTAGGACTACCGGTAAAGCAAAAAGATTTATTGACAACAGGAAGATATGAAGCAAGATATGCTTCAGGACAATATCGTATTGCGTCGTGCGTGAGGCGAATCACGAATTTCAAAGTGAATTCCAAATTCTAAGCACCAAATCCCAAATAAATACAAAATTATTATTTGGAATTTTTGATTTTGGTCATTAAATATTGTTTAGGATTTAATTATAAGAAAGGCGTTTTCTTACTCAAAATTATATACGCTAAACGCTATGCGCTCATTTTGGGAATAATAGCTTCTTTGGAGCATACCTGAGTGCAAAAGCCACAGCCTGTGCAAAGAATTTTATCAATGACGATACTTTTTTTATTGGTCCCTTCCCGATAAATAGCCGGACATCCGATTTTAAGACAACTGCCGCACTGCGTACACTTATCTGGGTCTATGGTAAGGGGATTCTTTCTTAATTTTTCTACCAGCACACAAGCACGTCTGGAGACAATTACTGAGGCTGCTTCCTTTTCAACTTCTTTCTTGAGTACCTTCAAAGTCTGCTCGAAGTCCAGGGGGTCTATGATATGAATGCTTTTTATTCCGCAGGCCCTGGCAAAATCTTCCGGGTGCGCTGCGTAGGTTTTTTGCCTCATCAGGGTTCTGCCTGTGCCTGGATGTTCCTGAAGCCCGGTCATCGCTGTAGCTCTATTGTCAACAATGATAATAGTAGAGATCCCTTTGTTATATGAGAGCTCCAGGAGTCCAGTAATTCCCGAATGAAAAAAAGTAGAGTCTCCTATGATTCCAATTACAGGTTTGCCTCTAAGTCCTGCCTTATCCATCCCTTGAGCTACAGTTATTCCTGCTCCCATACAGAGAATAGTATCCAGTCTTTCATAAGGAGGAAATACTCCTAAACTGTAACATCCTATATCTCCGCTTACCACACAGTCAATCTTGGAAAGAGCATAGAAGAGACCTCTGCTGGGACAGCCTGGGCAGAACATGGGAGGTCTTGCTGGGAGAGAGATACTATTTTCCTCCACTTTTCTTTCTTTGATCAAGGCCCCGTTATTCTCTAGTCTATAGTGTCCTTGAGCTATTCTATCCGGATTTAATTCCCCTAATCCTGGAAAATATTCTCTTCCCTTTGTTTTTATACCCAGACTGCGAATGTGCTCTTCCAGAAAATTATCAAGTTCTTCTACCACGATTAATTCCTGGTAGTTATGGGCAAATTTTCTGATAAGGTCATCCGGAAAGGGATAAGAAAGGCCCAGTTTTAAGAGGGAGGCTTCCCTGAATTCTTCCCTGGCATATTGAAAAGCCACTCCTGAGGCTACTACTCCCACTTTTTTCCCGCTGCTGATTATCTGGTTCTGGGAACACTTGTTGACATAGAGCCGCAGTTGTGCCAGTCTCTTTTCCATTCTTTCTCTCATCTTCCTGGCATAGCTGGGAACAGCTACGTACTTGGGCGGGTTCTTGACGAATTCAATTTTTCTGGCGCTGGTTTTCCTTTTGCCTAGCTTGACCACTGATTTGCCATGTGAGATGCGGGTGCTAGAGCGGAGGATAACCGGAGTATTGAATTTTTCCGATAACTCGAAAGCTGCAATTATGAAATCCTTTGCCTCCTGACTGTCGGAAGGCTCGAACATAGGAATCTTGGCAAGTCGAGCGTAATTCCTGGAATCCTGTTCATTTTGTGAAGAATACATGCCAGGGTCATCAGCTACTACCACTACCAGGCCTCCCCCGGTTCCCACATAAGAAAGAGTCATCAGGGGATCAGCGGCTACGTTTAATCCTACATGTTTCATAGTGGCCAAAGATTTGGCACCCACCCAGGATGCCCCTATGGCTACTTCCATGGCCACTTTTTCGTTGGGGGCCCATTCGCAATAAACTTCATCATCGTACTGGGCTAAAGACTCCAGTATCTCGCTGCTGGGGGTTCCCGGATACCCGGCTGCTACAGTCACCCCCGCTTCATAAGCTCCTCGAGCGATTGCTTCATTCCCACTTAATAAAAGTTCAGCTCTGTTTCTCATATTTCACTGTCCCGTTTGGTTAATTATCGAGGGCAAAGACTTTTCAACCTGTCGAAGCATTATAAGTAATTTACTGGAAAGGTCAAATTTGACAAAATTCTCTAATTAGTCTAAAGATGTATTCAGTGCAAATTGAAAAAGATAACTGCAAGGATTTGCAAAGAAAATGAAAGTATTACTGTTGATATTAGGGATTATTGGGGCGTTTATTGTCTGTCTTGCCGTCTTTTTTCTTTTAGTTAAATACTGGTCGGATAAATTCATAAAGTAGCCGAACTGTTTTTCTATCTTTCCCCTAGCCGGAACAGACGGCAACTTTCACCAGAATATCCACCAGGCGGTAAAGTTAGTTTCAAACAAAAAGTATCCCTTTGAAAAGTTAATAACCCACAGGTTGTACTTGTACCTTAGAATTTTGCATATCCGAAGCCAGTCTTATCAGGTACTAAATTTTATAATAGACTTTATTATAGAGATAAATGAATAAAATTTGGGAAAGGAGAAAATATGAAAGTAATAGAAGAGTATACTTATATAACGCGTAAGAAAGAAATTCTGGATGGGGAACCCATCATCGAAGGGACACGGACGTCGGCAAGGGCAATTGTAGAGCTATGGAGAGCAGGAATAGATCCTGAGGAAATTGTTTGTAAGCTTCCCCATCTTACTTTGGCACAAGTGTTTGGAGCACTCAGTTTTTACAGTGATCATAAAGAAGAAATCAATGAATATATAAGAGAGAATACAATTCCTGAAAATTCAATAGACCCGATTGTAAAAGACTTAAAGTGAAGCTATTTATAGAGTTATGTCTTGATGAAGATATTTCTGTGCTGCTAGCTAAACTTTTGAGAGCACGGGGATTTGAGGTAATCACTACCCTGGATGCTCCGATGCTAGGTGCGAGTGATAAGGAACAACTAGAATATGCTATTAGGAAAGAAAAAGTTCTTCTAACCCATAACCGTTTACATTTTGAAAAACTCTATAAAGAGTATTCAAGAGGGAATAAAAATCATTATGGGATAATTATTGCTACTCGGCAGAATGAGTACATTACTCTAAAACGATTGCTTAAGATTTTAGATAATATAAGTGCGGATAAAATGAAGAATCAGCTTAGATATATTTAATGTTTCTATTGTGCCAGGCTGTCCAGCTCCTCCCCGGTAAATAGACAATTTAGCGAGCATCCGATTCTTTCAAGATTTTCTCTTCCTCCCTGCTGGCGATCGATGACGCAGAGAACATTTTCTACAATTAAACCTAACTCCCGCATTTGCCTTATGGAGGAGGAGGCCTGACCAGCGGTGGTAATGACATCTTCTATCACCACTACTTTCTCGCCTTTACTAAAGCCGCCCTCAACTAGATTACAGGTTCCATAATTCTTGGCCTTTTTACGTACATAGAGACAAGGTTTGCCAGTCTTGAGAGAAAGCCCAGCTGCTAAAGGGATTCCTCCCAGCTCCATAGCGGCGAATTTGTCAAAAGAAGCTGGCAGGAGTTCTTGCATTCCTTCCAGAATCGCCTTGAGGAGCTCGGGTTTACTTTCAAAGCGATACTTGTCCCAGTAAAATGAACTTATCTTTCCTGACCGTAGCTTAAACCTTCCCCTCAACAAAGAGATAGACTTTATCTTTTGCGCTAATTCTCTTCTTTCCATAGCTTTCCTTACATCCTTTCCAGCAATTTCATCCCCAGGAGCTTCATTCCATTTCCTAAGACCTGTTTTGTAGCCCAGAATAAATTCATTCTTGCTTTAGCTATAATTGAGGCTTCCCCTTTTACTCGCATTATATGGTAAGCCTTATGAAAATAGCGAGCCAGTTCGAGCAAATAAGTACAAAGGAAAGAAGGCTCATATTTATCTCCAGCTAGTTTGACTATTTCCGGATACCTGCTCAGCCATCTAATTAAAGAGACTGCCTCTTTTTCTTTGAGAGCTAAATAGTCAATCCTGTCGGTTAATTCAACGCCCGACTTTCTCATTATGCCCGCTATGCGAGCGTGAGCGTTTTGTAGGTAAAGGCCAGTATCTCCTTCAAAGGTCAAAATTTTGTTCCAATCAAACTCATAATTTTTGATTCTCTTATTAGATAAATCAGCAAAGATGATGGCTGATAATCCACAGATGTCAGCGGTTAATTTTGCATCGCTTAGCTCAACAAATTTTTCCGGATTAGCTTTCATCTTTTCCAGGGCTCTTTTTTGACCTTCATCCAGGAGATCTTCCAGGAATATTACCTTACCCTTGCGGGTGGACATTCCCTGCACTCGTCCGAAGTCAACGTGAACGCAGTGGCTGGCCCATTTTCTTCCTAGAAGCTCCAGAATTTTAAAGAGCTGCTCAAAATGAAGTTTTTGGTCTGTTCCCACCACATAGAGCATTTTGCCGAAATGATACTCTTGGTGGCGTTCATCTGCGGCAGCGATATCTCGCGTCAAGTAGAGAGTTGTTCCATCTTCTTTTCTGAGCAGGGCTATGTTAAGGCTGTATTCCTGCAGGTCAATAATTTTGGCCCCTTGCGAGGACTGCCAGAGTTTCTTTTTTTCGATTTCCAGGGTTATTTTCTTCATATATTCGTTATACTGGCTTTCTCCGCTATAGACATCAAAAGAAATGCCTAATCTATCATAAGTTTCCTCATATTTTCTAATGGAAAGAGCACGGAATTTCTGCCAGTATTCCAAAATTTCGTTATCTCCCCTCTCCATTCGCTTGAATAACTCTCGAGCCTGAGAATCCAGGGAAGGGTCTTTTTCAACAGCCCGGTTTACTCTTACATAGAGTTTGTACAGATATTTGAGGGGGTCATCTTTTAATTCTTCCTTATCTCCCCATTTCTGAAAAGCCAGGACAAGCAATCCAAATTGTTTACCCCAATCACCCAGGTAATTGATAGAAACTACCCTATAACCGAGAGCCTGATAGACATTCTTGAGACAGTTACCGATTATGGTTGAGCGCAGGTGTCCTACATGGAAAGGCTTGGCTATGTTAGGGGAAGAGTAGTCAATAACTACTGTTTGATTGTTTCCGGCGTTGGTCTCGCCAAACTTCTCTTTTCTTTGATATATTTCAGAAAGGATTTCTTTGGCCAGAATTGTCTTATCAACTCTAAAATTTACATAGGGACCTATGTTTTCCACCGAGGAGATACCTTCAATTTTTCCAAGCTCTCTTGCAATGGTCATGGCTATTTCAGAGGGTGACTGATGACGGATTTTGCTTAGCTGAAAACAAGGGAAAGCAAAATCACCTAGGTTGGATTCGGCAGGTATCTCCAACATTCTCTCTATACTCTCTTCAGGGAGATTTACCACCTTTGTCAGCTCTAATATTATCCTTTTCTTGAATTCTATCATCGCAATTCCAATACTTTTAAATTAATTCCAAAAACAGTTTTATTTTGTTCTCTATTTTTTCCATTTCCTCCAATGGCAAATTACCTATTTTCGAAATGAGACGTCCTTTAGAAATTGTTCTAATTTGATCCGCCATTGCTTTACTTTCTTTGTCCTGAAATGATATTCTTGCTTCAGAGGGATATATTCTTGAGATTTTTGAAGAAAGCGGAATTACCACCACTCTGTTCAGGTATGGATTTGCTTTATCAGTACTTACCACAACAGCGGGTCTTTTTTTCTTTATTTCTCCACCAATGGAAGGATCAAAGCTTACCCAAAATACATCTCCTCTTTTTATCTTCATTGCAGCTCTTCAGTAATTTCTACTTCACTCCACTCCAGGGCCTCTTCTTCTCTAACTCGATCTTTCCCCATCATTTTAAACCCTTTTTCTATCGGGTCCTCCAATTTAAATCTTTTGATTCTTTCTTTCACAGACTCTTCTACAAATTTGCTCATTTTTCTTTTAGGAATTAGGAAATGCAATTTTCTATATATTGTTTCGTCAATGGAAAGAGTAATCTTTCTTTGCATAATTTTTCTCCTTTTTATACTTTTACATATAAGTATATTTCATACATACTATATGTCAAATTAACAAAACTCCTGAAATCTGAAATCTATAAGGTTGACTTTAATTTAATTTTTGCTATAATAATGACTGAACAGTCAGACAATTTATGGTGAGTGGTTCATTGTTGAGTCAATCAATGAAGGTTAAGGAAATGAACAAAAGAAAGATGGGGCAAAGAGATCATCTGACCCAGGTTTTGCAGGCAGCAGAGAAGCTTTTTGCCAAAAGAGGGTTTTATCCTACCACTATAGACGATATTGCTAAAGAGGCAAGATTAGCCAAGGGGACAATTTATCTTTATTTTGACAGCAAAGAAGACCTTTTCTTTTCTGCCATAGAAAGAAAATTGGATGTCCTTTTGAGTAAAATTGAAAAGGCAGTGGAAGAGCCAGGTTTGGCCTGGCAAAGGATTAATGCGACCATCGGTATTCATTTGAAATTCATGGAGGAGAATAAGGACTTCTTTAAAATCATGCAAAGTTTTTCTGAACAGTTGAGGGAAAAGCTAGAAAAAGAACTAAAAGGAAGAGTAGTGGAGAAACAGTCACGCTATATAAAAATTCTCACCCGCTTAATTCAGAGAGCAATTAATGAGGGAGAAGTTAAGCCTTTAGACGCAAGAAAACTGGCGGTAATTCTTATGGGGATTGTCCATAGTCTTACTGTCTATTGGGTTTCCCAGAGAGAGAGAGGCTCCTTGTTCCAGGATGCTTCTTTAATCCGGGAGGTATTCTCGCACGGTGTAGAAAGGTAGGGATTTTGATTTGACTAATTCAACTATTTCATTAGAATAAATCGGCCCGTAAAGGAGGAGGAAGATGGTTGAGCAGCTAGGATTGGGATTAAAGAAAAAGATTTTAGAGCATCAGATTTATCGTTATCTTAGCCGGCTAGCCCTTACTCGAAATGAGGATGATTTC
>SDBT01013877.1_pt1 | contig 12884 bp, 17 predicted proteins | sample 2277101 | NCBI WGS metagenome assembly SDBT01 (sample SAMN10404973, study PRJNA504765) | marine sediment metagenome | isolation source: marine sediment core GS10_PC15, 103 cmbsf | place: Arctic Ocean: Southern Knipovich Ridge | collected 2010 | reverse complement strand
TCTCACCTTGCGACCCGTTGCTGTTGCTCCAACTTGTAATAAATATTGCTGCGTTCCTACTTCATTCTTTGCTATTATTGTCTGGACAGCATCAGTGCTCGTCTTGACCCAGGCCACAAGTGTGAAGTTGTCGGTAAAATCTCCTACTCCTGTGCTAAGGGAAAGGTATTTGCTTATCCCGTCAAATCCACCCGCGCGTCCTAGTTTGCCTGCGGCTATAGTTGTTGCACTATTAACTGCAACACCATGATTACCATTGCCTGAGGAATCAATAACCTCATTTGCCGTACCATTAAATAAAGCTGATTCCATCCGCCAATATCCAATAAGGCCTTCAATAATAGGCCTTTTTAAATGGGCCGATCCATAAGTTACAGAAGCCTTATTATGTGTGGGTCTTAAAAGGGTAGCATTTGACATATTATACCTCTAACTTTCCCTTTATTTCATATAAGAGAGCTGTTTGCTCCTTGCTATCACCCTCAAGAGAATCCAACCTAGTGTGTATTCTGTTCAAACTTGCTACAGTTGCACCTTGACAAGTACTGTGGGTTTGGGCTCCCACATAGCTCTTTGGGAGCCCATCCACAGTTTTTTCCAACCTGTCAATGCGACCTCTAAACCCTAAGAAAGTGATGATAACCCCAAGGAAGCCTCCTCCAGCTCCAGCTCCAATACTTGTAGGGTCGAAGTCCATGTTATCTCCTATGACACACTTGGATGTGTACCAGTAATGAATACGTTGTGAGTACCAGAGGCGTTTTCATCGGTGCTAATGCACTTGGCAAACCTTGCTGTAAACCCTGCTATCCATCTTTTATAGGATGTTATCCCATTATGGGTATCGACTTGATACCACTTTACTCCATCATCCGACAAATAAAAGGTAACAGTTAAAGCTGTAACGGAACCTACAAATACAACTTCCCAACTCCAATTAAGCATGCAATAGCGACAGTCAACTGTTTCACCATCTGTGTTAGTTGTAGCTGCTGCTATTGTTTCCTCTCTTAGTGTTTGTGTAAGACTACCCATTTAAGGCCTCCTTACATTAGTCCAACAGCAATAAAGTTTACAGCTGCTAGAGTAGTTGCAAGATCTGTTCCATTATCAACTTCTCCTGTATCACCACTTGTAACATGGGTATGACTTGAACCTGCACTTGATGTACCAGCTGCCTGGGCTATTGCCATAAAACTAGGAGCAACAACTTCAATGTCAGCGGCATTGATAACTCTACTCGTTGTAGACCCATCAACAAAGGTTAATTGAGCATCAACAGATCCATTATCATCAAATTCAAGCTCAACACCTGTAGCAGCATCAGCAGCATGGGTTACTTTTACAGCATAAGCAAACCCAGGGATACCATCTGCAATTGCTTCAAATGGCATGATGATGTAAGCGTCTGTTTCCGTTGGAGATACAAATTCTAACCCCCAAGGAGAAGCATCTACTACATAAATCTTAACCCCACCTGGTGCATCAGAATCATTCACCCAGAAGCGTGGAGTTGCAGCTCCACAGATACCAGAGGCTCCATCAACAGAGCCAAGGATATCTGTATTACCATTTGTAGTAGAGAAGAGTTGAAGGATGTTTCTACCCCCAGCACCATAGCCTTCTACACCATAAAGGGGAAGAGCAGCTAGGTTACCAGTTGGGTCTGCATTATGAACCAATGCAGGTGTTCCAACTGTTACACCTGAAATATCCCCAGGACCATAATCATCAAATCCTGGCATGGTGTGAGTATGAGCCGCTTCTGCAGTAACTCCCGTTGCACCGACTGAGTAGACTTTAATCTTGTTATTAGTATCATCGTACATGAAATTGTAACCCGCTTCACTCTCACATTGAATAGTAAATAAGCGGGAACTCTTAAAATACTTTGATATATCAGTTGCTAGTTCTCCCCCAGTAGGATAATCAGAATCAAAAGCAATCTTCCCTGCTATGACACCCATGTTTCGGGTCATGCGTTCTGACTTTTGAGAACTTATTGTAATTGTCAAACTCATGTTATTATCTCTCCTTTATGGAGAGGAGGAGAAAGGGTGCCGAACATCGCCGTTTACCCCTTCTCTCCTCATTGTTTATACGTTAAGCTCCTATGCAAAGGTCAATGAGAGAATACTCTGTAGATGCACCTACATGGAGTACCCGACCAATAACATTTGCAATACTCACTGCTTCTGTACTCTGTTCAACTGCACCAGCAACTGGAGTGTTTTGCATAGACGCAACAACATTATCACCAATTACAAGTGTATCGTGCGTTAGTACACAAGCAGGACCCAAAACCTGATTCCAGAAGTAATAAAGAGTTGTAACAACCCTTGGTGCTACACCGGCAACGCTACTGGTTAGAGTTGTCGGAGCGATTATCAGGTTCTTTTGCTTGTTCACAGTGAGAGTATACTCTGACGAGGTTGTTAAGGCAACTCTAATCTCATCATAGAGTGTGAGAGTGAAATCAGTAGCAGATTCTACAGCGGGGTGCTTCCGGACCTTGTACATATGCCCCTCACCAGCAGCATCACTGATGATAAGCCATCCATCTGCGAAGAGGTTTTTTACAGTTGTAGTAGTACCAGGGGTAAGGGTGAGTTCTCTATCCCCTACAGGCCCAGCAGCAGCAACTGCCTCATTGTTAAACTCTGCATCTGGGGCAGGGGTTTGGTTGACCGCTCCTGCTGCAAGATCTGCTCCACCAGCCTGGGCATAGCTAAAGCACCTCCCATCACTTAGCATTCTCACTGTTCCAAGGGGATGCTTTTTAGTTACACTTATTTCAAACAACCCTTGGGCAAAGATTTTTGGGGATTGATCAGTCCAATCACCTTGTCTTAAATTCAGATCTGACATAAGTTAAACCCTCCAATTGAGGAAACTCTTAAGTAGGAATCATCCTTCCAAAAGAGGCTTAAGCAGCATTAGCAGTCAACACACCCTGAACAACGGGCCTCGAACACAACAGGTTACAGGTGCAGAGGATCTGAGCAACCTTGTCGTTTACCTGATCGGGGATTTGCTTCCAGTCAGTCATCTGCATCCAGTAGTCGGTATCAACCCAGAGGTAGAAGTAATTGGTGTTGAGGAAGTAGATATTACCTGCTGGTGCAGACGGAGCCCAGTACAGAGGCCGCCCTTTGAATACAACACCCTCAAAGAAGGGATCACCCTCGTCCTCATTGACAATCCTCTTCTGCTCTTCGACTTCTTCTTCATAGAGCTCATAGGTTGCCTGATCGGTGTAGAAGATGTAATCTCTCTTCTCAGATTTGGCATACTTCGTACAGGTGTTGTAGAAATTCCTCATGTCATTGAGGAGGTGAACACTTGCAACACCACTTGAGGTCTTTTGCTGGTTACGGAACCAGGCATTGGATCCAGTGGCTCTGTTAATATTGTGAACGGTGCCCGTCGTGGGAGTTGCAGAGATGAGGTTTTGAATCCCATTGGGTTCGTCTACTCCTGTTCCATCACCGAAGAAGACCTCTTCAAAGTTCTCGTTTAATGCTCTATGGGCAGCACCGAGTTTGATCTTGACATAGTCGAGGAGTTTTGCCTTCCCACGGTTCTTTTGGTCGTCTACACCAAAGCGTGTAATACCTGTGGCGACATACTTCCAATCCTCATACGCCATTGTTACAAGAGCGTCGTCCTTAATGGGAATGGTACCACCCTTGCCAATCCAACGAGTTGAGGTGTTTGAACCATATTCAAGGGGTAGCTCTATTCGAGTATATCCTGCCTGCTTTTTAATCTTGTTCTTTTTATAGAGCCAGTCTATAAAAGGGGTTTTCAAGAAAGACTGAAGCTCAGCAGATGGTACTCTCTTCATCCATGTTGCGGTGAAGATGTTATCTACTGTATGACTCCAGCTTTGGCTAGCGTCTGGCATGATGCTGGCCTCCTATTATTGAGGACCCATGACTTCGTTCCATGCAGCGTCTGCTGCTTCACTGAGATCTTTGGGGCCTTCTAGTTTAACCGCTCCAGGAGCAGTTCCTTCCTTCTCGCCTATTGGGACCACAAGGGGTGAGGTCGGGGTGTTTATAGGTGTTGCGTTCGCTTTGGGTGGTGTTGCAGAAGCAGGTGTTGTAGGAGGTGTTTTCCCCCTAATAATATCATAAGCCTGCTCCATAGAAAGATGGGGGTTTGCCATACCTAAGCGGGCAACATCTTGCCTTGCATTCATAAAAGCATCCCCATAAGTGTCCTTAAGTTCATTAAACTCAACCTTCGCCGTAAGACGGGCAACTTGAGTGGTAAGAGGATCGACATACGCTGTCTTAACCTCATCAAAGACGTTTTGGACTATGTCCTTCATTGAAGCGGTTTCATAGTCTATAGGCCCTGCTTTATCAAGAGTTGAAGGGGGGGTTGGTTCCTCTTCTTGAAATAACTTTTCTAATTCCTCCGCTGATAAAGTACCCTTTGAACCCTCAAGATCCGTTACCCTTTTGGAAATGTCTCCAATACCTATCATTACATCTTTGAGCGTAGGCTCAGGAGCAGGTTCTGGTACAACTGGCGGTGTTGGGTCTGGTGTGTTATTTTGGTCTGATTTGATTGGTTCGTCAGCCATGTTACGCTACCTCGTCTTCTTTAGTTTGGGTTTTAGCTTCTTCTAACTCTTCCCTATGTTGGGCACTTTTAAACCTTCTGTATTCTCTGAACAAGTGCCGAATAATAGCTTTGATCTCTCTAGCTGCTATTGGCCTTGTGTATTCAAAGAAGGTTATTTTAGGCTTTGAACCCAATATTGGGAAGTCTATAATGACGCTCACTCCAGTGGATTCCTGCTCGCTTTTAGGGGTTAAAGGAAGGATGAGGTCTTTTACTTGCATCTCAAGGAGTGTAGGGCTTTCAATCTCTTTTGTCTCCTCAACAGTCTCGCTGTCGGGATTCGGAAGATCTTGCCCCTTTTCATCCTTTTCATCCTTTTCATCACTTCCCATTTGCTTCTCCATCAACCGCTCGATTTCTTTCTTATCCATACGTCCTCCTTTTCCTTTTACATATATCCTACAGAAGCAACATTTCGCTTTTTACACTCTTTTTTTAACTGTTCCTTTGTTTCTATAAAGATAGGCTCTACATCTATATGCTCAAACCATCTGGGTTTCCAAGTATGGGCAGCACCTCCGTTTATCAACCTTTTAGTTTCATTGTCACAAGTTGAAATCTTACAACGAGGATTATCCTTATACCTTGAAAGGGGCCTGAAGTCGTCAAAGATCTCGCCACACTTTAAGCATTGTTGTGTGTACATTGGCATCTTATAACCCTCCCATGGGTTTTGGGTTTTCAGGACTACCACCCTGTTTCATAACAGTTGGTTTTGGCATTCCCCCACCCATCATTGCCATTTGCATTTCAGGAGTTGGGGGATTTGGATTTGCTTGAGGAGTTTGTAGCATCTCATAATTTGGATCTATATGAGAAGCATTCTTTAAAACCATCTCTCTAAGTTTCATCTGATCGGTAAATTGATCCCCGTTGAACATTTGGAACATTTGTATACTCTGCTGCATCTTGAGTTGCTTTGTCATTGGGAGGGTGGAGTCAGGATCGAGGATTAGATCATACTCTCCCACAAGATCTGATCCTTTGTAGGAAACCCAAACAGGAATTCCATCTGGACCCACAATTTGCTGGACCTGTTCATTCTCCCAAAACTTTCCAATATATTGATTCCACTTTCTGAGGATATTAACCATAACATCTGCGACTATATCCCGTCTTTCATCGACTCTAATTCCAGAGCCTTCCCTTACACTCTGAACCTCAGTCGCTGTTGGAGGTGTCATCCTTCCAGAGAATTCACCACTCTGGTTTGAGGAATATCCCATTGTCTCCCGGATGTCCTGTTCAATCTGTGCTGCATCTCTGAAGAGATCAGGGGGGATATGGGGTTGAAGTTCCATGATTACATTAGCTAAAGATTCCCCTGTTATTCCTATAGCTGGGAGGAATTCCTGAGAGGTCAGTTTTTCAATGTCAGCAGGGCTTAAAGCACCCTTTAGATATAAAAACTTTAAACCTGCTATTCTTCTATGCCTTGAGGCAGATGTCCTTATATCATTGAGTTCTTCCTGTTGAGGCATGAGCATACCGACATCTGAAATCCCCCAAAAGAATTCTGGGTCTTCATTAAAGATTATAAACTCCCAAGGTATGCCTTCTATTTGAAGAGCGTCTTCGACTTCGAGAAGGGTTATACCTTCACTGATTGTGATTATTTTTTTCCGCTTGAGATCTCGAATTTCATATAATTCACAATAATCTTCATCCTGTCTCATAAGGGGATCTTCTCTAGTTGCATCTTGGTCTCTTTTAAATCCCCCTTCAAGTTGTAATCTATTCTCATTATACTTCTGGTCAGCCTTTACATCTTCAAGAGGACGGATGACTCTATGAGCAACCCAAGGCATAGCTTGTCCTATTTTGTACCCCCAGGGGACAGTGACAGATTCAGCAGTTGTAGGAAGGGCCCATGGAAGGCCTGGCTTTACGCTTTGATTGTATTCAATTAGAGTACCATCTTTTGTAGAATGTTGGGTGACTGTTTCCCCATCACTTGTTACAGCTTGATCAGGAATGAAGCCAAACTCAGAATCAAACCCAAGTTTTATAGGTCCTGTACCTGTAAGAGCAGCTTGGAGGATTGCAGTCTTAAGGGTTCGTTTGAGATCCGTTTCACGGATGAGGTAATTGTCAATACTTTCAATAAGACGGGCTCGCCATGTAAACTCAGGCCGGCGAGGAGTTATAGTTAAAGAGGGATTACGAAAATATGTTCTAGGGATAGAGGCTCTTATATAAGAGAAGGTTCGATTTACAGGAACGATATTAGGTGCCCATTTTCCTCTATAGGCATCCCTCCAATCATCCCACTTTTTAGACATACCATACTTCTCACGGTATTCCTTACCCCGCTTTAACTTTCCTTCCCATTTTGTTGCTAGTTTATCTTCTAGCCCGTCTTTAGCCATTTTAGTCCTTTATCCTCTTTGGTTTAGGTTGCTTTTTAAGAATCTTAAATGACTGATCCTTTGCTGCTTTTTCCCCAGGCTTTGCATAGTAATCAGGTGCTTGATAAAAGCGGGTTGACCTTCCTGGGACTTTATGTCTTACAAGGAGGCTTTCAGTCTTTTGGTCATCGAGCATTTGACTCTTTGTCTTGTAGGATCTAAGCCTTGATTCAGCCAAGGGTTTCTTTTGAAGAGTAGAAGCTTCATACCTTCTTCCGATGCTTTTAAAGAACATTTCTCTCTTCTTTTGAGGTGTTGCTGCTTTAAAGATTTCACCATATTGCTCTCGTCCTGCAGCACTTGATAAAGAGTGAAGGATATCCTTGTCTATGATCTCTTGAAATCCATCCTCAAAGACAATCATTCTGATATCCCCTTCACCCTTGTAGACATTTTTTATAATTCGTCCTTGGAGTTTTTGGCCAATGAGGATTTTCTCGCTTGAGGAGGGGATTCTTTTGGCAAAGGCCTTAAGGAGTTTGCGTTTTGCTCCCAAGAGCGGCACCTCCTGTTGTAATTGCTAGTTGGGGGAGATATTTCTTTGTAAACTCTTTTATTTCTTTAGCTAAAGCAGGCCCAAAAAGCTGAACCTTCCAGCGTTCATTTTGAGAATCGAACCATTTAAAGATGGCTGCCATTTCTTCTTTCTTAGCAGGAAGAGCATCTCCCGGGAATTCTAATTCTAAGGTACCAAGAACATTTTTAAGAGTTACATTTTTTCCACCTTTTTCATTTACTAATTTTGAGAGGTTATTTATTATTCCCCCATCAGTAATATTTAAGTCCCTTTCATCCGTAAAAGTATTCCTTTTTAGGTATCCAAGAATATCCTGCATACTCTCACTTGAAGGCCTTCCCTTTGGGGTTGGTAAACCTAATTTCTCAAACTTCGACAAAGGTTTACCCCACTTTTCTACCCCTTTCATAATCTCCTGAGTTTCAAATCCCCTCTTACCAATCAGCCCAGGTTTAACTTCCCCTGCTTCCAAGAGGCCTTTGTAATACTTTGCCTCTTCCCCAAACTCTTTCGGGTCTATCTTTTTAAGGATTATATAAGCCTGCTTCTGTGTAAGCCTTGGCGTCCTTCCCAAATCTTCGACAGTCCATATTAAATTAGTCGCCACATCATCTAAAGTCATCCCCTCAAGCCCGCCCATTTTCTTTATAGCAATCTTAAAAGCCTTAAAAATAGGCCCGGCAGATGCTGTCTTTGGTGCTGGAAGAATAGCAGCAGTGAGCTGTTGAAACTCAGATGATTGCTTATCTAGATCTCGCTGTGGCATAGCTTGTAAAGCTGTGAAGAATCCTGTTAAAGATAAAATTCTATAGTATTTCTTTTTATTAATTGTCCCAGTTTTCATCTTTCGGTGAGCGTCCATGAGGATGTCTTTTGCTGTATGGCCTAAACCTTTAAGGGATTTAATATCCCCCTCATTCATTGCTACGCTTATATTAATCCTATCCCCAGGTGGGAAGAGGTTTGAGGTCTTTTGGACAAAGTCATCATAATCCTTAACAGATGTCCCCCGTGCCATTTTTCCAATTATGGAGATCTCAGCACCAGCAGGTTTTGGTCGAACAGGAATACCAAGATGGGCCTTTCCAAGATAAGGTCTGCCTTTAGGGTTTTTTAATTCTGTAGCCTTAAGAATTTTTGAACCCTCTTCTTTTATAAGTCTTCTCGCTGCTGGATCCGGGAGTGTCTTTGTCATCCCCTTGAGCATTTTCCTACGATTCTCAGGACTGACAAAGAATTCCTTAGCGGTTTGCTTTATCCCCCTTAAAAAAACCCTAGGCATCTACATACCCCCAGTTTGTCAAGGTCTCCCGGGTTTTATCATAGGCAGAGCCTATGTCGGAACGATACATTATTTCAGGGGTAAGGTTAAGGTTTGAGATTGTTCTGTAGGCCCTTTTCTTTGCTTCGTAAATATCCTCACCCCAACTTGTAACATAATACCCGTATGGGGTTTGGTATATATGTTTTCCTGCTCCCCCACTAAATTCTAAATCAAAGGTTTTTGGGATTTCATAAGGAAATGGAGGGGATGTTAAGAGGAGAGAAATAGCGGGCGCATTTTCCCTATAATTCTTAACACCCCCGTTTACCAAAGAGGGGAGGAGTGTTCCCCAAGATTGGGTTACGAGTTCTTTTAAAGAGTAAAGTGCTGCTGTTGGAATTTTAGTAATTGTCCCTAAAGGAATTAATTCATCCTGGGTTATTAAAAGATCAATCCCAAAGAAGGAGGTGTAATCTTTTGAGAGGAAGCCTTGAAGGGTATCGAATAGGGAGGAGAAGGCTTCTGAAGAACCAAACCATGAGACCTCACCCATAGCAGCAATAGGACCTTTATTCCTCTCCATAAGACGGTCTAAAGGCATCATTATAAGGAAGGGGCTTGTGGGTTTTCCTTTGGTATAAAACCTCCCAACTTTAATATGATAAAACTCCTTGTTGAAGGTCTCGCTGTCAACTTCTGGTTTAAGGAGGTCATTTACAGAATCCATGACCGTTCCTCTGCCCAGTATATTTTTTCCATTTTGAATAAGCTTATCTGCCACTCCTTCATATCCGTTTGTTGAGATGACATAAAGGGCTCCAGAGTTTCCGAATGTTCTCCAGTTATACGAGAACTTGTTCTCTTCATTGGAAAACGTGGAACTGTAATCACCCTGCCTTTTAAGGACGAAAGCACATTCTTTCTTGGCATTATTAAGGTGTCTGTTAAGTCCATATGTTTCTCCCATCTCTGTTAGGAAAATGAACCTGTCCATGGTCTCTCCGTTCGTGCTATTTGGTTTTCAAAGAAACTCTCTCCATGCCTTGAGGTTTTAATCCTACTCATAATATCCTTAAGGTCTATAGGAGCCATTCCTTTGTAGTTAATTTCCCTCTCCTGTATTTCTTCAACTTCTGAAGTCTTAAGATATATAAGACGTTTTCTAGCACCCTCACAAGCAAGGCCTAAAGCTATAACATCATCGTCATTTTGACCTGCTGCAATATTACCAAGGGTACCCATGTCTGTTTCACCAAAACCCCTTAGTTGATCTGCTGTAATCTCATCAAAGATTTTAATATCCTTCAACATTGATTGGAGGGTTCCAATTAATTTGTATTTTGTAACCTGTGAAGTTTTAAACCCATAGCAAGTTTCAAAGGGAAGGGAATTCATAGCCCTTTTTGGAGCGACCTTTGTTTGGTAGATTTTTCCCAATCTTTCACTATAAGGCCCCTCACGGCGGAGCATACCTATTACAGAAAGACCATGTTGGTTTTGCTCAGGGACTAAATATGCCATGTTAAAATCTTTCCCAAAACTCATAAGGGTTACAGAAAAGTCAGGAGGTGAAGCTACATTAGTTCTATAGGTTAAAACCTGTTCCATTGTTTCAAGGCATAAACCCTGTATAGAAGAATAGTCATTTCCTGTACCCCCAGCAGAATCAATCCCAAAGACATAATGATAGTCTTTTATAGGATGGGGATTTAAAATATGAGCCTTCCCCTCTCCATAGGGGTTTGGAATCTTTTGGAAATCTGGATTATCATAAGAGATTACATTTGGGAATAAAGACCCACCTGTAACACGAAAGGCTTCTTCAATAGTTAAAGGGTATTCCTGTCTGAAGATCATAACATCCCCTTCAAACTCTTCAAGTTTTTCCCTTCTCCATTGTAGCTGGGGTTCTGATAATTTAAACTCTCTTTGCAACTCTATCTCCTCATCATTTAAAGGAGAGGAGAGAGGGGTCCGGCTTTGATACTCCTCGAATACATGCCATGGGTAGAAGTAGTCCTTGAAACGACCTTCCCCCTTATGGGCTCTCATGTATTCTTTATGATGATAAGTACCGTAACCGTTTGCCGTAGACTCTTTAATAATCACCCCTGACTCATGCGGCACTGCTTGAAAAAGCCCGGTTATAATTGTTTTCGGATCCCGCCAGAAAGCAGTCTCCGAACAGTGCAGATGGGTGATCGTGTCGCTACGGCCAAAAGTTTTCGACCCCGCAGTTCCTATTGTGAATGTAGCATTTGTCTTTGGGAATGAAACCTCTTGATCGTTTACTCGGCCTATTCTAGGTTTTGGGCCTTTAAGGGTTTTTATGAAAAAGTGAACCCTTTGGAGGAGTTTTTCTGTATGCTCTTTATCATGGGCTATCATTACAGCTCTTGTATATTTGTAGAGGCATTCCACAAGAAACCAAGCCATAACAAAGGATGTAATACCACCCTGCCGGAATTTTAAAACATCCCCCCTGTTTGCTCTATTATCATGAAGGTGCTTTTGGATATTGTTCAAGCGAAAGGGTACTATATCCCCCCCTTTATCTGGGATGGATATAAGGTTTCCTATGATATGATCTATGGGTTTAAACTGGTTTTCCATCTGTTTCAGTCCTCTTTGAAGGATCGAAGTGTAAGAGTTTAGTACCCTTATTCTCTATTGCCTCTTGTGGAGCATCCATCATTTGTTTTACAATATCCTCTGCACTATGTTGTGTGTTTCCAGCATCTTCTAAATTAGCAAACATAGGAGACCTTTGATATAAGGCTGCTGTTGCCAGACGTTCTTTAGAATCTGTTGAGGACATTCCATCTCTGAGGGTTTTTACATATTGCCCCTGCAAAGCCTTGAGGTCATGTTCCAGTTCTGCCTCTAATTTCAAGCAGAACTTTTTCCCCTCTTCACTCTTTAAAATTTGGGCAAATTTCCACTTTGAGAGCTTACACTCTAAACAAGCCTCTTCCCTTGAATGTCCACCATAGTACATTCTCAGAGCATATTTCTCTCGTGGCTTCACCTCTTTCCTAAAACTCCCTTTTAAACAATGGTTAAAGCTGCCTTAATTATATTATAACATTTCTTGACCCCTAATGCAACCGTTATTTTTTAAGCTTTAATCGAATCTTAAAAACCCCAAATCTTTACTCTCGGACTAATACAGGGTTCCCATATACATTTAAGTTGCGTTTTAGGGGCCCATGTTGTATAATATATGTATGATCTAAATATGATATACGAGGTGAATGATATGAAAGCATCAATATTCAATGAATATGACAACACAATATATTCATGTAGTGCCTCAACACAATGTGTTAAAAGCAATGTGTGGTCTCCATTTGCAAATGTTCGCAATTGTGACGTATGTGCTGATTCACGTAAAGCACGTCCTTGCTCATGTATTGACGCTGACTGTATCACGTTACATAAAAATGGTGATTGTGTGCATTTAAAAGTTGACAAGCAATAATTAATGTTGTATAATATATGTATGATGCATGTATAAACATCCACACAACCTAGGAGGATTTTTTTATGAAAGAAGACAAAAATGCACACACAATCTCACAGGCTGACTTCGACTATTTACAAAGTCGCAAGGCAAGCGATGCCAAAATGGCAAACGCTGACCGTATCAAGCGTGCCGAGGACAAGTTGGTAATCCTCAACGCCAAGGCACATCCTGACTACGATAAAAGCATCAAACCCAGCGAAGAGGCAGTCAAAGCCGAATACGACGTTATGACAAAGACTGCTGAGCAACGTGCTGCCAGGAGACGTGCCGTCTAACAAATCACAACAGTCCTAAGGATGACTATAAACTCCTCACCTTATTATTGTCCTCAATCTCAAGAGTATTTTTTTATTCATCTAAAGAGACAGAGAGGTTTTTTACTTGATTAAATACAAGGAAAAGGAAGGAAAAGGAAGGAAAAGGAAGGAAAAGGAAGGAAATAAGGATTATTAACAACAGCCGAATATTATTTTTGTTTTTATTGATGCATGTGTTGACAAGGCTTTCACATATATGATATAATAACATATATGT
>SDBT01013876.1_pt1 | contig 12885 bp, 14 predicted proteins | sample 2277101 | NCBI WGS metagenome assembly SDBT01 (sample SAMN10404973, study PRJNA504765) | marine sediment metagenome | isolation source: marine sediment core GS10_PC15, 103 cmbsf | place: Arctic Ocean: Southern Knipovich Ridge | collected 2010 | reverse complement strand
CCTTTAGTAACCACTCTTGGCACTGGTTGCCTGAAGCGGACGAATTTACTCCGCATACATCAACAATCCTAAAGAGGTAGAGGCTCAAGTCAAACAGGGATAGAGGTTAGCTAGGATGCCAGAGATTCAAGAAAGACACGAGATAGAGGTTGATGAGATAAAGATAATTATTGACGAATGCAGGCAGAGAATCAGCGAAGCTATTCAAAAGGAAAGAAACAAACTGAGAGAAATTGCCGAGCAAGAATCGTCTCATATTGTCGATAGCGCCTGGCGTAAGGCAGAAAGTATTATTGCTAAAGCAGCGGAGGAAGCTGAACAAACTGTTAGGGGAACAAAAGAGAGAGCCAACGAAGAAGCAGCCAGAATTATCGACGAAGCCAAGCAAAAAGCAGACTGGACTATTAAAGAGGCTGATTCTAGAGCGAGAGCGGAAGCTAAAGAAAAGGTAAAACGGGAAGTGGGGCGGATTATTAGGAAAGCTAAGGAGCAATCCGAAAATATTATTGCCAGTACGAGACAGGTAGTAGAGAAGGAATCTGAGAAGATTATAGCTGCATCCAAAAAAGAGGCAGCGCAACTGGTCAAGGATGCTAAAGAAAATGCTGGGGCAGAGGCCACCGAAAATCGGCTTTTTGAAGGGATGGTTGAACTGCAACTTGTCCCTACTCCTAGTGACTCAAAACAGATAACAAGCCTAAAAAAATGCTTGGCTGAAGTTGCCAGTGTAAGATCTATCGGGGAATCCCACTCTTCCGATGGTGAAAGCGCCCTTTACATTGACATAAGCGAGCCAATTCCTCTGCTCCATATTCTAATGAGAATGCCGCAAATAGAGAACGCTATTGCCAAAGGTGGAAACATTAGTTTATCACTAAAGAAAGAACTGAGTATAACCACAGTATAAATTTGGCACGACTAAGCAGTTAGTAATTGAACAGAATTAAACACTAAGCCAATTTATAAGATCCAAGGCTGGCTACCAGTCAAATCTTTTTAATATCAAAAGTTATTCATTCACAGTGAAAAATGGAGAATAAAGAACAATTATCCCCAGAAGTGCTCTACGAAATGGTCTACCTATTTGTGATTTCCTTGTGAGGATTTGCAGCGTCCTTTTAGGGTGAGAGTGAGAAGATTTCTCTAAACTGAAGGTACAAAACGAATTACCTATGACTAAAGAGCTATTGTCAATCGAGGAGAGGCTATATAAGATAGTCTTGCAAAGAAGGTTCATATTACTAGAAAGGGAGGAGAGCTAGCGATGCCAAATCCCCCTTTAAAAGAACCTCGGACTAGGTTGCGAAAACATTTACTCCAGCCTGAGGCGTTACGATTGATTCCGGAGGCAATGGCTAGGCAATACGTCGCTATTCCCCTGGAGGTAAATGATAGTGTTCTGCGGGTAGCTATGGCAAATCCAGCAGATATCCTTGCCTTGGAGGCTTTGGCAACGCAGAGCCAGAAGCGCGTAGAACCAGAAGAAGCTAGTGCCGAGGAAATTCAAGAGGCTATTGATTTCAATTATCAGTCCTACGATGAAATAGAGAGGCAGATTTCTAGTATCTCGTTGCCCAGCGAGACAGCTGAGGAAAGAATTAGCCTGAATACTGTTACTGATGCCCCGGTAGTCCGGGCGCTCACGCTTATTATAGATGAAGCAGTAAAAGCCCGGGCTTCTGACATCCATCTTCAGCCACAGGAAGATAAATTGCGAGTACGATATCGCATTGATGGTACTCTTCACGATATGCTTTCTCTGCCTTTGGCGACGGCTACCCCGCTTATTTCTCGAATTAAAATCCTGGCTAATATGAATATCGCTGACCACCATCGTCCTCAGGATGGTCAGTTTTCCGTTAAAACGAAAGGTCGTCGGTCAATAGATATCCGGGTTGGAATTATAGCCACTGTCTATGGTGAGATGGCGACGTTACGGCTTCTCGATAAATCCAAGGCTATTATGAGCCTATCAGAGTTAGGTTTTCTTCCCGGAAGTCTGTCAAAGTATGAAGAGATACTTAAAGTTCCCTACGGCATGATTTTAGTCAGTGGCCCTACCGGTGCCGGTAAAACTACTACTCTTTATGCTTCAGTCAATTGTCTTGACCACACCGGACAGAACATCATTACTATTGAAGACCCGGTAGAGTATCGGTTTCAGAGTATTAATCAGATTCAGGTTAACCCTCGAGCCGGTCTTATTTTTGCCAGCGGACTTAGATCTATACTGCGTCTTGACCCTGATGTGATATTAGTTGGCGAGATACGTGATGCCGAGACAGCTAAAATTGCTATCCAGTCGGCTCTCACTGGGCACCTGGTGCTATCTTCAGTCCATGCCAATGATGCCGTAGGCGTAGTTCTTCGCCTCCTTGATTTAGGTATTGAGCCGTTTCTAGTGTCATCAGCGCTTATTGGCGTGGTTGCGCAACGAATGGTGCGAAGGATTTGCCCCGATTGCGCTCGCCCAGTTGTTGCCCCTTTGATAGAGAAGATGACCTATAGTAGAGAAATCGGTGAGGAACGAAGTAAATTCCTTTATGGTAGCGGTTGCAAATCATGTGCCCGTACTGGCTACCAGGGACGAACCGGAATTTTTGAAATACTGCATATGAGCGATGAGATAAGAACGATGTTACTCAATGGCACTACTGCTACTCAGCTACGAACTCAGGCAATTAAAGAGGGGATGATACCTTTGATTAGAGACGGGATGTTAAAAGTAAAAGCAGATGTTACTACCCCTTCCGAAGTCCTGCGTAATGCCTACTCTGTAGACTAGTGAGAGGCGCCATCTAAAGTCACCAAGGAAAAGTTCAAGATTAAATGCGTTGGGGGGAGGTGAGGTTTTAATAGTTTATCAATATATAGCCTATAATGAGAACAGAGAGATAGTAAAAGGCAAGTTATCAGCGGCAAGCGAAGAGGCAGCAAGTGAACTGTTGAGCTATGCTGGTTACCAGGCAATTAACCTAAAACGGTTTGTCCCCTTTTTTAGCCCAGATAGGCTATTAGAAAGCTTATTCCGAGTAAAGCCAGCCGAGATAATACTCTTCTACCGCAATCTAGCCTTGCTTCTTGAATCTGGTGTAGACATCGTTACCTCTCTGGGGTTGTTGCAAGGTCAGGCATCCAACCGTTCTCTAAAGAGGGTCTTGGGTGAAGTGATCTCTGACCTTCGCGGCGGTAATCAGCTCTCGTCAGCTCTAGGCAAGCATCCTGATGTCTTTTCTCCGATTTATTGCCAGTTACTGGGCGTAGGTGAACAGAGCGGAGGTCTTGAGACAATGCTAAGGCAAATAGCTGATTATATGGAGAGGGAAGTCGCTACCACCAAGGGTATTAAGAATGCCCTTAGGTATCCAATCATTACTTCTATTGTAGCTATTGTGGTGATAGGGATACTGGTCACCTTTGTTTTACCAGGTTTTGGTAGTTTGTATAGCTCACTTGGGGTTGATTTACCACTTCCAGTCAAGATACTCATCACTATTGCTGGTAAAATTCAGAGTCACGGGATTTATCTTCTGTTGGCAGTATTTATTACCGCTGGCTTGGCTCTTATCTATATCAAGACTCCGAGTGGCAGATACAAGTTGGATAAACTGCTCTTTCGTCTGCCAGTAGTGGGGCGAGTGAATCACCTTAGTGAACTTGGCCGCTGCTGCCGAAGCATGTCCCTATTGTTCCGCGCCGGTCTGCCCTTAACCGAAGTTATGTCCATGGTTACTCAGAGCAGTGGTAATAGAGCGATGGCTAAGGCGCTTATTGATGTCCGGCAAGATATGGTTAAAGGCGAAGGCTTATCTCGGCCAATGGCAAAGAACAGCCTTTTTTTGCCGATGATGGTGCAGATGGTTAGGGTTGGTGAGGAAACCGGCAACCTTGATACTACTTTATTGGCTGTAGCCCGAAGCTACGAGGCCGAAGCCGAAGATAAGACCCATTCCCTCATCACGCTTATTCAACCAACTATGACACTAATTATAGGTCTGATAATTGGTCTTATTGCCTTATCATTGACTTCAGCTATGTATTCTCTCTATGGAGAGGGGTTCTAGTTCAGGATAAAGGACTTAATCGGGAGAAGACGATGCGACTGTTTCGGGTTGGCAGAATGTTAAGCATATTTGCTTGCCGTGAGCAAGGAGTAACCCTCATTGAAACGGTAGTGGCTCTGGCTATTCTCGGCACAATTGCTGTTACCTTTCTCAGTGGTCTGGCTACTACCTCCAAAGCTGTCGGTCTCGCCGATGAGCAAACTACCGCGGAAAGTCTGGCTCAAAGTCAAATGGAGTGGGTTAAAAATGCCAGCTACTCATATAATGCCACCGGATATTCCCCAGCACCAATTCCCAGTGGCAAGGATTATATTAACTATTCAGCTATAATTGTCGCCGAGCCGTTACATGACCCCGATGACGGCATTCAGAGGATAACAGTTACCGTTAAACATTCTGATAAAGGGATAATTAAACTAGAGGGTTACAAGGTGGATAGATGAAGCAAGGTGAAAAGGGTTTTACCATCATTGAGTTGGTAGTGGCTTTTACTATTATGGCTCTTGTCGGTAGTGCGGCGGCGGCAACTACCTTTCAGGTTTTCCGGGGTACTGGGCGCAATAATGACCATATGACTGCGGTACGCCAAGTACATAACGCTGGCTACTGGATTAGCCGTGATGCGCAGATGGCACAGAGCGTGACCGCTGATAATCTGACACTGCCGGATTTTTTAGTCCTAGGCTGGACTGAGTGGGATGAGGCTGGTGATCCCATCTATCATTCGGTAACTTACTTTTTTGAAGACCTAATTGATGGAATTGGCAAGCTTAAGCGGAGCCACTGGAGCAGCGCTGGGGCAAACGAGCAGACTCTGCTAGCTAAATATATCTATTATGACTCTGACGACCCCGATAATACCAGTAAAGCTAGTTATCAGAGTCCGGTACTAACCGTACAACTAACTTCTCTCTTTGAGGAGGCTAGAGAGACCAGAGAATACAGGATTAAGCACCGTCCCAACCTTTAACTAGGGGAGAGCAATGGTAAGGTTTTTGAAGCAAATGATAAGCGGCGAAAATGGGCAAGCCCTACTGGCTGTTTTAGCCCTGTTGGTTCTGGGCGGGCTGGCAATTGTTCCGAGTCTTAATTATGCCACCACCAGTCTTAATGCCGGGCGAATTATTGGTGAAGGCGTGAAAGGGGGTTATGCGGCTGATGCTGGTGTGGAAGATGCTTTATGGTCGCTGGGAAACGGTACCTCGCCGTCCCAGCAACTGTCGGAAAAGGTTAATAAAATGGAAGTAACCATCCAGACCGAGGAAAAGGGAATTTATACCCTATATCTTGGTGAACTGATACAGCCTGGTGGGCACAGTGATTATCTTGATATAGATGGAGAGATGATTTGGGATGGGGGGGCTGAGGCTTATAAATACACCATTACTATTACCTGGCAGGCTGAGCCGGGAACACCGCCTATACACTTGGAGGAGGTTGGAGCAAGGCTTCCCATCGGCTATAACTATCAATCAGGGTCAGCTGCCGACTTTGTCGGTAATCTATCCATCAATGAACCAGACGAGATTCTAGATGCACTTGGGGCTTACCTGCTTAATTGGGAACTTGAATCACCGTATCCCAGTGTTTCCGAAGATAACCCGGTGCAAACCCAAATCTTCTACATCACCGGAGAGGGGGACCAGGAGGGTGATTATGCATGGATAGTAGCCAGTAGGGAAGATATAGGAGCAGTAGGTGAAATTACCGGCACCTCGTATAAAATTACGGCTGCAGCGACACGCCCTGAAGATGGCAAAACCACAGCTAAAATAGTAACTGATGTAATAGTAGCAGACGGAACGACATATATCGTCTCGTGGAAAATATCAATGTAGTTAGGTATATAGGAGCAGACATTGAAGTTAAGTAAAACAAGCTGGGTACTTATAACTATCGGTGTTTTTATTATTGCATTGGCTAGCCTGAGTGTAATTCGTTCTCAGCAGGTCTACCAGCAAAATCGGTTGAACGAGGAGCTTACTCTAACTCAGCCAAAGCTAAAGGAGTTTCAACTTGCACAGCTCTCTTACCAACAGGGGGAACTGGAGAAGCAGCTGAGTCAAACCATATCACAGCTTGAGGCTGCCAAGGCTATACTTTCTCAGCCAAACGGGAGCATTGTTACCAGTGGTATCTTATTTGATATTGCCGAAACTTACGGTGCGGAAGTAACTGAGATTAGCTCACCCGGCTTCACCAGCGATGAGTTGGAAGGGGTTGCCTGCCGTGTTCTACCACTTGCCGTGAGGGTTGAGGGAGATGTACTCGATCTAATTAGTTTTATCACCAGGTTGAGTAATGACCTTACCACCGGTGTTGTCAAGTCAGTAGAAATAAGTATTCCGGAAATGACCGGTGAGGAAAAGCCATCAGCTAATATCCAGCTGGTTATTTATAGTTATCAGGGTAACTAGATATGGGTAAGAAGATTGTTACTTTATATATTGATGATGCCAGCATCCGGCTGCTGGTAACCCATGGCAAACAGATAAAAAAATGGACTGATATGCCATTGGAACCAGGCTTAGTCAAGAATGGTGTTGTCATTGAAGAGGCAGAAGTTGCTGCCAAGATTAAGCGACTTTTCAAAGTGTGGAAGGTGAGGGCAAAGAAGGTCATCGTTGGTGTGAGTGGGCTCCATTGTCTATCGCGACCGATTACTTTACCCCGGCTACCTAGAGAGATGCTGGATGAGGCGGTGAGGCGGGAAGCCAAAAGAGTGCTACCGATGCCTCTGGAACAACTTTATCTCTCATGGCAGACTATCCCGGCTCCAGAGGGGAAAATACAGGTTTTCCTAGTTGCTATACCCTGTAAGACGGCTGATACCCTGCTCAAAGTGCTAGGCCGGGCGGGACTTAAACCCTGCCTTATGGACATAAAACCCCTGCTCTTAGCCAGAGTGGTGAAGGAAGAGACTGCGGTAATTGTTGACGTCCAGCCAACCGAATTTGACATCGTAATTATGGCAGGTGGAGTCCCCCAACCTATCCGTACCGTAGCTCTTCCCAGCGAAGCGCTATCATGGCAAGAGAAGTTACCAATGATAAGAGATGAACTCGATAGAACCATCAAATTCTATAATTCCAATAATCCAGAAAAACCCCTTGCCTCCAGCGTATCTATATTTGCTTCCGGAGAACTGGCTGGCGAACCAGAGCTATGCCAATCCTTATCAGATGAGCTTGGATACCCGGTTTTACTGCTGCCATCACCATTGAAGTGCCCCGGGATATTAGACCCAAGTCATTATATGGCCAACATCGGTCTGGTTCTCAAAAAGCTGTCATCAGAGAAGGAGGCCGGACCTTTGGTCGCCAATTTAAACGTCCTGCCTGTTGCTTACCAACCTGAGCCAATTTCTTTAATCAGGGTCATTGCCTTGCCCAGTGTCGCCATTGCTATTGGGTTACTTGCTCTCCTGCTATTGCGCGTTCAAAGTGCTTCTGCCGACATTACCTCAATGGGTGGCCGACTGGATATCACTAACCAGCTCCTCCAACAAAGGTTATTGCAGAGACAAGAGCTGATGGAGAACATTGCTGAGCTGGAGAAAAAAATTGCTGAGGCAGAGGCATCACGCGATAATTTTACCTTAGCCCTTGGCAGTCTTGAAAAGCAGAATAACGGAGTTAATGGTAATTTAGAAGTAGCCGTAAACAGCTTGCCCAGCACTATAAGTCTGGGCAGTATTAGCCAGGCTGACAGTATATTGACCATAAACGGCAGGTCACCAAGTGAAGAAGAGGTTTTATCCTACCTTAGGAACCTAGATGCCAGCGGCCGGTTTTCCGAGATTACCCTTACCAGTATAAAGAGAATCGAAGGCGAGGGAATGGATTTTACCTTAGCCCTTGGTAGTCTTGAAGAACAGAATGATGGAGTCAATGGTAATTTAGGAGTAACAATAAGCAGTTTACCCGGCGCCATAAGTCTGGATAGTATTAGCCAGGCTGACACTATATTGACCATAAACGGCAGGTCACCAAGTGAAGAGGAGATTTTATCATACGTCAGGAACCTAGATGCCAGCGGCAAGTTCTCTGAGATTACTATTACCAGTATGAAGAGAATTGAAGGCGAAGGGATGGATTTTAGCTTAGTTCTTAGAGTGGGAGGGCGAGGCTAATGGATGTTTTCCAGTTGATTCATTTAGCCATGGCAAAAGGTGCTTCCGATTTGCACCTTGTCGCCTCCAGTCCACCAATACTGCGTATTAATGGCTTGCTGCAGACGGTAGACGATATGCAACCGTTAACCGTCGAGGATATAAACCAGGCTTTTAACCAGATAACTTCAGATGAGGGAAGAGCGCATTTCCAGCGTTGCCTGGAGCTGGATTTTGGCTACACTCTCCCTGATATATGCCGGCTTCGTTGCAATGCGGCTAAACAGCGCGGGACGATTAGCCTTTTTATCCGCCTGCTGCCACTGACCGTCCCCAGTCTTGGCGAGCTGGGATTACCCGATATATGTAAAGAGCTAGTTCTTAAGCCTCGAGGGCTGGTGGTAGTTAGCGGACCTAGCGGTAGTGGCAAATCTACCACATTGGCAGCTATGATTGACTACCTGAATAGTATTAAAAGTCGGCATGTAGTTACTGTTGAAGACCCTATAGAATATGTCTATTCCAACCTCAAGTGCACTATAACACAGCGGGAACTCGGCAGTGATACTCTGTCTTTTACTGAAGCATTAAGGCATGTGTTACGGCAGGACCCGGATGTTATTCTAGTTGGCGAAACGAGGGATTTGGAGACGGCGGCGGCGGTGCTTACTATAGCCGAAACTGGGCATTTGGTATTAACCACTGGTCATGCCCCGAGTGCCTCACAGGCTATTGAACGAATAATAGACCTCTTTCCTCCCCATGAGCGTCATTTAGCCCAGTCACGGTTGGCATCCCTGCTCCTCGGTGTCCTGTGCCAGACACTTATTCCTAAAGCTGATGGCTCAGGAAGGATACCGGCTGTTGAGATTATGCTGGCTAACCCACCGGTAAGAAGCCTCATCAGAGAGGGCAGGATTTATCAGTTGCCCTCGACAATTCGCACGCAGGCTCGACTGGGAATGGAGCTACTTGACCAGGCACTGATCCGTCTGTACAACAAGGGGGTAATCAGCAGTGAAAATCTTTTCGCCTTCTGTAATGACCGGGATGAAGTAACACAGCTTTGCGGCAGAATCGAGGTATAGTAATCCGCCTTCAACTTCCGTTGCTAAATTTCCTCAAACTCAAAGTGCCCCCTCTTGACTGGCTACCGAAAAAAGCTCAGAATGTGGCGGAATGGAAGTTGGGTTAATAGTTGCCTTTGCCTTACTCGGTACTGCTGTTGGCAGTTTCCTCAATGTCTGCATTGACCGCCTGCCTGTTGGCAAGTCGCTGCTTTACCCACCGTCTCATTGTGATGCCTGCCAACATCGCCTATCGCCAATAGATCTTATACCGGTGTTTAGCTACTTATGGCTACGCCGCCGTTGCCGTTACTGTCAGGCACCTATTCCCCGCCGCCTGTTTTGGGTGGAGGTTGGCAGTGGATTCCTGTTTGCTTTTACCTATTGGTATTTTGGATTGAGCGTTGAGTTTGCCATTACCGCTTTTTACGGTAGTCTGTTTATTGTGCTTGGGGTCATTGACCTAGAACACGGGCTTATCCTGAACAAAATAGTCTACCCGGTGGCAGTGGTGGCGCTGATTATCAGTGTCTTCTTACCACAATCAGAAGTTTTCCTTCTACCCTGGCCAGTTAGCCTGAATGGTGTTATAGGCGGGATTATAGGCTTTATCTTTCTTTTAATACCTCTTCTCATCTACTCGGGGGGAATGGGGTGGGGAGATGTTAAGATGGCAGCACTAATTGGTCTGGCCATTGGCTTTCCCTTGGTACTTGTCGCCTTGCTTCTGGCAAGCATTCTCGGTGGGCTGGTAGGCGGGACTCTCCTCTTGCTTAAAATAAAGAAACGGAAAGATCCTATCCCCTTCGGTCCGTTTCTATCACTGACAACCATAGCTACCCTGCTGTGGGGGAGTGACATTCTTAACTGGTATCTGGGATTATTTTAGTTCTTTACTGGTAACCATTTCTAAGTATCCAAGGCGGATTTTTGGCTAACTATTGACAAACTGCTTGACGAGTAGTACAATAGTCCTACCTAATAAGTAAGGGAGGGGTGAGCAGTGCGGGTAAACCAGCGGCGTTCTGACATTGAGATAATTGCCGACATGCTGAAGATAGGCGAAAATGGTGCCGGCAAGACCGAGATTATGTACAGCGCCAATATGAGCTATAGTCAGATACAAAAGTACCTCGGTTATCTGATAGCTCAGGGCTTTATTGACAAGATGAAGATGGGTAATCCGTCAGTGACCTACCAGGTGACGGATAGCGGCCTAAAATTACTTCAGTTAATAAGTAGTATAAAGGAAATGCTTGGACTGGATGACGATTGGAGCCGTTAGCCATTCAAGAAGTGTCGGTTTCAGTAATAACCTGAGGGCAACAGGGTCTTTAGGTTATTCTTTTTAACTCAGGGCAGAAGGAGTATAGCGTGGCAGAGAAAAGAATGTTAATAGTTGACGCCGAAGTGGCCAGGAAAGTAGACGAAAATCGTGGTGACATGAGCCGCTCGGAGTTTCTTAACTTTCTTATTGATAGCCAGTTGAAGGAAACGGAAGAAGTCGGAAACCAAGATTATGTTAATAAAGAAGAATTCCAGCAGTTCGCACAGGGAATGAGGGAACTGCTACGCAATTTCCTCGAGTTTTTCCTCACTTATGGACTGGAGTTAGGCAAGCAACCGCAGGATAAAACTTTTGAAGAGCTGAGCCAGAAGTTGAAAACTCTGGGTAGCTCCGGTAACAAAGCTAAAAAACTCTAATTGAGCCTCCCCTTTGCCCCCACCTGCTTGCACTCTCGTTCGAGAGATTCCATTACAAAAACTAATCGGTACTATGCCTGACCGTACATCCTCAACCGCTTCAGCTCCAAGACAATCATTCGGAGTACCGCCGGAAAATAAGCACGGAGTTGTGCCCGCCAAAGCCGAAGGAGTTTGATATGGCAGTCGTTACTTCAACCCGGCGCGCCTTATTGGGCACATAGTCTAGGTCGCACTCGGGGTCAGGATAAGTGAGGTTTAAGGTCGGTGGTATAATCCCGTGATTTATGGCTAGAATACACATTATAGCCTCGATAGCACCGGCCGCTCCTAGAAGATGTCCGGTCATGGATTTGCTGGCTGATATCGGGATGCGGTATGCGGATTCGCCAAACACACTTTTGATGGTGCGGGTTTCGGTTTTGTCATTAAGCACGGTAGAACTGCCATGGGCATTGATATAATCAATCTCATTGGGGCTAACTCCGGCTTTCTTCAGGGCTAGGTTTAGTGCTTTGGTTGCCCCCTCACCGTTGGGTGACGGCTGAGTGATGTGAAAGGCGTCACTGGTGGCGCTGTACCCTATAATTTCAGCCAAGATAGGGGCTCCACGCTCAAGAGCGTAGTTGAGGTCCTCAAGTATTATAGTGGCGGCGCCCTCACCCAGCACAAAGCCATCGCGTTCAGCATCAAAAGGTCGGCAGGCTTTTTGTGGTTCATCATTCTTTGTTGATAAAACGCGGGCGGCGTTGAACGCAGCGATGCAGATAGGCATTATCGGTGCTTCGGTGCCACCAGCGATCATTATCTTTGCCTCTCCATGCCGAATTGTCTCGTAGGCTTGACCGATGCTATCACTGCTGCTGGAGCATGCCGAGGACGGGGAGTAATTTGGCCCCTTGGCTCCCAATATCAACGAAATCTGTACTGGCGCTGCATCACCGGTCATAGTCGGCGCAAGAATCGGGCTTATCTTTCTCGGACCGGCTTCACTCAGTACCTTTAATTGTTCGGCAACCTCAAGTAAACCGCAGACGCTGTTTCCAATGATAACACCAGTCTCCTCAGCATTGTTATTATCTATCGTCAACCTTGCCGCTTCCACTGTCTGGAGGCTTGCCGCTACCGCAAACTGGGTAAACCTATCCATGCGGTGTGCTTCCTTCCGGCTAACATACGCCATTGGGTTAAACCCCTTGACTTCAGCGGCAAACTTGGTCTCGAAAGGTGCCGGGTCAAAGTGGCTGATATAATCAACTCCCGATTTCCCGGAGATGAGAGCTTCCCACATGGTAGAAACCGTGAGACCTATGGGGCTAATAAGTCCCATGCCGGTAACTACTACCCGTCGTTGATTATCAAGCACGTTTAATATTCCTCCCTATAGCTTGTTGATTATTAATACGGTTTGATTCGATAAAGCGGGTAAGGTCTTTAGGAATAATGCGGTAGTTTCGACCCAGACGTACGGCATCAAGCTTACCTTGTCGAATGTAGCTGTATATGGTTAGAACATGAACCTGAAGGATCCCTGCCACCTGTTCCGGGGTGAGCAAGTTGTTGTTACCTTTCATGTAATGCCTCGCAGCCTGGCTCAGTCCCTTTATATTGTTGTGTAGTTGACTGTAGTCCAGTTAGTTCCAGCATAAGTTATTAGCTATCGCTTGTGAAGAGTTTATGTTCTAGAACTATGTTCTAGAATACAATCACTTCCCAAACTAACTGTTCTGTCCTAGGCTTTTCCTAGGACTGAAATTTGCCATCTGGCAAAGGTTGGTTTGGGAGGTGACAGATGCCAAAAGCAGTTGAGCTTTTGCGGCAGGGCAGGAATGAAGAACTATGGCAGATGTGCTGTGGCTTCCTTAGCCTTACCCTAGAGCAATTTATGGCTATCCAGAAGCGGCTGCTAATGGAACAAATAGGATTATTGAACCGGTGT
>SDBT01013875.1_pt1 | contig 12885 bp, 13 predicted proteins | sample 2277101 | NCBI WGS metagenome assembly SDBT01 (sample SAMN10404973, study PRJNA504765) | marine sediment metagenome | isolation source: marine sediment core GS10_PC15, 103 cmbsf | place: Arctic Ocean: Southern Knipovich Ridge | collected 2010 | reverse complement strand
AGGCTGGCAGATAGGTTCTGGTCCTACCGAAGCGATGTGCAAGGTTCTGACGTATCGGCTTAAAGGTGCCGGAATGCGTTGGGACAGACCTGGAGCCGATGCAATAATGGCCTTGATTGCTTTAGAGCAGTCAAATACGTGGAAAAGCTACTGGGATGTACGAAAACGGGCTGCATAGCCCTGCCAGAAAATCTGGTCGCACCCTACTAATTGTTCGACGAAAATTACGCTTGACTTACCGTGTTAGTTTGATGACAATCCGTTCCATGAGTGTTTCCTTTCTGTCGGCTCCGCCGACGTAAAAAGTAGTGTTGTAAGTTATTGGAAACACTCATTTTACAATGGCATCATTTTCGCGCAATTTTATTTAGGCAATGGGAGAACAGGAAGGATGTTATTAAACTATATTCTGATGAAAAATGATTACCCACCTTTAATAATTCATAATAAAACCCGTTCAGAATATTTAGCATTTCTAAAAGATGCTGATAAAGCAGGCTTAGAAACAAACAAGAAGGAAGATTATTTTAAGTTAGTTCAGTATATAGCTGATGAGATGATTAACTTTTACTGAGGTATTTTTCTTTGATTCTGAACAAGAAATCAAACCCAAAAAGAAAGGTTTATATATCCCAAAATACTCTATGATCATGCCGTATTCCGGTAACCTGAAATCCGGGTACCAAATCTTCGTCTTACCCCGGTCGACAATCGCTAACGGCATTTCAACCGAAACGTTTAAATATGTCTTGGACATTAAGCATTCCGTTCCCTTTAGTTGATAAGAAGGGAACCTATCCAAGCTCAACACCGGTCGCCGGTTGACCAAGACCTTTCCATCGCCCCAGCCCATTGAGGAAGAGGAGTAATTTGAGAATATGGCCACGATTAATAGGAAATATGTTAGAACAGACGGAGACTACAACTTGGAAGCTGCGGTGCTGGAAAATTTAGCGGCACAGCTTGAGCAAGAAGAGCTGCCAGGAATTTTTGCGAAACATTATAGTATTGGGAATAAAGTAATAGGGGTCTGCACTAATCACTTAGGAAACAAGTTAGCATGTTATCAGGAACTTCGTGATGTCTCTGGCGCAGGTTATGACTTAGTGGCATCAAATGTGAATAACCTTACGGCTGAGTATCTACGACCCCTTCTATTTGTGAATTGCTTGCAGATGAACACAATGGATGAGGCAACAGTGGCGCAGTTTGGTGAGGGCGTAAGAAAGGCTTGTAAGGAAGCGGGTATTGTGGTTGCTCACACGGACATAGTAAGGCTGCCTCATCAAATTAAGGACGAAACATTTAGCTGCACTGGAATGACCATAGGTACTGAGTATCGAGAAATACATAGTATGTGGATAGAAAGAAGAGCAAATATTCGAGCTGGAAGGGATATTGTCGGTATGACCAGCGACAGTATCTGTTGCGATGGGATAGAGTTTACCAGAGCATTATATGAGAAAATGGGTCGGAACGAGACGGTTTCTGGCTCTGATAGAACTCTTATTGAGAAATTAACTATGCCAACACATCTCTATGGAACTTTAATACCAGAGCTAAGGAGCCTTGTGGATTTCTTTGCTCCCGTAACAACTGGAGGATACGCCAATCTCGACAAAGTCTTACCGAGGAACATAGACGCTGTCCTGACAATTCCAGACGTACCTCCTATTTTTCAACTGATCCAAGACAAACTATATATGGATGAGAAGATGATGTATAGCACGTTTAATATGGGGTTTGGAATGCTGCTGGGAACAAAGTTTCCAGAGGCGGTAATTGATAAATGCAGGTCCAATCAGGTCCAAGCGCAAATAATAGGCAAACTTAGAACAGGAAATGGAAACGTTTTAGTTAATGGATACAAATTATCTGGCATATGATATGTACCCCCTCTGCTCGTGGTCTTCGAGAATTTTCGGCTGAGTTGTTGATCGGCACGGAAGGCGACTCTTAACTGTGGAGGCGGTGGTGCCTTTGTTCGGCTGTATGGGCCGAAAAACAGCCCTACGGGGCAGACAGTAACCTTTTGTGGAGTGATGTATCTTCTCTTCAGATGCGGAGGACACCTTTGGGGCACCGCCGAAAGGAGTTGGGATGTTTAATTGATGGGGCCTTGCGGCGGGCTGTCCAAGGTGCATGTAAGAGCATAGTACAGCCCATAGCGTCGTCGGTTAAGAACTTTCATCTCTCGATGAAGAAACCGTACTCAGAAAACAGAAAAAAACACTTGTGGCGAAATCATGTCGCAGTAAAATGTATTCAAACGCTTGGTTCGGTTGCTCAGGAAAGTTGTTTAAGAAATGTTTGTAGATTGACACCGCGATTGTCTGGCCGTGAAGTAGTCACCAGTGATTCAATGAGGTGCTTTCTTCGCAGATGGACAAGACCTTAGGACAACTGCCATGGCAGTTGTTGCTAAAGATTATCTGAAGAATGTGAGAGACACATGAGGATATCTCTTATTGAGCCAAGGAGTCCGGTTTCTGATATTAGTTTGACTTGTATCGAGATAATCGAACCTGCAGGTGTCGCATCGCTTGGAGCGGTGCTTCAGCAGGCCAGACATGAAGTCCAATTAATTCATCAGATCAACCAGTCCACAAGTGATGTTGCTCGGCAAATATCCGTATTCCGACCCGAATTGGTAGGGATCAGTGTCCAGACGCATCTGTCAAACTATGCATTGGAGTTGGCATGTAGCATTAAGTCAATTCTGTCTACACGCATTGTATTTGGCGGCTGGCATCCTTCTGCCATGCCCCAGATAGTTAGGCACCACGCGGTTGATTTCGTTGTAATTGGTGAAGGAGAAGAGACGATCAAAGAGCTTGTGTATGCTTTAGAAAGTGACTGTTCTGCGCCGAGAGATATTCAAGGTCTGGCCTTTATGGACGGGATGGAGTTAGTGGTCACTTCGGCGCGGCCCAGAATACGCAATCTTGACCTTCTTCCAAGACCGTTGCGTGAGCAATTGCCGATGGGCTTCTATAAGCGTGGCGTTTTGAGCTATCCCCCGCCATCTATCCACCGTTTCGCTTCCATCACCGCCTCCAGAGGATGTGTACACAATTGTGCTTTCTGTAACAGCCCAAGAATGTGGCACAGGACTCGGATTGAGCGCAGCGTTCGTTGCGTTGTCGACGAAATCCAAGAGCTGTTAAGCAAATATGATGTGGACTACCTCCTATTTAGAGACGAGGACTTTACGACAAACCGCAATTTTGCAGTCGCGCTCTGTGAGGAGATACTTAGACGCAAGCTCACGATTTCTTGGAACTGCATTACGCGCGTTGACGAAGTTGACTCATCTTTACTTACTCTTATGAAAGCCGCAGGTTGCTTCGAAATCTCTTATGGCCTAGAATCGGGAAGTAACGAAATTCTCTCCCTCGTAAAGAAAGGCTTTGATACCGAAACAGCCATCTCAAACCTTTGGAAAACCCATGAAGCTGGCATAAAGAATGGTTGTTTGTTTATGATCGGCTTCCCCTGGGATACAGAAGAGACCCTATCGGAAACAGCGGAATTTATCCGGAGGATCCCCTACGACCGGCTACGTATCTCTTTTGCAACACCATACCCGGGCACGAAACTTTGGCAAAGTACCGCCAACTCTTCATCATTACTGACAAAGAATTTGTCCGAGTATACGACTGATATGCCCGTGTTCAAGGTACACGGGATGTCCCATGATGACTTGTTGAAGTTCCGCGAGCAAGAGCTTGGCATAAATATGTACTTTTGTTCAACTTACCTGACAAGAGTTAGGAATTCAATCAACAAGGAGCCACACCTTCTCCAATCGTATTACGAGTGGTTTGATTTCCTTTGCAAGACATTGCCGGCGGCCCCTGCCCTTAGCGAGGTATGGCGCACCGTCATAAGAAGTTTGCCTCCGGCAGTGAGTATTAAAGCTCGCCCTGCAAGTGTGGAACCATTTCTGGATGAAAACTATAATCATAGCATGGAGAGGTACTTGTTTACTAAAACATTATCGCACGAGGTTTAAAGTGGACATTCGAAACGATAGCGTGGCACACCATAAAGTGGACGGATCTTCATTTGCGCGAGCCCCACGTATCGCTGGCACATTTAGCCTCGAGGAAGTGATGCAAGCAAGGCACCGTGAGGAAATGCTTCAATTGTCCCTCATGCTTGGTGCAACTTGCGACTTGAGGTGTGTATACTGCTTTACTGACGCAGGCCAGCCAAAGTCCAAGGAGCTTGAGTGGAATGAGATAGACCGCCTCGTCAGAGAGTTTCGTGACCTTGGAGGTCGTACGGTTTGTATTCCGGGGGAAGGTGAGCCAACTCTGTCGCCACATATTATTCCTCTGGTCCACCTGCTTTATTCATTAGGACTCACAGGGATAATCTACACGAATGGATTCCGAATGGAGCGCTGGTTGGCAGAACTCCTCTATGATTGTGGATGTAGCATCTTCGTAAAGTTGAACAGTTTCGATGCAGATAAGCAGAATTGGTTGGCAGGAGATGTCACCGGGAAGTATACCGCCTCCAGAAACAAAACACTTACAATGCTTATGGATATCGGATTTGCTCGAAAGCTCGATAGAGAAGCATGTTCTAGGCTGGGTGTCGTGACATCAGTGATGGCAGCAAATGTGACAGAGATGCCAACAATCTTCCGTTTCGCACGGGAGCACAATCTGATTCCAAGCATGGATTGTTTGTTAGAGATTGGACGAGGAAGTTACTGCGGTTTGACCCTACCTTTGCACGTCGTTCACGAAGTTGCAAGTGCCCTGCGAACGTTGGATGAGGAAGTATATGGAATAACGTGGAGGCCAAAGGTTTTCGCGATAGCCTCTTCGTGCACGGATCTGTACGTTGGAATCTGTGTCACTGCCGATGGTTCAATCCAACCATGTTTAGGGACAAAGATAACAATTGGCAACATTCGGGATAAGTGCCTTGCCAGTATATGGAATTCACCAACCGAGAAACTATTTAGAAATATTGATAGGTTCTTGACCGGGCCCTGTACAGAATGCGTTGAACATTACAGAGAGTCGTGTTATGGGTGTGTGGGAAGGCGGCTTCAACACTTTGATTTATCCGCTGGGGTGAAGTCTAAAGCGTTTAAGCATGCATTTCTGTCAAATGGTTGTCTAAGCTTCGAGTCGCGATTCTCAAGAATTTCTTGGCCGGTTATGCGAGAGAGGCCAATGGGAAGGGGAAAAGATGTTTGAAAGAGACCCAATTAGAATTCACCACATCTCTGACCTGCACATACCAACCAAGCTGAGTGAAGATATGTCTATCCATCACCAGTATATCAGTTTTTTGGAAAAGCGCGGAAAAAAAGAACGCCCGGATTTCCTTGTGATTACGGGTGATCTTCCTCTTGGCGGTGGGCAAGACATTAAGAATGAGGTGAACAACTTTCTAAAGGAGTTATGGGATCCAGAGAAGATGTTACTCAATGCTGATGAAAATGGAAGTCTGGAAGATAAGAAAAAGAGCCTGAAAGCGCGTACACTTCTCGTGCCTGGCAACCATGATGTATGCTGGGACATCAAAAAGGGCGACCAAAAGGTTCAAAGCTCAGAAGATGCGCTTGCTAACCTCCTGAGCGCCATTCGCAAGAAACCGTGGCCTCCTCCCAATCCTTATACGACATACGACTATAGTCCGTATGCTGTTTCGTCTAAGGGACACGGTGTGGCTGCCTTTGCTCATCGTGATTCAAGCATATTGTTTTGCTGTTTTGACTCTACAATCAAGAGTGGGCAACTCGATAACGAGCTTTCAGGCTTATCGGAGCTTGTGGAGGGCGCAAAGAGTTTGTTTAATGATGCACTAAATCGCTATACTGAAGACATGAAGAACGGAAAGGCCAAAAATGCAAAGACGCTTCTGGCGAAGGTTAATGAGAGAATGAGACAATTGTGTCGCATAGATCCAGGCTGTGTTGCGCTCACGGCGCTTGCAGAAATCGATGGCGTTGTGAGTACAGTGGAAAGAGGACTTGCTGAAGCCCAGGGTGGTACCAAGATTACCCTCCTCAGAATCGCGATCGTTCACCACAATCCTTGCGTGTGGAGCCCAGATGATGAGAAAAAACGGTTCGCGCTTTTTCCAAACGCGTGCGAGTTTCTCTCCGTTTTGCGTTTGCATGGGTTTCACCTCGTCCTTTGCGGCCACGCCCATCAGCCCTGCTTGCTCTTCCACCATGATCACTTTATCTCAATCGGCCAGCCCAGAGATAGAGTTAGTCGCAGAGGGTTATATATTGTCGGCGCTGGCTCACTTTCAAGCCCGTCTGAACGAGAACATAGCTTTAACGAGCTACTCATATCTCACTCCGGCATAGCATGCGCGAAGATTGAATTAAACATTTTTGAATTTGAAAGCAAGAGCCGACAATTTGTTCACTCTGAGGTCAAATCGGATGAAATTGAGCTAGACCTCATCGCCAGCAGCGACAAAGATAGCCTGGAATGCGCAAAAATTGCCTATGGGAGGATGAGTAGCCGTAGGAACCAGTTAGGTAAAAATCATACAAAAGCCGTACAGGAAGACTTCGATCATTTGAAAGAGTTATTTGAAAACGTGCTGAGGGCAAAGAAACATCTCAACAAGAGCCTCCGTTCCGCGGGCGATTGGCATCTACCACATGGAAAACGCTATTTTTTAGGCCTTAAGAAGATTGCAGTTGAATTGGCAAAGTCATTATGCCATGCCTGTGATAAGCGTTTGGAGAATAGTAGCGTCAGACTCTACGCGGTCCATGCGAGGGGAAGTGAGTTTTGGATGTGTGAAGAAGTCTGGGAGTATCTTGACCTTCAAATCGAGGGTCAAAGGGAAGGACATACTTCAATATCGAGGATATTTCTCTATGATCCCAACTGGGTCCGCACAAGTGTGGAGCAACAAGCTATGCGCCATCTTGTGGGCGCATTGGACGAACAAGCTCAAGCTGAAATGGATGTGTGGGGTATGGAGATACGAGATTATACCGAACTAATGCGAAAGTTTATAACAGAAACCTCAACAAAATCATTTTGCACACAACTCGTAACAAGCGGCATGATCGCAAATGATTGGGTAATGCTTATATGGACCGATAGGAAAAAGGTTCATTGCTGGCGCCTCTTCGTGCTGGATCCTTGTCTAGAATATCCAGATCGGGAAATCCTCGGAGATGAAACACGTAGATTTCTTTCTGATCTCCAGTGTGATGTTGGGGCATATGTTTTAGACAGTCGTGCTATTAGTGAGGATACGTGCGTGTTTTCTGAAATCGCTATTCGCAAGGCCTTTCATGCAACGTGGGATAAATTAGCAAAGGAAGACATATGCCTCCCCCATTCTTTCGAAAACACCTCTCCCCTACTTGAGCGCTTTGGGGAAGCTCTTTCGACTGATGCGGAGGGCAAGAAACACTTTCGTTCAGAACTGGCTGGGAGGAATAAGTGGCTACAGGGTGTTAAAGAAATCCAAAAAGCTTCAGTGATAGAAGCCGTCGATATCTGTTACTCCGCTATCGATTTTACGAACTCGAGAGCCGTTCTAGGCAAGGACGGATGGAGAGAGTTTGAGAACATCATTGGTACTGACGTCTGGAAAAAGTATTTGTTGCGCGTGTGGGCGCGTGCCCACAAGCTTTCAGTCTCAAAAGGCGGTGAATGCAAGCGGATCTTCGTTCTGAGTGACGAGTTTATTCAAGACGAAGAGCGTCTATGGGAAAGGTACAAAGTTCTTACAGACCAGTTTGGAAAGACTAAGAGAACTGCAAAGCGAGTTACCTTAGGTGTGTTGCTGGATACCGACATTCTTATAGCTCAGTCTCACTGTGGAGACGCTAAATTCGACTTTGAAAGTTCCTTGGGTATAGGCAATTATCTCATAGCAACAACAAACAGAAACTCTGGGCAAATCGGACAGAAATATCTCTGGCGCTTTCCTAACCAGCACTGGGGACTTGAACATCTAGCCAAGACTGAAGTGTACAGAGCACCGAACGGTGGCAAAGACCACGCAAAGAAAATTAGTGAGTTCCAAGAAAAGTTCTCAATGGCATGGAGCCTGTTGGGTTGGTGTGACCAGAGCAAAAATGGCCAGACAAAGGAGAAGAGCAAGGAGGCTAAGAAGGATGAGGGGGATAAGGATGCCGAACTTGCTGGGAAACGCATTGCACAAACTCCAGAAGATTTATTGCGGTGCCTGGCGTATCTGCGTACAATAGCGCTCAGGCGCAAGGAAAAAGAAAGAACAGAGTCGCCCTTGATCGAGAGTTACTGGGCTCATATTGACACGTGGCGAAGAAAGGAGACAAAAAAATGAAAGCTGTTGCTGGAATGAAGAAATACGTAGTGTATTTAGTGCTCGCCCTTTTTGTGATGGCAGTGGTAGTGTATATAAGTTTGTTGAGTTCACGGCCGCGAAGGGGCTGGAGAATCGGCGTATCCCAGATAGTCTCACATCCTCTGCTTGATGCTACTTATAAGGGTTTCAAGGATCGTATGGTAGAATTGGGATATGCTGAAGGTAAGGACGTTACATACGACTTCCAGAATGCCCATGGCGAGCAATCAGTAGCACAGCAGATTGCACAAAAATTCGTTAGCGAGAAAGTTGATCTCATATTTGCGCTTGGTACACAGTCGGCGCAAGTAGCTGTGAAAATTACGAAAGAGATACCAATTGTTTATGGGGCGATAACAGACCCCGTGGCAGCGGAACTTGCAGAAACGCTTGAGCGTCCTGGTGGCAATAAGACCGGTACCAGTGACCGTTGGCCTTATGAAAAGCAAGTCGCACTCATCAAGGAACTTGTCTCTGATGCTAAGATGGTTGGCATCGTCTTAAACCCAGGTGAGAGCAATACACAAGCAAGTATGGAGTACATTCGCCTGGAGTTGAAAAAGTCAGGGCTTAAGTGGGTGGAAGCTCCTGTAACGGGTACTAGCGAAGTTTTGACTGCAGCGAGGTCGTTGATTGGGCGATGCGATGTTTTTTTGGTGCCCGCGGATAATACGGTTATTGCTGCCATGGACTCGATGGTTAAAGTGGCTAATGAGAACCAAATTCCATTATTCGTAGGAGACACTTCAAGTGTGGAGAAGGGAGGCATAGCAACGTATGGGAATAACTACTATGAGATCGGTAAGGCTTCGGCCGACATAGCCGTTCAAATACTGCGAGATAAGAAGTTCCCGGGCTCCATACCTATCGGCTTGGGCGAGGAAGTGGAACTCGTCATAAATCTCAAAGCTGCTAAAAAACAAAGTGTTGAAATTCCGAAAGATATTAAAGACAAGGCAAAAAGGATTATCAAATAGAGTCGCGGCATGTACTGGCTTGAGAGTATTATTTCAATATCATTGGAACAAGGACTGGCATACTGTTTAGCGACAGTCGGTATTGCTATCAGTTTTCGTCTGCTAGCCTTTCCAGACCTCACGGTCGACGGAAGTTTTACAATAGGAGGTGCCTTAGGAGCGGTACTTTTAGTTGGTGGATGTGATCCTCTTCTGGCACTGATTCTGATCCTCTTAACGGGCTCGATCGTTGGTATCTGCACCGCTTCGCTCCACAACCATGTTGGAATATCGAGGCTGCTCTCTGGTATCCTCTCGATGATTATTCTGTATTCCATAAATCTCCGGATTATGGGTCGTTCTAATATCTCACTGCTTGGGACGGGAACTCTTTTGACGTGGATTGAGGAAGTGCCGTCACCGTACTTCGCCCGGGCACCCGTAATTGGGTTTTTTGCAGGCATGACGTGCTGCGTTGTGCTGGCAGTTCATCTGTTTTTTCGCACAGAGCTAGGCGCTTACGTCCGCGCTACAGGCGAAAATCTCCAAGTAGTCAAATCGATGGCGGTCAATCCCAAGACAACGATAGCTATAGGCCTAGCCATCTCGAATGCACTTGTTGCTCTTTCTGGCTTCATCGTCGCCCAGAACCAGGGATTTGCTGACATTGGTATGGGTTTTGGTATAATAATTTCTGGGCTAGCTGCTTTGATAATAGGTGAAACTTTGCTCCAGCCTACGTCAACATTTGGTCTGGTTATCGCCGCTATCATCGGGTCGGTCCTTTATCAGATGTTTATCGCTGTTGCTCTAAGGTTTGGTTTAGCTGCTTCCGATTTAAAGATGGTGACGGGATTACTGGTTGTGGTTGTTCTCTTTGCTAGACGTTTATTAGCAAGAGTTCGTGGCATCCAGGAAGACGAATCTGGACAAATAGGGAGCACTGGTCTATGATAAAGTTAGTCAAAGTTCTGAAACGGTTCGGGCATGGCACCTCTGAGGAAGTAGTGGCTCTTGACCATGTGTCTATAGAGGTGGGACGAGGGGAGTTTCTCACCGTCGTCGGGAGCAATGGTAGCGGTAAAACCACACTTTTGAACATTATTGCTGGGAGTGTAAAGCCGGATGATGGCCGTGTAGTTGTCGATGGTCAGTATGTAGAGGATAAACCTGAATATGCACGCTCAGCCAAGATAGCAAGGATATTCCAAGATGCCAACCTCGGGGTTATTCCAGGAATGACGGTTGAAGAAAATCTGGACATTGCCCAAGTGAAGGGTAGGTTTCCATCCCTTATACGGCTTCTTTCCAGCCGACAACGTAGGGAGAATACGCGTAAGATTCTCGCATCATTTAACATGAAACTTGAGGAACGGTTGGGTGCTCAAGCCCGTACCTTGTCGGGGGGACAGAGACAGGCTCTTGCAATTTCAATGGCTGTACTTTCGCAGGCTCAGATATTATTGCTGGATGAACACACGGCATCGCTCGATCCAAAAACTGCGCCCGTAATCATGCGGAGGACGAATGACATAATCCGAGATAGGCAACTTACGGGTATAATGGTGACCCATGAGCTACACTTGGCCCTTGCTTACGGAACGAGATTGGCCATGATGCACCGTGGTAGGATCGTCAATCGCTACAGTCCTCAGGAAAAGAAGATTCTGACCGTTAATAAGCTATTGCAGGATTTTGTTGTATCCGCCGGGGACGAGTGGGATGCTGGACTCGCTTTTTCTTCGCAAGCGGGCGCGAATTAATGACCTTCATTCAGTTGCGGAAGTGCAGATAAGCTATATCCAATTCATATGTTTACTGAACTCTTGTGTTTTATGTATTTCAGTAGGTGAGCAAAAAGCATGCATGGGCGGAAATTTTGCCAATCTGAGCATGGGTGTGGTTGTCAAGGGCCAATGGGACCGTCAAGACATCTGATCTGTCCTATTGAAATACAAGCATTTACCACCCTGGACTTCTCCGTCGCAATTTCGTCCGTTTTGTGCTACAATCTTACCCACAAATAGAGTGTGCACATGCCATGGAAGAGGTTTGAATGGCCTTATGAACAAGAACTTGGACGTCATCACCCATGCTGTTACATTGATCATCAAAGCAGCCTTAATTGCTGCCCGATTCTCAGGAAGGTCTCGGAAACGCAGTTTGAGACGTCTTGCCACCATGGACATCAATGAAAAAGACAAGGAAATCCTCTTTCTCAGAGATATAGTTGACCAGCTTAAAATGCAGGTATCAATCCTTCAAAAAGGGATCAAGAAGAAACAGAAGAATCCTCGATACACCCTTCACGAAAAGCTTTTCATCCTCTGGCAGATGGAAACATTCCAGATATCAAGGCGCAGGGTAACTGAGTATTTTGGCATCGCCAGATCTACTCTCTACCGGTGGCTGCATAAGATCGAAGATCAGCAGCAAACCCGTATTCCAGCCAATAAAACACCCATGGAAATAGCATCTCTGATATGGGAAATAACAAAATCAAACATCAACTGGGGGCGGATTCGGATTGCAAACCAACTGGCACTGCTGAGCATCTTTATCTCAGCCTCTACGGTTCGCAATATTCTCAATAGGCCGATACCTCGAAAGGCTCCTGTATCACCAGCTACGTCTAAGAAAACAGAATCCCTTTCCATTCCTGCCTGGTACCCTAATCACGTTTGGTCTGTCGACACCACAATGGTTTTGTGTTGGGGACTCTGGCCTATTCATGTCTTTGATGTGATTGATCATTTTTCCCGTAAAGTCATGTCCGTAACCCCACTGGAAGGTCCCAATGTCGGATGAATCAATAATGGTAAACAGTAATATGCAAAACAAAGACAAAACTAGCGATATTTTACGTATTAAAGCACACCATAAAAGAAAATGCCCTCATTGTGACAGCAACAAGTGGAAATGGTTGGGTGCTGATCCAACAACTGTCGAAGAACTGGCTAAATACCTGCTTGTCAAATATCGCTGTAAAAAATGTGGGAATAAATTCCTGGTCGAGGAGGCTAAAAAAAGTCGATATGTTAAAAACGCTGATAAATGCGTATACTGTAACAGTTCCAATATAGAGCAGACTTCGAAACCAAATGCTGATATCAAGCTTTTTCGCTGTCGTAAATGTAATGCGTATATGGCCATTGGAGATTCTGCTGAAAAAGATGGACCTATGATAGTCGATTCAAATGGATTAAGAATGCACGACTAGAAAAACCAGACAGAAAATAAGGCTATAGTAGTAACGCTACCGGAAAAGTGTTTGGTTTGAATAAAGTCACGAAAATATCATTCAATCATTTTGTCATAATCTGTAAGAAAATTTCATATTTTTATAAAAAAGTAGTTGACAGCAAGATATTTAATATTACAATTCAAGCAGATTTTTAGCAAAAGTCTGGGCCTATAATGGTCACCAGACGCACCACTTTAGGTGGTGTGCCCCGGTTAAACCAAAGGACTGAATGCGAACTAGAAAAAGTTTGTGTTCAGCCCTTTTTCTTTTGGGGCTAACACACTTAACAAAGCTTTATGAATAAAAGCTAAGTTAAATGTAATAACCGGGGCTTATATGGCTAATTTA
>SDBT01013874.1_pt1 | contig 12885 bp, 27 predicted proteins | sample 2277101 | NCBI WGS metagenome assembly SDBT01 (sample SAMN10404973, study PRJNA504765) | marine sediment metagenome | isolation source: marine sediment core GS10_PC15, 103 cmbsf | place: Arctic Ocean: Southern Knipovich Ridge | collected 2010 | reverse complement strand
CCCTATGAGGATCACACCGGGGCCATTGGACCATGCGCCATGCAATCTGCAGTGCCCATAGCATCCTGCTTGTCATCGGTGAAGTAATCAGCTCTGGGATTCGTGCTGAGCTTACCAATGTATTCCTGCCACTCCGGATTCCAATAAACCTTTACCGTTCCCGCAGGGCCAGTAACTTCATAAATCTTACGCATCGTTTTCTCCTCCAGTTTGAGATGCCATTATGGCTCTCACCGAGGGAGCACCCTGAGGCGCTCCCCTAGTGAGGGTCATACCGGAGCCATTGCTGACCCCGGTTTAGAATTACTGGAGGAGGAGAGATTCTGTTTCCACTCGTGAGTTGCTTGCACCGTGCTCAATCGCAAGGTCCCATCTGAGGACCCGACTACGATGCCTCTCGCTCACTACCCTTGATAAAGGCCCATCTGCTATTTGCCACTGGTGACGTCCTCGCGACGTGCGTGCGCTGGAATGGGGGTTACTCGGGAGGCCCGGTTTGATGGCTCTTTTTGCTGCCGCCGCCCCCGCCGCATTATGAACATCCTGTCCGCGCTTTGGGCTTGGCCTTTTTTGACCATCTTGCCTTCCGGTGTCGCCCCGGTGCGACTCTTGAACTTTTAGACCATACCTGGCCGCGTTCGCTAAGGGGTCCTGCCTTGAGGCTTGATTTTGCGCGTTGTTAAGGACTCGCGATGTCCGCACCCCCATATTGGCAGTTGTGAACGCAAAGATCAACTACTTAGTACCAGGACCCACCCCTTAGTTCTCAATGGGTTAGCAACACTTATCCACAGAAATCTCAATCTTAGTTTGAATTTCTTACGAATCCGCAATCTGAGAATGCAATCCCGGGGGTACCAATGGGAGTCGGTCCAGGACCTCATAGGGGGTCGGTCCAGGACCTCATAGGGGGTCGGTCCAGGACCTCACGGGGACCCATGCCCCAGGTGGACCACGCACCCTGCTCCTGCCCACCCTGCTCCGTAGCAATCAACGAGCAAAGAAAGAAGTACCCCCGCCATTGCTGACGGGGGTAAATGAAAAAGTTGCAGGGGTGGTTATGCCGCTTTGCTTTGCGGCTTGGATTTCCCTTCGCGTTTCCAGGCACCGATCCAGGATTTCAAAGTCCCGCTGGTCAAACCCAACTCGGAACCTTTCTCGAAGGCAACCTCCGAGCCCTTCTCGTCGTAGAGTTTTGCCACCTGCTCCTTTTTCGTGCCGGCGACGATACCACGATAACCTTTGCCCTTACCCTTGGGCTTGGGCTCGACAGTTTGGCGACCGGCCTTGACTACCTTGACAACCTTCTTGCCAGCAGCCTTACCGGTAGCCTTATCACTTTTCTTTTTCTTTGCCATCTTGAAACGTCCTCCATTACATTTGATTAAAAAACTAACTCATCAACATTATATGGTCAAGATAAGTTCAAGATCAAACCTGCAGTCCAACTACTTTTAAGAAGTCAGACAAGATTTGGATTACGAAGTAACCGCTTCCGCAAAGATTCGCCTCTAGCATGCGAGTCTAATATCTTTTGCTCAACGGATCCCTTAATAATAATGTCATAACTGAAAACGGTTTTGGCTAGATTATACTGCCGGTTAACCCGACGCCAGGTTTGTCTACGCAATATAACTGAATCCGGTGCCTCGTAGTAAACTAGATAGTTTGCCGTCTGTAAATTGAGACCATAAGCACCAGCCTTAGAGTTAACCAATATCATCTGCGTATCAGGATCACTGTGGAACTGTTCGAGAACCATATCAGGATCCTTTGTTCGTCCATCCAATCGTACAAAACCAATATCTCTTTTCTTTAACTCACGTCCGATCATAGACCCCGAGAAGATAAACTCATGAAATGTTACAATCTTACGCTTACGAGGAATTGATTCTACAAGTTGCAAAAACCTTTCCAACTTCGGGTTCTCCGAAAACTCAATCTCTGCCCTCTTACCTTCCTCGTCATCGTAGTAGCCAACAAAACCCGAGGCTATTTGCCTCATCCGTAGATAAGCGTTCTCTATCTCCTGAAAGTTGCCACTAGCAGCAATCAACTCTTCCTTTACCTTATCGTAGTACTGCTTGGACTCCATAGGAAGCCGAACCTCTAACTTCTGATATACCGACTTAGGAAGATCTGCCTCCTCAGCTTCAAACACTATCGAACGATTCTGCAATCTCTTAGCAAGTTCTTCATCCTTCTTACTATCGAACGCATACTCAAACCCACCCCAGTAGCATCGACTCTCCTTAAAAAATAAGGCCCTAAAAAGCCCGAGTGATCCGCCCAAGGTTTCTCCCTTGTCTAATAAATAAAACTGAGACCACAAGTCTGTCGGATCGGTACCAAAGGGACTGCCCGTCAAACAAACCAGCATGTTAACTGTCTCACTCAACTTTCTACACAAACGAAAAACAAGAGAATGAATATTTTTCACAAAGTTAGATTCATCTAGGATCAACCCATCCACTAACTCTGACAATTCCAAAACTAGCTTACGATCTGGGCGCAACCGATCCTTGTCTTTTTTAGGATGCTTTTCTCTTATTGTTAGCATCCGTGCAAACCCAGCATAGGTCACAACATAAAACAAAGCCTTCTTGGTTCGTAAGGTATTAAGTTTGTTCTTAGACGTGCCTGATAAAACCAAGCACCTAGTTTTAGGACAATGCTTTTTGAACTCCCGCTTCCACTCAGCCGTATTAGATTTGTTTGGAACCAGAACTATAATCCTGTGAACCTTACCTATCTTCCTCAGGTACCGACCAAGGGCTATTGCCAACAAAGTCTTTCCCATACCCGTATCTAAAAGGTATAGGAACTTCGGCTGCTCAATTCCAATCAGTAAGCAAATCCGCTGAACCTTGGACAAACGTTTCCATACCGGCGGCCTAACTGGAAGCTCTTGGACTGCCGTCCGGCAATACTTCCGTGACCATTTATGAGCGTGTGCGTAGGAGGTTAACTTACGCTCACGAAACTCTCGGACAGCCTTACGGGAAATCATTTATAACCTAAACCTACTAAACTAGTGGGAGCGGGGTGGCTCGCGGCCAAACGATCACCACCTAACCAGTGTTGTGAACTATGCAACACTGTCCGCTCCCATAACAAACATACTAAGTACTAATCCATGCCTAACCAAACCCGACCATACCCCATCACACCTAACCAGACCCAACCAAAACAGCCCCACCATACCCCACCGCACCTTACCGTACCTTACGACACCCAACCACACCAAACCAGAACAGCCATACCCAACCACACCGGACCTTACCACTACAGACCCGAGCACACCTAACCTCACCTTAACAGCCTTACCATACCTCACCTCACCCAACCAGACCTAACCCTACCCAACCACAACAGCCAAACCCGACCTCACCTCACCCAACCAGACCATACCTAACCTTACCGCAACAGCCTTACCATACCCCACCTGACTCCACCAAACCCAACCATACCCAACCACAACAGCCTCACCCGAACTCACCAGACCCAACCTCACCTCACCATAACAGCCACACCCCACCAGACCTTACCCCACCTTATCCAACCTGACCTCAACAGCCTCACCTCACCCCACCGGACCCCACCGTAACCTACCTTACCAAACCACACCGTACCTCACCAGACCTTACCTTAACAGCCACACTAAACTATTAAGTACCATTTATTGTATCCAGAATATCTAAAGCTTGATTAATTTTACTGGCATCGGTTTCGAACTTTCCTTCAACAGCAATACTCAACGATCGTTCCAGGTGACTGCGGGCAGTATGGAAAGCCAATAAGAAGGCTGACCTGATCTGAGGCTTACTACGGGAAACAGCTGTCAAGGTACGGTAACCAACCTCATGGTGTTGCTTGTTTGGATTCCTAACATAAATTGGTCTGGCAATAATACGACTACCATAAACAATCTGTACCGTATAACTACGTATTAAATTTCTAGCAGCTTGTAGCTGTACCTTCTTAAGAGCATTCTCAACATCCCATGGTATGTACTCATGCAAAGGATTGTCTTCAGATCTAGACGCTTCAATAACAGCATGAGGAGATAAACAACCGTCTCGTTGCTCAAGACTTTTTAGAACCTGTCGAGCTGCTTCACGTAGTTTTGTCATGGTACAATCTACCAATTATGAACTATGCAGTTTTGGCCACTGCGGGTTCCACGTCACGCCGTTTGCTTACTTCCTCTATGTACCAAGTAAACAGTTCACTGCTTTGTTCATCGTGCGATCTCGGATACTCAAGGGCATCGTCCTGAAATTTCATACCACCGTGTTTCAAGATCCGAGCGAACTGAAGATTGTCTTCAGGAACTAACTCAAACTGTCCGTAGTTACTTGAGCCTTTTTGCTGGCGCCAATCTCCAACACCCATGAGAAGACCAGCCACTGAGAAAAGCTGACTGATAACGTGTCTACTCAAGTTGGGTTGTACGTATTGGAAACTGACTGTTGCCGCCCAGCTTGGAAGGATCGCACGGGTACGAATATCCGGTGTCCTATTTTGATCGGCTGAACGAACTGCTCGCATAAACAACTCAGGTACCCCGTAAACATCCACCATCATATTTGGTACCCAAACAAGCTGCCGCATCTCAACCTTGGTTGCGCCGGCAACACGTCCCGCTGCCTCAACCAACGCCGCCTTAAAGTTTGCTCCCGGTAACACTAACCGAGTCGGGCCCTCATCTGAAAGCGCCCTCTTGTAAACACTATCCTTGAACTCTTGCATTGGATCATGCTTCAAGGTCGTGACCTTCATGGCCTCTGACTTCTTACCACGAGGCGTCGGCAAAAGAAGTGCCCTCATGGTCTTGGCGCTCATGGCATGATAAATAAGGGGAGTGCTTCCTAGCACACAAAACTCAATGTTGGCAATGTCAATCCTGCTTACCACAACTTCTTCAGTGGCCCCTTCCGATTTTGATTTACGAGCCATAACGATCCTCCATGGATCATAATTTATATCTATCAGTCTCAGGATCAGATCCTGCTGACAATAGTACATACCAATTTCAAATTAGTATTAATCCTCATCTTCATCTTTATCCTTACTATCATCATCAGATAGCTCTTCCAAGTATCCCCAGTAGGCGCTCCGCATAATTTCAGAATCCAAAACGAACTGAGACGTTGCATAAGACTGAGTTAGTAAAACTGTAAACCGTGCTTCATCATAACGAGCCTTGGATACATGCAACCGCGCCAGGTTACAACGCATCTCAGCTTCTGTCTGCGAATAGGTCAAGGCATTGTCCGCGGTCGCGACAGCTGAAAAATCTTCTGCAATCTGAGTATCCAAAACTGTGGGAGATGCAGCACCCATACGATTGGCTTGATAGGCTGTCACCATAGCCAGGTTACGTTGGACAGCAAGACCCCTTAACAGTTCGGTATTGTTGCCACGACTAACACGAGGGTTATTCATATCGATCTTCATGATACCGGCATAGTCTACAATTACAAGATCAGGAATGAACCCATCCATGACCTCCAGGTTGTCAAGATAACCAGCGAGTGCACTGGGCGTGAGAGTCCCTGTAGGAAATTGCTTGATCACCAAATTTCTAAATCTACGATTCCAAGCCTCCAGCTTAGTAATCAATTTCTTTTTAGCACCTTTATCATCCAAACTAAGTTCCGGCTCCAACTCATCTTTGATTTCTATTCCAGATAGCCGGTCGAGCTCATCTCGCATAAACTCTGTATACAAAATCTTGGCACGACGCTTTGGTATTGCGAACCATGACTGGATATATCTCTGCGCTGTTTGTTCCTCTGACATCTCAAGCGTGACATGAACAACTCTCTTACGTTGCATAAGAGCCATCTTACCCAGGTGAACTAACCACATGGACTTACCACGTGACCGCGGAGCAATCATAATGTATAATTCTTTCCGACGAGGACATATCTGTCTAAGATCAAGCTCGGGGATTCCCGTCTTGATAACATCGCGATCCAAGTCAAAGAAAGCTAACGCTCGGGTTGAATCTGATAAACGCAATCCAGAATCAAATGTTAATTGCCTATCTAGTATCTGCTTGTTAATCAGTTCCTCGACATCTTCAAGGCTCTCCTCTCCTCGTTGTTGGAGTTGCTCAGCAACCTCGAGTATGGTAGCCCTCCAAGACTGGTAGCGAATGTGTATGTGCAAACGAGACAATACGAACTCAGCATTGATACCGTCTGCAAGATCCACCAGCTGCCCGAAGATGCGTCGGTAGGTTGGAGCCTTACGGTTATCCTTATTGTCTAACACATGAGCCAATAAATCTGGTAGATGATCTTTTGGTGCCTGTTTGTGATCGTGCCAATACTGTATAGAGACAGCAGCGAATTCCCGATAGTCACCCTCAAATAATTCTGAGGTCACTAGGTTACTGACAACCCTCCCATGCTTATCATCAAAGCATAAAAGTGCTAGCAAGTTTTCCTGTTGGGACTTGGGGAATAGATCAGTAGGCATACGTCTCTAATTCTCTAATACGTTCCTGGCACCAATGTCTGGCACGGTCCAACTTTAAAAAAGACTCAACCACTTTGCCGTCAAGTAAAACTGTATAGTGCACACCAAGCACACCACCAGACGGTTTCCGACGAGGGATGCCCAAACGTTTATTTTCTCTTTGGTAACGAGCTCGTACTCCATAGTGCAAAGTTTTCTTTCGGATAAGGTAAGGCCCACATTCAAACTCTCTCTTTTTCATCTTGGGTGCGCCACCTGATTTGATTTTATTACATACCCTAACATACCACACTCGGCATAGCCAGGAAATGCTTGACAGATAAAAACCGGCAACCGATTGCTGTGGCGTAGTAATACATCTGGGCCAACTGGTACTTTCATCTGTTGGAAGTGTTGTGTCAAGGACCGATACCCAATACAACACAAAGCCGTAATGTCTACCCGTTGTATACCAGGGACTGCCTTGTTGAAAAATTCTAAAAGTATTGGCACGCTTTTTTTGAACTCACGAGCGCCCGGTCGCTTTAAGAGAACGTGCTCCGGTGGACAAGGAAGCTTTTGTCTTTTCATCTCCAATCGTAAAGCCTGCAGTAAACAAGTCTCAATGGTACTGTCTCTAGGACTGGTCCCGGTTCCATTGCAAGACAATAGGTACGAAGTGCGGTCTTTGATCTGTCTAAGCTGATCACTATCCAGTTGTGGTAGCTCTTTCAAGATATCACTAAAGACAGATTGTGTTACAGTCATAGTTCTTTACCTTTCTGATATCTGATCCACCTATGAGATCCACCGGAGCAAGGATCTTCAATGTAACAAATTAAACAATCTCCACAGTCATCACAAAAGTCTTCACCACAAATTGGTATAGCTTTTTCGTTCCCAATTATCTTACCTTGATTGTCTGCGATAAACCTAATCATCTTCCTTATCCTTATCATACCCGGATCCTTTTTAGAATCCTTATATGACCGACGGAGAATCCAGGTATAGCACGACCAGCCCAGGGATCTAATAGATCAGACTGGACTGGTGCTATACCTGTAGACTCATGACCGATGGAGCCTACCAGGTCTCAGTGACAAATCGTCCTGCACTGAGTCACCGGCAACTTATCGGTGGAGGTACGTTCCACCGCCAATCCCCTTTCCGGTTTTCGCACTAGGGGTGCTCTTTGATTGGGCCCATGGTAAAGCAGATACTTCTCTGCACCACCGTCTCTCAAACCGACTGCTAGAGAAGGACGTCTAAGTGCTATGTGGCTATTGTGCATCTGTGCTCAGCCTAGGTGCTGACGTCGACCTCAAGTATATTTATAAAACATAAAATAATCAATACCTTTTATTTGCCATAAAAAGTTGGTACCTTAAGTTCTCTAAGACTAAGTAATATAAAAAGGTTATGTAATTAAGATTGCACTAAGACTAGATCTAGAAGAATTATTAAGTGGCAATAACTTTTTTCATAAGGGAAGGGTGCACCATACTGCTTGTGTGTTGGTATGTATATAGGTCAAACACAAAGGGTGTTGTCCATGGGTGATGCTGACCAATTAAAAAGTCTTGAGTTTCTTCTTCCTGAAAAAATCTTATCACCAATTTATAACGTGTGTCATCAAGCATTAAAGCACTCTGATAGCCACCCCCATGTACTAAAGGCAGTTCAACAGTTAGTTGTGATTCTACGAACACAAAGCCGAAAAAGTATAGGAGTTGATTCTGCGGATGTTTTACTACTGGTTGAGCTACTAAAAAAAGCAGACCCTGAATCTTCTGACAGGTTCAGAAAAAGAAATCGAGACGTACTACAGCTGCTTAGATCAGACCAGATCAATGATGACCGATTGACTGCGGCTCAGGAGATAAGACACGTGTGGAGAGCGTTCGGACGTCTCTTAGGAATTACGTCTTCACATTATGGAAGCAAGTTAGATAAGAGTAAAAAGCGGCGAAAACCACCAACCCCTATCGACGTTATGTCCGATGACGAATTAAGCGTGTGGGCTGAACGATACCAACCCTGGTACAAGCAAGCCTATAAGAAACCTGTTGGTACGATTACCAATGCCCAATTAGTACTAGATTGCCTTTTGTATGATGTAGTACCAGAGGATTTGGACAAACGAGAGTACCTTAAAAAAGGAACCACTAGGAAGATACTTTTGAAAGAATTGGATATTTATACCTTTGGCCCTAGCGTAAAGTGATTTGATGTCAGTTGAACAAAACGGAACCCAAGATGATTAAAAGGATAACCAGGTACATAATCTGTGACATAGATGGTACTCTGTCTAACCACGACCATAGACTGCACTTCCTAAAGACGAAAGACTGGAAATCATTCCTTCGTGGTATGGGAGACGACCCACCAATTCCAGCTACCATATCCCTACTGAAAATTATTGCTCGAACAACATACGATCTTAGGGCAAAGATAATCCTCACCAGCGGAAGATCGGAAGACTATTGGGAAACTACAGCACTATGGTTGCTGAAACATAAAGTTCCTTACGCTGTTCTTCTGATGCGCGGAAAGAGGGATGGTCGTCCTGACCACGAGGTCAAAAAAGATATGCTAACTGACCTTCGGGAATCCTATCAATCGGATCCGTTGTTTGTAATTGACGATCGTAAATCAGTTGTTGCCATGTGGCGCGCCGAAGGATTGATATGCTATCAGATCCAAGACTCATTAGAGTTTTAGTTAGGGAGGAGGAGTGCGCCTGAGCGCGGTGCCCTTAGAGCATGGATGGGGGACCCTTCTATACAAGGGCAGCCCTCTCAGGCGCGGTTTGTGAAGGTTGAGGTAGATAGATTGGAGAGATGGTTAGGTGATCAAAAGAAGATCTATAATCGAATTAGTACTGAGTATGATTTAGACAAAAGGAAAGGCGAGGTGAAGATGACTTGCGTTATACAGGTGTTTGGTGTTGTTGGTTACGAGTGTAGTGAAGACCCACCACAATATCTGAGTATGGCCAACATTAATGCTCATGAAGGACTGGGAAGTGCAAGCGTGACACCAAATTCCAATAAGGCTTTAAAGTTTTCAGACTTCAAGCAGGCAATGAAGTTTTGGAATCAACAATCAACAATCCGGCCCTACCGTGAAGAGGGCAAACCAAATAAGCCGTTGACTGCACTAACCGTGTCAATAGTTAATGTGGAGTAGACCATGAGTATCATTGAGTTCAAAAACATGGGCAGACTTCTAGCCACTGCTGAATTCTACAATGACAAGGCAGGGCTGCACCGCTGGACGCTGCGCTCGATGAATGGTAACATCATCGCAGACAGTGGACAGGGATATAAGGTTAAGGCAAGCGCACTGCAGGGACTTCGAAGTGTCCAGCGTGCCTTATGCTGCCTACCAACCCTATGACTGCACGCCCAAAGATTTATCTCTCTTGTCCCCTAACGAGGGAGGATAAACTTAACATGAGCTTGGCAGTCGCAGATGAGGTTCTTAAACAAATTGAAAAGTATGTGGGGGAGGTGCAACCAAAACCAGGAAGCAGGCTTGTGGTATCGTTTGAGTTCCACTTTAAATGACTGATAAGGAGATCTTATGAAGCTCTCACTACTCACACAGCGCAAGCTGTTCCTGGTCTACTTTATAAATGTCCAACCACGTCGCCGCTTGTGGGTGCTTGATAGGAATAAGTTTCAACTAGGGGCTTGGTAAACACATGGGTGCACGAGAAGATCTTGCTACTGCAAAAGTTCAGATAACTGAAGCACGCAGAATCCTAACTGGGGTAATTGATGCCCTCAAGCAAGGTGCACTTGCGGACACCTATGCAGCTTCGGATATCCGCGTGCTTGCAGCACAAGCTGAACGATGGATGAGAGGGTTAGATTAATCTCTATTCCCGCCGTGTCCATTGTCACCATGATTATTGTCATGGCCTCTACCTGAGTTGTTACCTTGGTGCCCTTGACCCGTAGAGGGTCCCTGACCATGGTGGTGATCGCCACCGGTGTCTCCGTTGTCCCCACCGCCGTTCCCATTACCATCGTCTCCACCGTTATCACCACCACCGTTTCCTGAACCACCACCACCGTTCGATGAGCCTGCGGAATGTTCATTACCTTGCGGTGGTGAACAGTCATACTTATCAAAGCTGCACTGTTGTGCTTCTGCAACCAGTGAGTACGTTCCTCCTAGTAGCAGCAATGGTAAGATTAGATTTTTCATCTGTGACCACACTTCCTTTTTGCTTCTGCCAGCGCGGCTCTGAATCCTATCTGAGCCTGTTGAGCCGCCCGAACAAATATTCTGTTTACTGGTTCTTGCTGATTAGCCTCAAACTCGTTCTGTTGCGCCCTCCACAAGTTAGTCTCAACTTTGTGGATAGTGTTCTCGCAACGCTCTCGCTTCTCCTCAGTCACCAATCTCCTTAGCTCTTCATCGAACTTGGCATTCTCCAAGATCTCTTTGTGTAGCTGACGCTGAGTAGCTGCAAGCTCGATGTCTGTGATGTAAGGTAGAAGCTTGTTCCAAACAGTGATGGCCGAACCAACCGACCCGAGCAAGACGATGATGCCTAGCACTGTCGCTGCGATACTTACCTTATGTGGTTCTGGTGTTTTCATATGCAGCTACACGGACAGCCGTAGATGGGTCCAGGACAAAATGCTGGACCACAACAGCGTCCCCAATCCGGAACCCAACAGCACACGATATACTGCCCGTTCACTACATTCTCAGTGCACTCTGGGACGAACGATGAGCCAGAGAGAAACAAACCAACCACTAAGATCATAAGGTACTTCATCCTCGCCTCACTGCTTGCAAGGGTCAAGCTGTTCCTTCAACACGACCAGTGAAGCCTGATGTTCCCAAAAGTGTTCGAACCCTTCACCAGGATCAAGCTGTATGAGCTCAAGTTCCAATCGCTCGAAAAAGTCTTCACTATCAGGTGAATGGATCTTCTCTTCTGGGATCTCCCTCAAGAGCATAGCCAAGCCTGGCCAACCCCGGAAGGGAATTCTTTCAAGCTCTTCAGCTACGTTGGGGCCAGCGGGCGGCCACGGTGGACATGTTGAGCTATAAACCCCCGTCCCGCATCCGCTTAAGAATAGCATCACGGTCAGCGCGAGGCTTGCCGGCAGCCTTGAGCTGCTTGTCTTTAATCTCCATATCATGCTGAAGCCTCTTTCTCTCAGCTCGTTCTGAAAACCATTTTGCGGTGGCAAAGACACCCCAAAATTTCAGGGCGGCGGTGGTCACTCCAGAAATGATCTTACTGAAGAAACCACCGACCACCGCTAACCCAGGAATGGGCATTTACTTTCCAGTAGCTGTCAGTGCGGTCTTAGCCGAGAAGCGACCCCACAGAGCTAAGGCCATTCCAATAGCTTGGAAGATCTTGTCCATGGTCTCGTTTACGATCGCTGTATCATCGATACCGAATGAAACGCCGATCATTGGAAGCAGGACGGGGAGGGCCATAATAACGAGCCCCCAAAGTGTCTTGCTTGCCAAGAAGATCTTGTTATTTTCCACGGGTCAAAACTCCTTTACTGTTCATATGACCTAACGAATTTATCCGGGGTGCCCTTTCCCAGGTGCGTATTGTAATGCTTTTTCCAATATTTTGCTAGAGCCTCTATGTCATCAGGCGCTGGTAACGCCGGGCGCTTCCTGAAGTACACAATCCTAGCCATCGCCGTCGCGTAGCCAAGGTTAGTGACGAGCTGCCGTTGTGGCGATGGTACGGGTGCACGGATTGACAAGATCCTGGAATGCAGATCAGGATTGAATTTAAGATAGTGCTCCCAACAATCGTCATGGGTTGCTGCCTCGATCTGGTAAACACCGAGACCACCCTTCGGTGGGGTCATACCAACCTGCTTCAAATGGTACAGCTTACTCTCAACGAGGGCAGTTCCAACGAGCAGGTTTTCAGCAGCCTGAGACCAAAGCTCAATCTCCTTTAGAATTGGTCGAACGACTAACTGGCGGAACTCGTTGGGGTCCATTATCCCCTCCTTGTTTCAAGATGACTTGGCAACGATCGTTGTCCCTGTAAAGCTCCTCAACTATGTCACACAGCTTCTTCTCAGCTGCTGCATTCTCTTCGATTGCCTTCTTGACGAGGCGCAAGGTCAGCCTATCGAACAGGCGCTGGACGGCAGTGTGCATCATGAGCCCTGATCCTCTCAGCAAGAAGTGTTAGAGTGCTAGTGTTCTCAGTCAGTGCAACTATCACGCGGTCATGGCACTTGATCAGACGAAGGTACAAGATGATAGCAAAGACCCATCCGAGGCCGAGTGGGCCATAGAATATAAATATATCTTTGGCAAATTCATTCATCGTACTGTGACATTCCCTTCAGTTTCTAACCACACGACTGCCCCCGTCTCTACTGATAAACATTCCTTTCGGTGCATGAT
>SDBT01013873.1_pt1 | contig 12885 bp, 23 predicted proteins | sample 2277101 | NCBI WGS metagenome assembly SDBT01 (sample SAMN10404973, study PRJNA504765) | marine sediment metagenome | isolation source: marine sediment core GS10_PC15, 103 cmbsf | place: Arctic Ocean: Southern Knipovich Ridge | collected 2010 | reverse complement strand
CTTATTATTAGTAAGTCAATAAACTAAGTAATCACTTAGTTTTAAACATTTCGCTTTTGCCAAAAGAATCCTCCTTTAGTTTCATGCTTTATTATTAATCCCTTATCCTCTAAGTCTATAAGAGTTCTATATAGATCACTCCAATTAATCTTCTTATTAACTCTCCCTTCTGTTTCTCTTAATATCTCTGTAGTCGATTTTAATTTAGTATCAGAGATGCAGGTTAGTATTGTTTCTCTATGCTTTTTTACCATACAAAAATATAGATAATCATACTTAAAAACAACCCTTAACAATCACTAAGTTTTGAGTTTGTTATTGGTTAGTAGTAATAATTAAGCAATAGATAGATTTATATATAGAGTTATCCATTGATTAACTATGGTATTTGGCGACATGATAAAAGAGATTATTGAAAACAAAGACTTAATGAAAGTATTGGTTAATTTAGAAAAAGAAAAAGCAGGAATTGTTGAAGAATTAGAAGATAGAGAAATAAAAAAGATTGGGAATACTGCTCACATTACAATACCTAAAAAATATCTTGATGAAAAAAATCCTCAATTTGCTAGAGTTCAAATAATTAAAAAACAGGAGGAAGTTAAACAATCATAATTAAATAAAAGCCAAAAGAGGCCTAAACTTTGAGATCAAAGCCTCTTCTGATTTTTCACCATTTCCATAATAAAATGAAAACTTATACTCTATCTAAAACATTGAAACTTATAAAAGTATCTATATTTTGTAATTCTAAATTAGAGGATGTAGGAGCTTAAAAATGCAAGAGAGGTGTGATTCTATTAAAAATGAACAAAGTGTTATAAAACATATATCCAATATTGACTATAGGGCTATCTTAAGAAACCATTTGATATTAAAATACATCTCTGAACATCCTTATTGCACTCCTTACCAAGTTTCTGGTGATTTGAATGTTAATTATGCAACCACTTCTAAGGTCATCAAAGACTTAGAATATCTTAATCTTATTTCGGTGCAAGTCAAAATTTCAGAAAATAATAGGACACATAAAGAGTGTTTTATCCCAACTGAAAAAGCAAACGAAGAAAAAAGCCAACCTATAGTCATGGGTGGAAAACCAAAAGCAGAGCAAAGGGAGAGTGAAAACTCTCCTGAGCCTGGGACTCATTTATTAAATCCTGGAGTTGAAAAATGATACAGATAGTTAATTATAATTGTGATGGGATTTGTGTTGAAAAGCTTTGTATGAAGAAATACACTAATTTTGAGATAATGAATATTAATGGTTTAGATGTATTAATATCTCTTTGTGATAAACATAAGGCAGAATGGGAGGTTAATGGCGATGATAGAAATTAGGTGGTTAAAAGAATATAAGGATTATAAAATTGGGGATATTGGAAATGCAGGAGAAAAATCTGCAGAGAATTTTGTAAGTCAAGGTTATGCTGAATATGTTGAAAAACCAAAAAATCTACTTGATAAATTAATACAAGAAGCAAAAGAAGATCATTTTAGTTTTTATGAAAATGGAATAAGAAATGTAATACCCTCAAAAGATATTACCTTAACCAAATTTATAGAAGTATTAAAATCAAAAGATTATGAAGATTTAATTTTAGAGATTAGAAAAGAACCTGATAAAGATAAAAGAAATATATTAAAGGCAAACTTACCTTATGTTACTTTTGGAGGATCGTTTAAGAAAAGGGCTAAGAAATATTTAATTAAATCCTCTGGCTATGCTTGTTTTGATGAGGATGATGTTGAAGATATTGAATCAGTAAAAAAAGAATTATTAAAAAACAAATATACACATTTAGTTTTTGTCAGTCCTTCAGGAAAAGGATTAAAACTTATTGTTAAAATTCCAAAGGTTGAAGATGATGAGGAATATAAAAAGTATTGGCTTTCTATTGAAGAACATTACAATCTACCTTCTAATGATGAAGCAACCAAAGATATATCAAGAGCTTGTTATCTTAGCATAGATAAAAACCCCTTTATTAATTTAGAGAGTAATGTTTATACTGAAAAAGTAGAAAACATTGAAAAGCATAATGCAGTTAAAAATAGTAAAACAGATGATAAAACAAGAAGTGCAAAAGAATATGGAAAAGTTATACAATTAATAAAAAAGGGTTTTGATAAACAAAAAGTATTTGATGAAATGCAAATTTATAGTAAGTGGGCTAGTTCTCCAGAAGCATATAAGGATTTTACTTATAAAAAAGCTTTAAGTGTTGTTGAAGGGGAGAAAGAAGAATCTAAAAAAGATGATTTTCTCCTAGAGGATTTTTTAATTATAACTTATAAAGATAATGGAGATGTTAAAGAGAAAAAAGTTAATATTGATAAGGTTGCTCATCATCTAAAAGAGAAACATAATATTAAAACTATCTTTGGAAAGAAGAATGATTATGTTTGGAATTATGATAATGGAATTTACAAACAAGAAGGAAGGGGAATTATTAAAACCGATTGTGAAAAAATATTATTAAACTTTTCTAAGAGAAGCGTAGTTGATGAAATATTTGAAAAGATAAAAAGATTAACAAAAACTGATAAGGAAGAATTTGAGAAAACAGATACTAATTTAATCCCATTAAGAAATGGTGTTTGGGATATTAAAGATAAGAAGTTATTAGAATATAGGCCAGAATTTAATTTTAAATTTATTATAGATATTGAAAAAAAGGAAATAGCTAAATGTCCTAATTGGGATAAATTTATTAGTGAAGCTTTATATCCTGCAGATATTCCAATTGCTCAAGAGTGGAAGGGTTTTAATTTGATTAGAGAATATTTTATTAAGAAAGGTCTTATTTGTGTTGGAGATCAAGACACAGGAAAGAGTGTTTATTTAGATACTTTGATTAAATTTATTGGGGAGAAAAATAAAACAGGAATTTCATTACAAAAAATTACTAGTGGTTCAGACTTTACAAAATTATCTTTAAAAGATAAACATTCCAATATTTATGATGATTTAAGTTCTAAAGATTTAAGTGATGGTGGGGCTTTTAAAATTGCAACAGGTGGGGGTTATATATCTGGAGAAGAAAAGTTTGGGGAGTTCTCACAATTTAGGAGTTTTGCAAAACAAACTTTCGCAACTAATAAAATCCCTCCTGTAAAAGATAATGATGATTTAGCTTATTTTGGAAGATGGATTGTATTAAAGTTTGATAATGTCCCAGAAAAAATAGATCCTTTTTTAAGAAAAAAGCTTTGGACAGATAAAGAAATGTCTGGGATTCTTAATTGGGCTTTAGAAGGATTATATAGATTATTAGAAAATGGTTGTTTCTCTTACAATAAAACCTCTGCAGAAACAAAAAGGATTATGGAAGAAAGTGGATGTCCTCTTATCTTATTTTCTAACCAGGTTTTAGAAAATGAAGATGGAAATATTATTACAAAAGATGAAATGTATAAGGTTTATTCTTCTTGGGCTTTAGATTCTAAAAAGCCTAGATTATCTAAAGAACAACTGGGCAGACAGCTAACTAAATATTGTCCTTATATTTTAGCAGAAAGACATAAAGAAAGAATTTGGAAAAATGCAAAAATCAATAAAAAAATTATTGAAAATTATGATTTACACACAACTACCGACACTTCCGACACTTTTAAAAATACCATAAGAACATTTCAAAAAGAGAGTAAAAACAATGATATTGAAATGGTAGATATGTTAAAAAAAGAAGCGTCGGTAGTGTCGTTAAAAAATACTAAAAAAGAGGCAGAATGGGGTAGTAAAGAATGGAATAAAAAACAAAAAAAAGGTGTCATACCTGTAAATGAAAGAACAATACAATTTAATGATCCAAATAATAAACAAACCCAAAATATAAAACCAATCTGCACAAAAGAGGAAGTTTTTGAATATATAACACAAACACCTGATTATGATTATAAGGTATTAATAGATACTTTTGGTGTTGGTTGTTTAAAATTCAGAAACGAATTATTAAGGGAAGGAAAAATAAATGAAGTTTCAAAAGGAGAGCAGGAAGAATTAATGAAAGAACAAATGGAGCTATTAAAATGACAACCAAAAAAGATAAACCACAAAAACAAGAAACAAAAATCTTAGAGCCATGCTTCCAGGATTCTGTTGAAGTTTCTGTAGGGAATATTTCAATAGGTTCAATTAATTTAAGTGCAGGAGAAATTTCAGCATTGATTTTAGAAATGTTACAACAAGAGGATATTAGAAAAATTGTAGGATTAACTAAAAAAGAAAAAGGAGCTTCGATAGGATGATAAAATTATTTAAAATTTGGATTGGATGGTGGGTATTAAAATTATTAGTAGTTGGAGCTTTCTTAATTTGGAGGTTTGTTTTATGAAATTAAAAATACAATTAGCAAGAAAGAAATGTTTACTTTGTAAGGAAAATCCTTCATTTGGTAGTTGTGTGTTTTGTGATTCTTGTGTAGATAGGAATATGGGAATTAGAATAAGGGTGTTATATCAATTTGTATTTAAGGAGGATCAAAATGACATTACATAAAGAAGTAATAATCTGTCATTCATGTAATAGATCTATTGAGGATTCACCTTCTAAGATTTTTTGTAAGTATTGTAGAAATAGGATAAAACGAAATGAAGAAATAAAATATCTTGAATCGTTTTTTGATAAATTAGAAAGGCCGATATTCAAAATAACAAATAGAACTCCTAAATCAGAACTAAAGAAGTTAAAAGATTTGCAGAAAGAGTTATTTGGAAACACTTTTGAACAATTAGTAAAAAGGAGGTTCAGTTATTTAAGAATTTAATATGAAATTTAGCATGGAGGATATTAAAAACACATTAAGAAGCTTGGGAGAGAAGATTAAGAATAGTTTAAGCTCTCTAGGAAGTCAATTCACATCAATAGGACAGATGAGAGATTCAGGAGGACGATTTTCAAAGATTGGAAGGCCATCAGGTTCTTTTGGTTCTAAAAAATAAATAAATTTAAATATTAAAACAACTATTGAAGATTTTTAAAAAATAAAATGATAAAAGAAAGAAATTTTAAAAGGAGAGAGAGAAACAGATACTATTCAGGCTTAAATGTGCGAAATATGGGGGGACGTCCCTTAAAAACACCTAATTCGGAGTTGCTAAATGTTATTATATTGGTTAAATACATGGGAAGATTAATTTAAATGGGATATAATGGACAAACAGATGAGAGTGCGTGGAATTTAAGCTCTGCAACCCTGCAAAGGCTTGATGGCTTAATGTTAGAAGCATCCTTTTGGTTTAGGAGAGGTAGCCTTCATAAGTTCTTCATGGCTTGGAAGTCTGTAAGTATGAACGCAATTTTTAAATTCAATGAGATAGAAAAAAAGAATCTAAAGAAATTAGAAATGCTATATAAGGAGGATAAGAGATTGAATTATAAGTGGGCTTATGCAGAAAAGTATTCTGAAAAGGTTTTACAATACTTACATAAATATGGAATGTTGTTACCGAGCAAACAAGATTCAGTTGCGAGTGCTTATTAAAATGGTAACTTATTTAGGACTACGTAATAAGATAAAAAGATTTTGTAAACTTAGGCATAGGCATCTTACTAACATTTTGATTTATGTTGTGGGAATGACTATGATTCCCTTAAAGGATTATAAGGGAGAGATTGTTAATACTTATTTCGATAAAAATATATTAAAGATAATAGGGAAGGGAAGGATTAATGTTTTATCTAAAAACCAGAGCCTTGTTTTTATTGTTGATGGAAAATCAGGTATTGGAAAATCCACAGAAGCTATTAAGTATTGTTTTAAATGCGATCCTAATTTTAATTTAAGTAAGGTTGCTTTTACCCCTCATCAATTCTTAGAACTAATATTAAATGCAACAAGGGGAGATTCTATTCTCTTTGATGAGGCTATGGGAATGATGGCAGGGAATACTTTGAGTAAGGCATCTAAGGATATTGTTATTGCTATGAGTATGATTAGAAGTAAAAACATCTTTGTTTTTATCTGCATCAATTCAATATTCGACTTAAATAAATCCTTAGCACTCCATAGGGCACAAGCTCTTATACACCTTTGCAGACAATTTGATTCTTCAGATGGTAGATTAATGATAAAGTTTTATGGGAGAGATACAATAAAGAAGCTTTATATTAATGGTAAGAAGTTTTACAATTATTCTACTAGGCCTAATTTCATGGCAGAGCCAGGTAAGTTTCACTTTCTTTTAGATCCAATTTCTTATGAGAAAAAAAAGCAAGATGCTATTAGGTCTTTTGGAAGTAATAATAATAACGATCCTTCAAGTAGAATAGAAAAGAAATACAAAAACCTTTTTGTTGATGCCTTATTATTAAATAAGTTCCTTCATGGAATGGATTATAGGGCTCAATCAAACATATTTAATACTCCTACAAGTTCACTATCAACATTATTACAGGAATGTAAGGATGATGGTCGTTATGATGAGGTAGTTAAAAAAATCAAGGAGTTCAAAAAACAAAATGAAGAAACCATCAAATAAAATACAAGCTCAACACATCATAACAGATGTAATGAATAGTCTGGGGTATATGAGCCTAGATCTATTTGATTTAAAGAAATGGAAGCTATCTAAAGATGCACAAGAGCTTAAATATCAATTAGATTTAGCATGGAAGTTATTAAAATGAGAAAGAGTTATTTGAAGGAGTGTGAAAAAAGAGTTTATAATAAATGTTCTATTTCTTCTATGTTTAATTTTTCTAAAGATAGTGGGTTTATCGCTTCTGGGATTCTAAAAGAACCTGTGGATCACTTAGGCGAAAAAAATACCATCTGTTTTGCGATGGTTCATTTAACAGATAATGGGAATGGGAATATTTTTCATTGGATCGAAATTACTCCTTATGAGGCAGAGATAATGAAAAAGGTTTTAGAATATTCAATAAAGGCATCTAAAGATAAACAAACTAAATAGATTCTAATAGTGGGATGATTCTTAATGTTTATATTTTATGATAAAGGGTAACAATGTCGCAATCTAAGTATAAGATGTCAATACTTAATCTTTTTCTTCACATTTTTTAAAATTGGGTGTCGTATTTTATGGTTTGTTATCAAACTTAAATCCTCTGAATAGTAAACCTAACAACACATTATTATCTTCTCTTAGCGTTGCTGTATGAAAGAATTAAGTATAGAAAAACAGGCATTTTAGGGAGGGGGTAGTTAAAAGTCTGCATCTACACAGAGTTTTAGGGATTAAAAAGTATGGATAAAAACGTTCCTTTTTAGTTCATAAATCATTTAGGATTATTCCTATTTGGATTCTTAGCAATATCCTAGTTTTTTAATTAATTGTTTTATGAACCACAATGTTTATATAGTCTAGTATACTGGGTATACTATGAAAGAAACAACAATCAAAGTAACAATGAAGTTTAAGAACTGGTTAGCTTCACAAGGAAAGAAGTTTGAAACATTTGAGGATATAATAAAAAGACTTTTAGGAAAGAGGTATGAGGATAAAAAATGATAGAAGATTTTGGAGTTATATTTGATAAGGTTCTTTGGTTTATAATAGTTGCAGTAGTTATTATTAGTTCCTGGAATATATTTAGGAGAAAGAAAAAGGATTATAGTGAAAAGCCAAAAGGGAGGTGTAAAAATGGAAAAAACATTACCTCAACAGATGCAGTCTGAATTTCAACAAAGAATACTTGAAGCTAATTCTCATAGATTGAATGTTAAACCTGTAGTATTAAAAGCTCCTACAATGTTATTACCTAGTTCAATACAAGAACAACAAGAAGATTTTAATGATGAAACAGAAGAACCTGTAATACAACAAGAACCTGTTGAAGAACCAAAGGTAGAAGTTTATTAATTATAATGAAAATCTCCCAACATTTTAAAGGCCTTGCAATTTTTATTAATATTTTTTTAGCAGGTGCTTCCTTTGTTGTTGCAACTAAAGGATTTTATGGGTGGGTAATTCTTGCATGGGCAGGAGTTGGATTAAACACATGGATATTTGAAACTATAGAAAAAATATAAGGAGGGAGAAAGCATAACTCCCACCCTTAATTAATGGTGTAAAAAATCTCTTTTGGAGAATATTATTTCTTCTTTTTATTTAATCTTCTAATTCTATTTCCTAATGCAGTTCTTGAACCGAAGGTATTTCTTTTAATATTAAAACCGAAACTATTAATTTGTTTCCTTTTTGGATTATTTTTCTTTTTAGTAGGGCTTCTCTTTTGTGATGCTTTTCTTATAGGAGCTTTCTTTAGTTTAGCTAATGTTCTTGCAATATTTAATCCTCTTTTTTCTCCAATAGTGGATATACGTGCAGATCTTCTTTCTATAAATTCATTTTTAAGAGGGACTTTCTTTCCTTTTATTATCCTAAACTCTCGATAATTAGATTTAGTTTTAGCAAAATATCTTTGAGGTATTTTTTTAAATGGCCTTTGAGGAGGTTTATTAGTTCTAACAAATTTACCTCTTGCAGAAGTAGAATTGTCTACAACAAAGGCAGAAAGGTTTTTAGCTTGTTGTTTTGTTATTGGTCTTTTATTAAGTTTCTTAAACTTACCTTTCTCTTTTGCGAAAGAATCATATCCTAACTCTTTCTTTCTGGGTTTAGGTGCAATAGGTGGTTTTTTCTTTCTACCTGCTCTAACAAATAATGGGGGGAGGACTAAAAGAGGAGTTTTAACTCTAGGAGTTGTTACACTTGCTCTTACTTGTTGTTGTGAAGATCGAGAAGATTGTTTTATTTTTAGTTTTAGTGCTTGTTGTTGAATCTGCGATTGTTTAATTGCTTGTTGAACTCTTGCCCTATCTGATTGTTGGGTTCTTTCTAATTGACTTATTTCTGTTGCACTTTCTTGAATTGTTTTTATTTTTAGTTTCCCCTTAGTATCTGTTTGAGTTATAATTCCTGCGTCTAATCTTGCTTTTACTCCCACTTTAAGGGAAGGAACTCCGGGTTTAAACACCTTACCAAAAGCACCAACTAAGGAAGGTAATCTAGCAGAAAAAACAGGAGCTTTTAATATAATCGGAGTAGTAGCCTTAGCAAATTCTCCACCAATCCCAGAAGGTAATGTTCCTGATAAAGCCTCTAATTGTTGTTGAACTAAAGAAGGTTTAGCAAACTTTGAAGGAGCTGTTGTTCCTGGAACTGCTCCAGGAATTTCCTTTAATACTTGACTAACAGGTTTAGGTGAGGGAAGGGAAGGTCTTGGTGGTTTAGGTGTTGGTGGTGCTTTCAATTGAGCCTTTCCTCCTGGAGGAATAACTTTTGATATTTTTAATTTTAATGGTTTTTTTACTACTTCTTGAAATCCAAATCCTGCAAACTTTTGTTCTCCCTTTATTGTTATTAATGTCTGTCCCTTAAATGGTTGTTTAGCAACAACAACACTAGGAGGAGCTTTTAATTGAACTTCAAAGGTTTTTACTTTAGTTCCTGCAACAGGAGTAGGTATCCCTGTTAATTCTATTTGTATTTTAGATTTCTTTGCTAATTCTGAAACTGGTAATCCCTCTCCAATAACTGGTTGCCTTCCTATTAATTCTGTTTGAGATTCTGATATAGATTTAGTTACTCTCCCAACCTTCTTAACCCTTAAAGGTTTTATTTCTTCTACAAATGTTAATAATTCTCTCTTTGATTTTGGAGTAAGTTTAAAACTTTTAACTTGTTTTGTTTCTCTTACAATTTGTGTTAATAAATTTGATACTCCTTTCTCTGAAGTTTTCTCAATAGATAATCCCCCCAGTTTAGCAATTACTTTCCCTTTAGCATCTAATTCTACACCAACTAAAATTCTTCTACCTTTTAGTATGTCTGGTTTAACTCCCTTTAATTTTGATAATTCTACCCACCTAATAGTTTTAAATCCATCTTTTACAGGTATTCTAGTTTCATAAAATCTAGTTCCTGATAATTGATTCCTTGTAATAAATACTTTTAGATCCTCATCAGCATTATTTAAAATAAAATTAGTAGCTTTATTTCTTCCAGTAGAAATAGATTTAGTAACTGGTTGGCCTGTTGGAACTTCCCTAGCTATTTTACTTACTCTTGATAAGGTTTTTAATTCTGATACCACTCCAAAAGTTCCTAATCCTACTTCTGCTAATGGTAGAGCATATCTAACTTGTCTAGGAACTCCTTTAGTTTCTAAGAAATCTCCGAATTCATTTAATTCTTTTTTACCCCCAATTGTTGTAACTCTTTCAATACCTGTAGCAACTAATAATCCTGCTCCAACCCCCCCAGGAATTAAGAATGGTGCTATTTCAACTACATCCCTTCCTGCTCTTGCAGTTGTTTCTGTTTTTAATCTTGAAATATCTGCTCTTTTTTCTGCAGATACTAATTCAAATAATTCTTTTTCAGGTGCTAAAGTTCCTGAAAGTTTTTCTGGTGGAATATCTGATATTGCAAAAGGTTGTTTTTCTTTTAATAATGCTTTTTGGCTTTCAGCTCCAGCTTTTCTTATACTCCCGGTAACTAATCCTAATTCTGCTTGAAATTCTTTAATTGTTGGTAATTTTTCTCCCCTTTGTATTGCTCTTTGAACTTTCTCTCTAAAATCTTGTTGGGTTATTTGTTTTCTAGTAGCCTGTCTAATTTGTTCTTGTGTAGGTCTTACCGGGCCTATAAATCCCTTTTCTCCAGGCTTAGCAGGAGTTGTCTTACCAGTTCTTCTAAACTCTGCCTCACTTACTCCTGGTTGAACAGGCCCTCTAAATGTTGGTCTTGAAACTCCTGTTCCTCTAAATGTGCTTTCAGAAGTCCCTGGTCTTACAGGCCCTTGAAATGTAGGTCTTGAAACCCCTATTTCTCTAAATGTTTCTTGGCTTGTGCCAGGTTGAACAGGGCCTTGAAATAATTGATTAGAACTAACTTGATTAGTATTTGTTTTTGCTTTTGATTCTGCTAAATCTTTCCCACTCTTAATTCTCCCAACCCTTTTTTGAAGGCCATCAACCATTAACTAACCACCTCTTTTTGTCTAGTTATTCCTGTTGATCTAAAATGTTTCTCATCAGAATTTTCAGGAACAGGGCCTTGAAATTTTCCCCCTTCTATTGGTTTTTCACTAGGAATAAAATTATAAAATGTAACTACTACTACAATACAAGATAATACTATTGCAAATATTATAATTGGGTTTGTCATTATAATAATTTTGGTGGAGCTTTTAATTGAACAGGTTTGATTCCAATAATTCTTTCTCTAATACCTGTAGTTACTATCTTTGAATCTTGTGTGGTTGGTTGAGATGGTTTGTTTTGATTTATCTTAGAATTAAGTCTTTCAGTAAACTCTCTCTGTCTTTGCTGTGCTAACGTTTCTCCTTGAGTATTTGCTTTTGCCATTTTTTACAGAATTCTAACAACCTCTCGAATATAAAAAGCTATCATTTAATAGACGATTCAAATACTTCTATTAAATTGCTCTCTGGTGTTTGTTTTAACTTATCATTAATCTTTTGTTGTTCTTCTAAAGGTAATGACAAAAACTTAAACATTGGAGCAAATTCTTGTATCTTATCTCTAAGCTCATCTATTTGTTTTTGATATGTATTTCTCTGTTCTGGTGTTAATTCCTTAACTCCATAAATTTCTTTTAATACAACATCTCTAACACTCTTAGAGCTTATGTGAGAATATATTTCTGGCATCTTAGAACTCTTACTATGTCCTGCATACTTCTTAACTATCTGCTCTGGGAATTTTTCATATAAGAAAGTTAGTCTAGTATGCCTAAAAAGATAAGGGTGGATTAATCTCATTCCTGCTTTCATACATATTTCTTTTAGATGTTTAGGTAATGCGTTGTCTGTCAATATCTCTCCTCTTTTATGTGAGGGGAATACTAAATCCTCTCCTCTTACATCTGGGAAAGCATACTCTTGCTTCCAACGATCTAAATGAATAACACAATCTTGTATTGGGATAGTTCTAGCCAATCTTGTTTTAGGAGAGAAGAAAGTTATATCTGCTCCATCATCTGTTTTCTTTATATCACTCCATTTTAATAATCTTAGTTCTTGTGGTCTACAAGCACTCTCAAACATTAAGGTTAATATTGCTTTCCATTTCAAAGTTTGAGCTGTCCTTAATAATAATTCTAGTTCTTCTTTTGTTATTAATGTGCTTTCGTTTATCTTCTCATGGTTAAAAGCTTTCTGCATAGAAACATTTTTTATATCTTCAAAATTATTATATCTATCACTCCAATCCTTATGACACCATTTTAAGAATTTCTTTAAGAATTTCTTTATATCATTTTTAGTCCACTCACTTAAAGGAGCTTGTTTTAACAATCCTAAAAAGTTATGAATGTCTTGAAGTTTTAATTTGGTTAGTGGTGTTTCTGTAATGTCTTGAATCTGTAGAAGTGTAGCTCTAATAATTCTTATCTTCTTTTCTCCTGCAGAAATCATACAATATTTACAAAAGCTATCTAAGGCTTTTCTATCTATTGGTTTTAGAGTTTCTTCAAGATAAGAAGTGCCTGTATGTTTATAACTAGGGTATTGATTTTTCACAATTATACTACATAAACTATCCTTATAAGTTTATGGGGTATTGGTATATCCCCCTGGCAAGGATTGATGTATACCCCTAATTTATCTTAAGGCCATATAAACTCCAACTACTGCAACTAAGACTAATCCCATCCAAAGTATGAACCATATAATTTGTTTAATATCTTTTTCATCCATAGTTCTTTTATAATCTTTTGAGTTTATAAACAAATATAAAACCCCCTGTGGCTCAAGGGGTAATGAAAAAACTTATTATTAGTAAGTCAATAAACTAAGTAATCACTTAGTTTTAAACATTTCGCTTTTGCCAAAAGAATCCTCCTTTAGTTTCATGCTTTATTATTAATCCCTTATCCTCTAAGTCTATAAGA
>SDBT01013872.1_pt1 | contig 12885 bp, 14 predicted proteins | sample 2277101 | NCBI WGS metagenome assembly SDBT01 (sample SAMN10404973, study PRJNA504765) | marine sediment metagenome | isolation source: marine sediment core GS10_PC15, 103 cmbsf | place: Arctic Ocean: Southern Knipovich Ridge | collected 2010 | reverse complement strand
AAAATAAAGCTTGAATTTGCGATAGGTAAAGGAAAGAAAAAAATTGATAAAAGAGAATCAATTAAAAAACGAGAAGTTGAGAGAGAAATCCGAAGAGAACTAAAATTAAGGGGGTGAAAGTATCGACAGGAGTTTTCATCAAAATAGGCAGATAGAGTTTGTTAGAAACTCTTCCTGCCCGCAATGCTACACATAGCACTACAGGCGGGTAAACTTCTAGCAAAAAAAAATAAGTGCCAACTTATTTGCAGGCAAAAAGCTTGCTCCTGTTTACGCTTAACGTGTAAACCATCTGACCACTAATTCTCGATAGGTGAAATCAGGTGTCATATTATCGAGATAGATAGCTTTTTTTGTCTCAAAAAAACTATTAAAAAAATAGAGACTGAGAATATTATAATTTTGTCTATTTTTTATATAGTGTTCTAAAACTAAAATAGACTAAATCTGTAGAAATATTTTGGCAAAATTTCTGGACGCGAGTTCAATCTCGCCATCTCCACAAAAATTTGATTAAAAAACCACTAGTCAACAACCGAATAAGAGCTTCAAAGGTCAGATTAGTTGATGATTCGGGAAAACAAGTAGGAATTGTTTCATTACAAGAAGCGCTCCGAGAGGCTCGAGAGCGCAATTTAGATTTAGTGCAGGTTACCGAAAAAATAGATCCTCCGGTTTGTAAAATTCTTGATTATGGAAAATACCTATATCATCTTCAAAAAAAAGAAAAGGCTCAAAAAAGCACTGAAGTTAAAGGAATAAGATTGAGATTTAATATATCTCAACATGACCTAGAAACAAGAGTCCGGCAAGCAGAAAAGTTTCTCAAAAAAGGTAACTTAGTAAAAATAGACATGATTTTAAGGGGAAGAGAAAAAGGACTTCCTATATTTGCTAGAGAAAAAATGAACCAATTTATTAAAGTTCTAAAACAAAAAACCCCTATAAAAATAGAAGGAGAATTAAAAAGAGTACCAAGAGGATTTATAATGATTATCTCAAGCGATAATAAGCAGAAAACCGAAGACTCAGAACAAAAAGAAGAAAAAAAACTATGAAAACAAGAAAATCTATAGCTAAACGATTCAAAATCACTAAAACTGGCAAAGTGCTAAGAAGGCGCACCGGTCTTAATCATTATAGAGCAAAAAAATCAGGGAAACAGATCAGACAAAGCCGAAAGTTAGTTCCTCTTGCAAAATCAGAGGCAAAAAAAATAAAAAAATTATTAAAATATAACCGTGGTTAGAGTAAAGCGCGGCGCAACCGCTCACAAAAGAAGAAAGCGAGTTTTAAAGCAAACAAAAGGTTTTCGTTGGGGAAGAAAATCAAAATATCGTTTAGCTAAAGATGCCTTATTCCATGCTTGGATCCATGCTTATAGAGGCAGAAAAGAAAAAAAGAGAGATTTTAGAAGGCTCTGGCAAGTTCAGATTAATGCCGCTTGCCGGGAAGAAGGAATTTCTTACAGCAAATTTATTAGTGTTTTAAAAAAGAACAAAATAGAAATTGATAGAAAAATTTTAGCTACCTTAGGTCAAAAACATCCAGAGATATTTGAAAAAATAATGGAAAAAGTAAAAAGCTAATCTTTTCTCTAAAGCTGAACATTAAAAAAACCGCGATAATAGCGCGGTTTTTTAAAATTGATCTCTTTTTTTCTAGAAGTTTAACAAAATATAATTCTTTTAACGCATTATTTAAAGTGTTTTAATAATCTCTTCAGAGATTGAGTATTAATAATATCTTTTTTCTCAGCCCAACCTCGACGAGCCTGCGCAATTCCAAACTCCATGCATCTCATTTGGTCTTTGTGGTGAGAATCAGTGTTAATTATCATTTTTACTCCAGCTTCTCTTGCCCTTCTAATATTCTGATCACGCAAATCTAATCTTACGGGAGAAGAATTAATTTCTAATATAACTCCGAATTTTTTTGCCGCTCTCAAGATTTTATCAAAATCAATTTGATATTCATCTCTTTTTTTTAATAATCTTCCTGTAGGATGAGAAATAATATTAATCTGGGGATTCTTTATTGCTTTAATTATTCTCTCTGTCATTTCTTTCTTTGACATCTTAAGGCTTGAATGGACTCCACCGATAACATAATCTAATTTCTTCAAAGCTCCATTTTTAATATCAATAGAACCATCATTTAAAATATTTGTTTCTGCTCCCTGGAGAATCCAAAACTTAGAATTTGAAGCTTGAAACTTTTTATTTAATTTATCAATTTCTTTACGTTGTTGGGATAACTGTTTTTCGTTCAATCCTTTTTCAATTCTTAAAAATTTCGTATGGTCTGAAATTCCCAGATATTGATAGCCCATTTCTTTCGCCGTTTCCGCCATCTCTTCAATCGAATGAGCTGATGCCGCCCAATTGGTATGACAATGTAAGTCCCCCTTAATTTCTTTGTAGTCAACAATTTTAGGTAATCCATCTGGCTTGCCCTGAGCTTGACAAAGAGCTGCTTCAATTTCTCCTTGGTTTTCTCTTAACTCGGGCTCTATCCAAGAAAGTCCAATAGCACGATAAATTCCCCCTTCTGACCAACCAGCAACCATTTTTTCCCCCCGAAAAACTCCGTATTCATTGAGCTTCAAACCTTTATCAATGGCAATTTTACGAGTCCCAATATTATGTTCTTTGGAGCCAGTAAAATATTGCAAAGCTGAACCATAACTTTTTTTAGTCACCACCCTTAAATCAACATCAAAACCTTCTTCTAGCTTAATAGAAGATTTAGTTTTTCCTTTTCCCCAAATTTTAACTATCCCAGGCAAAGAAACAAAAAAATCCATTACTTTTTTTGGATTTTTTGTTACTACTAAAAAATCAATATCCCCTATGGTTTCTTTACGACGACGAATAGATCCTGCCACGCTAATTTTTTCTACTTCTTTCAAGCCCTTAAGCTTTTCTTCAATCTCTTTAGCTTTTGGTAAAATCTCTCCTAATAAAAATCTACCCTTACTTCTTTTTAAAAACTCAATGGCTTCCAAAATATTTTTTTCAGTCTTTTCTCCAAAACCAGATAGGGGAGCTATTTTGTGAGCTTTAACTGCCTTCTCCAAATCCTTTAGATTTTTAATTCTCAACTTTTGATATAAAACTTTAATCCTTTTGGGGCCCATTCCTTCCACTCGGATTAAATCTTCTATCTCAACTGGTGTTTTTTTCTTAAGCTTTTGATGATACTTTATCTTTCCTATTTTCAAATACTCTTCAATGTGATCCGCCATGCTTTTCCCCACTCCCGGAATTTTTAATACAGCTTTCCTACCTCCCTCTTTATAAATATCTGCCACATCTTTTTCCAGTGTTTCCAATACAATTGCTGCCCTCTGATAAGCATAGGGTTTGAAAGCCACTCCCTCCATTTCTAGATAATCTGAAATCTCATAAAATATCTTAGCAATCTCTTGATTATTCATATTCCTTCAAAACTTAAGAGGGAAATTTAAACATAGGAAAACGAGGAAAGAGATTATCATGAGGAGCCATCTCTTTATGGATGAGCAAAAGGAGTATGGTTGAAATCATAGTAAAGCTTCCTACCAAAATAAAAACAATTTGAAAGCCAAAGATGGACGCAAGAATTCCACCTACGGCACCTGCAATTCCAGCAGCAAAGCCTAAAGAAGTACTCCTAAGACCCCACTCAAAAGCCTCTCTTCCTCTATCGATATGACGGGTAAAAATAGCAAACCAAGCAGGTATTACCATTGCCATACCAATGGCATGGATAATCTGAAAACCATAAATATGCCAAGCCTGAGAAGAAATTAAAAATCCAAAAGGAGTAATGCCGGTTAAAAAAGTTCCTACAACCATAGCCCAAAAATCATCTTTTTCTCCATGATTTTTATCAAGATATTTACCAATTGGAACCTGGAGAGAAGATTTTACCATCCAATAAATGAGAGAAGAAAATCCTGCTATTTTAGCGCCCTCAGCCATATTTCCTGCCGCTATATCTTGAACAAGAAATATAGCAAAAACAGGACCAATAAATCCCCAACCAGCATTTAAAACAAAATCGCTACTTATTAAAACTCTTATAACTCTACTAATAGCTTTTGGCATACATTATCATCTTAACCGCTAATTATTTTCACTGTTATCTCTCTTTTTCTCGGACGATTGTCAAAATCTAAAAATATAACTTGTTGCCATTGTCCTAGGACTAACTCTCTTTTCTCAATTGGTATTGTTAAAAATGGTGGAATTAAAGCTGAACGGATATGAGCATATCCATTACAATCTCCCCATTTTTTGCAATGCTCATAATTTTCTGACAAAGGCACAATTTTTTCCAAAATCCTTTTCAAATCTTCAACTGCGCCCGATTCATATTCAATTGTAGTTATCCCACAGGTAGAACCAGGACAGGATATCAAGCAAATCCCTTCTTTTACATCAGATTCTCTAACCGCTTTAGAAATTTTATCAGTGATATCAAGGACATCAGTAAATCCTTTAGTCTCTATAGAGAATCTCATACTCCTTTATTCTAGCAATTTTTAGTTTTTAATGATAATCGTATCGATTTTGCAAATTAATAGAAACGTTCATTGATGAATTATTTTAGTATCTTTAAAAAGAAGATTCTTTATAAAAGATACCCCCACTTTAAAGAGCATTGCTAGTCCTAAGAAAGCAAGTAGAAGCTCAGCCCCTCTAATAATCATAGTGAAAGCTGCAGCTGTGGAAGATCCCAAACCCAAAGAATTAAAAGCAAAAGTTTGAATTGCTTCATGAGAACCCAATGCCGCAGGTAAAGGAATCATTGCTGCTAAATAAGTAAATCCTAAAACAGACAAGGCAGATAAAATATCTATTTTTTTGCTTAAGAAAATAATCAAAATCCAAGTCCTAAGATGCATCACAAGTGCTCTGAAAAAAGACAAGACAAAAGCTTTTCTTGTTGATTTTCCTTCTAGCCTGAAAAAATCAAATACCTCATTTTCGGCCTCCATAATAGCATTACTTCGGCTAAAATTCTTTAAACCAGTTATTTTTAAAAAAAATCTAGCTAAACTTTCCTTTTTAAAAGCTTTAAAGTAGAAATAAAAAATTCCGAAAGAAAAAATTACAAATGCTCCTCCAAAAATAATTAGTAAATTTTTAGGAGGAAGACCGATTTTATAAAGAAACAATAAAACTCCTAAAAAAATAATGACTAAATTGACGGTCCACTCCAAAATTCTATCAATGAATATCGAAGCCATTAGTTTAGGCCAAGGAACTTTATTTTTCTGTCTTAAAATGTATCCTCTAAGAACCTCCCCGCCCCAAACTAAAACCGGAGCCAAAAACATAACAGAAAAACCTGCTAGATAAGATTTGAAAAGTTCCCAAAAAGAAATTTCTACTTTTTGCCATTTTAAAATCTCTCTCCACTTCCAGTTTCCAATCAATGCCGTCAAGAAAGTAAGAATAAAAATAATTATTCCTTTCCAACCGGTAAACACCAAAAAGGCATTTTTAATCTCCTGCCAACCTACTATTTTGCCAATCCAAAAAAAAAGACCTATTCCAGTAAAAAGAGAAATTAAAAAAAGCAATATTCTTTTCATAATTGGATTTATTATATCTAATTCAAAAACAAATAACAAAAATCCCTCCAAATAAAGAAGGTTTTACTCCACTCTCACTCCTTTAGCTGGGATTTTTACTTCTATAATCTTTCCTCCCACTCTTTCTATTTCTTTCTTCACTCTATCCTGTTCTTCTTTACAGGTAACAGCAATCATGCAATCTCCACCACCAGCTCCTGAAAGCTTAGCTCCGTAAGCTCCACCCTTTAGAGCAGCTCTAATGAGATTCTCTAGCTCTTTGGAACTTATCCCAAGATTTCTTAATAAATCCTGGTTCAAACTCATTAATTTTCCAATTTTCTCCCAATTTTGATTTTCCATTTCAATCTCAGCTAGGTTGACTATTCTCTCAATCTCTTCAAAAATTTTATTAATCCCCTTAGGATTTTCTTTTAATCTTTCAGAAACCCTTTTAACTAAAGTAGAAGTATCAGCTTTAACTCCTGTGTAACCGACAACCAATGGAATCTTTTCAGTCTTAATTGATTTAATAGTTTTCCCTCCTTTAACGAATAATAAGAAACCCCCGTATATTGCAGCAGCTACATCAAATCCCGAACCCACACCCTGAATATCTAAAACAGTTTTATAAGCTAAATCAAAAATCTCTTTTTTCCCGACTTCTATTTCAAATAGTTCTGAAAGAGCTTTTATGGTTGAGACAACCACTGCAGAAGAACTTCCCAAACCAATTCTATCTGAAAATTCACTTTTAGTTTCGATATCTAAACCAGATTTTATTTTATATTTTTCAAAAAAATTGAAAACTGAAGTCAAAACAAATCTCACCTTTTTGGGGTGAGATTTTACTAAATCATCTATCAGAGCAACATAATTTTTAAAATTTATATCTGGAGCACTCAAAACGATTTTTCTATCCTCTCTCTTTTCTAATGAGACACCTATCCTATGATCTACAGCTGCAACAATACAGGGTTTGTTATAAACAACAGCGTGCTCACCAAACAACATCAATTTTCCTGGAGCTGAAGCTTTTATCATTAGAATAAATGTTTTTGACTTAATTGTGGGCTTTGTCCAGGCTTGCAGATAATAATCTTTTTTACACTCTTGATGTTTTGTAATTTTTTTTCAATCTCTGAGACATCTTTTTTCAAACAAATTACTTTAACTTGAGGTCCAGCATCAATAGTAAAATAGCTTTCCAAGCCCTCCTTTCTCCAAAATAAAATTGCCTGGATTATTTCCAAGGTGGCTGGCATCCAATAAATTATTGAGGGTTGTGTTGTCAGCATTGTGGCGTGCATTTTCAGACAATTTATTTCAGCTGTTTTGGCAACTAAAGTAAAATTTTTCTCTAAAATTCCCTTCCTTGCTTTCTCTAAATCTTCCTCTATAGTATCAAGCCAAACTTTATACATTGGAGAGGTCTTAACTGTTTGAACCATTCCTGCTCTGCTTGATACTTTTTTCTTAACTGTAGAAACAATTGTAGTTAGCATCCTAAATTCCGGCCAATGTCCAGATTTTGCCAATTGGACTGCAAAACTGTCTGTTCCGTCACCTTTTTCTCCTTTTTCCCATTCAACAAAGCCTCCCAAGCAACTTCTAGTGGCAGATCCACTTCCTCGACGTGCTAACATTGATAATTCTTTTGAATCCAAATCAATGCCGACAGCTTTTGTTGCAGCCAAACTCAAAGCAGCAAAACCAGAAGCCGAGCTTGCCAAACCGGCTGCAGTTGGAAAATTATTTTTACTTACAACTTTTGCCTTATCTCCAATACCAGAAATTTCTCTAATTAGATTCAGATGCCTAACAACTCCCTCTAATTCTTTACCTCTTTTAAATTCCTGACCATCTAAGATAAAAGTGTCTCGGTTGTGTTTTTTATCAAATTCAATTGTGGTAACTGTATTTAAATCATCCAATGTTAAGGAAATTGAACTGTTTTGTGGCAACATCAACTTTTCATCTCTTTTGCCCCAATATTTAATCAGAGCAATATTTGCAGAAGCTATAGCAGTAGCTTTCATGGAATTAATTTTACTCCTTCAACTCCAATTTCACTTTGGAAAGATTTAAAACCTTTGTCTTTAAAAGCCGCCATTAAATTACTTGTTGTTCTTTCATCTTTTGCCAAAACTAAACAACAACCTCCACCCCAAGCTCCTGTTGGTTTAGCCCCCAGTGCCTCATTCTCTAGAGCAATCTCAATAATTCTATCCAATTTTTGAGTTGAAATATTTAATTTTTTTAATTCTTTGTAGTATTCTGTCATTAATTTTCCCAACCTCTCAAAATTTTGAGAATTTAAAATCCTTAAAGCTTTTTTAGAAATATTATCTAAAGAATCTAAAACAGAATTCACAAATTCTGGATTTTCTTCCCTCTTTCTTCTCACATAAGAAACTATTTCTCCGGTTTTTACTTCTTCGTCACTATCTACAAACAATAAAGGAATTTTAAAGTCGATCACTAAAGGTTTTACACCTTTTGATTTTTTATATTCAATATAGCCACCAAAGGTAACTGTAGCATTATCAATACCAGAAGGAGTTCCGCCATGAGCTACTAAATCTCCCTGATAAGATAAGTCAGAAATTTCTTTTTTAGAAAGATTTTTTCCTAAAAATTTTGAAACTGCCAAAGCAATAGCCGAAAAAATAGCTGAGCTTGATCCTGAATTCTTGGGAATTTCTGATTTTATTTCAAGCCCCAAACCCTTAAAACCGCAGTCTTTCATGATATTAGTGATCACAAAAAAACTTGGAACCAATTCATCTTTTTCTAAAATCTTTCCCAATTCATCAAATTTATTCTGGTCTTTTAAGGTATTGATTATTTTAAATAAATTAAATAATTCTTTCTCACCCAAAGATTCACTTAAATTAAGATCTTTTGCCGTAATAAAAACTTTATTCTCATTTACGGAAAAAACCTTCACCTGGCATCTTTTATCAATGCTACAAGCAATTCCCAATTTATCATAGACAACCGCGTGTTCGCCAAACAAAATAACTTTACCTGGAGCAGATGTGGTTATCATTTAAAAAAAGGTTTCCTCAAAGAAAACCTTGTCAAAATCATTATTTTTATTTATTTTTAGCATTATCTATTAATAAATCTTTTCTTCCAAAAAGGTAATAATTTGGGGTCCAGTTGATGGTGACTCCCAGAAATAATCATGGCCCGGAACATGAAGCGCTTGGGAGAAAGAAATACTATTTCCAGAGAATTTAGCAGAAAGCCATTTAAAAGGAGCTTTTAATAAAGTAAAAAATAATACCTTTGCCTGTCTTTTGGCAAGAGGATCTTTTTCTCCATTGTCTAATAAAAGAATGTTTTCAGATTTTAAAGCATTCTCCCAAAAAGGAACACCAGCTTCAATGGCTAAAACATCATCTCTTTTATCTTCTGGCATCCTCTCCATTATGTTGTTTACAAAAGCTCCTCCATTTGATAATCCGGCAATGATTACTTTTGTACCAGGATTATTTTTCACAAAATGTTCAATCTCTTGAGCTAATTTTTGGGATTGGTTCTGAAAAGAAGTTAATATTCCTCTTGTTCCTTCAATTTTTCCTAAAAAACTATCTTTAGTTCTTTTATAGGGAGCCACTACTGAGTTATAACCCAAATTTTTTAAAGTTTTTTGAATCTCCTCTATAATCGGAGCAAAATCCTGTGCTTTTTCAAGAGGAGTATTTCCCCAGCCACCAGAGTTAAAAATTACAAGAACCTGTCTTTTTGAGTTTTGATTATTGGTGTCTTTCTGCTTAATAGTTTGCTTTTTAGAAAATGAATTTAAAATTTCTTGGAATTGAAAATTATCGGGATATTCTCTGGGCGCAAAAAGAAAAAGGAAAATTATAGTAAGAAAAAAAGGGAAAACAATTTTTTTAATTTTCTTTACCATCTTTTTATTTTAGATTAACCAAATCTTTTTTTCATTGCCTCAATAAGCTCAAAACTTGTGGGATTATCGGAAATCTCAAAAACCCATTCCCATAAAGGAACGGTAGAAAATCTTTTATCTTTTTCTTTATATAAAAGAGCTTGGAATAAAACTGCGAAAGTATTAAGCTGAGAAAGAAAATGACTCTCTGGACTTGATCTAGTCCTGTATTCTTCCCAGAGTTGAATTATTTCTTTTTTAAGAGAAGGTCTTAATTTTAAAGTAAGTTTTTGAAGAGCTTTTTTTTCTTCCTTATAATTTTTCAAAAATATTCTTGTTTTTTTTGACTTTAGAAGACGAGGCCATCTTTTCAAAATCTCTTCTCTCTTCTTTGAACTTCTGGGTAGAATCTCATCATACGGAGTAGTATCTCCTGTATAGACAGCTGTTAACTCATGACAAAGAGCCATTTTGAGAAGCTTTTCCATGTTTAGTTTAAGTTTTTTATCTCTGCCAAAAATCCAAGCCATCAAGGAAAGAGTAAAAATGTGACCGGCTACAGTTTCAGGACTCTTGACTCCTCGAATAGTCCAGTACAATCGGGAAGTTCTTTTTAATTTTCCTATCTCCAAAAGAAAATCTAAAATGTTTTCTAATTCTTTTTGTTTTTTATAGCTTCCAGGCACTTTACCGTAGATTTTCTTTTGAATAACCTTTAAAAAATCAAGGAGTAACGGATCTTCAACTATTTCTTCAGTTCCTTCCCACCAACTAGTTCCTCCTCTATTTTTTTGGGTGCCAAAGTATTCGATGGACTGTAAAAGAGTTTCTATTCTATCTATCTGCTTCACAAATCTTCCTTCTTTTGAAATTCTTTTTTCGTAATGAAACCAAGCAGATAAAATTTCTCCTTTTAGCTCTGGCTTTAAAGATTTTATTAATTTAGAAAGCGCCTTTTTCTCTTTTGTAAGCTTTGTTTTTCCCCTTTTTTCTTTTTCTTCTTTGGAAAGTCTTGTTCCCTTCAATAAAATCTCTTCATCCTTTTTTTTATCGCGATCTAGTCCTTCCCAATAAAAAAAAGGAGTGCTATCTCCAGCATATACTTCACACAAATCATGAGAAAGAGCGATTTTGATTGCCTTTTCAATATTTAGTTTCTTTTTCTCGCCCAACAACCAAGAAGCAATTGCTACTCGAAAAACATGATCAGCGATTGTTTCTGGGTTTTTGACTTTCATTAAAACCCAGCCAGTTTTAGGAACTTCTTTTAGTTTATTAGCTTTAATTAAAAAATTAAGGATGTTTTTCATCAAAAATAAAATAAAAATATAACAGGAATTGCCTGCTATATTAATATCATAATTTATTTAAAATTTCAATCGGTTTATAATAAACCGTATTTAATTTTTTTAATCTTATAAACCACTTTAATGGGAGAGGTAATTATCACTTCATCATTAATCTTATGCTCTAAAAGCATTTTGCCTATTGGAGAGTCCGAAGATATCTTTCCTTCGCTAGGATTAGCTTCTAAAGTTCCGACAATTGTAAATTCATTAATCTGCCCTTCAGATTCTTGCAGAGTTACGGTAGCTCCCAGGTAGACAATGCCTCTCTTTTTCTTTGGAGGAAGCTTAATTAATTCAATATTTTTCAGAATGTATTCTAACTCGGCTATTCTTGTTTCCAAGAAACTTAAGTCCTCACGAAAAGAAATATATTCTGGATTTAAATCTTCAGAATGCAAAATCTGAGGAGATTCACCTTTAGTTTTAGCCAGTATGATTTTCTTCAAATCCTGGAATTCTTTGTTTATTTTCTCTAATCCTTTTTTAGTTAAATAAAATTTTTTTGCCATTTTAAGAGAAAGAACCCCCTGCTTGTGGAGGCTCAGTAGTTTTTTATTATTTTGTTTTAATATTGACTAATCTTGTCTTCTACTGAACCTTCCAACAGATTTTTTGTTATCAATAGTGACAAAGGGATTATAACCAGTCCAAGTTTGGCTGGTTAAAAATAAATTTAGGAAACTAGTTTGCTTAATCTTGTTCATAAGTTCTATCTTAATACGAACTGAGCGAGAATCAAGGCTCTTATAACAGTTTAATTATAGCCATCTATAAAATCCTGTCAAGTTCTATTTAGTTTTGATTTACTAACCTTACTATTTTCAAAAAACTTCTTTTTATTTAATAAAAAATCATTTAAAATTAAGGAAATCAATTAATGTTAAGATTCCAAAGTATGATAGAAATTGACGGATCTAATTTTGAGGGGGGCGGGCAAATATTGCGAACAGCAGCAAGCTTGTCAATAATCAGTAAAAAACCCTGCCGGGTTTTTAATATTAGGAAAAAAAGAAAAAAAGCAGGCTTGATGCATCAACACCTTTTGTCTCTTCAAGCTCTTTCTAGGTTCTGTAATGGAAAATTAGAAGGGGACCATTTAGGTTCTTCTGAAATTAAATTTTATCCTGGAAAAAAATATCAAAATCAAATTTCCATAAACATTCCGACAGCCGGAAGTATTACCCTGGCTTTACAAACATTAATTCCATCAGCTCTATCCTCTCCCCATTCCATGACAATTTCTTTTAAGGGAGGAGCCACTGATACTTTTTTCTCACCAACTATAGATTATTTACGTTATGTATTTTTAAAGATTTTAGAAAAAATGGAAGCAAGGATAGAGATTGAGATTTTAAAAAGAGGATATTATCCGGAAGGAGGTTCTGAGGTAAAAGTAAAAATCTACCCTCAAAAACTCAAAAGTGTAAATTTAGTTAAAAGAGGAAATTTAAAAAATATTTTAATAATTTCTGGAGCTTCTGAATTTTTAAAATCAAAAAAAGTAGCTGAGAGGCAATTAATAGGAACAAGAGAAATTTTAGGAAAATTAAATTTACCTATTGAAGAAAAAATTGGATATTATCAAACCCAATGTCCTGGCAGCCAAATCTGTCTAATAGCTAACTTTGAAAATACGGTTATCGGTACTGACAATTTAGGGAAATTAGGCAAAAGGGCTGAAGATGTCGGAAAAGAAGCTGCTTTGGAGTTATTAAAAGAACAAAAATCTGAAGCCTGTCTAGACAAACATTTAACTGACCAAATTTTACCTTATATAGCTTTGGCTAAAGGAAAAAGTAAAATTACGGTCTCAGAGATCACTAGCCATTGCAAAGCTAATATTTGGGTAATTGAAAAATTTTTAGAAGGAAAATTTGAAACCAAAGACAATTCAATTAGCTGGACTCCTAAAGGTTGATTGTTTTCTTTAACTCTTCTTTTTTCTCTAAAAATTAATCCTCTACAACTTCTGGCTGGAAAAATTTGTTGATTCTAATTTCATGAGGGCTTATTTTTTTTATCTTGTTGTCTTTTACTAAAACTTTTAACAAAAGCCCTCTCATTGTTTGTTC
>SDBT01013871.1_pt1 | contig 12885 bp, 10 predicted proteins | sample 2277101 | NCBI WGS metagenome assembly SDBT01 (sample SAMN10404973, study PRJNA504765) | marine sediment metagenome | isolation source: marine sediment core GS10_PC15, 103 cmbsf | place: Arctic Ocean: Southern Knipovich Ridge | collected 2010 | reverse complement strand
ACTCCCAAGAATCGAACATCTTGTGAAGCGAAGTAAGTTACTGGATTACATTGTACCCGTCAACCCGCGATTTCGTAACCCCGCCAATTCGCGAATTCGTTGATTCGCTTGCCACGCCTGCCTGCCCCTTCGGGGTGCCCTTGGCATCGTAGCCTCGGCGAAGGCGGGTGAATGCATTGATTCGCCTGCCCCGCCTATCACCAGTCTGTAGGGTTGGCAACTTGTTGCCAACCAATAAGACCATTCCACCTCAACCGGTCGGCAACAAGTTGCCAACCCTACCACTAAGCTTTGTACTGCCGATCGAGGATTTCCTTCACGATAAGTTCCAGGTCGCGTAGGTACTTTTCCTGGCTCATGGCGATGGCCTTCATGAACAGCAGCTTGTGCAGGTGGATCATGCGAATACCGTCCAATTCGATGCACCCTTCGGCGAGGAAGTCGTAATCGAACAGGCATATCCGGTTCCATATCTCCAAGCCGTCCACGCACACGCCGATATCGCCATGCAGATCCCTGATATTATCGGGATACTTCTGGCACAGTGCTTCGTGGTCGGCGGCAGATATGACGAAATCAATATCGTCACCCGCCTTGCGCAGGCCGTAATATTCCATAGCCACCCCGCCAATCACCAGCGGCGGCGATTGAAAGCTATGCCCCAACTTGTCAAGTTTATCACGCACTTCATTCATGTTTTGCTCCACAACAAAGGTTCCTGACCCCTTTGTTCCTTTGTTCTCCTGACCCCTTTGTTCTCCCCATCACGCTTTTGATCCTGTACATACGATCTTGTATTCATATACAGGCCACTTATATGTCAATCTAGGATCTCGCCGAAAGTATCCGATCTTCACGAAACCATCTCGATACTTAATGAACTTGTAATGTAGTTTTACCACGACATCAACCTTGTCAAGTAATGCCTTTTCATCACTATTCATGTGTGCCAAAGCAAGCTTTGTATTATTATGCTCTTCCTCATAGCTTATAATGTCATAGCCTTGCCCTCTCAAATACATCTCCCCGTTGCTGTTCTTATAAATATTGCTTTCAATGACTCCTTCATCCTCAGGCAAGTCAGGCGTTGGCACATAGAGTGAATTCCATATCGGGGCAAGCACCCAATATGACACTTCACAAAGCAAAGGAAAGACCACAAATACCCCGACCACTATCCGTATGGTTAACGGCCAGTCAACGTCTCCCATAATGGAATACGCTATGATCGCCCCTACTATCGGACATCCGATATGTCTAATTAACCATCCTGTCCATTCTTTGAAACCACTTGGGGGTTTCGTGTTGGGTTTAGGCATCTTTTCCACAAACTCTCCTGAATGTTAGGCGAGTGGCGTGGTTCGACGCGTTAGCGGCAACCACGGTTATTCCCATCGATCATATCGCCGGAAAGTGGGGACAGGCACGTTCGCTGCGCTACCGAGCCAGTCCCCATTTTCCCTGCGACCTGCCACGTAGCGAATCTGCGGCTCTGGCCATGAAGGCAAGTTAAGTCCCGGAATTCCGGCGGAACATTGTCAACTTATGCTGTAGTTATTGTCAACTTTAACGATGCTCATTGACAACCTTAACCATACTCATTGACAACCTTAGACATGTTTATTGACAACCTTAGCCAGAGTTTTGCAAGACGTGCTGCATCCTATCTCGTTATTTTTACAGCCTTTACATCACAATGCCTCCCTGCCCAGAAAAACGTACTTCGCGCGGTGGGTCTCACCGCGCTTATGCAGACAGGTCGGGGAACCTACGGTTTGTGGCAACTCTGTTTTCTCTGTGCTCTCTGCCTACCAGGCCTGTGCCCCTAGTGCCGAAATCCCGCAGGGACGAAGGCGGATGAATTCGTGAACTCGTGGACTGGCCTGTCGTTTCTCCCCGTCTTTTCTGTGTAATCAGTGTAATCTGTGGACTGATCCTCTTTTCGAATCGCCAATCGCAAATCGTCGATCGACAATCGTTTTGTGCGCGTAAAAATGGCCCATCAATGGACCGGCGGGTCGGGGTCAGTGCCTGGTCAAAAGTACCGAATCACATTGATGAGCCAAGTTTGTCTTGTCCAGCCGGTGGGAAGTCAACCACAAGGTTGACAGGCCCGTCGGCGATGCTGGCAATTTCCATATGAGCGCCGAATACGCCCCGCTGTAGCCGGCAGCCACATTCTGCAAGTCCGCCCGCGAACGCCTCGTAAAGCGGCTCGGACGTCTCGGGGGGGGCGGCCTCTACAAAAGAAGGCCGACGCCCTTTTCTCGAATCGGCTAGCAGGGTGAAGTTCGGTACGACAAGAACCTCACCCTCGATGTCCAGTACCGAAAGGTTCATCTTGCCATCCCCATCCTCAAAGATGCGGAGATTGGCGACCTTTTCGGCAAGCCTTTGTGCAAACCCGTTTGTGTCTGGCAGTCCCACCCCGAGGTAGATCAGCAGGCCTCGGGCGGTTTTGGCTTTGGTCTGTCCGTCGACGCAAAGCTCAGCAAATAAAACTCTCTGGACGAGCGCTCGGATGATTACTGCCCGTCCTTTCCGTACTTGTCCAGAACGGCGCGGGCGACTTTCGCAACGGACCTGCGAAGCTTAGCCGGTGCGATGACCTCAACCTGGTCGCCGTAGCCAAGCAGCCACCACGTAATCTCATTGAGCCCGTCGACGTTCACGCGGAAATCGAGCGTGCCGTCGTCGTTCAATTCTGTTTCCTGACTCTTGTGCCACTGCACCTCGGCGACGTTGCCAGCCACCTTCGGTGTGAATCGCAAATGCACTTCGTAATTCCTGCCCTCGGGAATCATGCTCCACGCATCACCGAAGTAATCGTCCAGATCGACGTCACACGGAGTCTCAAACTGCTTTCTGGTGACCGAGAGCTTCTCGATGCGACCGAGCTTGAACGTGCGTATCTCCGAGTGCATCGACGAATGGGCGATCAGGTACCACGCCCGCGAAATGAATATCACCCGAAGCGGCCGGACCTGCGTGGTTATCAGCTCCTTCTCGTAGAAGCTGTTGTATTCAAGTCGGCAAATGCGCCTGGCCGATATCGCTTCGGCGAGGTCGTCGAATGTCTCGTCGTCGCCATCTTCGTGGCGAGCAACCGGGCCAAGCTTGATCCCGACGCGATCAATAATGCTGCCCACGTGCTTGCGTATCGCCTCGGGCAGCGCGCTTTCGAGCTTGACAGCCGCCCTCGCCCCGTGAGACAGCAGGGGCAACTTGCCGGCCTCGCCCTTTAGCCCGCCCGAGAGCACCAGCACCGCCAGTGCCTCCGAGAGCGTCAGGTTAATCGGCGGCAGGAAGAAATGCCTGTTGATGCGATACCCCTTCCGCTCGGCGTCGAAGTAATACGGGATGTGGGCCATCTCGAGCATGTTCAAATCGCGAAATACCGTCCGGCGGGACACTTCCAGTTCCTCTGCCAGCTCATCAGCAGTGTAATCCCTGCCCGCCTGGAGCAGTGTGATGAGACGCAGCAGCCTATAGATTCGACTAATATTCATGTTTGTAAGTCCTTATACAAAATAGAAGTGACAGCCTATTGACACCCCAACAGACAATTTGAAGTTTTTTTAATCTGTGGCCGCGACGTCGGCGGTCGTCGATCCAAGACATTAGCACTTGGTGACACTGAAGTTAAAGCGAGAGCCTTCGAAATGACAGAGATTTCCCCTCTCTTTTTTCGCCCCAGCCCGGTGTTTTGTTAGCTACACAACCTACGTCCGCCAGGCCGTAAGTTCAGGGTTACTTTATCGCTTGAGGCAAAGCCACTTCCACGCCCGCCCGATCAAGCCGGTTATTCTCAACCAGCTATCTATCGGTCAGCGAAACAAAGTGCAGCGGATCTTTGCTCATCGCGGCCAGAGCTTGAGCCCACAGTTGCGAAGCTTCCAGGAGATAACAACCAGCTCGCAGGACTTTGAAAGTTCGCATGGCCTCGCCAGTGAGCAGGTCTTCCAGGCGTTCGTATACGCTGCGGTATGGCGGAAAGTCGTGTCGCCTGCAGCCCATCGTGGTTTGGTGTCCGTCGCCATGAGTGAGACTATAGGTAACCGTAGGCCCGAATAGATAAGGTGCCTCGGCGAGTTCCTCCACGCCGTGCATGGAGGTGCATGGTCCCAGCCCGCAGCCGATCATAGCCACTTGGCCGCCGCAATCACGAAGTCTCCGAAACGCTGATCGAGGACCTACAGGTGTGGTGTCCAGATAGTGGTCGCCAAGCATTTCCTCAGCCCGCGGGCCGATACCACAAACCGAATGGGTCGGGTGAACGCTGCGCATCGAGCCAGGCCGGCAGCGGAAGTATTCCGGTACGGCCCCGATACACGATGGCGTGGACCGCACGTCGAACACGGGATTGTCCGCATTGACCGTCTCATAGCTCAGAGCCGGCATCAGCAGCGTCCCTCTGGGTCCGAGCGCCTCGAGAAGCGATGCTATCAGCGTTTCCATCCCGCCGGGTACGGAACCCAGCGACCGAAATGAAATGTGCGTCAACAGCACCCCCCCGGGCCGAACGCCGCCATTGAGAAGGTCCGACACGATTGCCTCTTGCGATCGTGGCAAGTCCGTCGGTTTGTTAAACGTTTCTTTCTCCAAGTGGCAGGCTCGAGCTACTTGTGCGGATAGGCGGGAATCAGCGGTCTTTGACAACCTGCGGCAAAGCTATTTTCACGCCGTTCACTTTCAGTATCGTACCGGTAACTCTCGCCAGGTCGATAAGCGCGACGTTGTAGGATGTAATCGCCAGATTCTCCGCACTCTGGGCGGCTGCGAGTTCTCCCTGGGCCGAAAGCTTGACCTGCAGGAATTCCGGCGTCATGCGGCGGAGTTCCTCTTCGACCTCCAACGCCTCGAGCTGCTTCTGCGAGGCTTCGACGGCCCGGCGTTGTGCTTCCAGTTCGGCAAGTGCGGTATCGGCCTGCCTTATTCGATCGCGAACCTGCAGGGAGATCAGATCGGCCCGGTTCTGAAGTTCGGCTATTGCCTGGGCCTGCTGGAGTCTCTGCTTGGCCAGTTCCGCAATCCGCGCCCTGTTGCCTATCGGATACTCCGCAGACAGCGAGACGCTTGTCGAAACGTAGTCCCCCGTCTCCATATTCTTGCGGGCCTCGTTGGCCGAACCACCCAGGCCTTGCATGCTCGTCGCTACTGTCAGGTCCAGCCGTGGAAGCGTGCGATTCTTCGCCGCGCTGATGTTGATGGCTGCAATATCCAGTGCTATGCGCACCTGCTCAAGATCCGGGCTGTTTTCCAGCGCGGTAAGCAACTGATCTTCCACGTCGAGTTGCACGCCGTCGGTGCTCGGGCGGGTCGTAGGAACGATTTCCCTGTCGTTAAGCACGTTCAGTTGCGGATCGGCGAGCAGTTTGGCCAGTGCGTTCTCGACGCTGCGAACGCCGTTCTTCGCCCGAATCAGGATAGCCTCGCGCGTTGCGACTCTGGATTGCGCCTGCTGATATTCAACGTCGCTGGCGTCGACGGCACGGCGTTTCTCGATCCGGTCGCGCGTCTCGATAGTCCGATCGAGCAGCGATTGTGCTATTAATTGGTCCCGCCTGGCCTGGACGAGTTGCCAGTAGGACGCCACCACCTGGGTGACTATCTGTTCAACCTGCAGGCGGAACTGCGACATTGAGATGTCGTGAGTGAGCCTGGCGATTCTGAGTTCGGCCAGGGTAACCTCAGGCCAGCCGTCGCGAAGCAGCGGCTGAGTGACTTCAAAACTCACGATGTTTTCGATGACCCTTTGCTGTCCGCCAAACCCTGCCGGATCGAAATCGTGCGACAGGTTCCAGAGAGCACGCCATTGGGCGCCGGTGACGGTCCTCTGAGTGATGCCAACCTGGCCGGCGCGGGTGTGCGACTGCCCCTGGCCAAAAACGCTGACACTTTGCAGGTCTTCAACCGCATAATCGAACTGACCCAGCAGGACATAATCAAACGCCGCTGCGGCCTGGGTGATCTCCTGCCATGAAACCGAGGGAGTGAAACCGGCCACCCGAATGTCGGTGTTGTTGGCCAGCGTGCGGATGATGGACTCTTCGAGAGACAGCAGTACCTGCCCCCGCTCGCCATCGGCACCTTCTATGACCTTCAAACTCGGGATAGTCGGCGTAGGCGAAGGCGCCAGGAAATCGAGCCCGTCGTCGCCAAGGCGATCCTGCGGACTCCGGGTTTCCATCACTCGCTGGTAGCGGGCGAACATATCCTGATCGGCATCGCCAGGTGAGACGCAGCTGCTTATCACAAGCAGCCCGGTCACTATTGCGATGCCCAAAGCCAGTCGTATTACCGTATTCTTCTTCCGTGCGTTCCAAGTCATGGCGCTTCCCTGCAATTCGATGACAGACCGACAGCTATATACAGGCATATCGGCACGAGTCGGCTTGGAGCATCTGCCTTTTCCTCAGGTGTCTGGCCTGACGCAAAATAATTGGCTTATTTACTCGTCGTCTTCCCATTTTTCGTCGTCCAGTTCATCCAGAGGATCCTGCTGGGAATGCAACCCTTCCCGTAGCAGCGCCATCGCCACCTTTCGCGCGGTTTCGGGTTTGTCGCAATCCATCAATTCGCTGAACCGCGCGGCGGCGCACTGCACGCCGGTCGCCACCTGGTGAACAGCCATGACGGCTGCCAGCGACTCGGCGATGGCAAGTTTCTCGCGAAAGCTTTTGCTACTGAGCATTCTTCGCCACTTGCTCGGACGCATCGGCATAAGTTGCATGATTTCGTCGGGCGTCTTGCCTTCCCGGATGAATTTGATCAGATCTCTGTAAGATGCCATGTGTTGTCCTTTCGTGATGTCAGTTCGACTCGGCGTGGCCTCGCGCACTGCAAGCAGTTTTTAGCTATCAGCTATCAGCTATCATTCCGGGTGGCGGGTCTCCTGACCTGCCACCTCTTAAACGCCTAATGAACCTGTTCCCGCGGCGGGTCAGGAGACCCGCCGCGCAATACGCAGCTTTTACCTGCCTACCTGGCTAGCGCCAGCTGGGCAGGCAGGGCTTTCAGAAACGCACCGTGCGTCCCCACCCTTGTCCGGTACGTGCCGGTTATGCGCGTAAATGGCACGCAACGGCGTCCCACCGCAATGATTGCGAAGAACGCAACAGGTTGATAGGCCGTCAGATGACAAATGAGAGAACTTTTCGCTTTTTCCGGGCCATTCAGGGCCAATCAGCGCATTTCTGCGCGCGCAAAGCGGTAGCCTGTCTCAAGAGCAATCGGGGATCCCCCGGAGGGGCGGGCTTCGAAGGACAATCGAAAATCGACAATCGAAAATGTCTTACTTCCCCCAATCGACCAGGACGGTATTCAGGTCGATGATGTCCACTGTTCCGCTTCCGTCGGAGTCGCTGCGCGGATCAACGAAGCTGCCTGTCTTGCCCCAGTCGATCAGCACCATGTTCAGATCGACGATATTCACCCCTCCGCTACGGTCCAGGTCGCCAGGATGCAAACTCACCGTCACCGACGACCAGCCTGTGTTTCCGCCGCCGTCGGTGGCGTAGGCGACGATCTCGTACTGTCCCTTGGCGCTGTAGGTGTGCGAAAGTGAACTGCCGGATTGATAACTCAAGTCGCCAAAAAACCAGTGGATAGATGCGATACCGTCGCCGTCCGACGCCGATGCAACGAGCGTAACCTTGTTCCACTGGGCCTGATCGCGATGGAGAGATATGGATACCGACGGTGTATCGTCTCCGGAGCCCGGCCACGTTTCCAACGGCAGCGGCTGTGCGGCGTCGGCGGGAATAGTCCACAGTTCATCTGCGCCGTCAGGTGCGATTGTGCCCCCGCGCAGCCGGACAGCATCACGCGCGAGTGACTCGCAGATCGCGATTGCAGCGTTGAACGTATAGCCGGAATTGCTGAAGACTGCTCCGGTCCTGTCCAGGCCGGATTTATACTTGTCCGGTATGCCGCTAAGCCCCAGATATGTTCCTATGATCGCCCCCACCCCACACCCGCCATCTGGCCGACGAATCCTCCTTCGAGTCTGTCGATAAATGCAGTGCGAGAGAGCGTCTGTTGAGACATTACCTGCCCTGCCGACAGCAGAAGGACAACTATCGCAGATATCGCACTCAATGTCCCTCGATTAGTCATGGACTGCCTCCGAAAGATTCCGATCCGCGCCGTAAAGGCCTACTGCCCTCTTATCATACCCAGGAATCATGAAACCGTGCCGCAAAAATGAATTGTGGGACATCGATCCACAGTCAGGATGTTGCAATTGGGGCGAATCTGGCGAATAATCTCACGTTGACAGCACGTTTATCGAAAGGACCAGCAGATGGCCATCATCGACAAGGTATTCAAGGCCTACGACATACGCGGTATTTACGGCGACGAGATCAACGAGGACTTAGCCTGGAAGATCGGACACGCCTGCGGGCAGTTCCTGCGCAGTTTGCTGAGCGGGTACGATCGCGGGCAATCCTGCACCAACCGCCTTATCGTCGGGCGCGACATGAGGCCGCATTCGGTCCCGCTCACCGAAGCGCTGATCGAGGGCATCAGCTCCAGCGGCACTGCCTGCGTGGACGTGGGCATGGTCGACACGCCGATGATCTACTTCGCTATCAACCACCTCGGCGCGTGCGGTGGAATACAGGTGACCGCGTCGCACAATCCGCTGGAATACAACGGATTCAAGATATCCGCCCTCAAGGCCAAACCCGTAGGCGAGAATACCGGACTGCGCGAGATCAAGCACATCGTCTCGACGCTGCGGCGAATGCCCAAAGGCGCGTCGCTCGCACCGGTCCAGCAGGTTGACCTCTGGGACGAATACCGCAAGCACGTACGCCGGTTCCTCAAACCGCAACGCAAACTCAAGGTGGTCATCGACGCGTCCAACGGAATGGGCGGCGTGATGTTCCCGAAGATTTTCGGTGGCGAGGACATGGAAGAAATCATCACGCTGAACATGGAGGTCGGCGGAGAATTTGCACACCCGCCCGATCCGCTGGTTCCGGCGAACCTCAAGATGACTCGCGACGCCGTCAAGAAACACAAAGCCGACCTGGGCATCTGCATGGACGGCGACGGAGACCGCTGCATGTTCGTGGACGAAAAGGGCGAAATCGTCGGCTGTGATCTTATGACCGCGCTGATGAGCAAGCAGTTCCTCGCAAGCACACCCGGTGGAACGATCGTATACGACCTGCGCAGCTCGCGCGTCGTCCCGGAAGAGGTCCGCGCCGCCGGAGGAGTTCCGCGCCGCGAACGCGTAGGTCATGCGTTCATGAAACGCGCGATGGCCGACGGGCACGGTGTGTTCGGTGGCGAAGTGAGCGGGCATTTCTACTTCCGCGAGAACTACAACGCCGATTCCGGAGCGATAGCGTTCGCCTCGGCGCTAAGCGTCATAAGCAGCCAGCCGAAAACGTTCTCCAAGCTCATCGAGCCGCTGCGGCGATACAGCCAGTCCGGCGAGATCAACTTTGAAGTCGAGGACAAGAAGGCAAAGATGGAAGAACTCGCCGCGCTGTACAAAGACAGCGAGATCGACTATCTCGACGGAATCACCTGCCAGTACGACGATTGGTGGTTCAACGTTCGCCCGTCGAACACCGAACCGCTGCTGCGATTGAACCTGGAAGCTAAAGATCGCGACATGATGATGGAAAAGCTCGGCTGGCTTATAGAAATACTCGGCCAACCCATCGCACACTGATCGCAGCGTAATCATGGACCCGGAGTTCTCCATAACCACAGACATCGCCGGGCAGGACGCCGAACTGGCGCCGCTGTTCGCCGCATTCTCCGCGGCCGGTTTCACTGCTCTCCATTGGTGCCACAACTGGGTCGGCAAGCAGATACTCTACGACGAGCAATACGCCGCCGACGTCGCCGCCCTGGCTGAGTCTCACGGCCTGCGGATCGCGGACATCCACGGCTTTTCTCGCAGCCGCGATGAATACATCAGCGACGAACTTGTCCTCGTCATGAACACCAATCGCATTGAATTCGCCGCTCGCGTTGGCGCATCAACCGTCGTAATGCACCTGCCCCAGCGAGCATGCCCGCCGGTGGGCGAAGGCGTGGAAATGTCCACCGCCCTGCTCGAAATGCTCCGGCCCGCCTGGCAAACTCATGGCGTGCGATTAGCTATCGAAAATCTGCCCCACCACAGGACTCCAAACGAGTACTTCGATATCATGTTCGAGCGGTTTGAACCGGAGTTCGTCGGTTTGTGCTACGACAGCGGGCATGCCGCTCTCACCGGCCAGCATGATCTGATCGCCCGCCACGGCGACAGGCTGCTTGTGACGCACCTGCACGACAACGACGGCGAATCGGACCAGCACCTGCTGCCGGGTAAAGGCAAAATCGATTGGGCGAGAGAGCTGGTCGCAATAAAGCAAAGCGGGTACAGCGGGACTATCAATCTCGAAGTCGCCCTGCCCGACGGCGAACCGCTTGAGGAGTTCTGCAAACTCGCCTGCAACACAATCCGCGAGTTGTGGGACAAGGCGTAGATTTAGACTGCGTATTCTTCGCGCGGCGGGTCTCCCGACCCGCCGCGAAAACAGACAATCAGGTGGCAGGTCAGGAGACCCGCCACCCTGGGTTCTATGCATAAAGGGGTACGACATGACAGAAACACCACCGCCGATTGAACAAATAGCCCCACCGCCAACCAAGACCAAATGGCCGACGGTGATCGGTTTCATTTCACTGGCTGTTGGTGCATTGTTTTGTTTATTCGGGCTGTGCGGGATTATCTCAATACTCGTGCTATCCGACGCCAGTATTGTTTTTCGCATCTTCATGCCATTGTGGTTCGCACTTATCCTTGTGTTGCCTGGCATACGGCTGATCCGAGGGGCCTTCTGCCTGCTGCGCCGCCAGACCAAGGGGCCAGACCTGCTGGTTTCTTATGCCAAGGCCTTCATTAGATTCTTCGCTGTCGTGCTTTTCTTCAACGTTGTAGCGTTGTTCCTTCCGGCCCCCAGAAGGGCGCTGAGTAACCATGACTTCATGGGGATATGGGCTGGGATTGCTTGGCTCATGGCTTACCCGATCTTCCTCCGCATCTGGTTCTCGCGGAAGAAAATCAAAGACGAAGTGCGAAGTTGGGGAGAACTTAAAAACTAAGGCGGCGGGTTGGTCAGGTTGTCCGCTCACTTCCGTTCGCGGCTAGCTGGATGGAATACGAAATTGAAAGTGGATGGTCAGGCGTGCATTGATCGTGCTAGCCGCGACAGGAATGGAGCGGAAATGCTTTTAGCGACAGGAATGGAGCGGATGTGTTTTTTCGCAAGTGAAAGCGAGCGGAAAACTTAGTCTCTTGCTTTGTGGGTTTGCATGTGTCTAGCCAGGTATTGGCCGGTGTAAGACTCCGCGACGGCGATGATATCTTCCGGCGTGCCGGTAGCTACAACCTCTCCGCCTGCATCGCCACCTTCCGGGCCGAGGTCCACGATCCAGTCTGCACACTTCACCACGTCGAGATTGTGCTCGATGATGATGATCGTATTGCCCATGTCCGCAAGGCGGTTGAGCACGTTGAGCAGGTTGTGGATGTCCGCAAAGTGCAGCCCGGTCGTCGGCTCATCCAGCAGGTACAGCGTATGTCCGGTGGCGGTCTTGCCAAGTTCGCTGGCGAGCTTCACCCGCTGGGCCTCACCGCCCGAAAGCGTCGTCGAGCTCTGGCCGAGTTCCACGTAGCTGAGCCCCACGTCGTTGAGCGCCCGCAAAAGTTGCTTGATCTTCGGGAAGCTGTCAAAGAACCCCAGCGCCTCCTCGATCCGCATCGCAAGAACGTCGGCTACGTTCTTGCCCTTGTAGCGAATTTCGAGCGTCTCGCGGTTGTAGCGAGAGCCCTTGCATTCCTGACATTTCACGTAGATATCGGGCAAAAAGTGCATCTCGATTTTCTTGACGCCCTGGCCTTGGCAGGCTTCGCAGCGTCCGCCTTTGACGTTGAAGCTGAATCGGCCGGGCTTGTACCCGCGGATTTTCGCTTCGCGCGTCTTGGAGAACAGCAGCCGGATGTGATCGAACACGCCCGTGTATGTAGCCGGGTTGCTGCGCGGAGTTCTGCCGATGGGCGACTGGTCGATCTCGATGACTTTGTCGACTTTGCTGACGCCGAGGATTTTATCGTACTCGCCCGGTCGGTCGCGCGACGTGTAAAGCCGCCGCCTGAGCGCCCGCAGCAGCGTCTGGTTTATCAGCGTGCTCTTGCCCGAGCCCGAAACGCCCGTCACGCAGATGATTCCGCCCAGCGGGAACGTCACGTCGATGTTCTTGAGATTGTTCTCGCGGCAGCCTTTGATCTCGATCCGCCGCTTGGACGAGAGCTTGCGCCGCTGCGTCGGAGTGTCGATACACATGCGCCCGGAGAGATACCGCCCGGTCATCGATTCTTCCGACTTGCATATTTCCGCCAGCGTGCCCTGTGCGACGACGCGTCCACCGTGTCGCCCCGCGGCTGGGCCCATATCGATAATCTCGTCGGCTACGCGCATCGTATCTTCGTCGTGCTCGACCACCAGCACCGTATTACCGATATCGCGCAGGTGCTCCAGCGTGCGGATAAGGCGCTGATTGTCGCGCTGATGCAGGCCGATCGTCGGCTCGTCCAGAACGTAGCAGACACCAACCAGCCCGGAGCCTACCTGCGTGGCAAGGCGAATTCGATGCGCCTCACCGCCCGAAAGCGTCGCCGACGTGCGGTTAAGCGTTATGTAGTTCAGCCCGACGTCGGCTAGGAACTTCAGCCGGTGGTTGATCTCCTTGAGAATTGTCTCGGCGATCTGAGTCTTTTCCTCGTCGAGCACCAAGCCGCCAAAGAACTCCAGCGCTTCGTCGATGGACATCGCCGTCACGTCGGAAATCTTTTTGTCGCACACGGTAACCGCC
>SDBT01013870.1_pt1 | contig 12885 bp, 16 predicted proteins | sample 2277101 | NCBI WGS metagenome assembly SDBT01 (sample SAMN10404973, study PRJNA504765) | marine sediment metagenome | isolation source: marine sediment core GS10_PC15, 103 cmbsf | place: Arctic Ocean: Southern Knipovich Ridge | collected 2010 | reverse complement strand
GGGGGGCGGAGGGTGCCGAGGGTGGTCAGGGGGGAGGGGCGGCGATGCTGAGTGAGGACGAGGATGAGCCCGAAGAGCCTGAAGTGAGTACCCCATGACCAAGCGTCCCCGCCGCTCAATTGCGACCTACCTGACCGACCCGTTGGCGTTTATCGAGGACCTCACCGTCCCGATCCCGAGTGCCCCGCGATTCGGCGACGTGATGGCACCGTTCCAACGGATGCGGCTACGGAAGCTGGTGCCTGACCTGCATGCCCTGGTCGCGAGGGAGCGGCCGCCGATCGGGAGACATTGGTGGGAGGCGACCAAGGGAGCGAGTAAGGACACCGACCTGGCCGCGGCTGTGATGTGGCTGCTGGCGTTTGCACGTCGGCCGCTCTATGGGCAAGCGGGGGCCGCTGACGCCAGCCAAGCCGCTGAGATTCGCAAGGCGGCCAATGAGTGGTTGAACGCGAATCCATGGATGCACGAACGGATCAAGGTGCTCAGGGGTGAGATTAGGTCGCCATCCACTGGCTCGACGTTGGAGATCATGACGTCGGACGCGGCAACGGCCCATGGGTCTCGACCTGATTTCATGTTGGTGAATGAGTTGCACGCGATCAAGAGCAAGGAAGTGGCCGAGACCTGGATCGACAATGCCGACAAGATCCCATGGGGTGTCCGAGTGATCGCGACGAACGCTGGTTTTCAAAATAGCTGGCAGTGGCAGTGGCGGGAGATCGCGTTGGACGGTGCGAGGATTGGTATTTGGTACTTTCATAAGTTCGCGAAACCGGCCCCGTGGATCTCTATGGTTCAGTTGGCCGAGAGCAAGCGGCGGAATACGGCCAGTCGATATTTACGACTCTGGGAAGGCCTTTGGGTCAAAGGCACGGGGGACGCGTTAGATCCAGCCGACGTCGAGGCGTGCGTAAAGCTCAAGGCCGGCGTGGAGCCCAGCGATAAACTGATCTTCTTGGGCGGGCTTGACCTCGGTGTCCGTCACGATCACTCGGCCTTTGTGGTCCTTGGTGCCGAGCCGATGGGCCGGATCAAGCTGGCGGTGTGTGAGTCATGGGCGCCGGGGCTGGACGGCAAGGTCGACCTCATGGCCGTGCGTCGCGGGGTGCTGACGGCTCACCAGAAGTATGATCTGCGGTGGCTCGGCTACGACCCAAGCCAGGCCGAACTGATGGCCCAGGAACTGGAGCACGAGGGCGTGCCGATGAATGCCGTCGAGTTCCGTGGGAAGAATCTCGACCTGATGGCCCGCGAGCTTCTCCAGACGTTCAGAAATCGCCGGATCGACCTCTACCCCGATGACCGACTGGTGAACGATCTGTACCGCTTGACGATTGAAGAGCGGAGTTATGGCTACAAGCTGACGGCGATTTCCGATGATACCGGCCACGCCGATCGGGCCATCGCCCTGGCGATTCCGCTGCCGCTGGCTCTGGAGATCACGATGGCGGATATCGAGCCCGAGGAAGATGCCGAGCCTGCTCCGTCTCGGCTAACAGCATGACTGACAAAATTATCCGGGTATTCCAACGACGAACCGCAGCAACGCCGGATGATGAGATGGTGCGGGTAGGACGTGGCCCCGGCTGGTTTGACGAAGCTGATACTGTGAATGTCAGCGTGACGTTCTCTTGGGACATACCACTGGCCGAGCGGCTTGCTGTTGAATGGGAGCGGGTTGCCCCCGTGACACGACCAGGGCTGCCGGCCGTCGAGTGGCGGAACTTTCAGCGTCAATGGGCTCGCCCGGCTATGATTTCCTCGCACCGTCAGTTGACGGCGTGACCTCCCCTTCTCTATCAAGTTTCGCGGAAAAGTGCCGATATACTCTGCGCAGGCGGTGCCTGGTTTCCTTCCCTAATCGCAGAGCTATTGCCATGGCTGATGAAAACGTTCAGGTCCCGCTGCCGGAGTACATCAGGGAGGCCGCGAGAGAAGCGGCCAGGACGGTGATCCGGGAGCACGTCAAGACGTGCCCGATCGCCAGCTTGGAAAAACGGGTTGGAGTCCTAGAACCGCGTTTTTACATACTGGTCGGTGCTATCCTTGGCAGCGGTGTGCTGGGTGGAGCCGCCGGGGCTGCAATTCTCAAGGCATTTGGAGAGTAACCGATGGTCGAGACCGCCACCACTGAATCGCATCTGTCTGGCATCGAAGCCGATCATCATCGCCTCGAGCAGCTCTTGATCGAGCGCAACATCCTGGATCTGGCCGAAGAAAACCGAGCCATCGAACTTGCCCTGAACGCTGAGCGAACGATGACGGAAGGCGTCTGGGGTGATCCGGTTGATCCGCTCGAATATCTCCACGACGAGCCCGGCTACGGCACCCATGGCCGGGCTTCCCCGCAAACCATCAGCCGGCCGGACGATCGCCTGGACGGCCGCAACCGACCGGTTTTTGAAACCGAGTGGGAACTGATGGCGATCACCGGGGCCGCGAGAATGCTATATGGGGCATTTCCGACGGCCAAGACGGCGATGCAAAACCTGATCAGCTTCGTGTTGTGTGAGGGGTTCGTTACAAAGACATCAGCCAAGCCCGGTTGCCCTGGTGGCCTGGCCGCTGAAGTGCTGGCGGTGCTGGAGGAATTCCAGACAAGGAACCGGTGGCAGGCGGACCAAGGCAAGGAAGAGGAAGCCTTCGTTCGCTCGCATCGTGACGGTGAGGCGATCTGTGCTTTACAGCCAGTGAGTGGCGGCCGAGCCCGGCTGAAGTTTATCGAGCCGGCCCACCTGACTGAACCCGACGTACCCCGTGAACTCGAAGACTGGCTCGGCTGCTCGGCACCGTCAAGCTGGTCGTTTGGCGTGCATAGTCGGGAGGGTGATGCGGAAGACGTGTTCGGGTACTACGTGCAGCAGTCACCGAACCCTGGGGATTTTACGTACTACCCGGCCGGTCACGTCGTGCATGTCAAGAAGAACGTCGACTCGGGTATCAAACGCGGGCTGTCTGATTTCTATGCAGTGCAATCACACCTAATAAACGTCGGCAAGCTTGAGCGCAACGTTGCTTTGGGTGCGGCCATCCTCTCGGCCATTATCGGGATCCGGCAGCATTCGCAGGGTACAACGCAAAGCCAGGCTCAGGGTTTCGTGAGTGGCTTGGCCTACCGGTCGCGGACGGTGCCGCAGCCGGCCGGTAGCAAGACGATGCGGACGACTCATACGCCACCAGGTACGCTGCTCGACATTCCAAAGGGCTTGGAATACAAGGCCAGTCCGCTTGCTAATCAGGGTGTCGGCCAGGCGTTCGTGACGATTGAGCAGGCGTTGCTCCGCACCATCGGTACGAACTGGCAGATGCCGGAGTACATGATTTCCGGTGATGCGAGCAACGCAAACTATTCGTCCACTATGGTCGCCGAGTCGCCATTCGTGAAGTACTGCAAACGCGAGCAGCGAAACCACCGGTCGAACGTCTTGGATATCGACTGGGCGGCCCTGCGTATTGCGTGCGAGGCTGGCATCTTCCGTCGGTGGGGCGTCTACGACGTCGAAGAATTACAAGACCTGGTCGAGATCATTTTGCAGCCGCCGATTGTTGAGGCACGGGATCGGCCAAAGGAAACGAACCGGCGGAAGATTATGCACGACGACGGGTTGCTCTCGCTGCAAACCTGGTCGGAAGAGGAAGGCTACGATCGTGACGAGGAAGTCAAGCGAGGGGCCGAGCGGCAAGCGCCGGGCCCTGCAATGCCTGGCATGCAAGAGTCGCTCATGGAACGCACGTACAAACGTGACGGAGACGGGCAGTTTGATGGGACGGGCAGTGGCGGCGGAGGTGGTGGCAAGCCCAAATCTCTCATGCAACGCAAGGCGGATGAAATCAATAAGGCTCGCGCGGCGAAATCAAGCGCGAAAAAAAAACTAGCGAAGCCTGCCGATAAGTCATCGCCGGTTGCAAAAAAGGAGTCACCCAAAGTAGCCGCCAAAGCAGTTGCTTCCTCGTCGTCTAGTCCGCCGGCGACCTCGACAAGCAGTGGTTTTGCCGATCGCAAAGCCGTGCGGAAAATGGCACCTGGTGCCGATGCGTCACCAGAACTCAAGGCAGGCACGGCCCGGATGAGTTCCAGCAGCAAGGCCACGGTCGAGAAGTACACCAGCGGCGAGACGGACTATCGTTCAATGAACGAGAGTTTGCGGGCTGGCAAGATGACTCCGGACGCGAAAGCCCTGAACGGTGCCATCGGTGAAGCCGGGGATCTACCAAAAGGCACGACGGTTTACCGGGGGCTGTCTGTTTCGGCCGAAGAGCAGGCTTCTATGACCGCTCAGTTTCGGGGCGCGGCGGACTCGGGTGGCGAAATCACAATGAGCGGGATTTCGTCGACCAGTTTGGACCCGTCAGTGGCGTCTGGGTTTGCGGATCGCGGCCAGGGCTCCATTGTGTTTGAAATGAAACCCAAGAGCGGGGCGTACGTGAGCGATCTCAGCGGCTTCGACCGCACGGCCAGGGCGAGTAAGGGGTTGCCGGAAAACGAAGTGCTCTTGCAGCACGGCAAAAAATACAAGGTGGTGGCGGTGCAGGATGATGTGTCGTTCGGGAAGAAGAAAAAGAAGGGCTGGGGCATGACAGTCGTGCAACTGGAAGAGGTGTAGTATGGCAACGGACGGCGAAATAGAAGATCGCGGCCAACGGTTCCGGGCGGAGGCGGCTGACATTGCCTTCAGTGAAGAGGCAGCGGTGGAGTCTGAATCCATGTTCGCGAAGTTGCGAAATTCCAGGCTCGTAAAAGCTGCGGCTCTACTCTGGGAAGGCTATCCGTAGTGCCCGACCTCCCGAACAGAGCCGAGCGGGAACGGGAATTGGCGGCCGCTCTGCTGTTGGTATTCGAGGACGGCCAGTCGTCCGGCTCGGTCTCGGCCGACGCGGTGGCCGGTGCAGTACGGCGACCTCTTCGGCGGGTGCACGCTGACGCTGGCCGGAATCTCATCAAGGCGACGTCGGCCGACGGCCCACCCGTCCCGCCAGACAGCGACCTGGATGCAGAAGCGGACCGCTGGGCGAAGGCGTACGCGGCCGTTCTCGGCCAGGAGATTGCCGACTCGACCCGCGATTTAGCGGCAAAAGCGGCCGACCCCGATACCGTCTATGGCCGACAGCGAGCCGAGATGATAGCCGCCACCGAGGTAACCCGGGCCATTTCCGTGGCCGAAGCCTGGCTGATTCTACTCTGGGCTGAAGAGGGGTTCGAGAAGCATAAGCGGATCTGGCACACCGAGCAGGACGGCCTGGTTTGCCCGGTTTGCCGCCCTCTGAACCGCACCCTAGAACCTGTCTGGGCGGATGCGATCCCGGCCGGTCCCCCGGCTCATCCGAATTGCCGATGTTGGCTGGACTATCAAGTTTCGTAAAAAAGTGCCGATATACTCTGCGCAAGGCAAGCCACGTAATTGGTAATTGCCGTCCGAGAGAATGCCATGACCAAACCGTTTATCGCACCGACCCAACTCCTGGAAGTTGTCCAGTCCTCGCCGGCGGATGTGCGCGTGGACAAAGAGGCGGGTGTGATCCGGGGCGTGCGGATTCTGGGCCCGGAAAGTCGCAACGGCCGGACGTATACACCTGAGGCGATCCATGGAGCCGTCAGCCTCTACGAGGGGCAGCACGTCAATTACGACCATCCGTCGCACAGTACTCCGGACCAGGAGCGACAGTTCGCCGATCGGGCCGGCTGGCTGGCTGGCGTCCGGGAACATCAGGGCGGGCTTTCCGGGGACTTGCATTTTTTGAAGACCGACCCCCGTGCGGACAAGCTCTGCGAAGCAGCCGAGCGACGGCCGGAGGCTTTTGGTTTGTCGCACAACGCCGAAGGCCGGATCGCCAAGCGCGACGGAAAGAATATCGTCGAAGAAATAACCCGGGTTCGGTCGGTCGACATTGTGGCCGATCCGGCAACTACCCGTAGCTTGTTTGAATCTATCGAATCCGAAGGAGCATCTACGATGCCAACCAAAACCATGCGGCAGATTGCCGAGGCTCATTCGACCAGCAAGCGGGGCGCTGCCCTGAAACGGTTCCTTGAGCAAGAGGGCCTTCCCATGGCCGACGTTCCGGTGGACGTGGTGGATGTTCCGGCCGAAGATCCCAACGCCGAAATCGAGGCGGCCTTCCTGAAGGCGGCTTCGGCGATCTTGAAGGCGGTATTCGTTGGCGAACGGGATGCCGACGAGGGACTCGCCAAAATCAAGGAACTGCTCGGCCAGAAAGAGCAGGCGGCCGATGACACGGGCGATCCCGCTGCCGCAGACCCTGCCGCTTCCGCTCCCTCCCCCGAAAGCCTCCAAGCCGAAGTTCGCCAACTCAGGGCGGAAGGCGTGGTTCGCGACGAACTCCAAGAGGCGGCCGTTAAGAGCACGCCGGCCAAAGTCAAGGCACTGGTCGCATTGAACCCGGTCGAGCGGAAGGAACTGATTGAAAGCTGGAAGGGCACGAGCGCAGAAGGCCGCGGCTCGCGTCCGGCCAGTACTCCCGCTCGAAATGTCCAAGAGAGCACGATGCCGACCAACGCCAAGGAATTCGCTGACAACTTGCTCGAATAGGATTACCATGTCGGAACGTCTGATATTTATTGGGATGCCCGCCGGTAACGGCTTCATTAACTGCGGCGCTGCGCAAGGACTCTTCCAGCTTGCGACCCAGCGGTACCGGGCCGTGACGGCCACGATGAGCGGTTCGGCACTCGGTCAGACGTTCAACAAGCTATGGGCTTCGGCCTTGAGCCATCCCGGCTGCACCCATTTTGCGATGCTCCACTCGGACGTGATCCCGGATCGCTGGTGGATAGACACGTTGATCGATGAGCTGGACCGGACCGGCGCGGACGTAGTGTCGGCCGCGTGCCGGATCAAGGACATCAAGGGGCTGACATCGACTGCCGTGGGCGATCCGGCCGACCAGTGGGATTACCGGCGGATTACCTGCCAAGAACTCAGTCAGTTGCCTGAGACGTTTGGTGTCAAAGACATTCCGGCGGCTATCACAGACGACCACCGAACGTGTCTGCTGATCAATACCGGCTGTTGGGTGTGCCGCCTGGACCGGCCGTGGTGGCGAGAGTTGGACGACGAGGGCAAGTTGCGGTTTGTCTTCACCCAAAACGACCGCGTTGCGCCGATGCCAAACGGCCAATACCTGGTCGAGTTTGCGCCCGAGGACTGGCTCTTTAGCCGCTATTGTCACGAGGTTGGAGCCAAGGTGCTCTGCACCCAGAAGGTCGGATTGCGTCACGTCGGCGTCAAAGGTTTCGGCTTGGACGTTGAGTCCGGCCAGTTGGCCACCGATACCGAGGCGGTTGTGTTTCACTCGAACAAGCCGCTGTCAACCCACCGGCTGACTACGGATACGGGCGCGTGGACCACGAAGGATGGGATGTTCCATAAGCACGATAAGCCGCTGGCCGATGAGTTGTGCGAGTTCTTTACCGACGGCCACGCCGACCAGAGCGTACTCGATATCGGGTGCGGAAAGGGCGACTACGTGACAGCCCTCCGAGGCGTCGACGTGGAAGCGAACGGCATCGACGGCAACCCAAACACGCCGGAGATCAGCGGCGGGGTGTGCGACGTGGCCGACGTCTCGCAACCGATCGACCGCCCGGCCGACTGGGTATTCTGCATGGAAGTTGGTGAACACGTTCCCGTCGAATTCGAGGACTCCGTCTTCGCCAACGTATGCAACAATGCCCGCCGCGGTATCATCCTCAGTTGGGCAGAGCCCGGACAAGGTGGCCTCGGCCACGTCAACGAACAATTGCCGGAATTCGTTCGGAAGCGAATCGAGGCCCGAGGCTTTCGCCTCGACCAACAAGCTACGGAGCGGCTACGAAGCCGGTCGACCCTCCCCTGGTTCCAACGGAATCTCCAAGTCTTTGAGAGGACTATACCATGCGCGACATAAACTCACAGGGTCTGAATCCGCTCCAGTACGGCAAGTCATGGGACTTCCTCGAGCAGCCGGTCGTACATACGGTCGCGCTGGAGCCGCTGACAGCAGGCGCCAACGCCGATGACGACGTGTCGGCCGCGATAGTTGGGATCATCCCGCACGCTGCGAAGATCATCGGCGGCTATTTCTGCGTCAACGCACAGAGCACCGGACTGGCGGCCGGCGATCTTTCGACCTGGGTGATCACCGTCGGTGGGACAACCGTGTTTACGGTTGCTCGGCAAACAGTGCTTGAAGCGGACACGGCGGTTAGTCTCGGCACGCCGGCGGACGTCGACGCGGACGCCGGGGACGTCGTCAAGTTGGCGATCACCAACGGTACGAACGCGGATCTCAACTCGGCTATCTGCCACACGGCTCTCGTCCTGGCCGACAAGGCCAACTATCCCGCCCCAGGCCTGACCGTGGTGGCTACCGACGGCGGGACGGTGACCATCGCCGACGGCGTCAAGGGCATCTGCGCCTTGAGCCCTGGTGCGAGCGACAATGATGAAATCTACATGGCCGCCGAGATGGAGAACGTCAAGTTCCTGGTCGGCAAGGTGTTTGTCTTTGAGTCGTTCATTCAGTTCACCGAGCAAAACACCGACGACGCCAACGTGATGGGCCTTTGCGTCATGAACGCCGTCGCGGCCGAGGCCCTGGTCGACGACGGACTCGGTCCAAAGGCGACCGGCGACTATGTCGGCATCTGGAAAATCGACGGCGGTACGAAGTGGTACGCCGGCGCCCAATCGAATGGCACGGCCATCCCCGCTACCGACACCGTGTCGGATGTCACTGCCGGTGGATCGAGCTATCAGCGGTTGCGAATCAAGGTTTCCTGCGAGACCTCGACGCGAGCCATTGCCGAATTCATGGTCGACGGCCAGAACATCGGCACGATCCATTTCGCGTACGCATCGGCCACCGAGATGCAGTTGATGGTAGGTGTCAAAAACGGTGGCGGCAACGCCGAGACCCTGAACGTCGACGACTTCGGCTACGACGTTCTGCGATAGAACAATTGACCCAAGGATGCCGGCGACGATACGCGGGCCCCTGCTTTCTCATAGGAGTTTAGGACCATGGCTTTCATCAATGCCCTCAAATTGCGGCACATGCACGATAAGCTGGGGCCGAGAGCTTGTAGCCGGCGGCTTCGCGAGGCAATCGAACAAGGCCATCTGAAGCCTATGGACTTCGGTTTGCAAGAGTTAGCCGAAGGCTTGATGGTCGACCGCCGCGGCGACCCGATGGGTCGTGAGTACGTCCGGTCTCTTCATCCACGTCGGCAAGGTGACGGGGACACCAGGGAAATTCAGGAAGCCGTTGACTCTTCGGCGTTTGCCAACATTACGGGGCAACTCGCCTACACGACACTGCTTGCGGGGTACGAGAACACGGCGTTTGTTGGTGATCAGTTTATCACCACGATCCCCACGCAACTCAACGGCGAGAAGATCCCGGGCGTCACCAACCTGGGCGATGAAGGGCAGATCGTCGAGGAAGGCAAGCCGTACCCTCGGGCGGGCGTGTCGGAAGACTGGATCATGACGCCTGAAACCATCAAGCGGGGCATCATTGTTGAGATCACCAAGGAAGCAGTCTTTTTCGACCGGACCGGGCAGTTTCTCGGGACGTGCAAGAAGGTCGGCGAAGCCCTCGGTCTTGATAAGGAGAAGCGGATTCTAGATATGGTGCTTGGTGTCACCAATAACTACAAATGGAAGGACACAGCGTACGACACCTACCAGACCACGACGCCGTGGGACAATGTCACGGCATCCAACGGTCTGGAAAACTGGACCGACATCGAGGCGGTGCTTCTGACACTTGGGGCCCTGACTGATCCAGCGACGGGTGAGCCGATCTTGATGGTGCCCGATACGGTCTGGCTGAAGACAAGTCTTCGCTCGACGATGGCGTATATCCAGAACAGTACCCAGGTCAAAATCGACCCGAACGTGAACGCGGGGACGGCCCAGTATCAGCAATATGTCCCGAATAACGTGTTGGTGCCTGGCAACTACAACGTGATCAGTTCGCCCATGATGGATGCCCGTTTTGTTGCCGGCTCGGTCACTGCCACCGATTGGTTCATGGGGAGCCCCAAACAGGCGTTCGCGTACATGGAAAACTGGCCGATCGCCACCGTGGAAATGGGCCCGAACAGTTACGCCGAATGGAACAATGACGTAATCATTGGCCACAAGGCCAGCGAACGCGGCACCGTGGCCGTCATAGAACCCCGGAAGGTCGGCAAGAGCACGGCCTAGTAACTTCCCTGGCCGTGATGGCGTAACGATTTAACAGCGACCTCTCAATAGTGAGATAGCAATGAAACTTTTTGAAGTCTCTCACCCGGGCGTTCATGGCGTCGAGAAGATCGAAGCCGAGGACGGCCTGGATGCCGCCAAGGCTTTTCGTGGCGATCACGGCAGGATTCACACTAATCATGATTACGTCGTGCGAGACGTCGAGTCGGGGAAGATCGAGCAGGTGACGTGCGCAACGGTCCGTCATGCGGAAGAGCATGCGGCCGAGGACAAAGCCGAGAGGGCCGCCAGGGCGGCAGAGAAGAAAGAGGCCGAGAGGGTGGCCAATGTCGCCGAGGAGAAACAGGTAGCAGCCGACAAGGCAGCGAAGGCGGCGGCCGACAAGGCAGCGAAGGCGGCGGCCGACAAGGCAGCGAAGGCGGCGGCCGACAAGGCAGCGAAGGCGGCAGCCGACAAGGCAGCGGAGGCGGCGAAAAGAAAAGAGGTCACGAGGAAGGCCAGGATAGCGGCGGAGGAAAAGGTGGAGGAAAAGGTGGCGGCCGAGAAGCCAGACAAAAAGAAGGGCAAGCCGGCTTAGTCCTTCATTGCTACGGTGTTGGTGAGGGTGAGCGGCGATGTAGGCGAGCTACCCGCATCGCCGTTTTTGCGTAGGGAAATGATCCATGGCAACTGATCTTGAACACCTCCAAAACCGCAAATCGGCGGTCCTCGCCGAGATTGCTACGATAGACTCCGATGCGGCGGGTGGGTTACCGAACAGTCAGGCCAGCGGCGTCGACCATCAGGGATACAAGGCCGGGCTCTACGCGGAGTTGAAAGAGATCGATTTACTGATTGCCGTGGCAGAGGGGCCGTGGCAGGAAGAATCGCAGGGGTTCGTCTGATGGCCACCGCGTCCAATATCGCTGGCGACTGGCAACACATGGGCGACGTGATTGAAGACATGACCCACACGGACGCCACCGATGACGTCGCACGCGAAAACGTGAAGACACACCAAGAGGAGTTGAGCTTCCGTGAGATTTCGGCCGGCGGAATAATCGGACTAGAACCGACCGATATCGTCTGGATCGTCTGGGCCGAAACCCTGGCCGTTGTGCCCGCGCAAGGCGACACGCTGACCGATTCGGCAAACGACGTTTGGAGCATACTGTCACTGACCGCCAAGACGATCGGGGCGACCGTGATTAAGTACAGGTGCATTTGCCGTAAACAGGCGTAACGAGGAGAGGACGACATGCTTCACAAATACACCATTCCAATCGTCACGGACTCAAGCGGCGACGCGGTGGTCTACTCGCTCCGGTCGGTCACTGGTCGGATTGTGGCTCTGAAGTATGCCCCCGGAGACATCGACACGGGCGCTGGCTTGGTGGTCACGGGTGAGACGTCCGAGGTGGCAGTCTTAACAAAAGCCAGCGCTGGGACGTCGGATGTTTGGTATTACCCGCTGGCGCTGTCCAACAAAGTATCCGATGGTGCGGCGTCTGCCATTACCGAAGTGCCAGTCTACCTCTTCAGTGAGCGGCTCAAGGTAGTCGTGGCTTCGGGAGGTGCTACGAAGACGGGTGCAATCAGTATCGTCGTCGACGAATAGACAGGTGTGAGATGGTTCAGGAAATCCAAGCCGCTGACATGCCGGACGCGATGGCCAAGCTGGGCCGGCGGCTGGCTGATGCGCCGCTGGACGAGTCGTTGGGCAAGGTGGCCGACCGGCTCCAGGAGGGATTCGCCGATAACTTCCAACGGGCGTCAGACTCCGGCGGCGGTGCGTGGCCGGCCAGGAAGGATCCCAGTAAAACCCATCCGCTCTTGCAGTTGACCGGAGCACTGCTGGCGAGCACGCAGTCCGGCAGCCCTGGCAACATCACGACGATTGACGGCCGCACGCTTCAGACCGGCGTGGACAAGTCGGTGGATCTCGGGGGCATCCCCGGGGCGGGCGTGCATCAGTTCAGCTACCCGTCGCAAAACATCCCGCAACGGGAGTATCTGTACGCCACTGATGACGTACTGGTGGAGTGCGCGAACATCCTGGCCGATGACATCGTGTCGGAGGTCTTGGCATGAGTAGTACTTCCATTTGGGGGGAATGCCTTGACGCAGTCCAGGTGGTCATTCGTGGACTGTCGCTGGCCGGTATTGAATCCACTGATATCGTGGTCCGCAAGCTGCCGTGGAATCGGGAGCCGCTTAACGAAGGTGTGTTCATCCATCCAGTCCTGGAGCGGTACGGGCGAGGAACAAACAGTCGAGACGACGTGGGCTACGGCGTGATGGTCACAATGATTCGGAAGAGTAACCAGAATCTGACCAGTAACCTCGACGCCTTCCTCCTGTGGCGACAACAAATTTCAGCCGCACTTCGCCACAGCCCGACGGTCTTGAGTATCAGCGAAGTCTACGACGTCACTGTTGAACCGGCCGCCGTCTACCTGTCGGATGCGTTTATCAAAAACTATGACGTCGGCGCCATCCTGATCCGATGCCAAAGCCTAGAATGATAGGAGTTATATCATGGTTAGTACACCTTCAATGGGGCATGCTTCTGCTTTTGCCATCGGCGCTGAAGCAAACGGCGCGAACAGTCGGGGGTTCGACTTCATCAGTTGCACGCTTGGCAAACAGGGCAGCTTGATCGTTCCCGAAGGCATCCGCGGATCGCGCAGCC
>SDBT01013869.1_pt1 | contig 12886 bp, 12 predicted proteins | sample 2277101 | NCBI WGS metagenome assembly SDBT01 (sample SAMN10404973, study PRJNA504765) | marine sediment metagenome | isolation source: marine sediment core GS10_PC15, 103 cmbsf | place: Arctic Ocean: Southern Knipovich Ridge | collected 2010 | reverse complement strand
CGATCGGCCACGCGATCGGCGATGGCCCGCAGGGGACCGACGCTGCCAGCGATGTCCCCGCGCCGCCAGCAGTCCACGCAATCGTCGACCAACTGGCGCATCTGGTCCTTGTCCTCGGCCATCTTGCCCAATTGCTTCCGGAGGTGGTAATGGATCTCGCCAAGGGCGTCACGGCTGGAGTCACGGACGTGGCGAACCAACAGCAGAAACATGTTCTCCCGCCCAAGGATCGACGCAATAGACCCTGCCAGCGTCTGTCGGATGACGTCTGCATCATGCTCCTTGATGGCGTCCATGATGGGACCGATAGCCTCGGTGTACCTAAGTTTGCCGAGGGCTTCGGCGTACGGAACATGCAACTCCTTGGCTTTGTCGAAGCGTTGCAGCAAAAGCGGCGCCGACTCCCGATCACCCAGCAGGGCCAGGGCTACTGCAGACGTTCCCCGCAAGAGGGGAAGGCTACTATCAAGGGCCTGTCGCAGCACCGGGATTGCCTTCCTATCCCCAATCCGTCCAAGGGTCCACGCGGCGGCCACGCTCAGCACCCCGTACTCGGAGCGAGTGACCTCGATCATCGCGTCGGTGAGATGTGGGTCGGGGCGGCTCGAAGCGATGGCGTTAAGGGTCGCCATGCGGACGCGAAAGCTGGGGTCGTAGATTCCCTCCAGCAGTTCGTCCACAGTCAGCGGACTGCGGGCGCGTCCCAGCCTATCGATCGTCGCCGCTCGCTTCTCCTCGGGGCCGCCGCGGGTGTGGGTGAACATGGCCTGCATGGCGGTCAAGGGATTGCCTTGAAGAAACATGCCGACAAACCGAGCAGTGGACACGCGGGCGTCGGTGGGCATACGGCTGAAGACGAGTAGCGCCAGCATCAACAGCGCGGACGAGGCTAGCAGAAGTGGGGTGTACGGGCCAATGCGAATCATGCCTATGACGGCCTGAAGGCCCTCGCAGCGCGATAGCACCATGCCCGCGAATAGCGGCGCCAGTCCGCCGGCCAGTCCGGCCACGGCTAGTTGGACTGCCGTGTAGCTGGACCGGCGGTCAGCGGGAATCAGGATCACAAACAGCCATCGCGAGTAGCCCACTGCCCATCCCGGCAGTGCCATCCCGATCATCACCACCAGGAACGCCGCCCACGCAAACGAATGGTCTGATCGCTGCGGCAGCACCAGAAGCAACAGTGGGAACGCTGCCATGGCGAGGACGTTGATGAAGACGATGGGCTTACAGCCAAAGCGGTCGGCGGCCCAACCCCAGAAGAAGCTCGTAAGCAGCCCGCCGCCCATGGCCATGGAGACGCAGTAGGCCGTCTCCCGGGCGCTCAGGCCTACCTGTTCCTTCAGGTACAGGGTCAGGAAGCCGCCCGGGCTGACGGCGACCCACCCCAGTGTGACCAGGGCACCGCCGAGAAGGAAGGTGTCGAAGTTTCGGTCGCCCAGCGTGCCAAGCATGTTCCGCCAATCCGCGCGCTCTTCGCTGCCGGAGACAGGTCGGCCCCCGGGCATGAACGAGTACAGCGCCACGCTGGCCAAGCCAAACCCGAATGCTATGGCAAACAGCATGCTGAATCGCATCAGTGACGGCTCACCGCCGAGGAAGGCCCCGGCGGCCGCGAGCGTGACGGCCGCAGCAACGATGTTGAGCACGCTGGAAGCGGATGTGAACTTCCCTCGGACCCGGTTGGGGATGAACTCCAGCATCCATGGGTTTAGCGCCGACAGCGCGCCGGTGCGGAACAAGGCGAACACGATGATTACGGCAATGACGAACGCGTACGTTACCTCGGTCCCAAACCTGCTCAGTACCAGCGGTGTCAAGATTAATGATGCCAGCACAATCGTTCGCAGTGCCCAAGTGGCCAGGAAGCAGCGCTTGTAGCCGAACCGCGCCGCCACAGGCGAGAAAAGCACCGACAGTACCACTACGAAATTGATCAGACCGAGCACTACGCCCGTTTGCGCCTTGTCCAGGCCGAGGGTGTCGAGAAACAGTAGAAACACCGGGCCAGCCATGGCGAGGTTGACGAAAACCGTCGAGGCTGCCTGTGCGCTCAGCGCCCACGGCAGGGCGTGAATCTTCTCGGTCTCAGATGGCTCTCTTCTTGCCATAGGCTGTCACTCTACACTATAGCAATGTCTTCGTTCGCTGATAGCCAGTTCATCGTATGCATGAGATACGAGGCATAACGGCCCATGATCTCGGTTACCCGCTACTGCAAAGAACCACCATGGAGCCGGGTAACCGCCAGCACGCTTCATCGAACACCTGACAGACACCAGCGACATCGACCCTACGACAGGCACACGGGTGTCTTCAAAGGGATTAGACCGAATAAGGGTTTCCTGACGACAGGTGGGTGGGGCGTGTGGGAACTCGCGGCGCGTTATTCGTTTCTGGACTTGGACGCTGGGAGGCTTCCTGCAAATGCCCTGACCATGCAGGATTTCACCGTCGGAGTGAACTGGTACCTTAACTCCAACGTAAGGAGCATGTGGAACTATGTCTATTCCTGGGGGACGGATCCGACACTTCAGACGCCGCAAATACCTTCCTATTGATCTTCGTACTGTAAATGTAACAACTCACACTTTCAGCCCAGCTGTATGAAAGAACGAACGCAACAGTTCGGGACGCGTGCGAGCCCGGTCGATGGGCCAGTCGAGCTCCAGCTCCAGGTCCAGCAGGTCGTCCGGAATGTAGTTGGCCAGGTCGCCATACTTTGTATGGTTCCACACGTGCTCCACCGGGTTGAGGTCCGGGGCGTACGGCGGCAGCCACTCGATCCAAAACCGGTCGTCCGTGGCCAGAGCCTTGGCCGCCTTGCGGTGGACAGACCACCGATCTATCACCACGATCAGCTTTCTGCCCAGCGACCGCTGCACCTGCCGCAGGAAAGCCTCGACCTCCTCGGCCGTTACGTTCTTATGGTACGCCGTGAAGTACAGGCCGATCAGTCGCCTTCGCGCCGAGCGACTCAATGTCGCGATCACGCTCAGCCGGTCGTGCCCGTCCAAGCAGTACATCACCGGTGTCTGTCCTTTCGGTGCCCAGGTCCGGCGGACCAGTGGGGCAAGCATCAGGCCCGTCGCATCCAGGAACACGATGCTACGGCCGCTTTTGCGGGCGTGTTTTTATGCGGGGCCAGTCCTGTTGACGCCAGGTCGCGATGGCCTGCTCGTCCCGCTCGCGAGCGCGACGCTCGGGCTTCTGGCTGCTCCACCGCATTGACCGCAGCACGTACCAGACATGGCCGGGATGGTACTCAACGCCGAAGTTCACCGCGATCACTTCGGCCACCCGCCCAGGGTCCAAAGGTCCGTGCTGTAGCCGTGCTTGCCGGCTCCTTGGAGCAGCAGACGAGCCAGACGCTCTCGCTGCTTGGCCGTCAACCGTCGGGGCTTGCCTGGATGGGGCTTGGCCTTCAATGCCTCTTGAACGCGATCCTCGTACGCTTGCCGCCATCGAGTCACAGAAGCCCGTGAGGTACCAATGGCCTTGGCTACCGTCATTACCGCAAAACCATTTCTCGTACGTGCCATCTTCACTTCGCCGATTTGACCTTCGTTGATGATGTACCGCGACGTCATACAATGTGGCCCCACTCGCTTTCGTAGCGCAATCCCGTCAAGGCTCATCGCACCTAAACTGCCACTGTCACGTTCCGGACAATTCCTCCCTCGCCAAGCGGATGATGCGACGTACGCCATCGGCCATGGCGCGAGAGGAAATCGTTGCCCCCGTAATAGCGTCAATGTCTTTGCCGACGCGGATAGGGGCATCAGGCGTCTTGCCCTCGAACTGTCGTGAAAAGCTCGGAGAGCAGATATCTTCTCCACGTTGCGCAGTGTACTCCAGGGCTCGAGCCTCCCTGACCCGGAAATCATCATCCATGACAACCTTTAATTTGAAAGAACCGGAACGTGTTGGGACTCGTTGCTGCTCCGCGATATACCCGACCGTGCCCGACGGGCTTTCAATCGCCAAGAAACTAATTCCCTGCTCCCTGGCCTGGGGAAAGGTAACGTTGCGCAATCCTTGTACGGTGGGAAACAAGCCGCGGATACCAGCGATTGCCTCTGTGCTGTTTTGCGAGGCGCAACCAACAATAGTCGCCACAACCCCAAGAGCATACGCCACCAGTAGCGGCGCGATAGCGATCCATTTATTGTTCATCATCTCACAGTCTTTCCTTTCGATTTGGCTAGAACTGCCAGCCCACGCCAGCATTCAGCAGGCTATCGAGATCATTGCTCGTGTCATCTTGGCGAATCTGGTAATCCGCTTTAATAACCAGATTGGGTATGGGGTAGAAGTTGACCCCGATGGTCCATTCGGACCGATCTCCTGCAGGATTCCTCGATACGCCGGAGGGCATCTTATGTTGTGTGTCGAAAACGTCGTAACGGGCGAAAACCACAGCGTCGGAATCCTTCAGCTTGCCCTTCTTCCACGCCTCCGGCCAAAAGTGATAAGCACCCTCCGCATACCACCCAAAGATCTGTGAAGCAGTCCCGCTCCCCATATCTCCAGCACCGTCGATTATCTCATGTGCAATTGCCCCGCGAAAATCGAACTTGGAGATCGAGTATTCGAAGTCGGTGGAATAGATCAGTATCTCGCCGTTGATTTCCGGGTTGGAACCCTTGTTCCCGTTGTCGAGCCCTCCATAGTAGCCCGATAGACCTAGCCTGAACTTCTGGTTGTGGGGCACATCTCTTCCCGCCAGAGGATAGAAATCAAACCGGCCTGTCACTGCGGGCTCGTGCAGGCTGGGACGTTCCTTGATACGCCCATCTCTAATCCCTCCCGTTGCGCTAAATTCCGAGCCGTCAAGCCCTCCGACTACGTAGAGTTCATACTTCAACCATGGCGCCAGCGTTCCGAAGATACCCACACCATCTGAGGACCACGTTGTGGGAATGATATACTTGGCAAAAGACGGCCGTTCAACCCCGTTGAATGTTGGCGGCTCATGCTTCTTATTGATGATTCCCAACGGGGTGAGAATTCTGCCGACCCGGACATTCAGTTTTGGATTAGTGAGGAAGTCGACGTATGCCTGCTCAACCAACAAGTATCCACTGCTGTCTTTGGAAGCCCAGGCGTGCTCGAGTTCGACCTCAGAATGGAACTTAATCCACTCATTGAAGTCATAACCCAGGTATATAACCAAGCGGTGAAGATCGAACTGGTCGGCTGTTTTGCCTTCTCCAAAATTGGCATGCATTTCACCATAGCCGCCCAGTGTAAACTTGTTCAGCCATGAATCCGGATCCAACCATGTGGTTTCTTCCATCTGCCCCACATCTGTCCGAAGTTCCTGCATAAGTTCTCGATATTCGATTCGTTGCTGCTGCTCTGTGTGCCTTTCTTCCTTAAGTTGGCGCATTTCTTCGGCAAGTTGCATGATGCGCCGTTCCAATTGTTGGAGTCTCTGGTCCTTGGAAGCTGACGAACCTTCCTGCCCCCTTGCCAACCCGGCCATGCTCATTAAGACCGACAAAGTGATTACAGCCACACTTCGCGACTGTAGAAAAACCATCCACGTCGGCTGGCTAGCCATAATGCGTTCTCCTCTGATCTGGCGCAGCGCAGTGTCGCTGCGCAAACGTAAACAGGGTCTACTAAAGAGGTTTGCTGGCTGGGTCCAAGGGGACGTGTGGCTGGCTACTACTCTCTGCCGCACAGTGCGGTAAACATCTATCTTGTAAGGGTACGCTTGTCCTTCTTGTCAGTACCGCTGTTGGTTGTCCAGTGTACGTAGATGACCTCCGCGAGGGGGCGATCTACGGTGAACTGGCTGTAACCCATCTGGAAGACGTAGCAGGGGAAGCGGCGTATCAAGTGAATGCGAACTCCAGGCAGGATGCCCATGGCCATCATTTTCTGGACCTCGCGATTGTCCCTGGTCGCCAGATACGCCACCGTGCCCTCATCGCCTGGGGTGGCGTCACAGAGCGGGCAGACCTCCCGGATCATATCCTGGCGAGCCCTTCTGCAACAATCGCCTTCGGGTATGGGCTTTCCATGTGGACATTGTGATGGATGGCCCAAGAGCGTGCATATCTTGTCGTCCAGTCCATCCTGAAGGACATGCTCGAAACGGCACGCATCCTGTTCCATGCGATCATCCGTCGCCGAGCGGAGCACATCCCCCAAGAGACACTCTGCGAGCCTGTGTCGCCTGACAACATCGCGACCGGCGTGGAGACCTTTGGGCGTCAGGCGATAGCAGTCGCCGTCGAGTTTAACAAGGCCCTGCGATGAGGCATCCTTTATCGCCGCCAAGGTCGGTTCATCTCCAGGATACTCTTGCTGCTCTGACTCGCATAAGTAAAGACTCTCCAGAGCTTCTTCAATACATGGGTCAATCATGGTTCCACCTGAGTGCTTTCTTGAGCCATTTAATTGATCGGGGCTCGAGCGGCGATTCATAACCGCAGTGCGGACACCTGACTTTCTTGCACCCACCGAGGATAGAACATCGGGCGCAGCCGGCCAGTGCAGATTGCTCGTCGAAAGACTTTCCGCAAAAGTCGCATCTCATAGCAGCCCGTCCATCACGCTGAACGCGGCGTTTGTGGCAAATCCGACAACAAATGCCACCACGACGATTCCCGTTGCCGTCAACATCGCCATCCTCCAGCCGCGTTCTTTCTTCAGGATCAGGAACTGGGCTATGCAGGGGAGGAACAATGTTAACGTCACGGCTGCGACGGTCAGCTGTGCAATGGTAAGCCCCTGAGTCTTCTGAAGGTCGAACAGTCCGGCAGCGCCATAATCTCGTCTGAAGAAACCAAACAAGAACGCTACGGAGGCACCATCCGGAAGCCCCATAAGGTTGACAACGGGGTTGAGTCCACGAATCAATACTTGGAAGATGCCCGTAATCTCTCCGAGCCAGATCATGACGCTGGCAAGAATGAACAGGGGGAATATCTCTTTGAAGTACCACACCATGCGGGAATAAGTCTTAATCGCAACGTGACTGAGTTTTGGCAGTCGCAGGGGGGGCAGTTCCATATAGAAGCTGGGCTTCCTCCCTGGAAGCAGACGGGCTGTAAGTGTCCCGGCGAGTAAGAAGACCCCGCCCACAATGACTGCCCAAATGAGCACCGCCATGGGATGCATCGACAGCAGACCCAATATCACTCCCAGCTGAGCCGAACACGGAATTGCCAATGCCAAAAGAAACGAAGCGATAATCCTTTCACGTTTTGTCTCCAATGTCCGCGTAACAATGGTTGCCATCGTAGCGCATCCCAGGCCAAGGACGATCGGAATCACAGCCCTTCCGTTCAGACCGATCTTCTTGAAAACACGATCAATCAGCATCGCTAGACGCGGTAAGTATCCGCTGTCCTCAAGGATTGAAAACGCGATGAAGAAGGTCGCTACGATTGGTAAGACGATAGCTACGGCGTACCGAACCCCGAGTGTGAACACTCCATACTCTCCGACGAACAGGTCCTGAACCATTTGCCATGGGACCAGGGCAGTGACTACCTGTTCGATCCAGGGATTGATGTGCTCTTCGAAGATCCCGGCCTCGATGAAATCGACAAGCGTTCCCGCTCCGAAGCCGCCAACGAACTTATACAGCCCGAAGTACAGCACAAGAAACAGAATAGGAATGCCCGTCAGCGGATGCATGCACACGCGAGAAAGTCTTTCTCGCAATCCCATCGAATGGCCGGCTGGGAAACTCACAAACTGCCCCAGGATACGCTCGACATTTCGTTTGAGGGCCAATGTCGCGTGGTAATGTACGGAGTGTTGCAGTTCGGAACGAGCCTTCGAGACAGTTGTGAGCAACTGCTCGGCCCGTTCCTTTCCAAACTGCTGGGTGATCTGACGGACCTCGTCGGGCTCATCCTGCAACAGCAGCAAAGCCCTCGTGCGAGCAGAGACGCCGTTGGACTGATCGAGCAACGCAGCAACGGCAGAGACGTGAGGTTCCAATTCCAGGCCGTAATCGACATTTCCGGGAGCCTGCGAGTCAGACTCACTATGACAGACAACTTCGATTGCGGATGTGAGTTTCGCGATTCCCTCCCCACTGGTGGCGACCGTTTCGACGACGGGAATGTTCAACAGTTTTGCGAGCCGTTCAGCGTCGATCTCGATGCCCAATCCCCTTGCTTCGTCGGCCATGTTTAACGCGAGAATCACCGGGGTACCCGCCTCGATGAGTTGTAAGGTCAAACTGAGCATCCGCTCGATATTCTTCGCGTCGACGACGTGTATAACGGCGTGGGGTTTTTCCGTCATCAGGACAGTCCGGGCGACGCGCTCTTCCTCGGTGATAGCGGAAAGCAAGTACATCCCGGGTGTGTCCACAACTTCGTAGCATCCCCCAAGAATCTTGGAACGACCGCGAGATATCTCCACTGTCGTTCCCGGATAGTTTGAGACCGTCACGTATCGCCCGGTCAGTCTGTTAAACATCGCGCTTTTTCCAACGTTGGGGCTTCCGATAAGTACGATCTTCGCAAGTCCACTTGGAGACTTCTGCGGTTTCTTGCAGCACCCGTCGGCGCTGAACCTCTTAAGTAATCCTGCAAGTCTCATAGTTCTGCTCTATCATGTCGTCGTCCCAGTTCAACCGACTCGCTAACCAGAACTTCAATCCTCATTGCAAGGTTCCTGCTGCTTACGCACGGACCTTGTGCTATTAACTATGTTCTGGCTGGCTGGCGTCTGGAGCAGACGCTTGGCTGGCTACCTCGTTCTGCCGTAACGGCGTGGCAGAAGGATCACTTCGTTAGAAGAAGCTTGCTGTTCCTCGTGATCTGCAGGCGATATTCCTCATCGTGATAGACCAATTTCAGTTCGCGGCGTCCGGCAAAGAGCACTTCCGCATCGAGGATTATCGAGGCGTTCGATCTGCCCCGGCATTCCGCCGGAAACTCATCTCGCGTCAAGTTGGATCGTCTTCTGGTCATGGTTGCGCCGGTATTTATCCCGCTCGTCCGCTAATCATCTGCCTTGCTCAAAGGGCAAGAGGCCTCAAGGCATTCCAGCCCGCAGCAGGGGCAAAACTCGTCGGTCGCGTTATTGCAGTCGGGACATTCCTCTTCAATTCCTTCTTCCAATGCGCCCTGCGGATGATTCCGTCGCCAAAACTCCAACAGTGCGGACAATCGCCTCGCCGTGGGCGCCTCAATCAAGTATTCCAGCCGGCAACTCTCGCGGTGTGACTGCTCGACCGAAAGACCAAGAATCTCCGTAAGGAACTGCTCTACGACCTCGTGTCGGGCACGGATGCTCGCAATCGCGCAGCGGCCCTTGTCTGTGAGGACGAAAAAATGGTTCTCATCCTGCTCGACATAACCAGCCGATTTCAGCGATTGCATCGCCACCGAAACGCTGCCCCGTGTAATCCCGAGAGTCCGGGCAATGTCGGCGACACGAGCATAACCCCGTTGTTCAATAGACTCACCTGCAGCAAGCAAGTGGTGAGCTGCGCTATGGCTCAGGCCACGAACTGCGAACTTTCTTTGTGTCTGTAACATGATGATTGAGTATACGACCACTTGTTTGGATAGTCAAACACTAATTTCAAAATAAATTGACCCATAAGTTATTATCCCCTTTTCGTATAGGTTCCTACACAGCACTTCCCTGGTGGGCGGGGATTTCCCCTGCGTCAATGGCAGTCGAACTGCGTGTCCATCTCGAACCTCGCCCGCGTGCCAACAAGAATAATGGCACACAAATAATGATTTGGGCTTGCAAAGGCGATTGAGGGGAGATATACATATACAGGGTATGAGTATACTGGAGATATGAAATGGCACTATGTGGTGGCGATCACAAGAAACTACTGAATCGGATCAATCGCATTGAAGGGCAGATCCGCGGGCTACGAAAGATGGTCGAGGATGATCGCGACTGCTTTGACGTCCTCAAGCAGATTGCGGCGGTTGGCGGCGCTGCCCGCTCGTTGGGTATGGTAATCCTGGAAGATCACCTCAAGGGATGCGTCTCCGAAGCGATGCGCGGTCAAGGCACGCACGATGAACTGATTGAGCAGGTAATCGGCGTTTTCAACCGTTTCAACAAGTGACGGGAGTTCTGCCTCGATGATCGGACGATTCTCTCAGCTAGGTGTCTACCGCGATCTGCTGCGATCGTGGGATTTCTGTAGGATCGCGATAGCCGGCATGTTGGCGGCGACCAGTTATCTTTGGGATTCCGTGTCTGGCGGTGACACACCCGTCGGTACGGGCCTGGCACTTGCATCGGTTGCCATCAACGGAGTTCCCATCGTCTGGGGCGCAATCCGCGGCCTCGTTCAGCGGCGGGTAAACGTGGATGAGTTGGTTTCCCTGGCGATTATCGCAAGCTTGATCCAGGGCGAGTTCCTGACAGCGGCAGTGGTAAGCTTCGTCATGGTCCTGGGGGCACTCATCGAGGAGGCAACGAGCGATTCGGCCCGCAAGGCTATCGAAGCCCTCATCAAGATCGCTCCTGAAACCGCAACCGTGCTCATTGGCAGCGAGGCGAAGACGGTGCCCGTGAGTGAAGTTGGCGTCGGTGATCTGCTGCTTGTCAAGCCGGGAGAGCGGATCCCCGTCGATGGGATGATCCGTAGCGGTGAGACCTCGGTTGATGAATCTTCTATGACGGGCGAGCCGATCCCGCAAGAGAAAACGCAAGGCAATACGCTCTACGCAGGGACGCTGAACCAGAACGGTGTCGTCGAGGTAGAGGCGACACGGATCGGAGAAGACACCACGCTCGGCAAGGTGATTCGGCTGGTGTCCGACGCCGAGACACACAAGCCGCAGGCTGTGCGCACCATCGACCGCTACGCTCGCTGGTTTACGCCGGCGATTCTGGCTTGTTCGGTCCTTGCGTGGTGGATAACTGGAGATATCGGCCGCGCTATCACCGTCCTGATCGTCGGCTGTCCTTGTGCATTGATCCTGGCAGCCCCGACGGCAATTGTGGCAGCCATCGCCCGAGCCGCCAAGTCGGGTGTCTTGGTCAAAGGCGGAGTCTTTCTGGAGGAAGCCGGTCGGGCCGATACCGTCCTGTTCGACAAGACGGGCACGCTTACCGAGGGCAAGCCTCGAGTGGATGATGTCACAGTGATTGACGGCGTCGACAAGGACTATGTCCTGTCCATGGCAGCCAGTGTGGAGCAGAACAGTACGCACCCCTTGGCCCGGGCGGTGTTGAAGGCGGCCCACTATGCCAAAGTTGCGGTCTGCCGTGCGGAGACAATGCTTACCCAGATCGGCTTGGGCGTGCGGGCACGAGTAGATGGACGGCTAATCGAGGTGGGAAGCGTGTATCTCGGTGGCGGGAGCATCAACGTCCCTGCGGCGATGCAGGAGACGCTGGAGCAGTACAAGAGCACCGGCGCCACCCCGCTGGTGGTTTACCGGGACAAGATCCCAATCGGAATCCTCAGTGTAGCGGATCACGTTCGCTCCTCAGCGAAAGACACTGTCGATCAGCTGCGCGGACTTGGCATCCAGCGAATTGCCCTGCTAAGCGGCGACCACAAGAAGTCGGCTTCCATGGTCGCCGAGGCAATCGGCCTCACAAGCGCGCACTGGCAACTGAAGCCTGATGAGAAGCTCGATATCATCAAAGAACTGCAGGCTTCGGGTAAGAAGGTGATGTTCGTTGGCGATGGCATCAACGATGCACCTGCCCTGGCTGCAGCCAATGTTGGAATTGCCATGGGTGCCGCTGGAACAGACGTCGCCCTGGAGACCGCCGACATCGCCTTGATGCATGACAACATCAAGAAGATACCCTTCATAATCCGCCTGGGTCGAAGAACGTTGCGGATCATCAAGTGGAACATAGCCTTTGGCCTGGCGTTTAACGTCTTTGCTATGCTGGCAAGCGGCGCTGGGGTTCTGACCCCCATAATGGGAGCAGTCGTCCACAATATCGGGTCGATTCTTGTGGTAGTCTCTTCAGCAAGCATTGCACTTGCTGGGGATAATAATCGAGACTCATAGCTTGTCGGGTGTGTGAAGCGGTCCACCGTGGTGGGCAAAATGTCGTTCCTGTTCATTTTCGTGGAAAACGAGACCGCCCGAACGAAGTGATCTTCGAGCAGACTTGATGCGGGTCTACCAGCCTAGGCGGAAATCAGAATGACGAGACGTTTCCAAGAGAATATGACTGTGCAGGACGCTGTTAGGCAATATCCACACGGAGCGTTTGTGTTGCGCCGGTTGGGTATTGCCACTAATGAGACGTGCGCACTGGCCGAGGCTGCGTTGAAAGAACGCGTACCAGTAGAACTCCTGATGGCGGCATTGAAAAAGATCGCCTTGTATGTCTTCAGCGAAAGTGGCAATTTTAAGGCTTTGAATTAAGTCACGGATTCGGCTTCTGGTTGACCATCCCAGGGACTGTCCTGTTGTTCGCCCGTTTGGCGAAGCGTCGAATTGTAAAGGGATTTGCCAGCCGAAATGCTCCCGACGAATCGCCATAAGAAGGCTACTTAGGAGAGGGTGTCCTTGATTCAATCTGCCTTCGTGGGTGCATCTCGGCCGAAATGACCGGGTTTTCGGTGCAGGCAGACTCAAGATCGCGCGGGTGGTCGGGATTTTAACAGCAGCGAGTTACACAGGCCCAGCGAGAAAGATAGGGTTTTGCCCTTGGCCCCCGGCTTCTCACGGAAGCTGCTAACGTGTGACGCGCCTCCGCTACCAACCAGTAATCGCCGGAAAGAGTCAGTTGATCTTGTCGCTGAACCAGACTGAATCTGGCTTGTCTTTACTCGGCACATGTATACGGAGACGGTTCTGTCCCGCCAATCGGCGACCAACAAGCAGGTGCTGAATCATGGCATGCGGCCGGTCTTCCAGGGCACAGATGATGCTGAAGAGATCATTGGCCAGGCTCCGCG
>SDBT01013868.1_pt1 | contig 12887 bp, 12 predicted proteins | sample 2277101 | NCBI WGS metagenome assembly SDBT01 (sample SAMN10404973, study PRJNA504765) | marine sediment metagenome | isolation source: marine sediment core GS10_PC15, 103 cmbsf | place: Arctic Ocean: Southern Knipovich Ridge | collected 2010 | reverse complement strand
TCTCACTTTCTTTTTTCTTTTACTTTCACATTATGTATTTCGTTATACAATTTCACCATGTAATGTGGTTATATATAGTTTGATTCTTCTGCAAGCACTACTTTCGATTTGTTTATTTGGTCTTGTTTTGTATTATAATCTGAAATCGGGTTTGTTGATATCATCTAAATCAGGTTCTGTTGCCTTGTTTATATTCAGTGTGATTACTGTTTTGCTTACGTATTATGCAGCGGTATGTTTGTTTATTCCCATTTTGAGAATAACGAAGGATGGTATTGTTCATACTAATTGGAGCAAGCGAACAGTGTGCCCTTGGAATCAAATTAGTAACTTTGAAATTTTATTTGAAAATGCAATACCTAAACCTTCTGTTTGCACAATGAACTATGGCATTGTAGGGATCTATCTCTTAAACTATTTCTACTGTCGGTTAATGTTAGTGATTAAAGACCACAAAGGTGCGGAGCACTATGTGAGTTGCTTAATTCTTAAAAAATATAAAGTTCGCATTCTAGAGTCAATTCAACGCTATTATCATTGATCAGTGAAAAAATTCTAAAATAGTTCTGCATTTCTGAAAATTGCTACGAACAGGTTTGTTTCTTTGTGTGCTCAACAATGTAATACATGATGATGCGATTTAATAGGATTGTTCGATGACCCCGTGTGTTGGTCATTGCTTCATGTAAAACATGGAGAATTGTCGAAAGGCACGAACAAACAAAACAACCCATTTTGCTATGTATGAAATTTGTATTACTATGTCCCAGTAAAAAACATTCAAAAATAAAATAGAGAGTTTTTATTTATTATGAAAATAGTAATGGGGCATATCATATCTGGGTCGTTAACCGACGGCCTTGTAATGCGTATTGCACCTGAGACCAATCTCGAAGAAATAAAAACGGGAAAATTTCTCTCAATCGTAGGCAATCAGTATAGATTTTTTTCTCTAATCACCGATCTTTCATTAGCAGTAACTCATCCCGACATTCTCCTTTTTCCGCCAACTGAAAATGAACCGTTGCTTTCTGCTGTACTTAAAAAGCGAAATATCTACGCAACCGCAATCTTAAAACCAATGCTCATGCTCAACAAAGATGGCGATCACATGCCGGTTAAAACAATACCCGCTCATTTTGCACCTGTGTATGAAGCTGATAACAAAGATGTGGCACTCATCTTTGGTGATGAAGCAGAACCAAGCAAACGATATTTTACCATAGGCTCTCCGCTCGATATGGATACTCCAGTCTGCCTAGACCTTGAACGGTTAACCGAACGAAGTAATGGCATATTTGGAAAAACTGGTACCGGAAAAACTTTTTTAACTCGCCTTATTCTTGCGGGCCTTATTAAAAATAAGAAAGCAGTTAATCTTATTTTCGATATGCATAGCGAATATGGATTGCAAGCACGCAAAGAAGGGCCAAATCAATCATTTGTAAAAGGATTAAAAACTCTCTTTCCCGAACGTGTTGCCATATTCTCTTTGGACCCAGAATCAACGCGTCGCCGTGGCACCAATCCGGACGTCACCATAACAATCAGCTATCAATCAATTCATGTTGAGGATATTTTATCTCTGCAGGCAGAACTGAATTTACATGCAACTGCGGTTGAGGCTGCCTACCTCATCACTGCAAAATTTAAAAGCAATTGGCTATCAATGCTACTCAGTCAAGGAGAGCAGCTGAAAGAGTTTGCAGATTCTGTTGGTGCACATCCAGAATCCATCGCGGCCCTCTATCGCAAACTGAAACGGCTTGAACGTTTACCATTCCTAACAACACAAACAGAAAAAACGCCTGTTATTGATCAAATGATCGAATACATCGATCGCGGTATTAATATTATTGTTGAATTCGGCAACTTCACACAAACATTTGTATATCTCTTGGTGGCCAATATGATCACACGCCGTATTCACGCAAAATATATCGCAAAAACTGAAAAATTTCTTGGATCTCAAAAGAAAGAAGATGCTCCACAAAAACTGATGATCACTATTGAAGAGGCCCATAAGTTTTTAAATCCAACCGCTGCACGCCAAACTATTTTCGGCATTATCGCACGAGAAATGCGTAAATATTATGTTTCATTATTGATTGTTGATCAACGCCCATCCGGGATTGATGAGGAAATCCTTTCTCAAATTGGCACCAAGATAGTGGCACAACTCAATGATGAAAAGGATATCCAGGCAACGCTCACCGGTATTGCCAATGCAAGCAGCCTGCGCGGTGTACTTGCTTCCCTTGATAGCAAAAAACAAGTACTCCTGCTCGGGCATGCCGTAACAATGCCCGTAGTTATACAAACACGAGAATATGACGAAACGTTTTATCAAGCTGTTGCAGACACAGTAACCAGTAAGCAAATTGATACATTCGTCAAAGAATTATTCACGTAATTGTGCTGCCAGTGCGAACCCTCTGCTGACAATATCAAAACAATTTGTTACACTGAACCCATAAAAATAATCTTTTTCCATAAAGGCCACGCTCATGAACTGGCGAACAATAATCATACTGAGCACACTAGTCATCGTATCTTCAATTGGTTTGCTATACCTTTCCCGGGAACAAAAGACTGACCTGAAAAAAAAGAGCATCAATACTCTCATTGTTGGAACCAATGCTGAATACCCTCCATTCAGTTTTATTGAAAACGACAAAATTGTAGGATTTGATATTGATATTATCAAAGAAATTGCGCATCGCCTTCATAAAAAAATATCGATTAAAAACATGTCGTTTGCTGCATTATTGCCCGAACTACAACTAGGAAGCATTCATGCGATTGCTGCCGGAGTAACGCCAACTGAAGAAAAAGCAAAGCGCGCTTTTTTCACAACCGTTCATTTTGACGGCGATCCACTCATGGCGATACAACCAATCAGCGCACAACCAATAACGAATGCACAGGAACTACAGAACAAGGTTGTTGCAGTAAATCAAGGATACACCGCAGATCAATACATTTCAGACATTGAAGATGTGGATGCACTTCGATTGTCCACATCGCTTGTGAGTACAGGAATTTTAACCTTGCAAAGCAAACAAGCTGACGTGTATGTTGTATCAAAGAGCGCGATCAAACCGTACTTTGAATCACAAAAAGAACAACAATATCAATCGACGCCGCTTGAAGGAACCGAGGAAACATACGCGCTCGCAGTATCAAAAAAATATCCAGAGTTATACACAGCCATTCAATCAGCACTCACCAGCATGATAGAAGATGGCACCATACAAAAACTTAAAGAAAAATGGAGACTCGCATGATAGATCTTCAACTTATTAGGGATTCACTTCCCCTTCTTGCACGCGGCGTACTCGTTACATTACAAATTTCTGCATTCGCATGTGCTATTGGATTAGTTCTCGGAACCATATGTGGACTTGCATTGAGCAGCCGTAACTGGCTCTTGAGATCAATTGTAAGCATATATACCACGCTCTTTCGTGGTACGCCCATGCTGATTCAAATAATTTTTGTCACCTTAGTAATACCAAGGCTCGGAATCTCCATCTCTTTGTTTTGGGGAGTTGTATTGGCTATCGGACTCAATAGTGGCGCTTATATCGCACACATTATTAAATCGGGAATAAAATCTATTTCCGAAGGGCAGCGCGAAGCAGGTAAAACGTTGGGGCTCAGCAACCTGCAAATTGCTCGATATATTGTTTTGCCGCAAGCGATTCGAGTGGTGCTTCCCGCATTAGGCAACGAGTTTATCACGCTCATCAAAGATTCAAGTTTGGCCTCGTACGTTGGAGTACAAGAATTAACCAAAGAAGGTGAAATTATCGCGTCAAGAACATTTGATGCCTTAACAATATACCTTGCCGTTGCGGTATGTTATTTACTCATCACCGGAACACTTTCCTTTTTACTTTCGATTGTTGAACAAAGGATGGGTCGCCATGCTAGCAATTAAAAATATCACGAAATCGTATCACGGAAAAAAGATTTTAGACAATGTTTCTCTCTCGGTGGATAAAGGAAAAATTGCAATCCTGCTCGGACCATCTGGTGTGGGCAAATCAACGTTATTGCGCATCCTGAACAACTTAGAAACAGTCGATAGCGGTAGCGTTACCTTGAATGGCAAACCACTTGATTTGAAAAAAATAAATCAAGAACATATCTGCGGCATGGTGTTTCAAGGATTCAATCTTTTTGAACATCTCACCGTTGAACAAAATATCACACTCGCCCTGCAAAAGGTACTTGGCAAAACAGCACAAGAAGCTCAAAACATTGCACATACCCTGCTTAAACAATATGGCCTTTTGGAAAAAGTAGATGCGTATCCATCACAGCTTTCAGGTGGCCAAAAACAACGGCTCGCTATTGCACGGTCTGTTGCTATGAAACCAAAAATCATCTGTTTTGATGAACCAACCTCCGCACTTGATCCACTGCTCACAACGCATGTGGCCAATACCATTCAAGAGCTTGCCCATGAAGGGTATATCGTAGTTATTGCATCGCATGATACCGCACTGCTTGATAAACTCGATTGCGATATCTATCTTATGGCCCATGGCGCAATTGCAGAAACTGCCCCTTCAAAAGATTTCTTCAAAAATAAGTCTACATACCCACAACTTGAACGGTTTGTTGCGGGGCACATCGAGTAGCAATATATCTTACACAATGCTTCACCTCCCTCTGCGATAATGCTTATTGAGTGAGATGACGATAGCAAGAAAAATTTGTGCATAAACAATTTCTGGCATTGTGCTGATTGTGATAAAATGGTTGATATATTGGTATTTTATTTTAATAGGAGTTTGCTTTGGAATTAAAACCCTTCGTGAAAACAGTACTGCATGCTGCGATCGCAGCAGTTGAAGAGGTGGAAAAAGAATCAGGAAAAGAGGTACATATTGCAACGCAAGAAAATAATGAGTGCGTAAGGTTTGATATCGCGGTTACGGCTGAGAATACAACCAAAGGTAACCTCGAAGGTGGAGTTAAAGTATGGGGATTTAATTTTGGTGGAGATTCTGCTCAAGAAGCCAAAAGTAGCAATGTCAGTCGAATTTCATTTGGTGTTTATGTTTCTTCTTCTTCAAAGAAAGAAATAGAGGCTCAGCGTGAAAAGATAAGGAAGGGAATATATCGCTAACTAAGCAAGTGAGTTTATTAGAAAATCTCTTACAGGGGAGCTTTGCGCAACAAAAAGCGCTAAAACAGGGGCCTTTTTCGGCAGAATGTTTATGAACAACATCAGGGAGGTGTTATGAAAAAAACAATTATATTTAAACAAAATCCATACGTTGATATGTCTCTTATATCACCTATAAGTTTCTTAAAGGGAAAAAGGAAACTTTCACGAAAAAAAAAGAAATACATATTGGCTGTTTTTGATAAATACGATATTAAAAAAGAAGATATACTAATTACCAATAAGCTATTTGTTGAAATAATAGGAGAAGGACAAATAAAGAAACAAGCTTATAAAGATCCAACAATCCGAGCTAAGCGTAAAAAACTAGAGAAAATAATTTCACAACAAACTTTTTTTTCCGATAATAATGCAAAAGAGCTATGTAAGTTTTTAGAAAACAACTTTAAGAAATCTATTAAAGATATTGTGCCTCAATCGAGCATTTATTCGATAGCTATAAAAAATTTAAAAAAATATCGGCTTCACAAATCATTTAAGCAGTTTGATAAAAAAGTTCAAGTTTATGCCATGGATCTTGAAAGAAATACACAATTATATAATCGATTCATATTCACAGTAGTTTGTGATGCTGTAATAAGTTTCATCTTGACTATGATTAATTTTAAAAATATTCCTCTACAGGATAAGAAAAAATATAAATTTGCTGTCGACATATTGCAACGCTTTCTTCATACAGTTTTATTGCAATATGTTCCTAAAGGGCTTTTACAACATGATCTTGCAAGAGTTATGGCAGGACTTGATTTTTGTATATCTTCCCATAAAGAAAGGGTTAAAAAAGTAGATACTATACTTTATCCTAAAGATGATATTGCCGACTCTGAGCATCAATCTCTGGCCTTTTATGGACACGAAGGAGCTTCCATCATCGTTTTTTCAGGCGAACCAATTAAAGATATAATGAGACGTCTTCGCTGGTATAACACAGGAATCGTCACAATTGTTAATTCTATAAAAAATCCGCTATTGTATTTTTCTCTTTTAGGAAAACATCCACATGATTTTAATGTGGGAAAAATTGTAGTGATTAACTATAAAAAATTGAAATGTGTTGAAATTAATTTTAACCCTGGGATTGATTTTAATGTGCAGCAGGCAACATATAGGGGCTTTCGAATGAGAAAGTGTTTTGTTGTTGAGTCCGCCTCTTAAGTAGCCCCCTTGACAAGCGATAAGATATTCGTATCTTAGTACGATTGTTATAATCAAATGTTTTTTCTCAAGGAGTGGTGGATGAAAAATACATATCTCTTGTACGGTTATTCTTTATAACCGGCGCACTCAATGCAAAAACTGAAGGCCAAACATATAAAGTAACTACAACTACCTTGAAGTTCTTAGCTTTCCTACCATCCTGATACTGATACCCACGAGAGCCCCAACGCACTCATACCAAGGATTGCTCCTGTAATTGCCATGCTTTTTGATGCGGGGCGAATTGGTTTAAACTGTTCATTTTTTTCATCAAGCGTTATATATCCCAGCGGTTCACTGGTGGTGTGATAATGGGTAACAATATTTCCTTTCCTTTCACTATGCGAATATGTTTTTTTTCTCAAAAGGACGATGGTGTCATCGATTGTTTCTGTCGGATAACGAGTGTCGAGACCTAACAGATTAAAAAGGTCCACAAAGTGATAAAAAGGATAAAGAGCTGTACTAAGAGTTACGCCCCATACTCCTATCATGAGCAGCGTTGTATTCATTCGGGCAACGGGGGTTATGAGCTTTTTGATTATTTTGTTCTGTTTCAATCGGACCATTCTATCGTCATTGATGTAATATTGCATATATCCGAGCAAAGCGACTAAGTAGGTTACTGATTGTGTTGCGCTATACATTTTCCATTTTTTCCTTAACGATTGGAATGATTCCAGACCTTTTTTTTCATCTTTGTTTACCAGGTCTATCAGAGCTATATGGGGAACTTCTTTTTTTATCATGCCTGATCCTGAATACCCCAACTGTTCATAATAAGAAAATACTTTATAAGGAAGTTCTTTTCGTCCTTCTTGCTCTGCATTTTTAACAACGCTTGTTGCTATCTTTTTATCCGTATCCGTGGCGTTACTATTTTTTATGTGTGTTAACAACAATTCTGCTCTCTTGGAGATCTCATCAGCAGTAGCCCCCTGTGGCATATCGAAAACATCGTACCATGAAGGCTTTTGACAAGAAATTGAATGTGGTTGTTGAAAAATTTTGGGGAATAATTTTTTGATATCGAGAGAGAGCTTATGCAACTGTTCAAAGGCACCAGAGGTGTCATCATATTCTATGGTTGTATATTGATATGTTCCATTTCCCGAACAGCTCCATGCGAATAAAAGGGAAAAAATGATTGCATTAAAAAAAAATATGCTTTGTTGTTTCATCTTTACTCTTTCAAATTAAACAGGCAATAAGGAAATCAATTGAAGTTGAAAGCCACATCAAGGCACGCATCGATTTAGCTTTTCGAATAGGCATAAACTCAGTTCGTATATCTTCTTGGTTCATGTATCCCAATGGCGCACTAATGTTATAATAAGTGGTAGTTGTATTTCCTATTGTTTCACTGCTAGAAAATGTTTTACGATAAATCAACTGCAAATTTTTGAAATTCAGATCTTCTGAGCGATAGTCGTCAGTGAGTGAGGCAAGCTGGCGTAGCTTTCTAAAACGATACAGGGGATACAGGCCAAATATGGCAAAAAATGCTACTCGCGCTCCTCTTTTGATGTATTTGACTCTCTCTTTACCATATTTTTTTTTGATCGCAGCATAACGAGCAACTATTTTTTGTACGAATGTATTTTTCTTGAGTCGAGAATCAGTGTTGGGGTCAGCAATATGCTTGCACAACCTATATCCAAACGCCATAAAAGCAAGGAGACATGCTTTTTGTATGTAAAAACATTTCCAATCAGAAAACAGTTTCTCTGATTGAACAAAAACATCTTTCTCTTCCTTTTTCAAAATATCTGGCAATGAAACACTGACAATTTCAGTGGGTTCACCATAAAAAACTGGGCTCTTAGGACCATAACTCGACAGATCGTATGATTTTTTATACATGATCTTGAAATCTGTTGATGCAATTCCTTCATCTTGTGCAGCTGCTATAGCTTGAAATATTTCTGTTGTATCATCTTCGGTATTTTTATCGGGATGTATTTTAGGGGCTAGTTTTTTATATTTCTGGCGGATCTCATCCTCCCCTACTGCTTCATCGCATCCTAAAATTTGGTTCCATTGTATTACGCCATTTTGAGGTATATCGGGAAAGAATTTCACAATAGATTGGGGTAGTTTTTTCATACACTCATAGTCAAATGTAGTTTCATATTGATTTGAAAGTACATATATTTTTCCTGCGAATGTGTTATGAAATAATCCCAAGAGTAAGGCAATAAAAAGAGATTGTTTTTTCATAATAGCTTTGCTTTTTGAAATCAAATTATTGTACATATCTACAAGCGTTCAAGATATCCGATTTTAGAGTTTTTGTCTGTCCTCGTTCAATACATATAAAACCAGACCTCATTCTTTAAGTGAGCCATAAAACTCTCCTGGTATCAAAGGCCCAAGGATCCTTATTTCTATTGTAGAAATGGTTAATTTTTTTGAGGGAACGTTGTAAAACATGAAAATTCTCCCGTCTTCTAAGCTGCCCTTGACAAGCGATAAGATATTCGTATCTTAATACGATTGTTATAATCAAATGTTTTTTCTCAAGGAGTAGTGGATGAAAAAATACATATCTCTTGTACTGTTATTCTTTATAACCGGCGCACTCAATGCTGAAAACGAGGGACAAATCTGTAGGGATAGCTTGGCGCTCAAGCAAGTTCAGTTTGTTGCGTTTATGTTTACTGATTTTCGTGGAACCATAAAAGAGGTAACTGTTCCGATAGATTTTGTGGCAGGATGCATTAACAATGGTATTGGATTTGATGGATCCTCCGTTCCTGGCTACACGCGAATCATCAATAGCGATATGCTCCTTCAGCCCGACATGAACACAATACATGCCATTCCTTGGATAACCGAAGACAACAAAACTGCTCGCATCATATGCAACGTATATTCAGATAACGAGACGCCCTACCCCAGTGATCCACGATACGTGTTACAAAAAGCACTCAAAGAAGCTCGCGATATGGGATATGATTTTTACGTTGGTCCGGAACTCGAATTTTTCCTCTGCGAGAATAATCCTGAAACAAAATCGCCATACGGGTCGTCTAATCCCGACAGCTATTTCGACGCTACTACCAGTGAACATATGGCACAGTTTCAATGCGATCTTTTGCAAAGCCTAAAAATACAAAACATACAAATTGAAAGATTTCACCACGAGGTAGCACAGCGCCAATATGAAGTGGCAATGCACTATGGTGATGCGCTTACCGTAGCTGATCAACTTATGATTACAAAACAAACTATCAAAACTATCGCACACAGAGCATCGCTCAACGCTACCTTTATGCCCAAGCCATTTTATGGGCATAATGGAAGTGGGATGCATATCCATTTTAGTTTGTGGGATCGGACAAACAATTGTAATGCATTTTACGATGAAAACGGACCGGAACATCTTTCGAAAATAGCGCGCCATTTCATTGCAGGAGTTCTTGCTCACATTGCAGAACTGAATGCTATTTTTAATCCAGGCATTAATTCTTATAAACGCCTTGTGCCTGGTTATGAAGCGCCCACAAACATTTGCTGGGGAACAAAAAATCGCAGTACGTTAATTCGTATTCCCTACACCAATGAAAAACAACCTCTAGCTGTTCGTGCAGAAATTAGATCTCCTGATGCGTTGTGCAATCCCTATCTCGCATTTGCAGCATTGTTGCAAGCTGGCCTGCAAGGAATAAAGGATGAACTTCCGTTGGCTCCTTCTGTGTCGGATAACTTGTATCAGTTAACTGAACAGGAACGAAAAGATCTTAACATTACAACATTGCCAGCATCACTCGAGCACGCAATTTCACTCTTTGAAACAAGTTCACTTGCGCGCGATTTGCTGGGAGATCACCTCTTTAATGAGTTTGTGAAACAGACCAAAAAAAGCGTTGCAGAATTTGCTACTTTTGTAACCGATTGGGAACTGCAAACCTATTTTTAGATTTGACAAACAAAAAACCAGGTGATAGGTTGTTAGCAATCTTTTAAAAGCTCTTTTTAATAGATGTTATATATGGTCCCTAAATGAACAGTGCGTGCGCGCATTGTTCACCCCCCTAACCCTTCAGCTTGTTCCAAGTTGGAGGGTTTAAATTCGAAAGAGAGAGAGTAAGATGAATCGAATTTATCCCAATTTTATCCATGTAATTACCTTGTTTCTTGTTCTCACATCCGTTTCTCTTCGCGCAGAAACTCCAGCCTCTTTTTTTGAAAAAGAACAAGCAATTCGAGCCGATTTATATAAAATATCAGCACCTGATCTGCAAGCATTTCTGGGACAGCATTTTGAGAATATGCCGACCGTATACGCTGAAAAATTAAACGCTCAAATGGAAGCCGATCCTGCTCTATCCGTTATTAATGTGTTACCCGCTTCACTACATAACGACTGCCACATCACCGGATCGATTAATGTACCACTCAAAGAATTGGTCGATACGATGGCATCATGGGATAAAAATAAAGAAATTGTCGTATATTGTGCTCTCTATGAATGCGATGCTGGTGAAAAAGCGTTCGTACTGCTTTCTTGCATGGGTTTCACCAATGTTACCGATTATTGTGGCGGCATCAAAGAATGGTTTCAACTCGGATATCCAACACAAGGCCCCGCATCATATTCTTTCCTTCACACCAAACGAGCAATCCTTCCTGAAGAGTTTTTTGTTTGCAGCAACCAATTTGAATAATCCTCACCCCTGGGCATATCTATTGTGAAAAAGGATCCTTTTTGCTAGAATAGCCTCCATAAGTATTTTAAAACGGAGGGTTTGGGCACATGAAAGCAGTACAAAACAATATCTTTATTTTTATAATAATTATTCTTGCCATCACAACACCAGATACTGTGGCTCAATCTGAAACAAAATTCAGAAAGCTTCGTACCGTTATTGCAAACAGATTTTCTCGCCTCAAAAGAACGGTTTCTCAAAACAGCGAACCGGATGCTATAGCAGCTGGCCTGGCACTCGCAACAGTTATATTCGTACCAGGGGCATGGTATCAGGCACGTTTCAAGAAAAAAAAGAGCAAACATAAAAAACCAGATCAGTCTTTCAGAGAGGTAATGAATGAAGAAATCAATGAACCAAACAACGACTCGGTCCTAAAAACAATGGCAAAAAGGGATGGCTCTTTTCTAGGCACATCACAAAATCAGCAACCTAAATCACCTGATATTACTTTACCTGATAAAACATGTGAAAAGGAACTCAAATCTCCAGACGCAAACACGAATAAATCAACGGAAGAGAAGCTGCATGACTGGGAAGAACTCAAAGTAATAGTCAGAAAAAAAGGGAATCAAAAAAACGACAATAAAGCCACAATAATGTTTAAAAAATCAAAAGAAAATGAGCTCTTTCGCCAAGGGGCTAAACTTCAAATAGAAAATTCACGAAAAAAGAAAAATTATGAACGTCTTGTTTCGTATTATACAACGCTCAGAAATTTAAACATGAGCGGTCATTAACTTCAAACCACATGAAACTGCAAACTGATCTCCATCTGCTTTGGTGCCCTGTATCTGATTACATTGAATCATATACGGCGATTGCTTTAAGGCGTTCAAGAAAGTATTGATGCGCTCAAAAGAACCCCGCAGGCCAACCTGCACCGATCGATACAATCCCCATGGTTTCTTTTTCTCTTTTTCATCCGTATACGACGTAACCTGAAGACCAGCCTTTTGCGATTCATTCATAACATACGTAAATTGTTGCTGCTGCCATTGCTCGGGATCTGCTTGGTGATAAGCGTGCAGTTGTTTTTTCAATACCGGCACTATGTTGTTTAGTTCGGCATTTGCGCGCTCCGCTTGCGTCAGCTGCATCAGCTGTTGTTGCAGTTGTGCTATCTGCATTCGTTCACAACCAATCGATGAATCAAGCCATGCATATAATCCATAGCGCCAACCAAACAATAAAAGCACAATCATCAAACAGGTTGCACCATACCGATATAAAGGGCTCATATGCACAACCGTGCTATACCATTTATTTTTTTGAGGGATAAAATACATAGCTCTATCCAATGAAAAAATAGATTTTAAAAAATAGATTTCGTCCACTGAATCGGATCAACCTGTATGTTATTCACACGCATTTCCCAATGAAGATGATACCCACTTGCTTCGCCTGTTTTGCCAATATAGCCAAGCGGATCTCCCTGAGCGATTTTTTCGCCTACTTCAATATTTGCAAAATCATCAAGATGGAAAAAGAGCGAAAGAATACCCATACCATGATCAACAATCACTGTGTTACCACTCGAGGCAAACCGATCTTTGAGTACCACGCGTCCAGCTTGAGTAGCCCATACAACAGACTTGGGCAAGTTTATAACGTCTAATGCCTTGTGTGCATACCGTCCTTTATGTTGCGTTGTGCGCACGGTTCCAAAATCAGTAGTAATTCGTTGAATCTCTATTGGCGTAATAAAAGTCCCTTTCCATAATTTTTCTTGGGGAGAAGTTTGCGTAAGCTGCTCAATAAGATCACCGAAATGTTTA
>SDBT01013867.1_pt1 | contig 12888 bp, 20 predicted proteins | sample 2277101 | NCBI WGS metagenome assembly SDBT01 (sample SAMN10404973, study PRJNA504765) | marine sediment metagenome | isolation source: marine sediment core GS10_PC15, 103 cmbsf | place: Arctic Ocean: Southern Knipovich Ridge | collected 2010 | reverse complement strand
TCGGCCATCGCCATCATCGTACCCTTCTTCTCTAACGTCTCCCGTGCCCGCTCAAGGGCCTGTGCGATCGTCGGGGGTCCGTCGTCTTTCTTGTCGTCGTCACCGGCACCGTCATCGGTCGCGGTGGCGTCGTCTGTGTCTGCCACTTCTCTACCTCCTGTGGGTTATTGTCCTGCTGCTCCTGGTGCTTGTGGTTGGCTCTGGGGCTGGCCCCCGACCGCATCTCCCGCCGCCCCCTCGGACGTGGGCGCTCCCTCTGGGGAGCCTGCCGCGCCCCCACCTTCGGGGCTGCTGTTCCCGCTGAACTGGTTCTCTCCGGCCTCGCCGCCTTCGGGGTCGGCCTCTGCAGCCTGCCCGGTCTTGATGAAGATGTTCATAATGTGCATCTGGCGGTGGTGCGCGAAGCCCTGCTGGATGATCGGATCGACCTTCAGGAACTCCGGAGAGGACATGAACTCTTCGTGAGACAGGAGATGCACCATGTCGTTATACCAGTCGAAGACTGGGATCTCATTGAATGGAACACCCTGCAGAAGTTTCCCGTTCTCCTGGTCCGCCGTGATCCTGTGGACGCCACCGAACTTCCCAGCCCGCCCGAGATGGGGGAACTGGCTCAACTCGAAGAACGTCGCTATCGACTGGGGCGTCCCTGGAGGGCCGAAGAGCCCGTTGGAGTAGAGTGCCGTGATGTTCTTCTGGCGCTCTCCGCGCCCCTCTGGGAGCATGGATTCCACGTCGGCCAGGGCGTTCACGGAGCCTTCCGCGAACATCTCCGGCTGCACCATGATCGTGCGGGCCACGTTGTCGGCACCCGCGTAGGATAGAACCTGCTCCTCATCGTAGATGACCGGGAGAATGACCTTCCAGTCCTCCGCCATGCGCGCGAACTCCTCTGCAGCCCGACGCATCGTGGGGCCAAGGAAGCGGTCGGAGTTGAAACGAAGCTCTTTTACAAGCTCTCCGGATGCGTCCTCCGTGGGTGCGTCACCCTCGGTGCCCGCGAGGTTTCCGGTGTCGTCGATCTCCTGGCGCAAGAACTGAAGCGTCCGGTAAGCGTCCTGCGAGAGCGGGGGCGGAGCGACCCACTCGAATGGGGGAATCCGGTCCCGGCGATTCACCTTCAGGTTGAGGCCGGGGCGGTTCGTAATCATCGACTCTTCGATCCCGCTCTGGGTGTCGATGATCTTGATGGGGTTAGCCGTCAGGTTCGTGTGCTCGATGATGAGCGCAGACACTTTGTTGTACGCACGCTGGGACTGGTTCATGGCCTCCTGCGGCGTGGTCCCGCTCGCGGGCCTACCGGGGAGGCGGACGAACTCGAAGCGCCGTATGGGGCTCGCACTCGGGTATCGAACTGGCCTCGTCGTGTCGTGAAGAACCTCTTTCCGGGTGACGATCAGCAGCCTGCCGCCCGCCTCTTCTGGGCTCTCCTGCATTCCTGCGTAGGGGACTGGCCTGTGCCAGAGCGTGAAGGTTTCGATGGTCGGATCTGGGATGCTTATGTCTGCGGAGAAGTCGGCGCCGAATACGCTCGGATCTGCAGCCCCGAAGTATCCGTCTCCGTAGGTCAGGCGTTCCGCGACCCCGGTGTCTCCGCCAGTGTTGCTGCCGCCCTTCGGGGCCTGCTGCCCCTCGATCTTCACGCCGTAGGTCTCGAAAATCTCCGCCTGGGTCAGAAAGCTGCGGACCATGTGCCAGTCTTTGTCGTGCCACGGGGCCGCACCCCACTGTCCACGAACCTGCACAGGGTTCAGGACTTCGACGGCCAAGTCCCCCTTCCGTTCCGCGTGTCCAGCTTCGGGACCCAACGGCTGGCCGGTTTCCGGGTCCATCTGGGGAAGACCAGCTTCATCGAAGCCGATATTGCCCGCACCCTCCCCCTGGAAGCCGCGTAGAACTTCCTGCTGCTCAGGATCAAACCCCTGCAGATCCTCCTCACCTGGCTGTCCCTCGAACCTGATGAACGGCCCTTTGTTCATGTCGATCGTGCTCTGCAGGTAGACCATCCCGGCTGGAATCAGCCATGCGCTCGCACGATCCCAAACTTCCTGCATTTTCGTCTCACGCCACTTCGTCTTGAAGATCACGTCCATCGTCTCAGACAGCAGGGCGTCCACCCGATCAGGACCGGGGGTGAAGGTGATGATCGGGGGGTTCTCGGTCATGCGGGCGTGCGTGATGATGAACCACGTCAGCAGCCGGTTGAAGACCGGCCTCTGCCTCCAGCGTTTCTCTTCAGCGGTCATCCACTGGGTCACGTCGATGAACCGCCCCATGCGGGGATTGAAGACGGACCACTGTTGTCCAGCCAACATCCTGACGTTCTCCTCGACCTGTCGCATCCAGCGCCGAAGAACGTCGTCCTGGGAGTCGTAGAGGAAGGTCGCCCAGTCGATCCTGTCCTGGTCTCTCTCGTCCGCCTGACCGTGGGGATCTTCACCTACCTGACGGATGTCTGGGATCTTGTCGAACTCGAACCGCTTCCCACCCAGAGCGAGGGTCGTGGAGCCTCCTGTTCCGCCTGCAAATCTCGATGATGCGAGGGCCATTGTCGTAGCTCCTAGTTACATTCCAAGACCCGATTGGGCCGTTTCTGGTTCGATCTCGAAGCCACGCGCTAGGCAGTCGTATCCGTCCACTCCCGTCACGTCATCGCGAACGCTGATCCGCAATACCTCGTCGCTGCCCGCTGCGAGCCTGATCCCCCACGGCAGTCCGAAGATGAGTTGGAAGTCCACCATCGGGATGTACGCCTCGGAAGTCCCCAGCACGTTGCTTGCGCGGAACGCGGCGGTGCCATCTCCGAAGGCCGGTTGGCCTCCCGCCAGTCGGACGTGATCGTAGTTCGAGATCATAACGGCAAGCTCGACTGTCTCCCCAAGCCGGTCCCACTCGAAGAGGGTTCCGTTGGCGAGGCTACCGATGTTGCCGAACTGCGTCAGGGTGGCATTCTGATCCACGATGGTGAACTGGATCGTCTTGATGTAGCGGTCCCGATCCGTGTCGGGCCTGATCTCGAAGAAAACGGGATCGGCCAAACTCCCCGCCACCGCCTTCATGTCGGTCACCCCGTCCACGTCGCTGAAGAACCGGCTGAACGGGATCGCCTGCACCGTGTTGCCGAACGGGGGCAGGCCGGTGTCCCTCGTTCTGAGGGCACCGAAGATGTCTATGCCAGCCGACCGCTTGGTCAGGAAATCACGAAGACCGAACCCGAGCATTTACGTGAAGACCTCGATGTCTTCCATGTGGAAGCGGAAGGCCATCGACGCTGGGATGGCTCCACCAGTCGGGTTCTGGTACGCGAAGTACGCGCTGTCCAGACGGCCCAAGCGAACCGCGTTCTTCAGGTCCAACGTCGCCGCTGGGATCGACCGGATGAACGATGCGACCTCTTCGCCACCCGTGAGACCCGTGATCCCCACCACGCCGGTCTCGTCCCAGACGTGAGCCTCCACGTCCGCATCTCTGGTCGAGGAGAAGTTCCGGTTCGATGAGACGATGGGGACGTTGGCACCGACGACTCCCAGGATCGGATTCTTCACGAGGTACAGGATCATCCCCGCCCCGCCTTCCGTGGCGGTGAACCCGTCCGCTACCAGGATCTTCGACTCCGACAGATTCCTGACGTACATGATCGGGCCGTCATCTGCAGGCTGGAACGTGAGCGTGCGCTGGTTCTGGGACGTGGCAAGCGTAAATGCCTCGCCGTTGCGTGAGGCGTCGGCCTCCAGAGACTCCTGGATTCCCTGCGTCCGCAGCCGACCGCCAGCTACCCGTGCGCCCTGTTCGGTGAGTGGATCTCTAATGAACATCGTCTTCCATCTCCTCGTCGGTTGCGACCTCCCAGTGCTTCTCAATCCTGAGTAGCACCTTCAGAATGTCCTCCAATAGAGCCCTGGTCTTGTTGTTCTCCTGCTGGATGCCCTGCAGTACCTCAAGCGCGTCTGCTCCGGGATCGAAGCTCACTGGATGAACCACCCAGCGCCGTCGCTCACCAGCGTGAACGACAGGTTGTTTCTCCGTAGAATTGCAGCCTCAAAGCCGTCGATCAACTGGCCTGGCACGGAGGGGGTGAGAGTGACGAAGGGATCACCGAACCCAGACCCGATGATCTTGAAGTGTAGCTGGTCAGTGAAACCGGCTGCAAAATGGGCCACCGCGTCGGGAATGAGAACCTCCACAGAGCCCAGTGAGATATCTACGTTCAGATGCCAGTCCGTGGCAACCAAGGTGTACGGCGTATCTGCAGCCGTAAGCGTGCGAATGCCGCGCCGGGTCTGGTTCTCCAGCGTCGTGATGCCTTCCACATTGAGCGTGGATTCCATCACCACCGCCGCCTGGAACGTGGCGAGCGCCTCGAAGATCGCCGGGGCCTGGAACGTGGCGAGCGCCTCGAAAAAGGCTAGGCCCTCGGCGGTCATTATCCCGCCGACGTTGAAGTTCTCGATGACCTGAAGGTCTTCGTTGATGATCGCATCGCCACCCACGAAGAGATCCTGGATGATATCCAGGTCCCTCGGGAAGATGTAGTCGCCCGTCTGTGCGGAGTTGCAGGTTCCGATATTCCCGAAGGTCCCCGGCAGGATGTTGCCAGCGAAGTTGCATAGCGCGAACTGATACTGCTGGACGGCTGAGAGCGGGACCTGACTGTCGAGGATGTTACCGATGATCTGAGGGAAGGAGATGGCACCACCACCACCTGCGGTTGGAGCCCCTCCGATCTCGGGGCGTCTGTCGATGTAGGTGGTGGCGACGAAGGACCCGTTTCTGGCGTTGATCTGGGCCATCGGGATGGATTCGAGGTAGGTGAACCCCGCCTGGTTCACGCTCACCTGACCCGCGTCCGAGCGTTCGATGTAGTTGATCTCGGACCCCTCCACCAGCGTGACGAACCCGTTCGGGATCAGGAGCCACTTATCCCCCGCGTCGATGTAGCCGCCGTGGAAGGCGTACTTCAGATTGAGCGAGTTGAAGCGGTCCCAGGAGAAGGGCCTGAAGACCATCGCTTCGAGGAGCTTGGTGATGCGGAAGACGCGCTGGGAGGTCGTGTCTTCAGCGGGTGCCTCCCAACCACTGGGGAACCCCTTCTCTGATACTTCTGCCCCGGAAAACGGCATCGTTACTTAGTGGTAGAGGCCGAGGAGGACACCGCTGATGTCACAGAAGTCGAGCACCGTGGTCGCCGGTTCTCGCACCGAGACCACGAGCTTCAGCCAGTTCTCACCGATGTGTTCGGTGTCGGGGATCTCCAGACTCAACTCCGATCCTCCCGTCAGGAACGTCTCGTCAATGGAGGGCTGGTCGAGGGTGTAGATGAACGCCTCATCGTCGGCCTGGCCGTCTAACAATGGGGACGGCTCCCCGAGCGGATTCTTGTTCCGCGCTGGCCGAGCGAACCGGGCGAGAAGCTCACCGAAGTCATCGTCGATCTCGACCCGGATTCGGATCGAAGACCACTGGGGGATGGGGACGAACGCCACCACTCCATCCATGCCGAAGTCGAGGCTGGAGCCCCCAAAGCCCGTGGCCGTGGTGTCCGAAACGTCGATGGAGTTGCCCCCGATCCCCGGTACAAGGGCGACGATGAACATCGTGATGCCTGAACCGCTGGGGTTGATCTCCGCGAAAACGTCACCCTGCGCCGTCATCGACGCCGCGTATTGGGAGCCCGCACCGGCAGGGTCGAGATTGATCGCGGCTATCACGTTGTCGTGCGTGAGTTCACGGGTCGCGGCGATCTGGATGTTGCCGTCCACGTCCGTGAGGACGGTCTGATACGTCCACGTCTTCTCGTTAGGACCACCGTCGTCTACGGTGAACGTCTCGCCGTTGGCCGGATTCGGATTCACCGTGAACCCCGTGCGGGCCTTGCGGGTGCCCGTGTCCCAGAAGTCGAGAAACGTGCCCTGACGGCCCCTGAAGGGGCTTCGTGCTACCCTGGCGTCAGGCGAGGGCATCTTCAGCCTGTACGGCCTCTCGGGGGCCATTAGTGGTACGTCCCCAGCAGTTCGCCGCTGATATCGAAGAAGTCGATTACAGCAGCATCATCCGGGTCGAGGCTGATCTTCAGCCAGTTCTCGCCCTGGTGTTCGGCGGCTGTGATTTCCAGAGAGAACTCCGTGGCGGTGTTCCACATCGTGCCGTTGATAGCAGGCTGATCCACGGTGTAGACGAACGCCTCCGAAGCGCCTGGCAGGGCCGCAGGGTCCAGTGCGCGATTCGGACGTGCAAACTGGACCCCAATGAATCCGTCGTCCCCGGTGATTCGTCCCCGAATCCGCATCTGGCCCCACTGTACGACGGGGACGAAGACCACTTTGACATCGCTGCTGTCAGCGAAAATGGTGTCTTCGGGCTCGAAGGGGGAGCGAGCTACTCGTGCGTCGGGGGACGGCAACAGCAGCCTAAACGGTTTTTCCTTCGCCATGATACGCTCAGTTTTGTGGGTGGGTGGGAGTTAGCGTATGCCCTACTTATACAACATCTCCCTCAAAAGCGCATCACTGTGCAGGTGACCTCGGCATCCAGCCGTCTCCCGTTAGCTGGTGCAGGCGTGCCCCGCGAGCCCAAAACTGCAGCTTCGTTCTGGGTTTGAGGATGCTGTCTCCGGGGATTTTGTTCGCTGCGTTCTTGGCGTGGAAATTGACCGTGGAACGCTTGATACTCAGGCGCTTTCCGATCTGGGTATAGCCGTCTCCGCGTATCACCATCGCGGCGACCAGCGACTCCATCGTCGTGAACTTTTTTAGCAGCCTGATTCTCTCGCGCTTCATAGCATATCCGGCCCTTCAGCATTCAGCATTCTCTCGACCTCTTCTCTGGCTTGATCCCTGCTCAACTGTTGCCCCTCCTCTCTGGCGACCTCCAGCAAGTAGTCGATCCCGTTCTCTACCGTGTCCTGCTCGTACTCAACCTTGCCGTTGTCCCCAGGCCCCGATCTGACCCGCGTGCCCATGATGCTCCCGATCTCTTCGATGGTCTCATTGAGGCGGGTTTCGGGGTCATCGTCGGGCCAGGACGTAGCCTTCGTGGGCTCCCCGGCGCCGTAGGCCCTGTAGTTCGACACAAAGATTCTTGTGCGCCTCTCCGCCATCCATCCCGAGGCTGCAAACGCAGCGCCTACCCACCCCACGAACGCGAGCGCCGTTACCCAAGCGATCATGGCTCGATGATGAGCTTTCTGGCCTCACTCTTCATGGTTTCCTCCAGGGCCTCTTTCTCCTCCACGAGCATCGTCCGGAGTGCCCGTCGCAGTCCGAAGTCGAGCACCTTCATGGCCTCGTGAACGTCAGGCTTCGTGGTGTACAGGGCTAAAACCTGAACAAGCTCCTGCCGGGTGACTCGATGCCCCATTTTTGCAGGGCTGAAAAACTCGTTGAGCGGTATGCCCCCCACCATTAACTGAGGCTCTCCCTCCCCGTTCGGCTTCCCGTCACTCATATCATCCCGTCCACGTAAAGGTCGTGATCCTTGGCGATCCTGTCTTTGTCTAGGATACGAGAACTCGTGTGCCTACGCGACTGCTCCATCTCGTACAGCAGGGTCTCCCTGCTGAATACCCGCACTTCCTGGTCCGCCCAGGAGGATTTTGCACGCCCAGGTCGGGACGCCAGGGCGTACCGAGTCTCGTCGTAGAAGTCGTCACCACCCTCGCCCGTGATCGGGTCCGCACTCACCTTCAGGGCGTCCTCTGGGTCCTCCGGATTGATGATGATATTCTGCAGGTTCTCGAAGCACTTCATATTCCCCGGCGTGTCCATCATGTAGAAGTTCGGCTCGCCGTCGCCCCCAGCGTTGCGCCCCTTGTAGGCGACTTGCTCCCTGAAGTTTCGGAGTCCCGCGTAGCGGGCGATAGAAGCCCGTGTGAGGTAGATATCCTGCTGGGCGAACCTCTCCTCTGTCGAGGGCGTCGTGTCGTCCCTACGGGCTCCGTGGTGCGCCCAGCAGTCATGCCCTGCCACGATGTACCGAAGGTCAGCCACGTTGACGTGGTGGTTGATGGCTTCCGCGATCAGGCGGTCAGATTGCAGCCTCCCGGAGTAGGTGTTGACCTTGAAGACCACGCCGTCCTCGTTCACGGCGTAATGGCCGAAAACCCACGGGTGGCTGAACCCCCAGTCGAAGGCTCCGAACTGAATCCAGTTGGGTGGAATCCGGAACTGCTTCACGACATGAACGTCCTCGTTCAACTCATCGAGGGCCATCCCGAAGCCAGCATCCCAGTCCCCGTAGAGAAGCTGTCTCCGAAGCATCTCGGGGAGACTGAACAGGTGCGCCATGTAGGTGGCGTCGTTCGCGTATACGGGGTTGTCTGTGACCCGAGCAGGGATGAATCGGCGGGTCAGGTTCGCCTCCATTCCACCCGGCATCTTGTACCTGTATTTGTAGATTGTCTCGCCCTTCTTTCCGCACTTGTCGATGAACCGGCGCTTGATCCACGGGTGCCCTGGCTTACCTGGATTGGCCGTCCCCCGCATCATGCGAATGACCTCCGGGTTCGGGCAGCGGTTCTCGGCCATGAGCATGACCCACACGCGCTCGTCCTGCACGTCGCCAACCTCATCGAAGCCGATGTAGGCCCATTCCTGCCCGTGGTAACGCTGGACCTCATCCTTGGTTTTACAATAACCGAACTGCAGAATACCCCCTCCAGCGAACGTCCAACGCTTGAGATCGCCAGCCCATTTCGGGGGGTTCGCCATCGAAGGGAACGATCGCTGGGACCTGTCGATGAGTTCCTGGACTTCGGGGAAAGTCTGCCTGAGAATCAGAGCCTTGTACCTGTCCAGGTGGATCTGGCCCAAGGCTGCAAACAGGATGGCGTCAGACTTCGCACAGCCCTTCGCGCCGCCGTACAAGACCTCCGTTTCGGTGGACGCGCAGAACTCCGTCTGAGGCTTGCTGTTGGGCTCCCAGACAACCTTCTCTTCGCTCACTCCCCAAGGCTCCGGAGAACTTCACGCTGGTCATCCGTCAGCCACGACTCCGACGCCTCGACCTTGGCCTTCACCTTGGCGCTCTGCTCTTTCTTGTGGCGAAACCGAGCCATGTCGATGAGGCCGTGGCCGTAGGCGCGCAGGAAGTCCTCTGGGCTGTCCTCAATCAGCGAGGGATCGGAGATGAAGCGCAATGCGCGGATCTCGTCGATGTGGAACGTGCGGCTCTTCCCTTCCCTCGCCAGAAAGGCGACAACCCCGACGATCCTACCGTCAGCGTTCCGTTCGATCTTGACGTGATCTCCGGCAGAGTGAGGGGGCTCTACGATCTTCGCGAACGGCGACTTCTCGCCCGTGACCCGGTGCCCGAGCTTATCGTCACCGTACATCATTGCCTCCTGGTTCCTCTTCATCTTTTCGAGGAGCCTGCTCATTCTGGTCACCGATGACTGATCCCCTGGTTCGCCCAGAACATCGCCTCGGCCACGGCCTTCAGGGCGTTGTCCTTTGCAGCCCCATTCGGGACCCGCTCCGAGATCGTGAGCGCGAACACGCGAGCGCGGTCACGCACCGTCAGGATGGCCTCTGCCTGTTGGGTCCCTGGAGGGACGGCAACGTGCTTGAAGAACTTGTCGATGGTCTGGATCTCACCACGCCTCGTCGCAGCCGGGTGACTGGCCGGGGCGGCGGGCAACATCTCTTCGCTGATCGCTACATCTCCCTCTCTCACGTCTTTTCTCCCAAGTAGGGGTGGAAGGTCGGTGGGCCATCCTTCTCCGCAGTCTGCAGCAGGATGGCGATCTCGTTGTTGTGAACGTCGTTCAGCACCGGGATGTACGCCTCCTCGCGCGTGTAGCGTCCCGCCTCGTGCAGATTCGGCGTGTAGCCCATCGAATCGGGCCTCCACCACTGGTTATGTTCGTGACTCCAAATGACGTATTCCATCGTTACCTCCTAGTTCACGGCAAGGACAATCGCGACGGCTACCAAAGCCGCCCTCCCTTGCCGCCAAATCTGGGTCAGGGCTCCTGGACTTGCAGCCCGTTCCCATGCGTCCGACTCGTCCATCGAGATCCGCAGGGACTCCCTGAGACCGTCGATCACGAGATCGCTGGCGCTTCTCTCCGTGAGAAGCTGCATCCCGAGTGTACGTTCCCGCTGCTGGGACTCGAAGAGTGCAGCCGCGCTCACGGCACGTTCTTCCTGCCTCGCATCCTCTGAGGCTTCCAGGGCTACCTCCGCTCGCTGCAGGGCCTCTTGGACGACTGGCATACCACGAGCGGCTTCCCTGGCTTCTGCCAGCAGCCGCGCGGTCTCCGTAGCGGTCGCATCCGACACGATCGCCACCGCGTTGACCGCTGCCGTGTCTGCAGCCTGAACCGAATCCTGGGCTGCGATCAGGTCGTCACTCACGTCCCGCACGACCAGGAGGGAGTCCGTGACCACGGCCACGCTATCCAGCGCGGCGTCCAGCAGATCGTCCAGCATCCGAGCTTCGGCGCTGGCCGTGAAGTAGCTGTAGGCAACCCACCCGAGCAGACTCAGGACTCCTATCTGCCAGAGCCAGCCGCCGCGCGAAGAGGGCATCAGTCCTCTTTGCCGCCCCGCCCGATCAGCCCCTTGGCGATATCTCCAGCCTCTTTGACGTTGATGAAGCCGAAGCCGATCAGGGCCACGACGAAGCCGAGTACGGTCATCCAGATGGCCCCGGTCACGAGGCCCGAGTACGCCGCGACCACCGTGCCCACGGCCCCGAGCCCGAGTCCCGTCCACGTCTGAATCCGAGCCCGCCTTCGGGCATCGTCCCGCTTCGCAATCTTGTCCTTGATCTCTGCCTCGGTGAGTTCCCGGTTGTTGGTGCGGCGATCTGAGGGAGGCTGCGACGGCATAGGCGGCTCCACGGTTAGGTGATTTTCCCTGAATAGAGTACGGGAAAAAGGTGTGGGCGCAAGGTAATGCCAGCGGGCTCGCCTCGCTGAGTAACGGCCAACCCATAGCCTACGAGACTCTGCCCTGTCAGACCCGCTGACCCTACCGCACAGGGGCGAACGACAACACACTTCGGAACGCACCGAACACGCCTACCTCCCGTGGGTGATGGGTTATCCCCGTCCACAGAGTCGCCCGGTACGCCCCTCGAACAACGCAAGGCGCCGTGCTGCTCCCCCGACCGTCCAGGTGAGTCAACTGCCTCCCTGAATGGCCGGGGTGAGGCCACGACGCCCCGCACATACAACCCGGCGCCAGGAAGGTGGGCCGCAGCACAGGCCACGCAAATAGCCTGGGAGCCATGTCTTGAGAGACAATTCCGCTCCGGGTGTTCTGGCTCACACAGGGCCAGTCCACCAAAACCCGTTGATCCTTCCTGACGCCGAAACCTGGGGGGCGCTCTTAAATCCTGTTTCCAATCTATACACAGTCGGGGAGAATATGCAAGCCTTTTCTTCCCGTTTGCGTTTCAGCCTTATGGCTGCTACACTGTCGAGGGACCGGGATTCCAGGACGCTGGATATAAAAAACCCTCGGGGAAGGTCGCCACGCCGACTCCCGGTTTCGTTTTTTCGCCTGTGTGGAGGTTGGTAGCAATGGCCTATGACAGCGGGGGAGTCCACTTTCCAGTCTCCTGGAGCCCCGCGAGTTCGTTAGGCCACGAGGTATCCTGGCTCGGTGAGCGGGGTCCCATCTATCCGAACCTCCCCCCAGCAACAGTTATGAAGATGCACTGGCAGAAGAGCCGGTTCACCGTGACCTACGCGGACGGATCGCGCTGGTGCAACATCAAGGATCTCGAATTATTCGGGGAAGAGGAGGAGTTACAATGGCTTCGATCGAAGACCAAGCGTTAGACGTAATCCAAGGCGGCGGACCCTGCACGATTCAAGACCTGTGGGACGCTGGCCTTCCGCGCGGGAAGCCCCTGCACGAAGCCCTTCGCAGCCTGGAGGCACAGGGCCGCATCTCGAACCGCCTGGAGTTCGCCCACAGCCGCCACCGGATCTACAGCCCGAACAGCCGTGGGGGTGCAGCATGATGGAGGGACGTGAAGCGAAGATGGCGACGGGTGGTGGTGCCAGACCAGCGAGCCCGATGGACTTCCTGGAGAACACGATCAACGAAATGCGTGAAGTGACGGAGTGCCTCCACTCGGTGCTCGTCCGCACCCACAACAACGCCTTCGGGGAGTACCAGGATAACCCACAGACCGGCGAAGACGAGGTTCCCGACGAACCCGGCAGGGTCAACGAGTTCCGGCGCCAAGTGAGGACGATCACAGAAGGGGCACGACACACCCTGCGGATCGCGGAGTCGCTGGAGTCGCATGGCTAGATGCGAGGCCACGACCCAGCGAGGAAAGCAATGTGGGAACCCTGCGGGGGTCAGGACGTACTGCGAGCGCCACCGCTCCATCAACCAGCCGCATCTCCCACGAATCCCACTCTCCGACGCCTACCGGGTCGTCCGCAGGGATGGCAAGCGAAGATCCGCGATCCTGTTCGTGCTCGACCCGGAAATTGATCCACATTCGCTCGTGGCGCTGAAAGTCTACCAGGAGTCACTCTACGGGGAGAACCGCCACAGCATGGACGCCCACACGCTCGGGGTCTTCGTGGAGATGTTCGAGGAACTAGCCGATGGCTGACGATCTCCGAGCGTGGTTCCCGCTGTACGTGGCTGATATCCTGAACTCACGTAAAGTCCGGAAGATGCTGGCCGAGGACTTCGGGATCTTCATGTTCCTCCTGATCGAGCAATGGGCCGGTGGCCCGCTCCCCGACGACCAAGCCGATCTCTGCGATATGGGCCGATCCGACTGGCCCGCTGTGCAAAAAATTTTGCAGGCCCAATTCGTACTGACCGACAAGGGTTGGGTCAACGAAAGGCTCGTCGAAGTGTGGATGGAGCAGAAGGGAAAGCGCCACGCAGCGTCCCGAGCGGGTAAAATCGGGGC